>Ga0065165_1000010_pt1 | contig 323737 bp, 281 predicted proteins | sample AraplaMF_Cvi_mMF_FD_63813 | JGI IMG/M metagenome (GOLD analysis project Ga0065165, IMG submission 63813) | Arabidopsis root microbial communities from the University of North Carolina, USA - plate scrape MF_Cvi_mMF (version 2) (version 3) | ecosystem: Host-associated > Plants > Roots >...
CCTTTTGCAAAAGGTATTAACTCTGATACGCCTTCGTAGCGATCGTATTCTTCCAGGCATTTTGTTTTTGCCCATCCTTCCGGCGTATTGCTTTCCGGTTTGGTACGGTTAAGGCAAAAGTTGCCAAAGTCAGGCAGTGTACCGCAGTTCGGCATGTTCACTGTTTTCATTACGTTGGCAAGCCATTTGCCGTTGGAGGAAACACCACCGTGGTTCTCTACTATCACGTTAATATTATGTGCTTTACCAAATTCAGACAGTTTGCTCAGTGATTCCACTACTGCCTTGGATACATCTTCAGGTTTACCTTCTCCTGCGGCATTTACGCGGATGGCGTGGCATCCCAGGTACTCGGCAGCTTCTATCCATTTATAATGATTCTCTACTGCCTGTATACGTTTCTTCTTATCCTGGTCGCCCATTTCTCCTTCTCCATCACACATGATCAGCACACTGCGCACACCCTTATCATCACAGCGCTTCTTCAGATCGGCCAGGTAGGTTTTGTCCTTTGCTTTGTCTTTGAAGAACTGGTTAACGTATTCCACTGCATTAATTCCAAATTCACTGGCCTTAGCGGGGAAATCGAGGTTCGTCATCTTACCTGCGAACAAGGCCTGGTGGAAAGACCATTCTGCCAGTGAGATCTTAAAGAAAAGCGATTGAGCAATTTGTTTACCGGCTGTAGTGTCTGTAGACGTGGAATCGGCGCCAGCTTCCTTTGAGGTGCCTGCACCTCCACAGGAGGCCAGTACGGAGGGCAGGAGACCCATACCCATAGTATACACGCTTAGTTGCCTCAGGAAGTCACGGCGATTTTTTGCTGTAGTCATATACGTGGTTTTCTGGTGAAGAGAACAAAATACAAATATAAGATACAAATTTCTCCGGCATCTGTGCTGTCGCAACATGGCATGCAGGAGTAACATTATCTAATTTAATAATATTTAGTATCTTGCAGCGGTTCAACTAATACCAATACCTATGAAAAAGACCCGAACACTTATGTTGTTGGCTGGTATAGCCTTGTTTGCCTCCTGTAAGAAAGATGAAGAAGAACAACCCGCCGACGTGGCCATTAGCGGAACATGGAACAAGGTAAGCGAATACAGAACCATTACACAATCCGGAAGGATAACGAAAGACACGGTTTTTTACCCGGCAGGTACCAATACCTGGAACTTTGATCAGGCTGCCGGAAAAATATACCGTATGAAGAATGCGCAGGCCGATACACTTTTTTACAAGCTGATAGAAGAAAATAAAAAGATAGTAACTGCTGTTGATGGCGATTTCATTTTCGAGCTGGATACATTACCTGTTCTTCAGCTGGATAAATACTACCTGAAAACGGAAGGGCATTATACTACGCCATTTGTCATGAGTGTAATCTCCAACTTTGCGAAGTAAGCGTTGCTACCGGCATTAATTTTATTTTTCGAGGAAGGCTAATACGCTGTTGATCACTGTTTCATTTTTCATGATACGGAAATGTCCTTCGCCATTGATCCTGAGCGACTGAATAGCAGGATATTGCTGCACAAATTGACTGACCTGCTCCTGCTTTACCAGGTGATCGTTCTCATCATAGGCAACCATTATTTTGCCTGCTTTTATCTGGTTGATGTGACGGAAAAGATCCAGCTCCTGCAGGTCTCCTCTTAATCTTTGCATAATAATCCCCTGCAGTTTGGGCATTACCTGCTGTGGTATCCTGAACAACTGGAAGGTTTCATTGAAGAATACCGGTGCGCTCACAGCAGCGCTGATCATCACCAGGCGAGGTACGCTTACCTGTTTATGCACCAGGGTAAGGGCCGCGTTCAGTCCGCCCAGCGAGTGACCTATCACCGCATGCACGGGGCCCGTACGCTGTAGTAACTGTTCCAGTATATGCATCCACTGCATCAGATTGGTGCGCTTTCCCTGAGAAGCGCCGTGTGCCGGTGCATCAAACGTTATTACCTCATAGCCTGCTGCTACCAGCGCCGAGATCATGTGCTTGAAATCAAAAGGACTACCACCCCAGCCATGCAGGAGCAGTATCTTTTTATCAGAGGTACCCCAGCTGTAGAGAACAAGTGAAAGCGGACGATCGTCAAAAGGATAACGGCTGAAGTCTGCTTTTTCCACCCGGGCGGTTTTCTTAAGTGCCAGATGGGTATCCCGCAGCTTTCTTTTTGGCGGTGTGCTATACATGTTAAAGAACATGCGGGCGGTTAAACCCGGAAATGGTTTGCCAAGCCTGGACAGTACAAATGCAGATACTCTCAGGGAGAATGGTAATACCTGGTGCTGCATAAAAATAAAGGTTAGGATGCTAAATTAGACCATTCGGTCTTAACTAAAAAATTTAATTATCAGAGGGAGAAATAAATTCGTCATCATTGATAGTTAAAACGGGGTAACAGAAGAGATAGAGAGCAGTTTGCAAGCTCGCTGTTACTTTAGGAAAAACTTTATGATGGCTAACAGGGAGACTACAATAGCCAGCAATTGAGCCATGTTCATGACAACAAAAGTTTTGATCAGATCGGCTTTGAGACAGGATATTTCTGCTTTTAACTCCGCCCTAAAGTCGGTTCTAAGACCAGCCATTTCCGTTCTGAGAGCAACATCATCCTTTAATGAAGAAATATCTTTGTTTAACAGGGCAACATCATTCTTCAATAAGGCGATATCGCTCTTCACATCGGTAACATCGTTCTTTGTGGCCAACTGTGCAATCCTTGCACTTATTTCCCTTTGAATAGCCATACTGTCTGTGTTTTCCAAATACTCAACAATGGTTTTTGCTGATACTGGCCCATGTACTTTTTCAAAAATTTCAAATACCTCCAATGCTTGCTGTTTCATTTGGTTAACAAAATTTGATGATGTTGCTAAACTACCAACTATTTTAGCGAAAAACAAAAATATCAACCATTTTTCAAGCAAATAATTTCTTTCATATCACACTGAAAATCAAATCGTCATACAGGGTAAAACATATACAAAATGACTGCTTTTATCAACCATCGCTTGATAATCTTCAACCCCTCACTCCTCCAGACAGCACATTTCCCTTATTGGCTAATTCAACATTTTTTTCTTACTTCGGTCCTAAATGGACAGCAATCTCTCCTACCAGCAAGTACTGAAAGAGGGTGAAAATCTATATCACCCCGGGCTTTCTATCGACTGCGTGATCTTCGGCTTTCATAAAAACGAGCTGAAAGTGCTATTGCTTAAAATGAAGTATTCAGACAAGTGGGCATTACCGGGAGGCTTTGTATTGAGGGAAGAGAATGTAGAAGATGCCGCCGCACGCATCTTAGAGGCGCGTACCGGGCTGGAACAGATCTTCCTGAAACAGTTCCACCTTTTTGGGGATACCCGCCGTTCAGACAGCGGCTTTAACCGCGAGTTCCTGGAACAACATGGTATTCCATATGATAAGGATCACTGGCTATTGCAAAGGTTTGTAACTGTGGGGTATTATGCACTGGTAAACTTCGCCAATGCTGTTCCGCGCCCTGATCCGCTGTCTGAGGCCTGTGAATGGAAAGACCTGCAGCAGGTGTCGTTGCTCCGCCATGATCATAACCAGATACTGGATAAAGCCCTGGAAACCCTCCGGCAGGAGCTGCGCTACCAGCCCATTGGCTACAACCTGCTGCCGAAAAAATTCACGATGCGTGAACTGCAGAAATTATATGAAACGATTCTTGGGAAAAAACTCGACCGCAGGAATTTCATGCGCAAGGTGCTTTCCTACGGTATTCTAAAGAAGACTGGAGAAGTACGAACAGGAGCCGCCCACACCTCTCCCCAGCTTTACACCTTTGACCTGGCCCGCTATAAACAGGCCTTACAGGAAGGCCTGCAAAAAGTATGGTAACCCGTCCCGCTTACATGGTTTCTATCTCATCCTTATGGGTAGGCTTATAATACAGGTAGTAGAAGGCCAGTATCAATACCCCCATTATAAAGGGGATCACCGCCAGGTGCTTATAGGTAATGCTGCCTGTAACGATCCCGCCGTCAAAGTGTAAGAACTCGCTGATCATCCAGTAGGAGTTAGCCGTGATCCATACAGTAATGGCCAGGTTATGGCATAGCTCTGACATAAATTGCCGGGTACGCCATGCGATGACGATAGATATGATCAGGGTTGGGAAGATCATGGCAATGCCCAGGGGACGCCAGATCATGCACCAGCTGATGTCTTTCAGCAGCCAGAAAACAATATGCAGGTTCTCCATCCTCCGGTAACTGATGGGAATGCTATATAAGTCTCCGGAACCGCCGCTGGCAGCTGTCTGTGTGGTTTGGGTGAGTATCTCTTGCTCCATGGCCACAAAAATATAAAAAGGAACCGCATTAGCAGCGGTTTTACTGTCGTAAAATGATCATCCATTGGCGTAGAATGGTAAACGCCCGGGCTCTCCCGGGAACTAGCTTTGTACCATCAAACAAACAAAAACCCAATAGATATGGAAAATCAGACATTACAGGTAGTAACTGCATTCGTAAATGCCGTACAGCACATGGACACTGAAAAATTAGGCGCCCTTCTGCATCCCTCCGTGCAATGGGATCAGCCGGGCACTAACCGTTTCTCCGGTATCAAGCAATCCAGCGCCGAAGTATTCCAGATGGTTGGCGGCATGTTCGAGGTGTCACAAAACTCCTTTGCCCTGACAGATGTAAAGATCCTCGCGGTGAATGGCAACAGCGCCGCCTGCGCCCTTCGTTTCAAAGCCTCCCGCCCCGGAGCCGAGCTGGATACGGACAATATAGACGTTTATACGGTTGAGGGCGGACAGATAGTAGCAGCCAGGATCTATGCAACAGACCTTGAGCAGGAAAATGCTTTCTGGGGAAAATAGCCTGCTACTTCCGGATAACCGCGGCCCGCTTTACCACCACACTCCAATCGCTTCCGCTCCCGATATGGTATTTAGCGGCAAAGTTATCCATATTCAACGCAAAAGATAGTTGCATCAGGCTGTTCAGGTAAGCCAGGGGCCTGCCTTCCGGCACATCTCCAAAGGTGTGGGCATAAGGCATGGCGCCCTGGTATACCTGTTTCCCTTTATGATACAGGATCACCTGCAGCATGTCTCCGGGTTTTGCTTCCAGGCGCCCGAAAAGGTCTGTTGGTATATTGGTCCAGAGATTACCATACTGTACATCCAGGATGGCGATGGTGCCTTTCAATGCGCCATTTTCCAGTACGGCCGGCTGATGCGGAAGACTTACAACCGTATCAGGCAATGCAGGACCTACCTCCTCAAAGCTGATCGCGCCGGCAGCCAGGCGGGCGCCTGTATAGGCATACACGTCCCGGCCATGGAAAGTATAAGACTGCCGGGAGTCTTTACGCCGGTTCACTGCCTCGTCTATCTCCCGTAACGCTGCAATGCCTTCTGATTGAGCAATGAGGGTGAGCGTACCGTTATCAGGTGTTACTATATAGTGGCCGGCCTTTGTTTTCAGCACTACAGACTTACGCGCTGTACCCACCCCCGGGTCTACTACGGATACGAACACAGTGCCGGCAGGCCAGTAAGGTATCGTTTGTTCCAGGCGGTAAGCCGCTTCCCAGATATTATAGGCAGGGATCTCGTGCGTTACATCGTATAGTTTCAGCTCTGCAGACACACTGTTCGCCACTCCTTTCATGGCAGAAACAGCGCCGTCTTTTAAACCGAAATCCGATTGAAAAACAAGGATCTTATTTTGTGCATTCAGCCGAAGGGAACCCAATACCAACAGTAACAGATATACGGGCCTTTGAAAGTTAACTGGCATAACCATTTACATTTGAGCGGATCAAACTTACTAAATATTTACCGGCAGCATATACTTTACCGGGAATAATGACTATTTTACTGTTATCGCCAAACTTTATATCCCATGCTTTATCAGTGCAAAACACACGTCATCCTGGTATTTCTTTTGTGCATACCTTTCTTACTGCCTGCGCAGCACATAAAAATAGTGACCAACCATGTTGGTTATGAAAGCAGCAAGGCAAAGAAGGCCATTATCGTTGCAGAAAGCCCGGCCACTATCAACAGCTTTCAGCTGATCAACGCCAACACCGGGCAAACTGCCTACACCGGTAAACCGGTATTTACAGGTCCCGTGAAAAAATGGAAGCACTGGGTTTTCTGGACCATGGATTTCAGCAGTTATACAAGTCCGGGTACTTACCGGCTGCAACTTAGTGCCGGCGGAAAAAGCATCAGCTCCTACCCTTTCATCATTGGGAAGAACGTGCTGGAACAAGCTACCATCTCAGATGTGATCTACTACTTCAAAGGACAACGCAGCTCCGGGCTGCTGGATCAGGCAGACCACCATCTGCGGCTGGCAGGGAAAACAACAGATACCGCCGGCATAGATGCACACGGAGGCTGGTACGATGCTACCGGCGATTATGGCAAGCATCTGTCTCACCTTTCCTTTTCCACCTACTTCAACCCGCAACAGATATCACTGACGGTTTACAGCCTGTTAAAAACATATGAGCTGCTGCACCAGAAAAGCGGTACCGACTATCGTCAGTATAACAGAAGATTGCTGGATGAAGCCATGTACGGCGCCGACTACCTGGCACGCGTGCATCCTGCCGATGGCTCCTTCTACCGTTCTGTATCTGCACCCGGTCCGGGTAAATTCGCAAAAGACAGGATCATACCTGGCAAGGAAAGAGGATACAGCATCAAAAAATCAAAAGATCAACCCGCAGGCAATGCTGAAGCAAGAGAAGATGACTGGAAAGGCTACCAGGTAAGCTACCGCTCCGGCGGGGGGATTGCCATCGCAGCACTGGCCATCGCATCTACATTTGATACCTCCGGCGATTACAGCAATGCTGATTACCTGAAAGCTGCAGAAAGCGCCTTTGCTTTCCTGGAGCAACACAATCCTGAAATGACAAATGACGGAGTGGAAAACATCGTGGATGATTATTGTGCGCTTGCTGCTGCCGCTGAATTGTACAAGGCTACCCGTAAGCCGCAATACCAGGCAGCTGCTGATAAAAGAGCAAAACAATTAATGGACCGGCTCAGTTCCTGGAAAACTTATCATGATTACTGGCGGGCTGACGATAAAGACCGTCCTTTCTTTCACGCCGCTGATGCAGGTTTTCCATTGGTAAGCCTGGCTGGATATTATCCGCTGGCGGGCAGCGACATGCAACAACGTATAAAGGAGACCGTTAGGAAGTCATTACAATTTGAATTGTCCATAACACGTGAGGTGAATAACCCATTTGGTTATAGCCGTCAGCTGGTACAGGATACTTCCGGTAAGCGGCATAGCGCCTTCTTCTTTCCCCATGGTACAGAAACAGCTCCATGGTGGCAGGGAGAAAATGCCAGGATCGCTTCCATGGCCAGTGCCGCCCGCATAACCGCACGCATGTTCAAAGAAGACAAGCCCCTGCGTGACAGCCTGGAACGTTTTGCACTGGACCAGCTGAACTGGATCCTGGGCCTGAACCCTTATGATGCTTCCATGCTGCAGGGCACGGGTCATAACAATCCTGCCTATGGCTTTTTTGGTACTTTTGAATATACCAACGCACCGGGTGGTATTGTGAACGGTATCACTTCCGGACTGGAAGATGAAGAGGATATTGAGTTTAACCTGTCCTATGCTACTACCGGCAAAGATTACGACTGGCGCTGGGCGGAGCAATGGCTGCCGCATACGGCCTGGTATCTGCTGGCGGTGGCACTGGGAGAACAATAAAAATAATATGCTGAAAAGATTATTCCTATTACCTGAATTATTTTTGTTGCTTAGCATTATAGCATGGCGGCTATATGCTGGCAATGCCAGCATTGACATACATCTGCACGACACCTATTTTATTTTTGCCGGCCATCCTTTATTCGGTAGTTCAGTTCTGGCGCCATTCTTTTTGATATTGTTCCTCTCGTGGATACTACATCAGCTGCTTAGACAGAAAGGGCTATCATCCAATACCTGGCGATGGATACAGATCACTATAACACTGTTGTCATTATTGGCGTTTGTTGTCTGTTTCAGGAAAAGCTCATTTAATAATCTGCCAATCCGTTATTATAACTATAACGCATTTGAAACACTTCATCGGTTTTACCTCGGAGCCATATTAAGCCTCTTTATCTTTATCGTCTGCCAGCTATCATTCTGGATAACTGCTGTGGTTTTATTGATAAAACGTGCAATAAACCGCTAATACTATTTATAAGCTTCCTGAACCGGGTGATGATCTTATTCAACCACCCGGTTCTCTGTTTCTGGCATGGTTATTGACTAATGGTGATTTTTAATAATATTAATATTTTTTGTATATTTCGGCTTAGGTAAACCGATATCTTTATTTTAAAGCGTTATTTAGCAACATGTTACGCAACTCTCTATCCTATGTTTGCGGAAAGCAATACAGAACATTGCTTTTCTCGCTGCTGGTTTCTCCTCTCTTTTCAGTACAGACAACGATGGCTGCCAGCCACTTTCCGCCGGCTTTGCCAGGGGACACGAGTATTTTTCAGGCAGCAGATGCGCCTGCAACACCTCCCGTTAATGATGGTATGGGAGGGATTGAACTGGGTGTTAAATTCAGGGCTACTCAAAGTGGAAAAGTAACGGGGATCCGTTTTTATAAAGCCGCTCCCGTTGCCGGCAACTATACGGTACACTTGTGGAGCAGCACCGGCAGCAAGCTGGCAGAAGCCGCCTTTACAGTGGATACTGCAAAAGGCTGGCAACAGGTGGCATTTACCACTCCTGTTACTATCAATGCCAATACTACCTATGTAGCTTCTTATTTCAACAACACCGGCGATTATGCCACCACTAACCCGTTCTTTGAAAAAGCGGTGGTAAACGGTCCGCTCCGTGCGCTGGCCAATGGCGAGGACGGCCCTAATGGTTTATATAAGTACTCCGCAGCACCGGTATTCCCGGATAATAACTATGGCTCCAGCAATTACTGGGTAGACGTGGTCTTCATTCCTGATGAAGTACCGGTACAGCAGGCTGCTGCGGCGGCGCCGGCTGCCAGTCCGGCGGCTGGTGGTAAAGATACCCTGGCTCCTGCCGTAAGCAATGTAAAACCTGTGACCAATGCAGATGGCACCTTAACTGTTAGCTGGAATACCGATGAAAATGCCGATGCCACTGTTGATTACAATGTCAGCGCGGAAAACCTTTCACTACATGCAGGTGATAATAAACGCGGTACAGATCATTCGGTACAGATCGCAGGCCTTACTCCCGGAGTGACTTATTATTTCAGGATAAAATCCAGGGATGCTGCCGGTAACACCGTGATACGGCCTAATGTTACTGCACCTCCTTTAAGCTTCACTGTAACAACAGGCCCCTGCGCGGTGGACAGTTCCGCTGCTAATTTCCGCGATGGCGGACAGGATGTAGGCGCATTGGTAAATCCTAACGGCACCATCACCCTGCAGCCACTGGTAAATGAAGAATTCATCAGTGTATTAAAGTCCATCCCTGAAGGCTGGTCTGGCACCCGCTACAACAACGACGGCACCACCGTGAATAATAACGGGGTGATCACCGTGAACGGCACCCACATATTTTCTAATGCCAGCTTTGAGCCGGGTTCTTCCATCGAGTTTGCCGCCATCTTTGGTGCAGGCAGCTATCAGAATATCGGTTTCTCCAGCGACCAGCCCTATTCAGACGGCACCTGGATCACTATCGGCCAGGCCAACAAGGCAGACGGCAACGTATATGCCCGGGCTTCCAATAATACTGAAATAAAGATCGGTTCAGGCTTACTGGGCACTTTACACTTTTACCGTATCAAATGGAACGCTACCAATTTTGAGTTCTTTGTAGATAACGACGTGAAGCCCGCAGCTACTATCAACCTGAAAGTGACCAGCAACATGTATATCCAGATCAGTGATTTTGTGAGCAGCGATGAAGGATTGTCTATCGACTGGATGCACGTAGCGCCCTACGCAACTTCAGGCAGCTTCACCTCAAGAGTGTTCGACGCCGGCGCTCCCACCAACTGGGGTGCAGTGAACTGGCATGGCGAAACACCCGCCGGTACCGCTATTGCGATCGCTGTTACCACCGGTGATACACCTAATCCTAATGACGGCACCTGGTCTTCGTTCGTACCCATCAAAGCGCCCGGAACAGCGGTGAACAGCAGCAGCCGTTACATCCAGTATAAAGCAACACTGACTACAACAGACAAGAAAATTACGCCTGTGCTGACAGGTGTTTCCATCAACTGTTCAGGTAACAGCAACATGGCAGAGAAGGTAAAGGAAACCCTCCAGCCTTCAAAGCCCGCCCAGGCCGCCTCTAACGGTAAGCTGGATGTGAAGGTAGCGCCCAACCCAAGCAGCGATTACTTCAGCCTGGCTATCAGCGGTCCTGCAGATAAACCTATCATGGTTAATATACTGGACGCCTATGGCCGGATCGTGGAGCATCATCAGAAAGTAATGCCTTTTACCAGCTTACAGGTAGGAGAATCATTATCCCCCGGCACGTATTACGTAGAGCTCTTACTGGGTTCACAGCGTAAAACAGCTAAGATCGTCAAAGTGAAATAACCAGCTGCCGCAAGGCTGCTACTCATAAGTGATAATAAAGATCACAAGGGCTTTACCTGAAGCTCTTGTGATCTTTTTAATTTCAATACTTTGTAATATTGCGGTGTCCTCACCTATCAACCTGATCAGATCATGACAGACGCCTATAACAAGATCCGTGCATCCGTTAACAGCATCAGCGCGATCACGGAAAACGACTGGCACCTTTTCCTGCCAGGCCTACGCTATAAGGAATTTAAGAAAGGCTCCTTTTTCGTGGAGGAAGGAAAGGTCTATAAAGAGATTGCTTTTGTTATCAGCGGGCTTTTCGCCGAATGGCCGGCTAATTTTACCTGTACAAAAAAGCCGCTATGAAGCAATTATTATTAACCGTAAATCTCTTATTGATGACAGCGATCACTTACGCCCAGTCTGCCGAAAAAGAACAGGTACTGAATATTAACCGGCAGCTCTTCAAAGGCACCTCAGAAAAGATCGAATCACTGATCCGGGAAAATATGGAGGATGCCTTCCTCTTCACTACCGCCAATGCCGATGTAATGGATAAAGAAACCTACATCAGCGGCTTTGCCCTGCATCCTGCCATTAGCATTCCCTTACTGAACACCTCTGAAGAGAACGTTATCATTGTTGGCAACACCGCTATCCTTACCGCCCTGGCCCATATCAATATCAGCAGGAACAATGCTGCGCCTAACGACTTATGGGAAAGGATCACAGGCACGTATATCATGCAGGACGGCCGGTGGAAGATCCTGGCCCTGCACGCTACTTACCTTCCCAAAAAATAAATTTTGTAAAATAGACCGATTGGTTTATTTTTGTATTGTCATGAGTAAAGCAGAACGTACACGACAACTTATCATTGAAAAAGCAGCGCTGATCATCAACCGCAAGGGAATGGCCGGCACCTCTATCAGTGATATAATGGACGCTACCAAACTGGCCAAAGGCGGCGTGTACGGCAATTTCGAGAGCAAAGAGGAAATATGCGCAGAAGCATTTGACTACCTGCACAGTAATGTGATGACCGCCATCCGGGCCAGCTTGTCTGACAAAGCTTCTGCCCGGGAACAACTGCTCGGGCTGCTGGACTATTACAAGAATGCCCCGCTGAAAGATGATCACTACGGCTGCCCCCTGCTTAACTTCGGCACAGAGGCTGATGATACCAATCCCATTATTAAGGAGAAAGTAAGCAAGGCTATCACAGAATCCCAGGCGCGCATTGCTAAAATAGTTCGTAAGGGGATCGAAACCGGCGAATTCAAACCGGGCTTTGATGCATCCCTGTTCGCTGTAAAAGCCTTTACAATGATAGAAGGCGCTATACTGGTATGCCGTGTACAGGGTAGCAACCGCCAGATGCGTATCATAACAGACATCCTCCGTAAAGAAATTGAGGATAACAGTCTTTGATTTTTTTTGCCTTTAAAAAGACCGTTCGGTCTATTATATATACAATACAGGACAATTAAATACTTTAACAATGAACATTCAAAACAAAAAAGTGCTTGTCACCGGCGGTGGTTCCGGTATAGGATTCTCTATCGCTAAAGCATTTGCAGATAAAGGCAACCAGGTGATCCTGTTTGGCCGTACAGAAGACAGGTTGAAAGCAGCTGTTGCCCAGCTGTCTAATGCCTCCTACGTGGTAGGCGACGTTACCAGTGAAAAAGACGTACTGGAGCTGGTTAAACAGGTGAAAGAAAATTACGACGGCATCGATATACTGGTGAACAACGCCGGTACGGCAAGGCTACAACCCCTGGATGCCTCTGTTAATATTTACGATACCGCTAAATTCGAAATAGAGATCAACTACCTCTCCGTACTTCGCCTGACAGAACTATTGCTTCCTACTCTGAAAGCCCGCAAAGAAGCTGCGATCATCAATATCCAGTCCATCGTTTCCTACGTACCAAATGCGTTTATAGCCACTTATAGTGCTACCAAGGCGGCCTTGCATTCCTATTCACAGTCGCTGCGGCTCACATTAGAAAAAAGCGCACCCAATGTAAAGGTTTTTGAAGTATTCCCTCCATTTGTGGATACAGATCTGACCAAAGGCTTTGAGGCCAACAAGCTGACCCCTGCAGAAGTGGCAGACGATATCATCCGTTCCGTGGAAAGCGATTCTTACGCAGTAAGGAATGGCATCACAAAAGATCTGTACCAGCTGTTCCGCCAATCTCCGGAGGAAGCCCTGATCTCGCTCAACAACCGCTGAGTAATACAACAACGAATCAACCATACAACCGTAAATTGCGGGTTCCTTTTCAGGGCCTGCAATTTACATTCTGCACCGAACCTCATTGCCGTCATCCGTCTTTTTCGCGGGTAAAAGGCAAAACAGAGAACGACGTAATGGCACTCCCCTTCCGGAAAGCATATGCCTTCCGCCCCGGTTTCATTAAACCTATAAAAGGCCTTAGCAGGGCGCATAAACTCTACCGCTATATCAACTGGATGTTCCCCATTGGCCGGGCGCTTTTTCCCAACGGATTCTGCACATTAAAGGAACTGGCGCTGGCCATGATACATATCACGCAGCGCGGTTATGACAAAAATATAATCGAAGGCAGAGACATCATCCGGCTCGGCAGAGACCAGGCATAAACCTACTCATCATAAGGCGAGGGACTGATAGACGACCATCCCCCATCAATCACCAGGCTCTGGCCAGTAATGTGCCGGGCCTTTTTAGAAACCATGAACAATGCCGCATGGGCTATATCCAGCGCTGTAGCCGGCCGCCCCATAGGTGTGAGGCGCGACCAGGTCTTTTCATAATCAGGATCAGAAACTGTCCGCTCTGTCAACGTTGCACCCGGCGCTACTGTATTTACATTGATACGGTAAGGCGAAAGCTCCACCACCAGGTTTTTGGCCAGCATTTCAAGGGCTGCCTTAGTCATGCTGTAGGCAGCCAGGTCTTTATGCGCCTGGTGCCCGGTGACAGAAGACGTGAACAGGATACTGCCGCCCTCTGGCTGTTCTTTCATTTGTTTTGCAGCTGCCTGGGCCAGGAAGAAATTCCCGCCCAGGTTCACCTGCAGCACTTTATAAAAATCCGATTCCGGGTAGGTAAAGAAGTTCCCGAACAAAGTAATACCTGCATTACCGATCACCACATCCAGTCTGCCAAAGCGATCTACTGCTGTTTGCACCATCTGCTGAATGAAAGACAGCTCAGCTGCATTACCGCCCATAGCAATACAAATCTTGCCCGAAGGGTCAATAGCTGCAGCTGCCCGCGTTGCAAGCGCAGGATCAATATCGTTCAGGAGCACTACTGCTCCTTCCTGTACCAGCTGACGGCACATCTCATATCCTATTCCCTGCCCGGCGCCGGTAACAATGGCCACCTGGTCTTTAAACATAGCACTGTCAGACATGATTTACGCTTTTTTGATTTAATTGATCACCCGCCCCATCAAAGGATCGCTGAAGCTTTCCCTGCCATTTTCCGTATGGCCCGCGTACCGCTTTTCAAAGATATCAAAACCATCAACTTTCACGCTGAAATCATACCAGCCATGGCTCTTATCCAGGGAAAGCAGCAGGGCTTCCTGATCTCCCGGGCTGATCTTTTTGACAATATCTTTTTGACCATAAGCATTATCGCGAATGGTTACCTTAAATGTGCCGGCAGACAGGGGATGCTTTATCCTGAGCACAACGCCGCCTGTTGGCCGTTTAGTTTTAAGATCCAATTGATCCTCGAACCTGAACAGCAAACCGGGATCTTTATCATTGCCTGTGAAGTCCCGGTAAAAGCCATTGGGGCCGTGCAGACGCAAGTGATAATGGCCCCTGTCAAAAGCTTCCAGCGGCCATTGGTACGTAATGGCATCGCCTGCAGCTACGGCAAATGCCCAGCTCCTGCCCATTTCCCGGGCGCCATTATCATCCCTGAATTTACCAGGCGCATATACGGTGAACGGAGCACCGGCCGCCTTAGCGCTGCTATTACCGGCGGCCATCCTGATCTCAACATGTTTTTTGTCCTCGCTCCACTGCGCATCTGCATACAATTCATACGGCAAGCTACAGGCGGGGCGCACGCCCTTCTCCTGTGCTACCAACCGGTCAATAGTAAGCGGCTGACGCACGATCTTTACTATTTCCTGTTCGGATAATTTCTTATAGCCCTTAGGCACGTCCTTAAAACGTGCATTATGAATATCCTCCACAAAACGGTCGCGCTTCAGGAAAGCAATGTTATCAGGTTTGCTGCCGTTAAAAGGACTGAAAGCAGCCGTAAGATCTCCGCAAATCGTTCGTCTCCAGTGGCTGATATTTTCCTGGCGGATGTTCTTACCAAGCTTTTCTTTCAGGAAAGTCTCCAGGAACTGTAAGGTGGAGGTATGATCAAACACCTGCGAACATACTTTACCTCCCCTGCTCCAGGGCGATGCGATCAACATGGGCACCCGGAAACCAAGTCCTATAGGAGCTTCCCTGGCCTGTTTCTTCGGCACTCCCTGTCTCAGCTCATTTTCCAGTCTTACATGCTCTATCTCTGTATCAATGCCTGCAGAAACTTTGCCGGTGCCCGGTTTGTTATTATCGGGAATAGAGAAAGGTACAAAATGATCAAAGTACCCATCATTCTCATCATAGGTAACAATGAAGATCGTCTTCTTCCATACTTCCGGGTTCTGCGTGAGTATATCCAGTATCTCGGATATATACCAGGCGCCATACCAGGGCGCGCTGGGATGATCGGAAAAGTTCTGCGGACCTGCCATCCAGGATACTGTAGGCAGCTTTCCTTCCTGCACATCTTTGCGGAACTGGTATAACAGGTCCCCTGCGGGCACCTGCATTTCCCGTTGTTCTGCACCATCTGTATAGTTCAGCTTTGCAAGCGAACGGAAATCAGGATCGCCTTCATTTATAACAAAAGCGCTGCGGTACAGGCTCTTCTCCTTTTCCGTCAGCTTGTCAAAATTCTCCGTGGTCCATTTGGCCAGCTCTACCCGTGCATTATCCAGCACTTCCTGTTTCTTGCTAATATCTGCCTTTATTTTTCGTGCAGCTTCTTCTGTTGATGGCGTGGCCTCTTCCAGTGCATTGATCTCTCCCGGCAGGGTATCCGCCTGCTGCTGCAAATTCTTGAGATAGCGGGATGAGAACTTTACATTATAGGCGGCAAAGAACTCCAGCAGGTTACAGCCAAAGTTGGCCAGCCAGGCCCGCTCTTCTCCTTTAAACCCACCACCGCAGCTAATATCGTTCTGGTAGAATTTCCAGGGTACATTGTGCTCTTCCAGCAGTTCCGGAAAGGTATTCCAGGGCAGTTTGCCGTAGCTGAAATCATCGTTGCGTATGTGGGCCTTGGGGATGCCATTTTCCTCATGGGTGATCTTACCCGTCCAGAAGAAAGAACGATTGGGCGTGGTGCTGGTCATAGCAGAACAGAAGTTCTGATCACAAACCGTGAAAGCATCGGCCATGGCGTAGTTAAACGGAAGATCCTCCCGGGTGTAGTACCCCATTGTGAGCGGCATGGGAGCATATGCTTTATTGCCCGATCGCTTGGCAATCAGCCACTGATCATATTTACCACCGTTATACGCATCTACCTGGCTGGCACGCGAGTGAGGCAGAGCGCCCATCCAGGTGCTTTTGGTGTCTTTGATATCCAGGCGGAACGGCGCATAGGTTTCCCCCAGCTCGTTCGTTTGCAGCCATACCGGCTTGTGATCCGGCTGGGAAACAGCCCTTGGATCATTAAAACCGCGCACACCTTTTAAGGTGCCGAAACAGTGATCAAATGAACGATTCTCCTGCATCAGTATCACGATGTGCTCTGCATCAAGATAAGTACTTCCCGGCGCAGGATCAATGGCGAGCGCCCGCTGTATGGAAGTTGGGAGGAACGTGGAAAGTCCGGCCGCGCCGGATAATAACATTGACTTCTTGAGAAATTCCCTGCGTGTATCCATGCTAACAGTAACAGTTAAATGCCGTGAATTTAATAAGGCATTTAAACAAATAAAAGCGCAAGGCTGAAAAAAATCAGCTTCCACGCAGATATTCTATGAATTTCTGCTTATAGCTTCTGCCTACCGGAATAGAAAATTTATCGATGGAGACAAGATCATTGCTGAAACCGCTCACCCTGTCCACCGCAATGATATAGGATTTGTGAACACGCAGGAACTTGCTTTCAGGAAGCTTCTCCTCCATATAACTGATACGTTGATACGTAACAAGCGACCTGGAATCCGTAATGATCTTGATGTAATCCTTAATGCTTTCTATGTAGACGATCTCCCGCAGAAAGATCTTCGCCAGCTCCTTATTCACTTTAAAATACATGTATGCCTGCTCAAAAGCATTGGCCAGCTGGCCGGATTCATGGTGACTGAGATATAGCTTGTATTGATTAAACTTTGCAATGGCTTTCAGGAAACGGTCAAAGGTAATGGGCTTCACCAGGTAATCCAACGCATCCAGCTCATAACCGTCTGCTCCATACTCCCGGTACGCGGTGGTAAAAATAACAGGCGGACGCTGTGGCAGTGAACGGATCAGCTCCAGGCCCGACATCTGCGGCATGGAAATATCCAGGAAGATAACATCCACCATACTCTTTTGCAGCAGGGCAAATGCTTCCAGCGCATTATTGCAGATGGCCGCTATCTCAAAATGTTCGATCCTCGAAACATAAGAGCGGAGCAGTTCCTGTGCAGGCGGCTCATCATCAATGATCATGCACCGTACTGTTTTCATCTTTTTTGATCTTCAGGATGGTAAGGAAAGAATCATTCTCACGTATACACTTGAACTCATAATTATCCTGGTACAAAATATCAAGGCGCTTCTTCACATTTTCCAGCCCTATACCGTTCTTGCTGCTTCCATTTCCATTACTGCGCTCATCACAGCTGTTCTCGATCTTTACAGAAAGCCATCCATCCTTCAATGCAATGTCCATTCTTATCCAGCCGTCCCTGATATTGTTGGACACCCCATGTTTGAAACTATTCTCGATCAGTGGCAGTAACAACAGCGGCGCTATTTTAAAATGATCCACCGGATCAAAAACATTGAGCGATACATCCAGTCTTTTTCCATACCGGATCTTTTCCAGCTCAATATAGTTGTTAATATATTCCAGCTCCTTACCCAGCGAAATAGTGGTCTGCCGGCTGTCGTACAGCATATAGCTCAGTAATGCAGAAAGACGGTAGATCAGCTCTGATGTTTGCTGGTTGTTTTGCTGTGCGTAGGAATAAATATTATTCAGCGTATTAAAGATAAAATGCGGCTGCACCTGCGATTTTAACAGTTCCAGCTGCGCCTCTGCCTTATCTTTCTGCAGCTGCTGTGTAGTACGTTGCTGCTCATACCAGGCCCGCAGAAAATAGAACATCACATACAATGCAACGATCAGATAAGTATTCACCGCTTCGATGATCAGCTTGGGCGGGAACAGGAAAGACATGGTCTGCTGTCCTTCCGGATAATATAAAGGGTAAGTATAATAGTAATTAAATGCACGGCGGATCAGTGTAAAAACGATCGCGCTCGCGGCAAACAGGATCCAGAATGTAGTTCTCTTTCCTTTCAGGAAAAAACGTTCTATCAGTACATGCACCGTAAACCAGGTAGCGCAGAAGGTAATAGGAACGATCACTGCCGCATTGATGGCGTACCTTTTGTACTCGCTGCCAACAGCAGCATTGCCCAGCCATTCATATAAAAAGTAAAATGCCCAGAACAGGAAAATGAAGCCCGTATTTCGTTTGTAGCGCTGCATCCTGCAACTAAAGTAATGAATTTCAGCTAAGAAAAAACCGTTTCGACAAACAACGGTTTTACCCCACGAACGGCATTCGGAATGCGTCTTCCCGCCTGGGCGAATAATGTTCCCTTTGGGCTAAATAAGGTCTTGTCACTGCAATAATGTGTTTACTTTGAAAATACAAACACCTCATCACATGCCCAGCTTACGCTTTCATATCAATGGCGCCACACAACAATACGATGTGGATACTGAAATGCCGGTGTTATGGTTACTGAGAGATCATGCAGGCTTAACCGGCACAAAATACGGATGCGGAATTGCGCAATGCGGCGCATGCACCATCCATCTCAACGGCAGGGCCGTACGTTCCTGTACGCTCAGCTGCGGCGCCGCTGCAGATAAGCATATTACCACCATAGAAGGCCTTGCGCCAGATGGCTCACACCCTGTACAGCAGGCCTGGATCAGGGAAGATGTGCCGCAATGCGGCTACTGCCAGGCCGGACAGATCATGAGCGCTGCGGCGCTGCTCAATAACAATCCCTCTCCTTCCGACCAGGAGATCAATGCCGCGATGGCAGGTAACATCTGCCGTTGCGGTACCTATGTAAGGATCCGAAGGGCGATCAAATCCGCTATTGACTACAAGCTCCACCCAAAATCATTGAACCAATGAACAGGCGTCATTTTATACGGATAGTGCCGCTCACCGGCGGCGGTTTGATGCTGGGCCTGTCCGGGCTCACAAAAGCATTTGCACCGGTAAACGAAACCATTGCAACAGATACCGCTGCCGCCATAGGAGACTTTCTCTCTGTACAAACAAACGGCGACGTGATCTTCCATTTCACCAAACACGAAATGGGCCAGGGTGTGTCCACCGCCATGGCCATGCTGATAGCAGAGGAGCTCTGTGCCGACTTCGAAAGGGTGCAGGTCTCCTTTCCTCCGGCCGATCTGGTAAAATACAACGACGCCAGGGGTGGACATGGCACAGGGGGCAGCTCTACCGTGATCACGATGACGCCTATCCTGCGTAAGGCAGGAGCCACTGCCCGCGAAATGCTGATACAGGCGGCCGCCGCACAGTGGAACACTACTCCGGATAATTGCTATGCGGAGAACCATTTTATCATCAACAAGATCAGCGGACAACGAACAGGTTTCGGAGAGCTGGCCCGGCAAGCCGCTACGATGAAAGTGCCAGCCTCCGTTACCCTGAAAAGCCGCAGCAACTTTAGTATCATTGGCAGATCGCAGTCGGCTAAAACATTGCCTTTGCTGGTAACAGGCAAACATCAATACGGTGCAGATGTAAATGTACCGGGCATGAAGTATGCCCTGGTGGCGAGAGCGCCGGTATTCAAGGCTAAAATAAGATCTTATGACGCGGCAAAAGCCCTCGCTGTCAAGGGTGTGAAAAAGGTGGTCTCCACCAGGGTGGTAGCTGGTGTACAGGGCCCCATTCTCCCTTATGATATACGCGAGGGAATTGCCGTTGTTGCAGACTCTTTCTGGGCTGCACAAAAAGGCCGGGAAAGCCTTTCTGTAGTATGGGATGAAGGTGTGCATACAAAGGCCAGCATAGACGAATTTGCCGCCTTCATGAAACACCGCGGCGAACAACGGCTGGATCCTTCGGGTTATACCGGCGATGAAAATGCCATCGCCAATATCGACCACGTAAAGCAAACCTTACGTGCGGGTTATGTGTTTCCCTACATGCTGCATTCGCTGATGGAGCCATTGAACTGTACCGCTCATTTCAAAGGAGACAGCTGCGAGCTGTGGATCGGTAACCAATGGCCGGAATACATCACAGATGAGATCACCCGCGTTTTCAACATCGCAAAGGATAAAGTGAAGATCCACCTGTTTCCTTCAGGCGGAGGTTATGGCAGAAGGGCCTATCCCGATGCCGCCATTGAAGCAATGTGTATTTCAAAAGAAGCCGGCAATATTCCCGTTAAGGTAATGTGGACCAGAGAGGATGATCACCAAACCAATGCCGTACACTGCTATCAGCGCCTGGATTACCAGGCGGGATGGGATGAGCACAATCAGCTCTACGCGTGGTATGAAAAGGAATGCCGCACCTACATGTGGGACCGCCAGTATCCTGCCACAGAATTGACCAGCAACGGCTATAACATTCCCAACATACGTTATGACCTGGAAGACCTCAGCAACGAAAGTATTTTGCAATCAACCGCCTGGCGTTCCGTGATGATCAACGGCTGGGCATTGAGCGAATGTTTTGTGGATGAAGTAGCCATCGCTCTCAAAAAAGACCCTTATGATTTCCGCCTATCGCTGCTGAAAGAAGGACGCGAAGCAAACGTGGGGCATGCAGAAAAGATCAGTAATACAAGGATGATCCGCGTGTTACAACTCGTCAGGGAAAAGAGTGGCTGGGGCCAGCCGCTTCCCGCCGGACAAGGAAGAGGGATCGCCATCTACCCTTACGGCAACACCTATTGCGCCATCGTGGCCCTGGTAACAGTAGCGGATAAAAAAGTAACGGTTAACTATGTTACCTGTGCAGTAGACTGCGGCATGGTGGTAAACCCTTCCGGTGCAAAGAACCAGATAGAAGGTGGCGTAGTATGGGGACTTTCTGCACTGCTGTATGGCGGCGTAAATGTAAAGAACGGCCGTGTCACTACTTCCAACTTTCACCAGAACAAAGTAGTGCGAATCAATGAGTGTCCTGAGATCGATGTGCACTTTGTAGAGACCAATGACGAACAGCCTTGGGGCCTGGGAGAAGTATCCAACCCGGTAGCAGTGCCGGCGGTATTAAACGCTATCTATGCCGCCAGCGGCAAAAGGATCAGAACCCTGCCCGTCAATTTAAACGAAGCATAAGGACCATTTAACCGATATAAGCAATGAAACAGATGCCCGGATATTTGACTTTGTTATCAATCGTGTGCCTCCTGTCGCTGGCCTTCACCCGGCAGTCTCCTGCTGATCTGAAGGCCAGCATGGCAAGAGGGAAAAGCTTATATGGCCTCTTTTGCCAGTCCTGTCATGGTGATCAGGGCCAGGGCGTGGAAGCTGTTTTCCCGCCCCTGGTAAAATCAGATTACCTGATGGCGGACAAAAAAAGAGCTATTCAGTCGGTGCTGTATGGGGTCAGCGGGGAAATAAAAGTAAACGGGAAAACCTATAACCAGCCTATGGCAGGTTTTGATGGAAAGGATGAGGAAGTAAGCGATATCCTGAACTACATCCGTAATTCTTTTGGGAACAAGGGTGGTGCAATTAATCCGGATGAAGTAAAAGCTGCCAGGAAATAGCTGCGAGCCCCTACTCTAACACTATCCGTATTTCATTGTTCTTCTTCATATCCGTGCTCAGGCCCAGGGTTTTGGTCTTACTGCCAAAGCGTATCATTAGTTCTGCAGTATTCGGGGGTATTCGTCCCAGGTTGTCGGCCATGAACAGGAGGGTATTTTCTCCGGGTTGCAGCCTGACAGCAATTTTCTGTAGCTCCTTCTTCACGGGAAAACCGGTAACGATCCATTTTCCGTTCAGGCTCAGGGAAATACTGTCACTATCCTCTACCCGTCCATCCCAAAGTTCCAGTGAGATCTCTGCAGTATCTACAGTAATGGTCGCTACAGGAGTGCTGACTCTCCCGGAAGCCCGGGTACTTAACGGAATACTATCGATACGATGATGCCGGATATCCGCCACCATAAAAGTGGCAAATGCATTGGCCCGGTGAGTGAAGTCGAACCTGTATTCCTTTTCATCCACCTTCGCGTATAAGGCGCCGGTATTAGGTGGAAGGCCGCCATAGTTGTCGGCAAAGAACACAAAGAGGTTCCTGCCTGTATCCAGCCGGATCTGCTGGCGCCTGTTATTGTCATTTACTTCTTGCCTGCTGAAAATAGAACGGGTATTCTGCAGCAGCGTAACAGTGTCTCTGTCGTACTTTTCCTCGTCCTCCACCTGCATGGTGATCACGCTGTCGGTGGCTGCGATGGGGTCATATATACCGAGGTAGATGCCGCTGGTTTCCGGGTACAGGATGCGTCTTACACTGGAATCTGTCAGTGGTTTGCTCCCGGCTCTTTTAAAGGTAATGGAATCATGGTACAGAAAATCACGCAGCATTACCTTGGTATTCACCCAAAGTTCGCCATCCTCATATAACCCACGCATCCAGATCCCGAACTGGTCTTCCCACATCCTGTTCAAATACACTTTTCCATCTTTATAATCCAGCGTACCGTTGAGGTACCACATCCAGATGCCGAGTTTGAAAGGTGTTTCCTGTAAAGGATATTTGCCGCGGCTAATGCCCAGTTGCCGGTCATTTTTCCTGACTAACAACATTTCATAGACACCGGTGAACCCGTCATACTGTAATTTGATCTTTGCGGGGTAGAGTACACCCTGCTCCGGGGCGCCTATTTGCAGGTCCATAACAATGGCGGGAATATGTGGCCAGGGCTTGCTGTACACCTGCCAGGAACCGGCCCATTTATCGGCTTGCGCCAATGCAGGGGCGATAATACCGCTTAATAGGAAAAACAGTAGGATTCGTTTCATTCAGAGGCTGAAAATAATCAATTCTCCAGTCCTTTCAGCTCTTCATCGGAAAACACCCTTGACCGGGTAAGGAATCTAACGCCCAGGGGTATTTCAAGAGAGAAACTACTACCTCTGCCCGCGGTCACGTCGAGGATCAGCTGGGTATGTTTCCAGTATTCAAACTGGTCGCGGTTCATATAGAAGGGGCAACCGGCTACTTCGCCCAGCAGTACATCACTATTACCGGTCCTGAATTCGCCGGCTTCAAAGCACATCGGTTGGGAACCATCGCAGCATCCCCCGCTCTGGTGAAACATCAGCGGACCATGCTGCTGTTTAAGGCGTTCTATCAGTTCAATGGCCTTGTCGGTGGCTATAACACGATCTGTTTGCATAAGGGATGTTTTACATCAGCACAAAGGGGGAACAGCCGGCTGTAAAGCCGCTGTTCCCATTACAAACACCTTGTGCTTACCATGGTTTCCTTACAAAGAAGTTAAAAGAAACCAAGCTTGTTTTTACTATAGGATATCAGCATGTTCTTAGTCTGACGATAATGATTCAGCATCATCTTATGCGTCTCCCTGCCAAAGCCTGATTTTTTATATCCGCCGAAGGGCGCATGCGCCGGGTAAGCGTGATAGCAGTTTACCCAAACACGGCCTGCCTGAATGGCCCTGGGCACCTGGTACAGTTCGTGGGCGTCCCTGGTCCATACCCCGGCCCCCAGGCCATATAAGGTATCATTGGCAAGCGCTATGGCCTCTTCGGTTGTTTTGAAAGTAGTAACACAGGTAACCGGTCCGAAGATCTCTTCCTGGAATACCCGCATCTTGTTATGTCCTTTGAGTATGGTGGGCTTGATATAGAAGCCGTGTTCCAGACCGCTGTTCTGATGCCAGGCTTCGCCGCCGGTAAGTACCTGGGCGCCTTCCTGCTTGGCGATCTCGAAATAGCTCAGGATCTTGTTGTACTGGTCTTCTGAGGCCTGTGCGCCCATCATAACCGTACTATCAAGCGGGTTACCCATTTTAATAGCCTTGGTGCGCTGGATCACCCGGTCCATAAAGGTCTGGTAGATGTTCTCATGTACCAGGATACGGCTGGGGCAGGTACATACTTCTCCCTGGTTGAGGGCAAACAGTACGGCGCCTTCTACGGCCTTATCAAAAAATTCATCATCTTTTGCCGTTACAGATTCAAAGAATATATTGGGGCTTTTGCCGCCCAGTTCCATGGTTACCGGGATAAGATTTTCAGACGCATATTGCATGATCAGCCTGCCGGTAGTGGTTTCACCGGTAAAAGCCACTTTATTTACCCTGGGCGACTGCGCCAGCGGCTTACCGGCTTCCGGGCCAAAGCCTGTTACCACGTTTATCACGCCCGGGGGTACGATGTCCTGGATCAGTTCCATCAGGCACATGATGCTGGTAGGTGTCTGTTCTGCCGGTTTTACAATGGTACAGCAGCCGGCTGCCAGGGCGGGCGCCATTTTCCAGGTAGCCATCAGCAGGGGGAAATTCCATGGAATGATCTGACCTACTATACCGATAGGCTCGTGCAGGTTAATACTGACAGTGCTATCGTCCAGTTCGCTGACACTCCCTTCTTCACTGCGGATCACCCCGGCAAAATACCTGAAATGATCAATTACCAGTGGCAGGTCTGCCGCCCTGCTTTCGCGGATGGGCTTTCCATTGTCGATAGTTTCTATAACAGCCAGGTATTCCAGGTTATCTTCCACTATCTGGGCGATCTTCAGCAACATGTTACTGCGTTCAGTAACGGAGGTCTTGCTCCAGGTGGCAAATGCCTTATGTGCTGCGTCAATAGCCTTATCAATATCCTTTGCATTACCGCGGGCAGCCTGGGTGAACGCCATTCCGTCAATAGGTGAGATGTTGTCAAAGTATTCTCCGCTTTCCGGGGCCACCCACTGGCCGCCGATAAAGTGGTCGTATCTTTCCTTGAACTGTGGGCGGGATGCCACATTGCCTACAGGGGCCGCAGTTGTATTACTCATAACGCAAGAATTTTTGTTTGGTGAAGGAATACAGCTAATTTTCACTAAAAAGCAAGATTAAGCGTCCACAATAGTATTTTTTTATAGCACGATTGTACCCTGATTTTTGTAACTTCAGTATAGGGGTTTAAACTTGTACCGGTCAAAAAAAAGAGCTCCACCGTGCCTGTAAAAAGTCATCTCCGCAAAGTGGGTCTGACAGACCCAAAACACCTGCAAACGCTGGTAGAGAACAGGCGTATATTCAACCTCCGTAACTGCGAGCTGAATATCTTTGAAAGCTACCAGCAAGCCTACCAGGTGCCCTTAAGCTTCCCCGATTTTGTGATCACCAGCATGATCCGCGGAAAGAAGGTCATGCACCTGTTCAATGAACCCGGCTTTGACTACCTGCCCGGCGAAACCGTGATCCTCCCTGCCAATGAGACCATGCGTATCGACTTCCCGGAAGCAGCACCTGAAAACCCCACCCAGTGCATTGCCCTGACAGTGGATGCAGCTTATGTGAGCGAAACGCTCCACTACCTGAACAATTATTACAATAGTAGCAGGGACGAGCAAAATGAATGGAAACTGCAGTGCAATCAATACCACTTCGCTAATGATGATGAGATCTCCGGCCTGATCAACAAGATCATCCGTGTATGCAGCAGCCCGGACAGGTCAAAAGGCATCTTTGCTGATCTCTCCCTGAAAGAGTTGCTCATCCGGCTCATCCAGTGCCAGCACTTACAACAGATTGAAGTAGAAAAAGGCGATAATCCCAACCAAACGCGCCTGCATTATGTACTGAACTATATCCAGGAACACCTCTCAGAAAGAATTGCCGTAGATGTGCTTTGCCGCAAGGCTTACCTGAGCCGGAATGTATTCTTTAAATGGTTCAAAGAGCAATTCGGGGTCAGTCCACTGGAATATATCAATGCCTCCCGTATCCGGCTGGCCAAGGAGCTGCTGGCGGATATGCGTAATGATATACAAACTGTAAGTGTACAATGCGGCTTTAGTGATGTCAATTACTTTATACGTGTGTTTAGGAAACTGGAAGGGATCACCCCGGGGTCTTATCAGAATTGTGTAACGGGGAGGTTGTAGTTGCTATCTTATTTCTTGCCACTTTAATAGCGGTTTGTAGTTTCTCAGCTAGTAATTCCTTGGAGGGTAACTGGGTCAGATACTCTGCCACCCGGATATGGCCTTTATCTAATTCTAACAATTCGATCTGTTCCTGCTTCTTCTCAGAGCATAATATAAGACCAAGAGGGCTATCCTCTCCTTCCCTTCGCTCATATTTATCTAACCACCTGAGATAGAGCTCCATTTGCCCCTTATAGGCAGCTTTGAACTTCCCCAATTTCAGATCAATGGCAACCAATCTTCTGAGTCCGCGATGATAGAAGAGCAAATCGATCTTGAAATCCTCATTATCTATTATTATTCGCTTTTGCCTTGCCAGAAAGGCAAAATCTGTACCCAGCTCTATGATAAATCGTTGCAGTTGTTGAATGATGGCCGATTCCATGTCCTGTTCGCTGTAAGTATCTTGCAGACCTAAAAAATCCAGCACATAGGGGTCGCGAAATACCAGATCATGAGAGTACTATCCATCCTATCCTTCAGCGTTCTGACACTCCATTGCTCTTTACAGGTTAACTCCACGTAAAATTCCCTTTTTATAGGATCGTCAATAGTGATCAGTTCCCTGAAATGACTCCAGCTCAATTGTTGCCACAGTGTGGCAACAATCTGCTCATCTGCAAAGAGCTTATAGAAATTCATCATTCTGCTTAAAGCAGGCCTGGTAAATCCTTTCCCGTAACGCATTGTCAATTGTTGCCCCAGTGAGGCAACAATTTGGTCTCCATATGAGGCACGGTCACCTTTCAACACTTTAAGACAGATCGTTTTGCCGATACGCCAATACAGCATAGACAGCTCCCGGTTTACTGTCAAAGCAACAACTGTTTTGCTCTGTTCTATCAGGTAAGAAATATCATCAAATAATTGTGCAGCGATAGTATGATGTGCTACAGGTTTTTCTTTCTTTGCCATTTACATTAGAGTTAACAAATCTCTTTCGCCGCATATTATTAAAAAACAATGTTTTATTCGTTAAGCAGGTGTTAACAGATCCGAAAAATTCTTAGCCCAATTGTTTCGACACTGTCGCAACAATTCGCCATCCCCCTCACCCCTTCCTCCTGAAATTCTTCCCCAGCCCAAACACCCCATTAATATACTTCCCCGACCGCTCCGCCGGAAAATGCTCAAAAAACATCCCCAAAGCCTGCGGATGCTTCGCCACAAATCTGCCAAAGCTTTGATGATATTCCCCCTTGTTATAATCTCCCAGCTCACCATACCCGTACCAATAACTCACCATTACCACCTGTACCGGACTTACCAGCGCAGGTATACATTCATACGCCCCATGATGCCGTTTTACCGAGCGTATGATCCGTGGAAGATTTATCCATAACCAGCAAAACCCTCTCAGGTTCCTGGCCTTTATACTATTGATAAAAACAATAGATTCCCTGTTGGTAATATCAACCTCATATATAAGATGTCCGGGCAACATGTTCTTTTGTTTGCGTGTTTACCGCAAAATTCAACAATGTCCTGCAGTCTTAAAATGATGTATGTTAGTTTCTTGCCTGCTGCTTCCGTATACGGCTCAGGCTTTCAGGATGGATGCCTAAATAAGAAGATAAATGCTTGACAGAGATCTGCCGGATCAAGGCCGGGTTCTTTTGCATCAGCTCGTTATACCGCTCCTCCGCAGTGCGCGATAGCAGGTCCATTTCCCTGCGCAGCCTTTTAATATACTGGTATTCTGCTATCAGCCTTCCTACCCGTTCTCCATTATGATGTTTGGCATAAAATTCCTGCAGAAACTTCAGCGGGATAGCCACTACTTCCGCATCTTCCAGCAATTCAATAGCAATAGCGCTTGGCTCCCGGGTAATAAGGGAGTAATAAGCAGTAACAAAATCACCCTGGAACTGGAAGTCAACCGTAAACTCCTTATCATCCTTCACAAAGTAATGACGGGTGGCGCCGGTGTTGAGAAAGTAAATAAAGTTCTCCACCTGGCCCTGCCGGATCAGGCAATCACCTTTCTTATAATCTTTGATGATAAGTGTGGCTGCAAAAGCCTCCCACTCTGCATCCTGAAGAGGATTGAACCGGTAAATGGCCTGCCGGAGCTGAAGAAGATCGCCCATTGCTCAAAAATAGGAAAACATTTACATATCAGGGGGTAGCCGGTATCAGGGATACTGGCGAATAAGCAGAAGGCGTGGTGCCGGTAAATGATTTAAAATCCCTGATAAAATGCGACTGGTCTGCATACCCGCAGTCATATGCAATAGATGTGAATGACGACTCATTCTTACTGATCAGCTGCAGGCTAAGCTGGAAGCGGTTGATCTTGTTGTATAGTTTAGGCGTCATCCCCGTGTACTGTACAAAGAGCTTTTGCAGATAGCGGGGAGTGACATTATACCGGTTTGCAGTACGTTCTATCGTATCGGCAAAGGAATTACTGCGCATATCTTTCATGATCTCACCGATCATGCGCAGCTTCTCTGCTTTCTTTCTTTTTTGGGAGATGCAATGGACCAGGAATCCCTCCAGCAGTTCGATCCGTTTAGCCAGCGACGGTGTTTCCCATAACCTGGCATGCAGCTCCTTTACAGCAGCGCCCATCAGGTCTCTGAGATCCACTACCTTATCAGTGAACAACGACACCTCTTCGTCCAGGAAGAAAGCAGGCGCGTGAGGCAGGAACTTGGCGCCCAGCATTACCTGCTTACCTACAGATTTCACAGGCGTAGGCTGTGTGATCTGCCCCCACAACTCTACCGGCGGGGTATTCTCGAATGCCCCGTTCACCTCGGTCCGCCATACTCCCTCGCCGAGGTTAAAGATCATCTCCATGTTACCTGCAGGGAATACCGTATCGTCCAGCTCAACGCTGGCGTCCGATTCGAAAATGAAATAACATTTTACGTACGGCTTTAGTAGTTCTCCTGGTGTTATCTCCCGGTATGTCATAGTCGCTGGCTAAACGATGATAAAGTTACATAATTTCAGCACCAAATGCGTGGTCGATCACAATCTTCCAGGTACCGTCCGGCTGCTGCTTCATCACCTCTATTCCTTTGGCGCTGACCTTTACTTCATCGCCATCGGTAATGTTCCATTCTGACCTGCCTACGGCAACGTTACCCGTTTGTATACAGTATACCGTCCTGATCTCCATCTTCCCCTTGATGGAAAGAATAGCCCTGACAGCTTCTTCAAACTGCTCCTTGCCGGATACATGTTTGCCTGGCTCCGGTACAATAACACCCGTATTATCATATATTTTCATTACAGTGGCGATATCCCCGGTATTAAAGGCGGCAGCCAATGCTGCGTGAGCGTCCTGTGGTCTTGTTGGTAAGTTCATTTTGTAATTGTTTTACACAAAGCTAAAGCGGTCCAACAGCTTAAAATTGAACAAAACGGAACAGTTTTATACCTACCTGTGTTTTTTGATGCTTTTGGGGCTAAGGCTACTCTTTTTTTCCCTGTTTGGAGTGAATATATTCTGTAGGCGTCATATCAAACTGACGCAGGAAATTCCTTGTAAAATTGCTTTGTGTGCTGAACCCCGTCATATTCGCCACTTCATAGATCTTATACCTGCCATCCGCTAACAGCTCTGCCGCCCGCTTTAAACGCACTACATTGATCAGTTCAACCGGCGTAAGGTCTGACACGGCCTTGATTTTGCGGTACAGTGTGATCCGGCTCATGTTCATATAACTCGCCAGCTTTTCCACGTTCAGGTCAGCATCTTCCATATGCTGTAATATGGTCCCGTTTAATGCTTCCAGGAAACGCTCGTCCTCGCGCGTATGCGCCATGCTCCTGATATGCACCAGCGGAGAGCTGGCAAAGAATGCACGCAGGTGATCCCTGTTAGCCAGCAGGCTGCTGATCTGCGCCTGCAGATGTTCCTTTGAAAAAGGCTTTTCAATATAAGCGTCTGCTCCCAGCTCCAGGCCTTCTATCTTTGACTGGATCGTATTCTTGGCAGTGAGCAGTATGACGGGAATATGTGAGTGTTCAAAATTGGATTTGATATGGCGGCATAATTCAAAGCCGTCCATCTCAGGCATCATCACGTCGCTGATGATCAGCTGCACCGGCTCCTTGTCCAGGATCTTTAAGGCCTCCTCTCCGCTTTCGGTCACCAGAACCCTGTAACGGGGCGATAGGATCCGCTCCAGGAACTCCAGGATATCTTCTTCATCGTCAACTAGTAAAATAGTCGGTAACATACTGCAATATGCTTAATCTATTCGGTTTTTAAAGGGATCTGTAATACAAAGGTATTGATCTGCCCGCGACTGTTCTTCAGGTATAGTTTACCACTGTGCAGCTCAGCCAGTGAACGGGCCACCGTAAGGCCGATGCCGGTGCCCTTCTGCTTTGCGGTCTCCTTCAGCCGTACAAAAGGCTGAAAGATCTTCTCCCGCATATCTGCGGAAATAATATGCCCATCGTTGCTGATCTCTATCGTAAGGTAAGCATCGTCTTTCCCTGCGGGCTGCAATACAACCGTTACCTGTGCGCTGGCATATTTGATAGCATTGCTCAGCAGGTTGCCCAGTATCCTTTGCAGCGCCTCTTCATCAGCAACGGCATTAATAGCGGCAGACGGCAGGTCAATGGTATAATCCAGTCCGCGTTTTTTAGCCTGCGGGGCAAAGTCGAGGAAAGCTTGTTGCAACAAAGCCTTTACATTCACTTTGGTAAAATCCAGGCGAAAGCTTTTCACTTCAATCTGCCGGAAGTTCAGGATATCATTCACCAGCGACATCAGCCTGTTGGTATTCCGCTCCATCATCATTACATCATCTTTGATATCCGGCAGCTCGTCTCTTTTCTCCAGCAGGTTCTCCAATGGCCCTTTGATCAAGGTCAGCGGCGTACGTATCTCATGGGCTACATGTGTAAAGAAGTCGATTTTGGCTTCAAAGCTTTCTTTCTCCTTTTTCTTCTGCGTTCTGCGATGGTAATCTCTGATAATGTAAAACCCGATCGAAACTACCAGCAGCGCATAGAAGAGGTACGCCAGCGGGCTTGCCCAGAAAGGAGGCAGTATATGGATGATGAGCTGCCGTTCAGATTCATCTCCTGTCCCGTTCACAGCTGCTTTCACCTTGAACACATATTCTCCCGGCGAGAGGTTTGTATAATACACTTTACGGTTAGGCTGGATGGTGGTCCAGCTTTCATCTACCCCGCTCATCATATACCGGTAGCTGGTCATATCGGGAGATATATAGCTCAGCGCTGCAAAGTCCAGGCTGATGGAAGAACGGTTGTAAGGCAGCTCTATCCTATCTTGATACAGGATGGATTTTTTCAGCAGGCCGCTGTCGCGTGCGGCAGATATTTCCCGGTTGTTCACATACAGGCTGGTAATATACACAGGCGGAGTAGGCGTATGGCTGGGCGCCTCATCCGGTCTGAAAGTGATCATGCCTTTTATGCTGCCAAAGTAAAGGGTGCCATTGGCATCTTTGAAACCGGAATTGTAATTAAAGTGATCGCTGGGCAATCCGTTACTTTTTGTATACACCACCATACGCCTTGTAACAGGATTAAAACAAACAAGGCCCTTTGAAGTGCTGACCCATAGCTGATGACGGTCATCCTCCACTACTTTATAAATGTAATTGCTGGGCAGCCCGTTCCTTGTCATATACCGGATAAACTGTTTCCTGGCAGGCCCCAGCTGTGAAAGTCCGCCGCCTTCTGTAGCAAACCACAGGTTACCGGCATGATCTTCAAAAATACCATTGATATAATCGGTAGGCAGACTGTTCCTGTTGGTAAGGTCGTTCACCAGCTGTCCTTTGATCTGCATTTCGCGATTGAAATAATAAACGCCCCCGCCATGCGTACCTACCCAGATAGTTTTATTGCGATCCTCGTACAAGCTGGAGATGGTGATACCCGGCGGTACTTCAGGCGCCTTTACAAAACCATCTGTCTGCGGATCATATTCATACAACGAATTGCCGGTTCCTATAAATATCCGGCCGGAGGATGAGCGGAGCAGACTGGCGATAAAATCGCTCCTGAGGTCCCGCGGACCGCGCCCTGCAGAATAATGTTTACGCAGCTTACCGGTTTTGATATTGAGCACATCGAGTCCATGCTCGTGCGTACCTATCCAGAGATCGTTACCATCAACCACCAGGCCATGAATATTGGAATAGGTAATGCTGCCCGCCGTGCCCGCAGGCTCAAAATGGGTAATGTTTCCCGTAGCGGGGTTCAGTTTATTCAGGCCCGCATCTTCTGTACCTATCCATATATTGCCATCATTATCCTGGCAGATCTCACGGGCGGCATTACCGCTGATGGAATTCTTTGAATAATCGGGATAATATTTCCGGAAGAACTGATGCTGTCTTGCGTAATAATTAATACCACCAAAAAATGTCCCCGCCCACACATTCCCTTCGTGATCCTTACAAAGAGAATACACCGCGTTATCCGACAATGAATAAGGATCCAGGAATTTCTTGCGCAGGTTCACCATCTTCCCGCTGCGCAGATCCAGTATAAAGATGCCGGATTCCGTACCGAACCAGATCTCGTTATCAGAATACTTCATCATACTGCGGACGTAAACGGTGGTTTTATCCGGGTTATAGGTAAGTACGTCTTTATATGTCCTGGTGGCAATATCAAACAGCTTTGCGCCCTGGCAGGAGGTACCTACAAAGATACTTTGCGAGCCTATTGGCAACAGCGCTTCCATAAAACAGCTGCCTACGGCCGGAGAATGTGAGAACATGCTGTAGCCTTTGAAGGTTTGCCTGGCCCTGTCAAAACATTGCAGGTCTCCCGCAATAGTGCCCACCCATAAATTGCCGTCGCCTGCCACGCAAATCGTATTGGCCATAAAATAGAGGTCCTTCGGAAAGCGCTTTACCTGGCCGGTTTTCAGGTTGTAGTTACACACCGAGTGATCGGCAATGAACCACAGCAGGCCTTTGTTATCAGACTGCAGATTATATACATTACGGAGCGTGTCTATGACCCTTGTAAAGCGCTCCCGTTCCCGCTCATAGCGGTACAGGCCTTTCTGGGCGCCCACCCACATGGTGCCATGTTCGTCCGTATAAAGAGAATAGATAAGGTCTTTGGTAAGCGAGCGCTCGTAGTCATGATCCAGGTTGAATACTTTGATCTGGTAGCCGTCAAAACGGTTCAGGCCCTCCTTGGTGCCAAACCACATAAAGCCGTCCCGGTCCTGCAGAATACTGATGACCGTATTATTGGACAGGCCGTCCTCCACCTGGTAATGCCTGAAATAATAATGTTGCTGAGCAGCAACAGGCAGCGCCAGCCGCAAAGCCAGCAATATCACTGTCAAACACCGCAGAATCCGCATATTATCAAGTAGTTAGATATGGTTGATGCCTGGTCCCCAAACCCGTGAAACATTTTGAACAAATAATGATACGCCCTGAATAAACGATTTAGCAAACAAAAACTTACTTCGCATAAAGGTTTAAAAGTACCAAATACTTTGCAATAATTACGTAATCGTTTACGTCGTTTTATTAACCAATAATTTAATAAGCTTATCTATGACATTCCGCGTTAAGCGTCCCCCTGCCGGGACGGGGACAACTATTGCCTTTATGCTGATCCTTTTCCTGATTACCTGTTATCATTCCACTACCGCACAAACCGCCAAATTTGTTGTTAAAGGTACTGTAGGAGACAGTTCCGGTGTAGGGATACCTGGAGTAACCATACAGGAAAAAGGTACCAAAAATGCCACTTTAAGCTCCCCGGACGGGACTTATTCCTTATCCGTAAGCAGCGAAAAAGCTGTGCTGCTCTTTAGCTTTATAGGTTTTATTCCACAGGAAGTAAATGTTTCAGGACGCAGCTCCCTCTCGGTGCGCCTCCTGAACGACAAGACCGACCTTGGTGAAGTGATCGTAGTAGGTTACGGCACCAAACGTAAAGGCTCGGTAACCGGCGCTATTGCGGCCGTTACTGCCGATGATATCAGCCGCGTGCATGGCGCCTCTACGGTGAGCAGCACCCTGGCTGGTAAACTGGCGGGCGTTTCTTTCCGTATGCCTGACGGACGGCCCGGCGCCAGCGCCAACATCCAGATCCGTAACCTCGGTAATCCGCTCTATGTAATAGACGGTATCCAGCAGGATGCAGGCCAGTTCAATAACCTGGCGCCCAACGATATTGAAAGCATCACTGTGCTGAAAGACGCCTCTGCCGCCATTTATGGTGTGCGCGCTGCCAACGGCGTAGTGGTGGTAACCACCAAGAAGGGAAAACTAGGCGCCCGCAACACCATCAACCTGGACGCTTACACCGGTATCCAGAACTTCACGCGTTTCCCGGATGTGCTGACCAATTCGTATGATTATATGAAGTACCGCGCAGAAGCAGAGATCAACCGCAACGGCAGTACTAACATCACAGACGCAGAACTGGAAAAATACAAGGCCGGTAGAGAACGCGGCTACCAGAGCTTCGACTGGAAAAGCTTTATCATCAAAAAGAACGCGCCTATCCGCTCTGCCAACATCAACGTTTCCGGCGGTTCTGACCGCATCAACTATTATCTGTCGGGCACCCACATGTACCAGAACTCTGTACTGGGCAGGGAATTCCTTTTCAAACGCACCAATTTTCAGTCTAACGTAACTGCAAAAGTGACTGACCGCCTGAAAGTAGGTGTCATGCTCAACGGCCGCATAGAAACAAGGGATAATCCCGGCGTGCCTTATGGCGACGACTACTGGCTGGCACGCTTTGCCATCCTGCGGAATACCCCGCTGGAAAGGCCATACGCCAACGACAATCCGAAATACCTGAACGATATCAAACATAACGAAACCAACTGGGCCTACCTGAACAAAACCTACTCCGGTAAATACAGGAGCGACTGGCGCGTGCTGCAGGCTAACTTTAGCGGTGAATACCAGATACCCGGCATCAAGGGCCTTACCCTGAGCGGTATCTATTCTTATTACATCGCAGATCACCTGCTGAATAACCATGAGTACACTTATGTTACGTATACGTACGAGCCTGATAACGACTTTTATAAACCTACCGGTGGCAGCACCAATCCCTGGAGGGAGCGCGAGCAGATCAAACAGATCAATACCAGCCAGCAGGTACAGCTGAATTATTCCAACACCTTCGGCAGGCATACCATCGGCGCTACACTGGTAAATGAAAGGATCAAGAACCAGCGCCTCCGCAACTGGATCCACTCCGTACCTACCACCAATGAGCTGCCACTGATCTACATCAGCACCGCAGACAGGTATGACGATAGTGACGACATCGAAGCACGTATCGGCTACATCGGACGTTTGAACTATAGCTATGACGATAAATACTTCCTGGAAGTAGCCGCCCGCCGCGATGCTTCTTACATCTTCGCTCCTGATAAAAGAGTAGGATACTTCCCTTCTGTTTCTGCAGGATGGAGGATCTCCGAAGAAAAGTTCATGAAATACCTCGTTGGCAATACCAATGCACTGAGCGACCTGAAGCTCAGGGCCAGCTACGGTATCATGGGTGATGACGGTACGCAGCTTGGTCTGCCCGCCTACGCTTACCTGCCTGGCTACAGCTATAACACAAGCATTGCCATCCTCGGCGGACAAACCGTGGTAGGCTCCAGAGACAGGGGCGTTCCTATCACTAACATCAGCTGGTTAAAGAGCCGGATGTTCGACGTAGGTGCAGATTTCAGTGTATTGAACGGAAAGATCACAGGTTCTGTGGATTATTTCTACCGCAAACGTACCGGGCTGCGCGGCCGCAAATCAGACGTGCTGGTGCCTTCTGAGATCGGTTATACACTGCCGGATGAGAACATCAACAGCGATGCCCAGTATGGTGAAGAGATCATGCTGAACTATAACGGTAAGATCGGGAAGGTTCTTTTCACCGCAGGAGGTAATATTGGTTACTCCCGTCAGAAGTTCCTCGAATCTTACAAGCCTATGTTCTTTAACTCATGGGATCATTACCGCAACTCAATGGAAGGCCGGTTCACCAAGATCAACTGGGGATATGAATCCATCGGCCAGTTCACTTCACAGGAACAGATCAATGCCTATCCTGTAAATATTGACGGCAAAGGCAACAGCACCCTGCTGCCTGGTGATATTATCTATAAAGATCAGAACGGGGACGGTATCATCAACTACTATGACGAACGGCCCATCGGCCTTGGCGCAGGCACACAGCCCAATATCAACTTCGGTTTCAACTTCGCCCTCGCCTACGCTGGTTTTGATTTCCGTGCAGATTTCTCAGGCGCTTCCGGCTATACCTGGTTCCAGAACTATGAAACAAGATGGCCCTTCCAGAACGATGGTAACCTGAACACTATTTTCCTGGACCGCTGGCACCGTGCCGATATGCGCGATCCCAACAGTGCCTGGATCCCCGGCAAATACCCGGCCCTCCGTTTTAATAATGGTGAGCACAGCAACTACTACAACTCTGATTTCTGGGCCCATAACGTAACATACCTGCGGGCAAGGACCATAGAGCTGGGTTATACAGTGCCCGTTCATATTCTCAAAGCCGTAAGGATGCAGAAGGCCCGTTTCTATGTGAACGCGTATAACCTGTTTGCTTTCGATAACCTGAAACCTTACGATATAGATCCTGAGATTAATGACGATAACGGCTTGCAGTTCCCGCAAAGCCAGGTGTTCAACATAGGTATGAATCTCTCTTTCTAATTAACGGACCATATTAAACGACCAAGATGAAAAAATATCTTCCACATATACTATTCTCTCTGATGCTGGGCTCCGCCGCTTGTAAAAGTGACAGCGAGTTCCTGGACGTACAGCCCAGCTCACTCCTTACCATCGAACAGGCCTTCAAAGATCCTAACCAGGCGCTGTCCGTACTGGCTGATCTCTATGACAGGCAATGGGACATCAGCGGCCTTGATAATGGTTGGGGCTCCTTTGCCGACTTCAGTGAAACCTTTCCTTCCAATAATGATTCGAAGTTCTTCGTACAACGCGACAGCTGGAATTTTGGCGAATGGGGCATGTGGGACTATGGCTATGTGCGCGATGTGAACCTCTTTATTGAAAGGTGCACCGCAGCCACCACCCTGAATGAAGAGATCAAGACAAGGTTCCTCGCGGAAGCGCGTTTCCTGCGGGCTGCCCACTATTTTGAAATGACAAAAAGAATGGGCGGCGTGCCACTGGTCCTCAAATCAATGGTGTATAACTTCGGCGACGATCCTGCTCCCCTGCAATACCCGCGTTCAAAAGAAGCAGAGATGTACGACTTCGTGATCAGCGAAATGGAAGCCGTTAAGGCCAACCTGCCCATAGACCCTAACGAAAAAGGCCGGGCCACTATGGCGGCGGCACTGGCGGTAGAAGCAAGAGCAGCCTTATACGCCGGCTCAATAGCTAAATATGGCGCTAATACCCCTCAGGTAAGCCTGCCGGGTGAAGAAGTAGGTATTCCCGCTGCAAAAGCAAACGCTTATTATACTAAAGCACTCGCTGCTGCCAGAGATATCATCGACGGAAAAGCAGGCGCTTATTCCCTGTACAACAGGAAGCCCGACCTGGCGGAAAACTTCGCCAGCCTCTTTTACGATAAAAGCGGTAACCCGGAATCTATATGGGTAGAAGATTTTAAATTAAGAAGCGGTAAGGTGCATGGCTTTACCGTATCCAATCAGCCACGTTATGGCGCTGAGGAAGAAGAAGGCGGAAGACTTAATCCTTCCCTGAACCTTGTTGAGGCTTTTGAGAAGCTTGACAACACCTTCGCGCCCCTGCCAGTTACAGACGCCGGCGGTAATCCGATCTATTACGACAACGTGACAGACATCTTCGCAGGCAGAGATGCCCGCTTAGCCGGTACAGTGATCCTGCCCGGTACTGTCTTTAGAACACGCAAGGTCGATATATGGGCGGGTTACCAGCTGGCGGACGGCAGCATTGTTACAGGTGACGACCGCGGCGCACAGAAAAAACTGCCCGGCACCAATGTGGATGTACAGGTAGTTGGCTTCGATGGGCCAATTAACGGCAAAGAGTTCACCGCACAAACAGGCTTTTACATCCGCAAATACCAGGATCCGGTTCCCGGCGCTGGTTCCCGCGGCACCAACAGCGAAGTACCGTTTATCCGTTACCGCTATGCAGAGGTGCTGCTCAATGCTGCTGAAGCAGCTTTTGAACTGGGCCAGACTGCAGTTGCAGCCACCTACATGAACCAGGTGCGCGCCCGTGCAGGCCTCATCACTCCACTCTCCCCGGCAGACATCACCTTCGACAGGATCGTGCATGAACGCCGCGTAGAACTCTCCTTTGAAGGACATATCCTCTTTGATATGAAACGCTGGAGACTGGCGCACATCGTATGGGACGGCGCCCGGATGAACGTTGCAGACCTCACCAGCAACATCGGTAAAGCCACTAAACACAGCACACAACCTTACGGGCTCTGGCCTTACAAATACTACAACCCGGCCAGCGGAAATAACGGTAAATGGGTGTTCAAAATAGTATTACCCTCACTGGTAACACAGGCCAACCGTTTCAGACTGGGTAACTACTACTCTTTCATTGATGACAACACCAGGGCAAACAACCCAAAGATTGTAAAACAGCCTAACCAGTAATTGTTAACAGTTAGAACTAATCACCATGAATTTCAAACGTCACTATATAATATTACTGATGCTCGCCGCAACAGCAGGCGCCTGTAAAAAAGACAACTACGATCCACCATCCGCAGACATCAAAGGCCGCATCGTATACAAAGGCGAGCCTATCGGTGTAGAGTATGCCCAGGTATCCTACCAGCTGTATCAATACGGCTTCGGCAAAACAGGGCCCATTGAAGATTTCCTGACCCAGGAAGGAGGCTATTCCCAGAAACTGTTCAACGGCGAATACAAGTTCATCATCCCGAACGGCCAGGGGCCTTTTGTATGGAGAAAAACGGCCAGCGGTGCACCAGACAGCGTGACCATCAACGTTCAAGGCAGCAGTGAGCTCGACATCGAGGTTACACCTTATTACATGATACGCCAGCCTAACCTCACTGCCTCCGGCGGTAAGGTGACCGCCACCTTCAAGATCGATAAGGTGATCACAGATGCTTCCGCAAGAGACATTGAGGAAGTAAATCTTTACATCAATAAAACAACATTCGTATCCGGCGCCAGCTCTAACAATATAGAATCTGCAAGGCTGGGCGGCGCAGACATTACCGATCCGAATAATGTCACCCTGCAGCTCACCATCCCCGCCCTGGTACCGGCACAACCTTATGTGTATGCCCGTATCGGCCTGAAAATAGCTGGCGTAGAAGACAGATTATTCTCACCTATTGTAAAAATATCTCTGTAGCATAACAAGAGTCCGGCCTTTCATTCATTGTTGCTTAACCACTCATAATATACAGGCGCGCCTGCAACTTAAATTGGATTAATTTAAACTATAAATAAGTGTTCATGAGAAGAAAATGCGTTTTTGCGATCTTATTATTTATCAGTCAATGGAGCTATGCACAAAGGCAGGCGCCTGCCTATCCACTCATCACACATGATCCCTATTTCAGTATCTGGTCTACCAGCGACGAGCTGACGGCAACACCTACCAAACACTGGACCGGCGCCGATCACTCTATCACCGGCATACTGAAAGTAGACGGCACCTTGTACCGTTTCCTGGGAAATGAAGGCTTATACTATAAAACAGTAGTACCCGCCGCCGATGAGGTAAACTACCAGGCGGCCTACACAGAATCCACACCCGCAGACAACTGGAAAGATCCTGCCTTTAACGACAGCCAGTGGAAGAAAGGACAAGCTCCTTTTGGCGATAACGCCGGAATGGTGAAGACCCAATGGCTGAGCAGAGACATCTGGACCAGGAGAACATTCAATCTCAATCAAACTAATTTTAACAAGCTGTTCCTGAAACTGCAGCACGATGATAACGTGGAAGTTTTCCTGAACGGAGAAGAACTGTACAGCTATAAAGGCCACACCGGCCAGTTCAAATACCTGGCGCTGGATGAAAAGCTGCGTAAGGCCCTGAAGAAAGGCAAGAACGTACTGGCCGTACATGTGACCAATACCGGCGGCGGCGCCTGGCTGGATGCCGGCATCGTAGAAGAACCCGCACCGGCTCCCGGTCCTTCCGTTGAAATTGCCCGTCAAAATAAAGTAACTGTCAACGCTACACAAACTATATATGAGCTCACCTGCGGTAAAACAGATGTGAACCTTACCTTCACCTCTCCCCTGCTGCTGGATAACCCGGACCTGGTATCAAGGCCCGTATCTTATGTGAACGTAGCCGTAAAAGCAAACGATGGTGCACAGCACGACGTACAGCTGTATTTTGGCGCGTCTACAGACATTGCCGTAAATACCCCCGCACAGGAAGTGAAAGCGCAGCAATACGCCGCAAAAGGGCTTTCTATACTGAAAGCGGGTACCACTGCCCAACCGGTATTAGAGAAAAAAGGCGATAACATCCGTATCGACTGGGGATATATGTATGTGGCTGTTCCAACCGCCAATACCGTACGCCAGTTCGTTTCTCCTGCCCGTCCCTTTACACAGGTATTCCAGCCTGCCGGCGCGGTTACTTCCACTGGCAAACACCTGGTGTTGAATACGGTTGTATCCATGGGTAAAGTAGGCGCTACCGCCAAAGAACAACTGATCCTGGTAGGATATGACGACCTCTATTGCGTACAGTTCTTCAAAGAGAACCTGAAAGCCTGGTGGAAAGAAAAAGGCGGTACCATCGAAGATCAGCTGTCTGCAGCCGCTAAGGATTATAACAACATACTGCAACAGTGCACAGCCTTCAACGAAAAATTATATACCACCGCAAAAGAAGCCGGTGGCGAAGAATACGCAAGGCTCTGCGAACTGGCTTACCGCCAGAGCATCGCCGCACACAAGCTCTTAAAGAGCCCGCAGGGAGAAACCCTGTTCCTCTCTAAAGAGAACTTCAGTAACGGTTCTATCAACACCGTAGATGTTACCTATCCTTCTGCGCCGCTGTACCTGCTCTATAATCCCGAGCTGTTAAAAGGCATGCTGAACGGTATCTTCTACTACAGCGAATCCGGTAAATGGAGCAAACCCTTTGCCGCGCACGACCTGGGCACTTATCCGCTCGCGAACGGCCAAACCTACGGAGAAGATATGCCTGTAGAAGAATGCGGTAACATGATCATCCTGGCTGCCGCCATCGTAAAGGCAGAAGGCAATCCTGAATACGCACGCAAACATTGGAAAACACTCACCACTTGGTCTGAATACCTGGCAAAAGATGGTTTCGATCCTGCCAACCAGCTCTGTACCGACGACTTTGCCGGTCACCTGGCCAGGAACGCCAACCTCTCTGTAAAAGCGATCGTAGCGCTGGGCTGCTATGCGTCCATGGCAAAACAGCTGAACGAGCAGGCTACTGCTGATAAATACAATGAGCTGGCAAAAGGCATGGTACAAAAATGGATGCAGCTGGCCGCTGATGGCGATCACTATGCACTCACCTTTGAAGGCAAAGGTACCTGGAGCCAGAAATATAACCTGGTATGGGATAAGCTCCTCGGACTGCAGCTCTTCCCTTCAGATGTGTATAAGAAAGAAGTGAGCTACTACCTCACCAAACAAAACACATACGGCTTGCCTTTAGACAGCCGCCGTACCTACACCAAATCCGACTGGATCATATGGACCTCCGTGCTGGCAGACAACCGGAATGATTTTGACGCACTGGTAAAACCCGTATACAAATATGCGATGGAAACACCTTCCAGGGTGCCGCTGAGCGACTGGCATGAAACACCGGACGGTAAGATGGTAGGCTTCCAGGCACGCAGTGTGGTGGGTGGTTATTTTATTAAAATGCTGGAGAAGAAATTTGCGCAATAGAAGAAGCAGAGCGGTCTTCAGCCCCCGTCACCCCCTTCGCGTCATTGCGGGGAGCAGCGGAGGCTAGAGCGTAGGGCGACGAAGCAATCTCCTGACAAAATCTCCGCGAAGATTAATTAGAAGATTGTGTTAAGAGATTGCTTCGGCCCGGCTCTTCACAGGGCCCTCTGGGCCTCGCAATGACGGCGGCTGAAGACACTCACTTCACCCCACGCACCTATCCCCTGCCTAATGTACTTTAAACCCTCAAACTCCCCCTTATGAAACCATTTCTAATCTTTATTGCTCTTATCCCTTTGCTGGTACAGGCCCAAAGAACACCATCCCGCGTGCAGGGAAGTCCTTATCCCTTCTCCGCTGTGCCCGACCGTTTGTACCTTACATCTGAAAATTATTCGCCCGCAGAAAAGGTTGCCTTACAAACGCTGATGGGAGTGATCGCCCGCGTTAAACCAGAGATCCTCAGAGATCTTTCCGGTCACCGCGGACTGGTAGAAAAAGCCGGTGTAACGATCGATGATACTTATTACACCAATTTCCCCGGACTACTGGCGCATTTCTCCAACCGGCTCTCCGGCTACATTCTCTGCAATGCCAAAGACCATTCTACTAACGTAGCCATTTCACTGGCTGGCATCAAGAATGCAGTAGCAATACCTGCAGACATTGAGCAGAGCGCTATCAACGCCGGCCTTACCCGCCTGCTGGATGTGCGCGACAAGAACGAGACCTGGGCCTTAGCCAATTACGACACGGCCTTCAGCCGCAGCATTGCTTCCTATCAGCAAAGCTCAGATGACCGTGTTGGTTTCCTGGCAGACTACAGCACCTACACAAAAGCGTTCCAGTTCTGGGATGACTCGCACACCGGTCCCCTGGCCACCAGCGTGTACAACCGTATGAACAAAGGCGCTACCTTCTTTGGCTGGGGCCCGCAGGAATACGGCACCGTAGAACAGCTCTCGTTGAAGTCAGGCATGATCATCCCATCCGACTGGGCAGCTAATATGTCGGCCCTTACCAACATTCCCGCCACCAAAGACGTCTTCCGCCAGAAAGATCCTGTAAAGCCTTTCGAGGTAGTGCCCAATGTGCACACCGTCTGCTTTGTGATCACTGATGGCGATAATGTGCAATGGCTCCTCGGCTCTCTCGACAACATGAATAACTGGAACAATCCCAACCGCGGCCGTGTAAACCTGGGCTGGACCATCTCTCCTTCGCTGTCTGAACTGGCCCCTGTGCTGTACGAAAAATATGTAGACAATTGCCTTACCACGCCCGATGGCCGCAATGTATTAATAGCCGGTCCCTCCGGTAGAGGCTATTACCTGCCCGGCCGCTATCCCGACGCTGATCTGGATACAACCAACACGCTGCTGAACCGCTATATGAAACAGGCCGACCTCCGCATCGTCAACATCATCGATGCAGACGACAGTGATAACGATCCTACCGCTTACCTGAAACAGGACAACATCGATGCACTGTTCTATTACAGCTACGGCGCCAATTACACCGGCCGCCGGGGAAAGATAGACTGGTATAAAGACAAGCCTTCTATCGGTGGCAGGTATACGCTGTGGGGCACCTTATCTTCACCGGAATCACTGGCTGCGAAGCTGAACCAGGCATCCGCAAACATCTATTCTGAAGACGGCTACAGCTTAATATCCGTACACGTATGGTCCAGAAGCGTGAACGATGTAATAGATTGCATCAATCGTTTAGGTCCCAATGTACGGGTAGTAGCGCCGGATGAATTTGTATGGCTGATCAGGAAGAACCTGAAAAATATACCTGTCGGCACCGGTAACGGCTTAAAAGCCGAGTACTACGATGGTTATCATCACAACGTTTTTAAGTACAGGCAAACGGATCCTGCGATAGACTTTGACTGGGGCGCCGGCTCTCCCAATAAGCCCCTGCTGGGTCTTGATCAGTTCTCCGTGAAATGGTCTGGCCAGGTACAGCCCCTGTATTCAGAACAATACACTTTCTATGTGCATGCGGATGATGGCGTAGTGCTGAAAGTGAACGGGCAGGCTATTATCAATGATCCTAACACGCAGGGCCCTCATACCCGCAGCGGTACCATCACGCTTGCTGCCGGACAGCAATACAACATCGAGCTGAAATACTCCGAGGGCAGCGGTAATGCCTTTGTTCACCTTGAATGGCAAAGCGCTTCCCAGATGCGGCAGGTGATCCCAAAGGCGCAGCTTTATAGCCGGCCTGCATCCACCACAGGCGTCGTTACCGCCTATGAGCATCCCAACTATGGAGGATTCTCTGCAGGGCTGTCTATCGGTCATTACACTTTATCCGGTCTGCAGCAGAAAGGCATCAACAACAATGAGATCTCTTCCCTGAAAATTGCTGAAGGCTATAAAGTGATCCTCTATGCCAATGACAATTTCCAGGGAGATTCTGTTGTACTAAGCGCAAACAGCTTTTACCTCCCTGCCTGGAATGACAAAACCAGCTCACTTAAAGTATTAGCCAATGGTGTTACCAATCTTGCAGGTACCTACACAATAAAAAATGTAAACAGCAACCTGTTCCTCGATGTACGCGGTGGCCTCGGCGGACTGGGAGATGGTATCAACATACAGCTCTGGCACGGCACCAATGCCGCCAATCAAACCTTCAACCTCAAACACCTGGGCGAAGGACGTTATACCATCACCGCTTATCACAGCGCTAAATCACTGGATGTAGCGCAATCAGACACTGCCGAAAATGCCCGCATCTGGCAGTGGACCGCCTCCGCAGCATCCAATCAGCAGTTCATCGCATTACCCGCTGGTAATGGCAATTATAAATTCGTTTCTGTACTCAGCGGAAAAGTGCTCTCCATCCGCGATGAAAGCACTGCGCCCGAAGCGGCCGTAGTGCTGCGTACTGATACCGCTCAGACCTCTGCACAATGGCTGCTCACCGCCCTTCCTCCTCTTGGCAACGGCAATGGCCTCCATGCTGAGTACTACAACGGGATGAATTTTGACACACTGAAATTTACCAGGATAGATCCCAATATTGATGTTGACTGGGGAGAAGGATCTCCCGGCGGCGGCATCACCAACGATCATTATTCCATCCGCTGGACAGGCAAGATAGAGCCCCGCTACTCCGGTGAATACACTTTCTACATGACCAGCGATAACGGCAGAAGGCTCTGGATCAATAACCAGCTGGTGATAGACAAGTGGATCAACGACTGGGACATTGAATACTCCGGTACTATTACGCTCACTGCCGGTCAGCTGTATGATATTAAAGTGGAGTACTTCGAATATTACGGCGGCGCCAATGCCCGGCTGCGCTGGTCCAGCGCATCACAGCCCAAGGAGATCATCCCTAAGAACCAGCTGTATGCAACGGCTGCTGCAGCTGCTAATGCCCGTACGGCTGTTTCGCTAAAAGAAACCCCTGCAGCAGACGATCATATAGTATTGTACCCGAACCCCTCCGCGGGTAATATCCGTCTTAAATTCGGAGGAAAAGCGGCAAGAATAGCAATTTATAATGCATCAGGACAGATAGTGATGCCCGCGAGAACGATCCGGTATGATGAGCCGGTGAACATTTCCGCTTTGAAAGATGGTTTATACTTTATACAGATAGATGTAGAGGGAGTAAGAACAACAAAGCGCTTGTTTAAAGGGTAAGCAAGGTTGATTGACACAAAAGAAAAGGGCGTTTCTTTTCAGAGACGCCCTTTCCGTTTTATTTGCTATACTATTATTGGGGATACAGAATTTGTGTAGCCAGCACATCACCGGCAGTAAATCCGGCCCAGTTAAGCACAAATGAGTTCATTACAGAATTCGCATCAACAGTAGGCGTTCCGGGTATATGGGTACCGCTGGTCTGGTTGGTGTGATGGAAGCCGATGGTATGGCCAAACTCGTGTGTGATGGCAAACAGTTTCTGGCTGGCAGGCAGGCTGTTGAAATTAGAGTTGATCTCAACGCTAACGCCTGGGCGTCCGTTGGAAGCGGGCAGGTAAGCCCTGGCTATCCAGTTGGCGCTTTCAAAGCCCATGAAGATCCTTGTATAAACACCGGAAGGACTGGTGATGATGGACATGCCCAGGCGGGTGCCATTCACGGCATTCCAGTTATTTACAGCACCCTGTATAGCTGTTCTCCAGGCGGCAGGTACGGAAGACTCAATGTAAAACCTTACGTTGGTGTTATAGGTATTGCTTACAATGTAAGTGTTCCTCCGTTGTTCTGTTTGCGGACCAGTGGCGCCATCTTTCTTCCATTGTTCAACACGTGCCTTCAGTTCAGGAATGGTCATGATGATATCGCTTTCAACCACTACCCTGTCTTTTTCATACACTATCTTTTGTGCATCAAATCCCTGGCTAACGAGATAGCTGGTCATCTCGGCGGTGTTGTCAGCCGGAGTGGTATCTTTTAATTCTTTGTCCTTTTGAGAACAAGCGGAGAAGAAAATAACTAACAATGCTAAAACGGTGGAATAGATGTGGGTTTTCTTAGGGTGCATCATAGTAACAGATTTTGAGTTAAACAATGGAATAAAGATAAAACTTATCAAGTGTAGTTTGAATGCAGTGTGTCCTCTTTACGTTATGTTGTACTTAAAGAAGTAACTTCTGATGATAAATTCTTCTTTAAAACCCAGTTTTAAGTACAGACCTTTACCCATCGCGGAGGCCTGCAGTGTGGCATATGCAGCGTGTGATGCAATAGCCCTGTTGAGAATGAAGGCCATCATATCATCTGCAAAACCTTTCCTGCGCATTTCCGGGATCACACCTACTGAATGTATACCGGAGATATTTCCCGTGTTATACAGGATGGCAGTACCGATAGGTTGAGCTTCGTAATAGGCAATGTAATATTCAATATTTTTGAAAGTTCTTATTAGTATCTCTTCATGGATGTAATATCCAAAAGCCTGCTTAAACAAGTCAGACCACAGCTTTGCTGTAACAGCATCAGTGACCCGTTTATGTTCGAGATGGATCGTTTGTTGAAAAGGTTCCTTTAGTTTTAAGGACATACCAACCTGCTCTGTTCTCTTTTGAAATCCTAATGCTTCCAGCAGCTCAAAAGCACTATTGTTATAAATGTCCCAGCAAGGCAGTGTAAATGCGGTTGACTTACCTGCAATGCTTTTGGCGGCTGTTGCGATCAGCTCTTTCGTAATAGCTTCGTTAAACCATATGCGGTTGGGCCATTCGGAATGCTGTACTTCAGCATAGCTGAATGCTTCTTTTTCAACACAACCGTCAAAGGGGATGCTTGCCTGTTTCCAGAGAGCGGTGAGGTTCTCGATGTTGGCATAGATGGTGTAATTGTCTTGTCCGCTTTTCATGATGAAAAATTACAACTAAATCGGAAGAAAGTTTGCACCTTTGTCCGCCAAATTAACCCTTTATGACCCTGGACGAATTTTTAGAAAAGAAATACCTGCTGAGCTAATATTTCAAACGCATCTCCTTCTTCAAACTCCATATAGTAATAGCGCTCTCCTATTGGTGAATATTCGAACAGCTCACCGTTGGCTTCAAATCGTCCCCTGTAAAAATTATTTAAAGTGCATGAGTCTTCGGTCCTTTTAGGTACTAAAAGAAATTTATTAATAACTGCATCTTTAAACTGCAAAACAACGTTACTATTTACCGCTTGAAAAGACACCTCAAGCAACTTTTTATCAAGACTATATTGCACACTAATACAAGCATAGTCGTTGTGCAAGTCGATAAAACCATTATCTGATTCTATACCGACTAAACTTTTGAATAGCTCTACATTTGTAAGCTCTATCATTATTTAGTGTCTTTATTATTTTCCTCCGACAAACGTTAAATTTAAACAAATAAAAACTGCAGGCTCAACAGTTTGTGAATTTGTTTTTAGGCTATTAAACTTCTTAACTTTAATGCTATTTACTAATTTCCTTATTAAATAAGTTAATATCTCTCCCAAGGCATATCAACTGCTGACCTATAGGCTGATTCGCCTAAGGCCAAATCCGCTAATTCTAAAACCGACGGATCAAAATCTATAATTTCTTGTAAAGAGACTATTAAATAATCCTTGTCATCAGTAGACTGAGTTACTCCTGTAAATTCCCAAGATCCGTCTTCGTCGTGGTGAAAGACGTTTTGAATAGGTTCTCCTCCTCTAAGGACAAACTTAGTTGAAAACACGGCTGTATTTAGTCCTTCTTTAAATGCTTTCATATAATATTAACCGGGTTTCTACCGATTTTCTTCATTACCACTAATTTACCATCGCCAAACTCTTTATTTTGTATTTCCTTTCCGTTATATTTCAATCTATTCTCCGGTTAGTTCATGCCATTCAAGGCATTCGAACTAATCCCCGCCATTGTGAGCCCGTACGGATAATGATGAGTCTTCTCCGGTAATGGTATTCGTAATCACAACGGTCTTAAATAGTTACCATCCAGCTTAAATTTTCGTTTGTTCATGACTACATAATTCCTAATGGGGATGTCAGTCAATACAGTAAGTGCTATTTTTCTTTCATTAAACTTAACGGGAATCCATTCTGAGGACATCCCATTCTCAAAAACAACTTTCACGCTATCTATCCTCTCAAATAAGCCGTTACACATTCCAATCATTGGGAGACATTTTATAGTGTCACTATTAACTACTACAAAGGCATCTGTCAGAAGTTCATGTTTGATATTTTCTACAACAGCAATATCAAAACTATCAACGAATTTTCTATTTTCTCCATAACTTATCTCTGCAAGAATGTTATTCATTTGAAACGTACTTTCCAATGTCAATAGACCTTCAGACATGTACCATTTCCCCTCACTTATTTCATGAGTTGCAAAGGTATTTGCACCATAAGAAAAGGTACCATCCTTTTTAAGTATTAGGCTAACAACACCATAGCTGTCTTTGGCTGAATAATTGAACTTAAGATAATTACCTTTCATCCTATCATTTTTAGTGATCCGCTCCTTTTTTAGTGTTTGGCAGTTGCCACATGTTGAAAAGAAAATTATAGTAGCAACTATAAAAAATATTTTCATATTATTTATTGAGAAAATCAATTGCCTGCATTAATGTCATATTGCTATTATTCTTAAATCCGACTACAAAAGATATCTTACTACTAGGATTATACTTTATAAAATCCGCCGCAGAAGTATTTGTGGTAAGCTGTTCTTTCCTTCCTACCAGGGCAGCGCAGTCCCCTTTGCTCTTTGCTGTACTCTTAAACCAATCCAAATTAAATCTACCATTAGCTACACCTGCAGCGGTTTTTTTATCTAAGAAAAGATGGCCGGCGTTCACAACCACGACCTCATCCATAATATCATAAAGAGGATCAGTTCCTTTTGCTCCAAGCAGCTCTCCATTAAGATATCCATAACCGTGACGAAATTCATGCGCCATTACTGATAAATTTGTCCCAATAGGACCTAAATTCACATTTATGCGTTTATTATTGACATCAAACGAAGTTTCGCCCATTACGCTTCCTGGGGTTTGTTAATTAATGTCGTCAATTCACTCATTCTTCCTTGAACTTTACTGTCCTTGTAATTTAAATCAAGGCTAGCTAATTCGCTCGTATATTCTGAAATCCTATTCCCGTTTTCTTTCCTTAAATTAGTATAAGTGCCCTGCACCGTTTGGTTAGCCCAAGTAAAGTAGTTTCCAAGCCAATCAGTATTGTTTACTGGGTTATTGCCCATTGCGTTATATAATCCTTCTGCAAAAATAGTTTTAGGATCTATCTGTAAAAATCTCCCTATTTGAGGATCTAATGTTCGATAAAAAGCTTCGTACGGATTTAAATCAAAATCGTTGTTAAATTCTATTCCATTATACTTGTGCTTGTTTGGCCTATAATTGCTTCCTCTAAGCGCATTCGAACTAATGCCCGCCATTGTGAGGCCAAACGGATAATAATGCGTCTCCTCCGAATCTTATCTGAAAATTATCTTATTAATTTTCAACAGACTGTCGAATCCAGCTACGCCATTTTGCCTAAAATTATTTTGTCTCCAATAATCATCCGATGCATCAATCGACTTCTCGTTATCTGTGGGAATAAGAAAACGGACATAGGAGTATTTCTGGTTATTTTTTGTATTACTGGTAACTACCCGGCCCATGTACCTGGTATCATCAGTTATGTCCTTCCCGTCCTTGTGTACCTTTAGCCGTAAGTCCTCTCTCGAGTTCATGAGAGCAGCCGGTACATAAACAACTCCCTCATCATTGACCTTATACTCACCATCAGGAGATACTTGAAAGGCAAAGCCTGTTGTGTCTTTTACCGGAATGACATAACACCATCCCTGGTATCCTTTGGGAACAGTCACATTGACCGTATTAAAGATCAGTGAACAACTCATAAATGCAGTTAGGTGCAATAATAATAAGTGAAACATGTTTCTTACCATGGTATTTTAGAATATTTTTTAGGATCAACCGGCGCTGCATTAAAACCTCCAAATTTTAAATAAGGAGCCTGCTTTGAGCGGTTGATCAGATTAACGGCGTCTGATGTTTTTTGATAAGGCGCTCCGGCCGCTTGTCTCCCAACCGCTCCATACCAACCTCCATAAATACTATGCGATAATAAAAAGGAATGTTGCCTGAACTCGTACGCCACATTACCATTCATTTTAACATCCACTGAGGGGAACGTCCCATGCATAATTGTTGCACTCATGGCGCCATCTTTTCCAATCTTTACGGTCAGATCCTGGGCAACATCCACTATCCTTCCATGCATTGTTTTCAGGCCGACAGATTCTATCTGATTAACTTCTGTATGCTGTTCAAAACCAGCCATTGTCGTGCCATCTGAGAGTGTCTTCACATATGCATCTTGATTGGGTTTGCCATCCACACTTTCCTCACCCGGAATCAGGCCAAAGGTCTTACCTGTTTCCCGATCTAAAGACGCGGAAAATCCTGAAAAATTCCCTTGATCGTCATAGTTGCCAGTTAGAGAAAACGTAGTTGTTAGCTTGTCGCCTGCTGTCCCAGGCACACCGGTATCATTCTTACCATGAATATAACTATTCACTTCAAAAGTGAGTGTATTACCAACATTTGTATAAGCGGTTTTACCCTGCATTAACGTTGTCGCTCTGGAATTGTTCCAGATCATATTTCCTTTCTTATCCTGGAACCAATCTTTGCCATCCAGATCAACAATATTTACTGGATTATTACCTACGTAGTTGTATGGAGACCAACCATAATAATGCTCTGAACTCGGATCAATTCCATACCATCTTCCTATTTGCGGGTCCTGCATTCTCGCTCCATAGTCATACCATTCCAGGCCTGATCCATCTCCGAACTCCCTGTTTTGCAACTCCTTCCCATTATACTTAAATCTGTTCTCCGCATAGTTCATGCCCTTAAGAGCATTCGAACTAATCCCTGCCATTGTAAGCCCGTAAGGATAATAATGCGTCTCCTCCAACAGAGGTCCATTAATCGCTGCTACCGTAACATTATCAAAGAGCACATCCTGTTCCGTCTCATTGCTGGTGTACACATACAAGAACCCACTTTTCCTAACCGGCATCCTATCCACCGCCAACGTCTGCAACTCATCCGGTTCTCCTTTTACCTGCCTTACCCCACTATTCTCCTCCACTAAGTTAAACTGATCATCGAATAATACAAAATTCAGATATGCTTTCGGTTTATCCTGTTGGTTCTGATCCGCATCTCTTTCCTTCAAGCGCTGGTAATCACTGCCATTAAAGTTGCCAAAGGGTAATACCCTATCAGCCTGACCACTACCATGGGTGGCATCCCCTCTAGCTGCTCCGCCAAACGCCTGCAGCAATCCTGCCACCATGTCTTCCGGACTAACCGATTTTTTATCCTTCGGACCATTGGATTTATAAAACGCCCTGGCGCCAATCTGTATCGTATCCCCTGCCATCACCTTCAATACCAGCGAAGGACCAATCTTCTTACCATTCTTAGCATTCAGCTTAGCCACATACTGATTAGTGTCAACTACCTGATCCTCCGGATACCCTACCGGCTTTTCTGCCCTGGTCTCGTCCACATTACTGAATAAGGCCGCCTCCGTAGGTGCATTAGCTGCCTCCATTGTAGCGGTATAGACAGAGAGATCCGTTTGTTCGGTGAGTACCGTCCGCACATTACCCAGGTGGTCTTTCAGGAAGTAATCATAATAGTACCTAACCGGCTGTCCCGCCACATATACTGGCCGTATCCTTCCTTCTTCATGGCTTATCAGCTCCATGGTGTCATTGCGGTAAACGATACCGCCGATATAATCAGTGGTAGTGACCTTAGCCGGTGTAGCGGTATTATCGGTAACAATCTTCCGAAGTTTCGCTCCGGCAGCATCGTAGAAATACCTGATAGTGCCTTTCCCGGTAATTACAATACTATCCGGCAGGTTCAGGTGGTTATACCGGATAACCGCAATGTTCTTATTCAGATCCTTGATCAGGTTGCCACTTGTATCATATGCATAGTCTACCGTTTCATTATTTGCGATCTCTTTGAAATCTCCCAGCGTGCTCAGGCTGTTATTTTTCCTATCTGTTACATACGATAGCTTATTACTGTTCGGCTGGTAGCCATATTTTAAGCTGTCTATCGTCTTTAAGGCAGTGCCATCCATGCCTTTTTGCCGCATGGACATAATGTTACCATTAGGATCATACACCAGCTGGTCTACAGAGAAATCCTGCTGGGTCTTATCCCAGGCTTTACTATTGGCAGTATTGTTCTGGGTAAAATCAGCTATGGTCAGTCGATTGGCATTGTCGTAAGCATACCCATAAGCCCGGCCTTTCCCATCACTACCGCTCTTCCACTTAATACCAGCGATATTGCCATTCACCTGGTTTGAAGCAAAGCCATAATCATAGCTCAGCTCCTGTCCAAACCAGCTGCTGTAACTGATAGGGGTACTTATAAAGCCTTTATTGATACTTTTTAACCAGCCACGGATGTTATACTCATAATTGAGTGTTTCGAGCTGTGTACTGCCTTTTACATTCAGGCGTTTGCTCTTCAGCTGTCCCAACTCATCGTAGGTGTTTTTGGCTATTGTCAGCTGGGTACTATCATTCAGCTTTTTGATCACATCTGTTATCCTACCAGCCGCATCATACAGCATTTGAGTGATCAACCGGGTTTCAGGTGTAGTGCCGCTGCGAACATTGGTATGTCGCTGGAAGGTCCTCAGCAGCTTCCCGCTAAAGTCGTAGATACTACTCACCACATCTTTTCCTCCGCTAACATTATCAGCAATTACCTGCAGCACCCGTCCTTTTTCCGTATAGTAAGTAGTGGTAGTTAGCCACTGATCTGTACCAAGCACCCTTACCTTGGTTCCGGTCACCAGTCCACGTGTCATGTTGCTGGTGCTGCTCACTATCTCAGCATAAGGACTACCGGAGAAAGCGGGAGCGGTAAGATCGCCTGTGATGGCGTTATGCTTACCGGTATAGCTGTAATCATCATAGAAAGTATAGCTCAGCGGTGTAAGGGCGCTGGCGGCAATATTAGGCAGTGGGTTCACTGCCACAATGCTAAAAGTATCCTGGTTGGCTGAGGCATCGATCACTGCATCTGTTGTCGCACCGGTGCCCGTATCAAAGCCTCCGTCAAACGTAATGCTTTTCCGGGCAGTATATTTTGCCCGGCCATCAAAAGTGGCAAACTCAAGGTCTTCCTGTTCTGGAATAGGATGTGTGATAGTCTGTGTATTGGAAGTAGCTGTATTCATACTGGTTTGCAGCGTATCTCTAGTAGAAGCAGAGCTATATAAGGCCGTCATAGTAGGCCGGTTCAATGCATCGTAGAATGTAACCAGCCATTTCTTGGCTGCTGCATTTCTCATAGTGCCGTCCCGGGTAAACACCAGCCTGTCCCGCACATCATAGACCATCTCCGTAGAATCTGCTCCCGGCACCTTTTTCATGATCATTCGGTTACGGCCATCATAGCGGTAAAAGAAACAAAGCTCACGGGCAGTGGTAGCATCGATCGTCCAGCTGGGTCTGATCAGTTCTACCGCTTTGGGAGGAATCACACAACGTAAATTCCCAAGATCGTCATACACGTAGTACGTACAAAGCCAGCCTACATGCCCATCCGGTGCATTATTATTCAACTCCACTTTCTTCAATACTACCCGTCCTTCCTTGTCCTTGTACTCAATCATCCGTTTACCCCGCTCGTCTTTGGTCACATTTTCATACAGCTGACCTGCAGCATAAATACGGCTGGCACTACTTGATGGAATAATAGTGCCATTAGCCGGTATATCCCATATATGCACACTATCTGCGATCGCATTTACCAGGTATTGCTGCTCTACAAACTTATTACCTCCTCTTTCAACACCCGCGGGATCATTCTTCGCCCAGGTATTACCCGGTGAATAGGCTTTCACCACTCGGTTTAAAGGTGATGCTTCATATTCTGTCTGGCTATAATAGATCGCTTCACCCTTGACGCCTGGCACCAGGCTTTCCGTCTGGTAGAATTTTTTCTGATCATTGAAGGGATCAGATTTGAACTTACCATCACTAAGATTACCTGTAGTAGGCACATAAGGCAGATATTTAAACTGCTCTCTGCCATAAGCATCATAAACAACAGGCGCCACCAGGTCTTTAGTGCCTGGTGTAATGCCTTTGCTTACTGTCTGCAATGGCCGTCCCAATCCGTCAAAATACTGTGTGGTCTGCCTGACGTGACTTACATCCGGATCACCGGTTACTGCTGCCGGATCAGCACTGGGCATACTAGGTTCCCAGGTGCGGATATAATTGATTGTCGTATTTGCATAAACTCCAGGCATTGCTGCCGCTGTCGCCACAGGCCGGACACTATTGGTGTCAGGCTTATTCTGGGCTGGTAAGGCAATTGCATAACCCAGTGCGGTAATGAGAATAAAAATCCTTTGCATATTATTCTTTTTCACGGGTATTGGGGTTTATTGGGTGATGGGTTGCTGATATTCGTAGTCATGCAGCTTTAATATCCTGCCGTCCTGATCTTTTACCCTCACCAGCCTGCCCAGCTTATCATACTCATAATAAGCGATCTTGCCGCTGGCGTCGGCCTGGCTGGTCATGCCTGCCAGTGGTGTATAGGTATAGCTGACCATCTGGGCACCCACAGGATATAACCGTACCTCATCAATAACAGCACTGCCGGAAATCGTAACTGCTGTTGCGCCGCTTACCACTTTCTCCGTGTAGGTCCATCCGTTGCTAGTAGCTCCCTGCCGTGTAGTAGTGGTATTATTTACATTCACTGTACCGGTTTTCGCCCAGTAAGAAACAATGTATTGTTGTCCTGATTGCAAGCCAGATCTCACCAGGTTACCGGACGCCAGGTTATAGCATTTAGTGCCTGTCATACCAGATGCGGTGATACCGGCGGCACTACCGAGGCTCCAGCCGCCATGTGTATTTCCTTCAAAGCTGGTGAATGCAATATCCGCTACATCGGCATTGGTACATTGCGCCACTGGTAATGAAGCATTGTAATCCCATATATAAGACATTTTGGGTCCATTGGCTTTGTACTGTACCAGTAGATTGCCCCTTGCATCATACTTGTCGTGAAAGATCCGTTTTTCCAGGGGGCCATTACCAAACTGTGCGTCAATGTTTGCCAGCAATGGCATGTTGCTATTGAAAATGCCATAATTATTTTTTACCAGAGATACCTGGTTCCCGTTCCTTATCACCTTTTGCCAGAGCAGCGCCGACTTGATGTTTTTGTCGATCAATGCCTGTTTAGCCGTTTGTTCTCCGGAGGTCAATCCTGATACTGCATCATCGGCATATAACTTTTGTGTTTCCACGGTCTGCCCTTCGCTATCCTGGGTCTTTTCCGTATTTGGAAACTGGTGGATGAGGTTATTGTATGTAAGGGAATTGAAACTATTAAGTACGCCTCCGTTATTATCATAGGCAGTTACCTTCGTTGAGTCGAGATGCACCCAACGCCTGTTCATATCATAGGTGATGGCATTGGTGGCTTCCATTCGCATGATGGAATTCATGCCGGTATTGGTAAAACAGATGCTGGCGGTAGGATCTCTTTTTACGCCGAAGAACTTCCTGGATTCCTGCACACGAAGGTCCACGCCATACCAGGTCTTTTCTTCGCGTATCAGCTTTAACGCAGTGCCTACGCGTGCAAATGACCGTTCCGCTATTTTCTCCCCGTTGGCATAGGAGAAATTAGACAGGGGAGATCCGGGGAATAACTGACCTAAAAACTGTTGTCCGCTCTGATCGAAAAATACCGTGAACTCCCTCTCCGTTCCACCGTTTTCCATATTCTCACCGTCTGACTCCAATACATATCTGTAGTAAATGTGATTACCGGAATAAGAACAAAGGTCATAAAAGCTGGATGAAGTGAGTTGCAGATAATTGCATACCTTGGTAAGACACATGCCAACCTGGCCATCATTCGGACATTCCACCTGCTTGTCGTACCGGTAATCATTGGAAGGAGATGAGTTAACCGCTTCACCGGAAGAATATCTTCCATCCTGCGAGTAGGAGTAGCGTTTTACGCGCGACTTATTGGAAAGCGGATCATATGTAGTGATCTTACTCACCCTTACGCCGGGGACCTCTTTATTGCTGGAAGTATCCAGTGGTGCATAGTTTAGGGATGCGTATCCACGCGCCGGGCCATACACCGTTACAGCCAGAACGTAAGTGCCTTGCTTGTTAGTCGTAAAGGCCACATGCTCGTCTCCGCCAACCGACCAGCTTTGATCTGTACATGGATCGCCTGCGCCATCTACCAGGCAAGCCGAAGTACGGTAATAGACATCGGGATAGTTAGGTGTGATGATCACGTTGCCTACATTGATAGTAAGCAGCTGGTTACAAGGCACGGTAAAAGGTGCAGAATAATACGTCTTAGTTTGTTTGAATTCTGAGGTACCTTCTATATATACGCGCTCGGATTGTTCTTCCATACATCCAGGCGTAGTCCGCTTAATGGAGTGCCCTTCGTACTCGATTAGATCATAGCCTCCACCCGGGAAAGTAACTTTAGTCAATGTGCCCATTTTACCGAAAGCAGCATCCGGCTTCCTGTTACCAAAACTTTGAGTAGGAAAATAACTCAGTACGGTAGGATCGGTTGGCTTTGCGATCAGGTTGGAATTTGATTTGCCGTTAGCGAACCCCATATAATCCTGCGAGAATGAGGTGCGCGCAGGCAGGTTGTTGATCCTGTCATATTCAAATGTATAGGTTCTAGCCTGGCTGGCCAGTGGCTCCATGTTTAGCTCTTCCACGCTTCCCAGGAACATTCGCTTGCCAATGTCTGCGCGGTAAGTGGCGCCTGCAGATGAATACAGATATCCCAGCTCATACGCTGTTCTGATCTTTTGCTGGTTCACCGGCACATCGGTAGCCGTCTTTGAAACTGTGGTATCCAGCACAATCAGAGAAGTCAGGCAATAGTCCCCCACCAGGTCCTCCCTGGGACTGTAACCCAGCAATACAGTTCCAAGACCATTACTGGTAATGATCTTGGGATATACTCCATAGTTTCTTATCTGTATCTGGCATTCCTGGAACAATGGCACGGATGGACAGCCTACGTTGCAGGCGAAATTATTGCCTGTATTAGCGCTCATTACCTGTGAAGTAGAGGAATAGTAGGAATAGTCGCAGGTGCCATACTTTATATAAATAGTATCTCCTTCAGGATGGCTAACCTGTGTAAGATACCACGCATTATCAATAGGCGTACGGCTGAAAGCTCCTTTGGCGCAACTACTGCTGGATAAGGACGATTCTTCCTGTTTAAACTCATATTTTGCTCCATCAGGCGTGATGATGGTAAAACCGTTACTGACGTTTCCTGTTATTACGAGATTGTTCTCGTCCAGTTTCGCTACTTGGCTGCTGTCGATTATGAACTTGCCACTGTAGCCACCAAAGGAAAATGTAAAAATATCCGGTTGGGTATCATATCCTTCACTCCCCGCTTTTTCAAGAAAAGTCTGCCACTGTGCACTGTATGCATCCGTTTGTTCCGGGGGTGGACGTAAAAAGGTGCTGCTTCCATCCGGCTCTCCCAGTACCATTCTTGATACCACGCCACCGGCGCTCAAGTTCCAGCCAAGCCCTACCCGGGATGCTACCTGTGTTATCCGGGTACCGTTTGTACAATAACCAAGACTAATAGGAATGGAAAGGTTATTGGTCTTGTATTCATACAGGGGGATATTATATCCAGCGGCTCCGTCTGCATAGTTAACACTGGCGGTAGTAAATTTCGCAAGTGCTGCGGCAGTCGGAGACGGCGGGAATACATTTTCCAGGTCCAGCGCCTGGGCGCTAACCTTGTTAACGCCAAACGCAAAAACTACAAGCAGCACGCTCAATAGACATTTCTTCATAGATTGGAGTGTTAGGTAGGTGTATTCAACTATCTCAGCGTTTGTCTTCCATACGCTTCAAAAGAATTTCATTTTGTTTTTGTAAAAAGGATATCTGTTCCTGCTGCGATTTCAACTGCTTCTGCTGATCGATCAAATAAAGTGTCAACTCTTCTACCTTCTGCATTAATCGTTTATCTGTCTCTCCCACATCCAATCCTTCCTGCTCCACCTCCTTCGCAGACGGAACGTCAGGCAAATGTCTATTCACCTTAATATAATCTTCCACTTCCGCCAGCGTAGGCAACTTATACTCCGGCTGAAACACATAATCCGGCCACTCACTAAATGATTTCACCCTCACTCTGGTAAAAATAGCCTCACCGTTCACTGCCAGCTTATACCCCTTCGTATCTGCAGTACCTATTCCGAGGTTGCCAGAAGATGTCAGGGTCAGTACATCTGTAAATGAATTAACATCATACGGCGCCGTACCGTTGGCGTAGCTCTTCTGTAAAAAATGTAATCCGCTGCCACCAGCTTCGCCTCTTATTATCAGCCCCCCTCCTGCATTATAAGTAGGAGTAACCAGATTTTTGCTGGTGGCTATATCTGAAGTGGTCAAAAATGCATTAAATGCGATATAAGGAGTATTTGTATAAGACATGTTGCCAATAGAGACATAGTTACCTGCCCGATAGGCGATGTTAGCGCCTGTGCCAATATTTACGGAACCACCTGCGATATCCAGTTTATGAGCAGGACTAGCAGTTCCGATCCCGACATTTCCATCAGGCATAACAACAGCATCAACACCTGAGGCATCTCCACCCAGGGATAGGCCTGCTGAAGTAGTTCCATAAAGCTGGGCGCCTGCTGTACGGGTAAAGCCGATGGAATAGGCAGTTCCTCCTGTATTTACACCGAGCCGGAAATCCCCATTCACGTCTAAAGTGGAGGCGGGCGCGTTAGTGCCAATACCAACCCTGCCAAGATTCGTTACATTTATAACACCGGTGCCTGGCGTAACACCTCCTATTTTCAAAAGCGTACCGCCCTGTTGAATATAAAAGCGGCTATTGGAAGCAGATTGCAGGGAAATAGCTGCTGAATCGTCTGATGAGCCATAAATACTCAGCTTTACAATAGGAGTCGTGGTTCCGATACCGGCATTCCCCGTGCTTTCCAGCCGGTTGTTTTGAGCCTGGGATGTTGAAGCAAAAAAAACAGCTATAATAAAGAATAGGTAGGGCAGTGAAGTTTTATACATACTGGTATGGGTTTATTTATATTGATCAAGTAAGAGTTTACAAAAGTATTTGCTGTATGCGCATGCTATCTGCGCTTACATAGTATCTCAGACATTATACACATGTTAGTTATGCAGTAAATAGTACATAGAATGGCCTATTATGCCGGGGCATAGATATGCAATTGCAGTTTTGCATTTGCATCTTGTTGGGATTTCCATCATGTGGTTCAGAAATCAGTCACTATCTTGGGCCAACTCAATTATGTACTCTTAAAAATTTCTATTCATCGCTTACTTAGTTAGATATAGGAAAATGTTCTTTATTTCGTAGTATTATCGAACATACTGGAACAAAGAAAGAATATTTTTCTGAAATGCAGTTAAGTTTTTTTCGATAACCAACCGGAAACAATGCAAATACATTGCGTGGGGATTAACTGTTAAAACCTCATATTTCCCTTAAATATATTTAATGCATTTTTTATGTTATTGCTGCTGCTATATGTCGGCTATACGATGGTTTTCACGCCATTCAATTCCTTATTCCTTTCAGGAATAAAATATTTCCCCCTCACTTAATAACCACGTTCTTATACTGATTTTCGCGTAATTATATATTCGAAGAAATGACCTTACTACAAGGCTGTTTTTCGTCAACAATCTTCCCATTTTTCCGCATTGTTGAGATTACCCATTTTTTTACATCATACAATTTTACCCCTCTTCTCCTTGTGTTCTCCTTGTCTTCTCCTTGTGTTCTCCTTGCAATATCCTTGCTCCGACGGCATTCAGTTAAAATAATACCATACCGCCGAAAATTCTCCATTCCGGTATACTTTTTCTCCACTGCTGTATACCGCTTCAGTTTTTGCAATCTGATCTTTGTACTGTTAACGATGAGTACTTAAAGTTAATCTGAAACAATTTTTATTAACGTCTAAATTTTACTAACAATGAAACAGAAAAACAATCGCGTAATGCGCGGCGCAAGCGGCGCACTGGGAGACGAACTCGTATTCAGGCAACGTGCAGGCAAAACAGTCATAAGCGTGCCTCCTCTCCCCCGACTTGACAATCCTACCGAAGACCAAAAAGCGGTCAGGATTAAATTCGAGGCAGCCACCCGTTATGCCAAGACGGCCATCGAAGATGCCGATCTAAAGGCGGCTTACAATGCGAAGGCTAAACGGGGAATGTCCGCCTATAATGTGGCGCTGACAGACTTCTTCAAAGCCCCCGTCGTCACCGAGATCGACATCACCAACTACACCGGCTCGCCCGGAGACACTATCCGCATACTCGCTACAGACGACTTCAAAGTCCGGGCAGTACGGGTAAGCATCTTCAACGCAGCAGGTACCGTAGTAGAAGAAGGAGCAGCCATTGCCGCTCCCGAAGGGAAGGATTTCTGGATCTATACCGCTACCACCGCCAATGCCGTAGTTGCAGGAGGCAAGGTAAGCGTGCAGGCCAGCGATCTGCCCGGGAATGTCACCACAGAAGAGCAGGCTTTATAAGCTTCGCTCCTCATTGAAAAAGAGCCGGAGGTACTAGTACTCCGGCTCTTCTTTTCTATAAGTAGCAGGCGTAATACCTGTCTCCCGCCTAAAAGCTCTTGCAAGGGAAGAATCATTGGCATAACCTGTTTCATAGGCGATATCAGCAATTGACATATCAGTCTCGCGAAGCAGTGTCTTTGCTTTCTCTATTCTTGCTTCAGTGGTCAGTTTAGCAGCGTTCCCTCCAAACACCAGCTTAAAGCCGTGCTGTAACTTTTTCGGATGCAGGTTTTTCTCACGTGCAATCTTCTTCATGGTGATCCCATCGGCCATGCGTTCAATCCTTAATTCACCGGCTTCCTTAATAGCCTTCAGATCCTCTGCAGTGAACTTATAATTACCCGGCGCTTTATTAAACTCATTGCTCTTAATGTCTTCAACAAGCAATAATAAAAGATCGAAAACCCGGGCTTCCTGGTAAAGCGCCCGTTCTTCATCTTCAAAAGAACAACGCAACAGCTTATTCAGTGTATCCCTGACACGTCCGTTTATCCGGTATGGTCCCTGCGCCAGGCCAACCGGATGCTTGTCGTTAATACTCGACGTTACTTCATACATCGCAAAATGTTTATAAGCTAACCTGTCCAGCAACTCCTGTGATAAGTCAATATGGATGATCAGGTATCCCCCGGCTTCCAGCTTTACGGGGTGTATGCCCATCGGCGCATAAAGCAGGTAATAGGCCCCGTCTTCTATCGCTTCAGCATAATCCGTGTTTAATGAGATAGACGAGGTCCCCTGCAGCACATAGGTGAGTATAGCAGTGTGCTCTGGCATAAGTACTGAAATATCTATTGGATGATGTATCTCGAAAAAACTCAGCCGCAGGTCGAACAAACTCCCGGAGTCACGCTGAACAACGATGCTTCCAAAACTTCCCTGCATCACATCTGTTTCTGCATGGGGCATCTCAAAAGAAGCGGTATCCGGAGAATTCAAGGTGGTTTTCGTAAGATCCTTTACCAGGTCTTCAGGTAAAATATACTGCATACAAACAGGTATCCGGTTTCAATTATTCTATTTGACAATCAATAATTTACTAAAAAAACCACATTCCCCAAAATTATACAGGGCTGTTGTACACGATTCCCGAAATACAGTGAAAATTATCGGGGACTTACGAAATACCGGCAATATAAAAAAGCTTCACACCCTTCGATATAGCATCTTATTACTGATTCTCAATACACTAGTTCAACAGGCATACCATTTGAATCAGTAGCATAGAGATACTGGATGATAATATTCAAAAATTCCTCCCATGAATAAATTTCCGATCCCCGGCTCCGGTGACGTAACCGGAGCGAATGATAATCTCTTTGCACATATGGAAAGAGTCATTGGTTTTGTCCCTAATATTTATGCTGTATTTGCACATTCTGCCAGGGCGCTTCCTGCGCTGATGTGCCTGGAAGGTATGCCTTCTGTATTCAATGAAAAAGAAAAAACGGCTGTCAACCTTGTAGTCAGCCAGGTCAACGGATGCCGTTATAGTTTGAGCGCCCATACACAATTGGCCATAGAACTGGGGCTCACGGAACTGGACATCATGGAGATTCGCTCAGGATTCAGCACATTGGGCTCCCGGATAGACGCCCTTGTAAAGCTGGCTCAAAGCATTGCTGTCAACAGGGGCTGGCCGGGCCCGGGATTAATAGCAGCCTTCTTCCGGGAAGGATATTCCAAGGCAGCGTTGATGGAAATGATTGTGCTGATAGGCGCCAGCACCATCACCAATTATGCCTATGCCATCACACAGGTGCCAATTGATTTTCCAGTGGCCCCTGCACTGTCCGCGGTGCCATCTAATTTATTATAAGGACATCATCACACGCTGAAAATTTTTTTCTGCTTTCATGTCCAATTCCTCATTCCCGGTTGTCATTACCATATAACATCAATAAAACTCAGAAAAAATGGAAACAAGACTGAATCTTTTCGAAAAAGGACAAACCGCCCTGAAACCGCTGTTCAGCTTTGGCAGCTATCTGAAGAAATCTCCTGTGGCAGACGTCCTGGAACTGGTATTTTTCCGTGTATCACAGATCAATGGCTGTGCTTACTGTCTCGATATGCACTCAAAAGATGCCCGCGCCAAAGGCGAAACAGAACAACGCCTCTACGGCTTAAGCGCCTGGAGGGAAACTCCTTATTATACAGACCGTGAAAGAGCAGCCTTTGCATGGGCAGAAGCCGTTACCAAATGCGATATTCCCGATGAGGTTTACAACAAGGTCAGGGAACAGTTCTCTGAAGAAGAGCTGGTAGACCTGACCGTAGCCGTTACCACCATCAATACCTGGAACCGTCTCAACCTGTCATTTCCGCAGGTAGCTGGTACTTACAAAGTTGGAATGTTCGGATGAGCATACACCCCAACGTCAACTGATGAGTAAGATGAATCAATTCCTGTTCATATTCCAACATCTTGACATCAAAGCAGCACAGCCATCGCCGAACCAGTGGCAGCACTGGTTCGCGCGCATGGTTGCAAGGGAGTGCTCGCTCCCGACTGACGAAAATCAGCAAATCATGAAGAAGCAACTATTGATCATCGGCGGCGGCTTTGCAGGATTCTGGAGCGCTATCAGCGCCATCCGTCAAAGCCGTGAGATTGGAAAAGCAGATGAGGTGGAGATCACGCTTGTTAACGCCGATAACTATTTTACCATCCGCCCCCGTTTATATGAAGTATCCCTCGATGGCCTGCAGATCCAACTGGCCAAATACCTGCAGCCCCTTGGCATCCGCCAGGTGACCGGCACCGCAAAGATCATCAACCCGGAAAAAAATGAAGTAGCGGTGCTCACCGCCGGAGGAATAAGAAGCCTGCATTATGATTACCTGATCCTCGCCACCGGCGGCGCACTGAAAGACATCAACCTGCCAGGTATCCAATACACACACAATATAGACACCTTCGACAATGCCCAAAAACTGGAAGAGCACCTGGCCAAACTGTCAAAACACAATTTCAGGGGAGAAGGTTCCGCCACCTTTGTAGTAGCCGGAGCTGGCCTTACAGGCCTGGAAACCGCTACCAGCATCGAAGAGAAAGCCAGGACCATACAGGCCCGCCACGGCGGTAAAAGAACGCATTTCAGGGTAGTGCTTATTGACCGGGATGAAAAACTGGGCAGCTGCTACCCGCCCGAAGCACAACAGTACATCAGCAAAGCATGTGCAGCAAAGAACATTGAAGTGATCACAGGCGCTGAAATAAAAGCCATAGCGCCCACCCGCATCGTATTGAACAACGGCAACACCATTCCCACCCGCACGGTAATATGGACGATAGGGATGATGGCCAGTTCGCTCACACAATTCTTTGCGGGAGAAAAAGACCAGCTGAACCGGCTGAAGGTTGACAACTATCTCAAACTGCCCGGATACAATAACGTGATCGTTTCCGGAGACGTGGCCAATGTATCGGTAGACAATGGCCGTACCGCGGTAATGGCCTGCCAGTATGCCCAGGTCATGGGCCGCTGGTCTGGCCACAATGCCATTAACGACCTCTTCTCCCTCCCCCTGAAAGAATATGTTCATAACAACTACTTTACCGTGCTGGACCTGGGAGAAGGCCATGCCCTCTTCACAAAGGGCTGGGATCGCATCATTCAGCAATCCGGCACAGCGGCCCGCGACTTCAAGAAACGGATCAATACCTTACACATTTATCCCATGGATGGCGTGGAAGATACCGTAAAAGCGTCCTACCCGGAGATACCTGATTTTTGATTACCTTTAGTCCATTAAGCCATGAAAGAATTTTTATTATTATTCCGCAGGGACTTCATCAACAAGGAAGTACAGCCTGACAATAAAGAATACGTTGCCCACCTGGATCGCTGGCATGAATGGTTTGAAAGCCTTGCCGCACAGGACAGGCTGGCAACGCCTCCACAGCACTGGGACATGAAGGGTAAAGTAGTAAAAGCCAACAAGAGTGTAACCAACGGCCCATATGTAGAGATCAAGGAATCTATCGGCGGGATGATCATCATCAAAGCTAACAGCTATGAGGAAGCCGCAGAGATAGCCCAGGGATGCCCCATACTCGAATTTGGCGGCAACGTAGAGATCCGGAAGGCCACCCCGGCAAACGGCGAATAAGTAATTTTGAAAATGCCTTTGTAACTTGCAGGGGCATTTTTAAGATCTATGGAGGAAAGAGCGCTTTTACCCAGGTTATTCAGAACGGAATACCAGAAAATAGTTTCGGTGCTTTGCAGTTTATTCGGGATCAAACATATCGAGATCGCCGAAGATATTGTCAGTGATACCTTCCTTTCCGCCGCTGAGCACTGGAATACTAAAGGCGTCCCAGAAAATCCCACCGCCTGGCTGTATACCGTTGCCAAGAACAAGACCAAAAACTACCTGAAACATAACAACATCTTCGAGCAGAAGCTGATGCCCGACCTGAAAGCCGGCGCCGATCAGTCCGAAGAAATTGAGCTGGACCTCTCCACCAAGAACATTGCCGACAGCCAGCTGGCCATGATCTTTACCATCTGCAATCCCGTTATATCCGGCGATGCACAGATCGCCCTGGCCCTGAACCTGCTTTGCGGCTTCGGCGTCCAGGAAATTGCCGATGCTTTTCTGACCAATAAGGACGTGATCTATAAAAGGATCAACCGTGCCAAAGAGAAGCTGAAAGAGGCCAATATCCGCATTGAACAGCCCTCCCTCTCCGAGATAGATCAGCGGCTGGAAACGGTGCTTACCACCCTCTACCTGCTCTTTTCCGAGGGCTATTATTCCACCTCCCAGGATACCATGTTGCGTAAAGATCTCTGTGCAGAAGCCATGAGATTGAGCTACCTGCTGGTGGAAAACCCGGCTACCAATAAACCGGCCGTTAACGCCCTGCTGGCGTTGATGTGTTTTCATTCCTCTCGCTTTGACGCCAGGCTGAACGAAAAAGGTGAAGCGATCCTCTACGAAGACCAGGACGAAAGCCTCTGGGACAAAGAGCTGATCGCCACCGGCGAATATTTTCTGAACCAGGCGGCCAGCGGCAACACCCTCACCAAATACCACCTGGAAGCGGGTATTGCGTACTGGCATACCCAAAAGGCAGATACTCCCCAAAAATGGGAAAGCATTCTCGATCTATACAATAGCCTCCTGATCCTGGAATACTCCCCTATTGCGGCGCTCAACCGCACCTACGCATTGGCCAAAGCAAGGGGTAAACAGGCAGCCATTGCAGAAGCAGAGAAGCTGGATCTTACGGATAATCAGTTTTATTATTCCCTGCTGGGGACTTTATATACAGATATTGACAACAGCATCGCATTAGCGCATTTTAAGAAGGCATTGTCGCTGGCTACTTCGCCGGTGGATAAGGCTACCATTACAGCGAATATAGACCGGTTGTCAAACCATGGCTAACCACATATGCCCTCTAGTTAGGCATAAAGTTTGCCAATTGATGTAGTAGTAATATAAAAAATATTACTATAATTGATAATGACTTTAATATTAATCAATTATCACTTCATATTTTAACCAAAGTATTCTTATGAAAAATGCCGTAAGGACCTTTTCTGTGTTAGCTATTGCTTTGGTGTTACTGACCAGCTGCGTTGCAAAGAGAAAATACGTTGATTCGCAGATAGCCGTACGCCTGTTAAAAGCAGATAGCGCAACACTTGCCAACAGAGTATCCAACCTGCAGGACCAGGTTGCCCAGCTGGAGCAAAAGCTCAAAGAAGCGGGCGTCACCAATGCACAACTGTCAGAGAGCGCCAGCGCTACACGCAACCAGTTAAACAGCAGCAAAGCTGCCTATGCAGAACAGCAACGTAAACTGGAACAATTACAATCGCTGCTGGATCAGCAGAAACAGAAAGCCGCAGAGCTCAGGAAAAAAATGGCGGATGCTTTAAGCGGATTCAACTCCAATGAGCTGACTGTAACACAAAAGAATGGTAAAGTGTATGTGAGCCTCAGCGAAAACCTGCTGTTCCCCTCCGGTAGTGCGGAAGTGAACGCCAAAGGCAAGGAAGCGCTGAGCAAACTGGCAGCCGTGCTGATCGTGAACCCTGACATCTCTGTCAATATCGAAGGGCATACGGATTCTATTCCCATCCGCACCAAATACCAGGATAACTGGGCTTTAAGTACGGCCAGGTCTACCGCCATCGTAAGGATCTTGACCAATACCTACCAGGTAGATCCTACCAAGATAGTAGCCTCTGGCCACAGCCAGTTTGATCCGGTGGAGAGCAATTCAACACCAGAAGGACGGGCAAAGAACAGGAGAACGGAGATTATACTTTCACCCAAACTGGATGAGCTGTATAAATTATTAGGAACCTGACAAAGGTTAAAGCTGAACTATGACAAAGAAGACGTTACCGGTGAATGGTAACGTCTTCTTTTTTCCTGAAACTACCATTTATTTACCTTTTTGTCCATTGCCCCCAGCCTCGTTTGTACGGAACTTTGCGGTATGAATTATCATGAATATCAAGCGTTATTTGACAAAGTGCTGGACACTGAAAATCCCTGGCATCCGTACAACAGTGGTGGATACCTGAATTATACCAGGCTAAACAGGTCGCGCATGAGGCGCTGGGATAAACAGCTGGAACTGGATCCGGCGCTTTCAGAAAGACTGCAGCAGATAAAGACACCCCAGCATTGGATTATTATCACAGAGCCCTGGTGTGGCGATGCTGCGCATATCGTTCCGTTTTTAGTACGTATGGCAGCAGAAAACAGCCTGATCACTTATGACATTCGCCTGCGGGATAGTGAGCATTCCTTAATCGACGCTTACCTGACCAATGGTGCTAAAAGCATACCGAAACTGGTGGTGAGGGACCAGCATCAGACGGACATCTTCACATAGGGTCCGCGTCCAAAAGAGGCCCAGGAATTGATGTACGAGCTCAAAACTACCCATGCAGATGCGGAAGTGATCAAGACAGCGCTGCAACATTGGTATAACGAAGACAAAGGTGTATCTCTCAGCAGTGAGCTGGCAGCATTTTATTGATGCTGCTGAAATTAAACAGCTGAGAAAGTTTACAGCCTGTCCAACACCGCTTTGGCAGCTATCACAGCACCTTCCATATAACCTGCAAATTCGCCGGCCGTTTCTGTGCCGCAAAAGAAGAACTTTCCGTTCAAATATGGCATATGTAACAATGGATGTCCGTTATTCTGATGTGGGCGATGGATCTCCTGCTTCCCGGCCGATACCCATTCATCATTCCAGATTTTGTCAAAATAGGCAACAGGTTGTCGGGCTTCGTCGCCTAACAATTCCCCTAACTGAACCAGCACCAGCTCCTTTCGCACATCGTAACTGTACAATGCGGCATTGCCATTTAAAAAGCCGGTAATACCAAAGCTATCTTCCCGGAAACTGGTATGATCGTACATCTCCGTAATAATGCCTGCATGGCTATACAGCATGCCCGAGAAGCCTTTACCCCGCCAGAATGGTCGTCCATACTCCAGGGTAAACTTAACGGCTCCGGCCATCCAGGTTTGTACAGTGGGCAAAAGGCCGGATATTGACGGTGGTAATTGTGGAGAAAATGCGATTAAGGAAGCAGCTAGGGGTAGTGGTATACAGCTGATTGCTATATCGGCTTCATAGGCTTTTCCACCCTCCGTTGTCACTATCACCCCATCCGGAAGCTCCCGAGCACTGGTGACCTTTGCGTTCAGATGAATATCGGCTCTATCCAGTCTCTCTGCAAGCGCCTCAATGAGCATTTGCGTACCTCCGGCCAGCCGGTAGGATGGAGCCTCTGACTCGGGGATAAAGAATTGCTGCGGAGCTTCAAATGACTTGGTTTGGAACAATGAGATCCCTCGGGAGAACTGTGGAAATTGCTGCAGGTCCAATTCACGGATCAATGACAGCAGATGGGGATGCATGTCCGAAAACCAGGTGGCTCCCAGTTCCAGGGGAGTGCCTAAATTCCCTTTTACTGTATATATTCGTCCTCCTAATCTTGAGGAGGCCTCCAGAATCGTCGCTTTAATATTCTTCTGCAGGAGTAAATACGCCAAGGTCAATCCACTTAAGCCACCGCCGATAATTACAATTTTCCTGTTTACCTTCATACTGCGAAATTATACTTAGGGATTAGTTATTCAGTGTACAAATGCGAAAAAATAGGGTACTTATTGGCAAACAGGCCCTGGTAGCCACTACTTTCGTAAATTAGCTGGTATGGCAAAGAAGACATCCACTGTCATTGACGAATATCATCTTAACCTCCATCAGCCGGAGAAATTGCAGTTTGCCATTCACGATCTGCATGACTATCTGCATAAGCACCAGGCCAATGCTGCCAAACCTCACATCCACAGTTTTTATCAGATTATATGGTTTAAGTCTGGTGAAGGGAAACATTTCGTAGATTTCAAAGAATACGATGTTTTTGAAAACGCCATCTTTTTTATAGCAAAAAACCAGGTCCACTATTTTGATTGTAATACAAATTATGAAGGCATCCTGATCCATTTCAACGAACGGTTCCTGGTTCAAAAAGATAACGAAGTTGATTTCTTCCTGAAATGTGATCTCTTCAACAATCCCTATCAGCAACCTTCCTGTTGTATAGGATACGGCATCGAGCCTATCCTGGATGAATACATTCAGCAGATTAAACGCGAATTGAAAAATGAAGCAGACTTTGGACAAACAGAATTGCTGAGAAATTATCTGAAAGCATTTTTGATACAAGTTCAAAGGAAGAAAAATGAGTTTGCGAAAACAGACGGCAAAGCATCCTTCCTGGTGGATGAGAAAAAGGTACAGCTGATCCGTTTTGTAAACCTGGTAGATGAGAACTACAAAAAAGGGCTTACGGTAGCCGAATATGCCAAGTTAATGCTGATCTCTCCCCGCACCTTGTCTGACCTTACCAGCCAGATCCTGAACAAAACGCCCTCCCTCATGATCCAGGAGCGTATTATCCTGGAAGCGCAGCGTTTACTCCTGCATTCAGACCTTAACGTTAACCAGATCGGCTATCGTTTGGGATTTGACGATCCATCTTACTTTGTTAAATACTTTAAGAAGCATACCAGCATCTCTCCTACTGATTTCAGGAAGTCGATTGCTTAAATCTACCATCTCTTTTCGGTGCTGTCCATTTTAGGAGATCGTTCATCTTCGGAGCTTTGCATTGTAAATTTTAACATCATGAAACAAGCATTGATCATCGGTGGTTCCACCGGAATGGGAAAAGCAACTGCCGAAATTCTCCTGCAGCAAGGTATTGAAGTGGCCATTGTAGCACGTGCCAATAAAAACCTGGAGCTTATTGAAAAGGAATTATCCAAAAAAGGAAAAGTAAAAATATACGGTGTGGACTTAGCTAAGCCGCAGGAAGTAAGTGCTTTTATTAAGCAATTACCTGCCGAAGTTCCTCAGTTAAAGTACCTGGTCAATGCAGCAGGTTATTTTAGTCCGAAGACCTTTTTAGACCACACGGAGTCGGACTATGATATTTACCATGGCTTTAATAAAGCTTTCTTCTTTATTACCCAGGCAGCGGCAAAAATTATGCAGCAGAACGGGGGCGGATCTATCGTGAATATCGGCTCTATGTGGGCAAAGCAAGCTATCAAAGCCACACCTTCCTCGGCGTACTCCATGGCGAAAGCAGGTCTACATAGCCTTACCCAACACCTGGCAATGGAACTGGCCGATGTTAATATCCGGGTGAATGCAGTTTCGCCCGCAGTAGTGATAACGCCGATCTATGGTTCTTTCATCGAAAAAGATAAAATTGAAGCAACCCTGCAAGGCTTTAACGGATTTCACCCGATAGGTAGGGTTGGTACGGCGGAAGATGTAGCCAAAACGATCTGTTTCCTGCTTTCTGATGATGCTTCCTGGGTTACCGGAGCGGTATGGGATATTGATGGAGGTGTAATGGCGGGAAGGAATTAAATTAATTCTTTATTTAATGGAATGTTCTCCCATTAGTCAAAATAAACAAAATTGCTTATTTTTGTCTTATGCAGGAGGACATATCCATACTAAAAGGATTACATCCAGGAATCGTATTAGAGAGGGAGCTTAAAAAAAGGAAGCTTGCGAAGGGGCAATTTGCCCATTCAATCAATGAACATCCGCAAACGCTTGGCGCTATAACCAAGGGGAAAAGAAATATGAATACTGCTCTTGCGCTAAAAATTGAACGTGCACTCGGTATAGAAGAAGGGTACTTTATGATTTTGCAGATATTCTTTGAAATCAAAGAAGAAAAACAAAAACAATATGCCAACAAACCTTCTGAACTTCCCAAATTAAGAAGTATACTATTTTGGGATACGCAAATGGAAAAAATAGATTGGCAAAAGCAAAAACGGGCAGTTATTCAAAGAGTTTTTGAACGCGGAAATGATCAGGAAAAGCAGGAAGTGAGGCGCTTTTATGGTAAAGCAATAGTTGATCAGGTATTGAAAGACAAAAATGACCCAAAGAATGTCCGCTAAATTATACTGGGATACCGTTACTCCATTGCTAAAGTCTATCCTGGTACAATTAATGGACCGTGACGAATTTAAACAATTCCGGCTTGTAGGAGGAACTGCGCTTAGCCTTCAAATTGGGCATCGTTTATCAGTAGACATAGATTTATTTACTGACGCCACATATGACTCGATCAATTTTGACGCAATAGATGATTATTTACGCAGAACATTTCCTTATGTTACTGATTCTAATCCTGGCCCGGCTGCTTTAGGAAAATCATATTTCATTGGGAACAGTGAGGAAGAAGCCATAAAACTGGATCTTTACTATACGGAGAAGTTTATTCAACCCGAATTTAAAGTGAACAACATTAGAATGGCAACTATCGAAGAAATAATTGCCATGAAGATAGATATTGTACAACGAGGAGGACGTAAAAAGGATTTTTGGGATTTACACGAATTAATAGAAAAGTATTCTCCTGAGCAAATGATAGCGCTCCATCTTCAGCGTTATCCATATAATCACGACGAAACAATTATCAAGTCGAATTTTACAAATTTCTCAAACGCTGACGATGACTTCGAGCCTAACTGTCTGAGGGGAAAATATTGGGAAATAGTGAAGCTGGATATTGTAGAATATATTGTTAATTTGAGAAGGTGACGGAATTCAAAAACGAAAATATTTATACAAATTGTAAAAAAGACAAGGAGATTAAATCCTTCATACGATGAATCGCCTAAACGCTACGTTCCACTTATATCAACAAATGACGTAAAATTGATATGAAGAAAAAACAAGTAGGAACTTTGTTCCCCAACACTAATCCTATTGCAGGTTTCTATTCTCCGACTAGCTTTTGTATAACACTGAATGCCATTACAACTAGACAGCTTTCCGAAATGGGAAAAGATAAACTAGGCTATACCGAAAAAAGAAAGCTTTTATACCATGAGGTGCGACACCATATGGATCATTTATCAACTTTATGGGGGCACCAACGAATCTTTGCACTCCAGCAAGCAGTAGATGCAAAGTTCAGCAAAAACGAACAAAAGTTTTATAAAATTGCCGAGTATAAAATTTCTGAGAAACAATTTCATTTCTATAAATATTACACTACAAACCGTGGAACAGCAACCTATAAAACTCCTTTAGACAGGTGGGTTTGGCAGATCACCAGTGGAACCAGATTTAACAATAGAGGCGAAACACAGTCCGACAAGCCTATTCTGTTTATCAAGTTCGCGTCTCCTTCAGGCGACGCTCACATGAGGGTCCCATTGACCATAGGCAGTTTATTGGAGGTAAATGCAATATATGAAGAAACTGTTGTAGAAAAAGATGTAATCAATAGGGTCGATGACAACAACCGCCTTAAGGCAAAACAAGGATATGTTAATAGATTAATACGTGATGTTGTATATAACCAGGACATGATCGAATACAACGGAGGTGTCCATGTTGTGGCCAATCATTTTCGAATTTATGATCCTCATGAGGCATATTCAATTGCTTCTTCAATTGCTACATTAGCGCTAAATATACCATCCGAACTTGTTAGTACTATTCCAATTGATCAACAGTTTCAAGAAGTTTGGGGAAATCGCCCCCAAGACTTTGTCAGTGAGTATAATCACGGGTTTTTATTTTTTAATATGGTAAACAACTATAAGGAACACTTCAAAAAGAACAAACTATTCGATATAAATGAATTTCTTGCTGTAAATAAGTTACCTACAGAAAACGAACTGCAAGAGACGATTATCTCAAAAATGGAAGAGAACATCAACGCGATTGGACCAGAAGGATATTTCTGCAACTTTTTTAAAGAACAATTGAATGCAGGAATTACGTTATTTCAAAGACGTGGTATCGATGGGAAACGTGAGTCTCTTGAACAAACGTTTTTCAGTGGCGAGTATATTCCTTTCATTGTCACTAGTGACACGACATTTACTGGAAATCTTACTTTTGACGACATCTACCAAAGTGCAGAAATTACAAAAACAGTAGAAATCACCGACTGGTATCATCTTTCAGATGAAGTCAATGAACACATGGAAGAATTCTACAACATTTGTGGTATTTGAAAAATGTCCTGATGGTTATTTGTGAATAAAGCCGTTTAGAGTCGGCTTCTACCATATGATTTCTCTGCATACTTAATAATGTGATGGTAACGATGGTGACGGTTCCTTCAGGGCCAGCTATTATCATGAACACTCAAAGCATTGAAGCTGCAGAATTTGCAACTTTACCTACCTATGTTAGGCATACGTCAAATATTCCTGGATAATTTAAAAAAGCGAGATAACAAGCGAAAAGAGTGTTTACCTGCTCTAACCATCTGAGCTACGCCCCCGGTTTCCCGGAGTCGGCGGGACTCGAACCCGCGACCTGGTCGCCCTGAACGAAGTAACCCTCCTCTACGACACTCGCTTTAAAAGAATTTTAATAAAACAGGAGCAACAATCAACAACCGGCTTTTTTCATTAATGGTCGAAGTATCCGGCGTCTACGGCATCCTGTGCAAGAACAGGGCAATGATCTGTACATGTACGAAGGATTCGAACCTTCCGGCCTTTCGGCTGTGGCCAGCGAAGTAACACACACATACGACACCCGTTCTTATTTTTTTAATAAAAGTAAGGTAACAAACGAAAAGAGTGTTCCTGCTCTACCTCTGAGCTACGTCCCCATGTCTTTGTTATTATCTGTGGAGACGGCGGGACTCGAACCCGCGACCCGGTCGTTAAATGCGAAGTAACCCTTATCTACGACACTTACTTTTTAAAGAACTTACAATTCAATCGCGCTGATCATCTCCAGTGCATCCGCTCCGTTCTCCATCGCCTGCAGCACATCAAACACTTTATCAGACCATCCTGCAATCAGGTGCACATCATTTTGTTCCACCCGCAGCGGCGCATTACCATAACCAGCCAGATCAAACAGGTACAGCTTTGCCTTAGGCGCAATTTGCTTATACGCCGCCCAGCGGCTGGCCAGTGTATTATGAGTGGATGCGTTACCAGTCTTGCTATCCCACAGCTGCACATCCGTAAATATCATCACCTTATCAGCAATATATTTCCGTTGCACCAGGTCATGCAATACCAGGTAAGCATTGGTAGAATATCCCACCTCACCTTCACGCTTATAAAAAGCATCCACATTGGCCAGTACACCACGGCGGGCTAATGATACAATCTTCCAGGTATCACCAAACATACCTGATACCACCCGCTGTGATTTGTATTGTAACAACATACCCAGCAACAAGCCGATATCATACAACAGCACTTTACTTTTCGCCGACACAGGCTTCTGCATAGACCCTGATACATCGCACGCGATCACCACTTTTGTCTCCAGGTCGAAACCTTTCAGGTTTTTAACACTGTATGTGATCGCTGTTTCCAGCGCATCCATTAACAGGCTGGTATAATCTGATGAGAGCTCTTTCAGCTCGCGGTAGGCCGCCAGGAAACGGAAAGGTAATTGCTTTGATTTAGCCACTGCATTTTCATTTGACAAATATTCACAGATCTTCCGGATATGAGCTGCGCTCACATTAGCTGTCAATATATTCCTCAGGTTACGCAGCAAGGCCATATATCCCAGCTTTCCGCTATCGATCAGTTCTTCCCACTTACAGGTGAATGCAAGGGCTTTCTCCTCAGGCGTCGCAAATTGTTGCTGCCCTAAAGCAGACAATTCAGTCTCCCAGGTATACGGCGTAGCCAGTTCCTGCTTTGCGATCTTATTGAACAGCAGCTGCTGCGCTTCATCCTTTGCTTTCGGGTGAACCAGGAATAATGCATCCCGCAGTTTCACTTCAGCATCCCGGTTGTATTTCGCAAACTGGTACTCGTCAAATTTATTGAAAGATCCAGCCAACCCTTTCTGTAGCTGCTTGGATATTTTGTTCAGCTTTTTAGCAGCAGTCCGCTTATTCGCCAGCTGGTAATAAGCCAGCAGTTCCATGATCTCGTCAGGACGCTGCACGATGTTCTCCACCGTCCTGGACACCAGGCTATCGCCGCTATGGATCTTTGCCAGTTCAGTAGCTAACAGTACCGGTGCAGTACGCAGATTCATCTGCCTACGCGCATACACGGCCAGCTTCGCCACAAAGTCTGCCTTCACTTTCGGCAGCAGCGACAGGATACGTTCCATACGCTCATCTGCTTTTTCGTAAGTAGCATCACTCAGCATAGTAGTTGCAATAGCTGCATACAATTCCATTTCAGGCGACATGCTGAAAGCCTTTGCTCCTTCATGGTTGACCATTGTATTTTTTGCCTTTGATGTAAAATTGAATTTCATAACTATTGTTTTTGTTTATTTCTGACAACACAAAGATGGCCACCAATGTGCGCAGCCGACCTGCGCAGTAAAAAATTCTTTTCACGGGTTTGCATAAACGAATGATTTCCAGAAAAATAATTTTCCAAGAACTGTTAAAAACGTGTCTAAAAATCTCATCTGCGTAGCTGTATTGCGCACATCAATGATGTTAATGTGTATTTCCCTACCTTTATTCCATGAAGAACAGGGAAACCATCGCCGATTTTTATGACCAGCACGGAAAAACAATACCCGTAGGACAATTCCAGGTTTACCGCCAGGAGGAATTTGGCTGCGGCAGCATTTCCCTGTCTGATACCCGGCGCGACTTTTACAAGATCTCCCTGATGATGCAGGGAGAAGGAGTGGTTTCTTATGCCAGCAGGTCTATACACGTGAAAGGACCCTCCTTCTCATTTTCCAATCCCCTTATTCCTTACTCATGGGAACCTCTCGCCAACGTACAGACCGGCTACTTCTGTCTCTTCACAGAACATTTTATTGACGCCGGCCTGAAGCAGGGCGGCCTGGCCCAGTCCCCTTTATTTAAGACCGGTGGCAATCATATCTTCTTTCCCTCACCGGAAAAAACAGCAGCCTTAAGCAGCACTTTCGAAAGTATGTTATCAGAAATGAGCTCCGATTATGCACATCAATACGATCTGCTAAGAAGCTATGTACAGATCCTGATGCATGAGGCCCTGAAGATGCAGCCCGCAGAAAACTATTATCAGCCTCTGAATGCTTCACAGCGCATCAGCGAACTGTTCATCCAACTGCTGGAGCAGCAGTTCCCGCTGGATACCCCGCAGGATGCCATCCGCCTGAAGAACGCCAATGAGTTCGCCGCCCAGCTGTCTGTACATACCAATCACCTGAACCGGGCTTTAAAAGAAACCACGGGCAAAACCACTACGGAATGGATCAGCGAAAGGATCTTACAGGAAGCCAGGGAACTGCTCCGGCGCCACGACCTCGATATCGGCGGCATCGGTTATAGCCTGGGTTTTGAGCATGCCTCCAATTTTAATACCTTCTTCAAAAAGCAAACGGGACAAACACCGCTTCAGTTCCGTAAATCAATTGTTTCCATTTAATAAAAAGCTGTTTGAACCGCATAATTTTCACCGGCACGCCGCTTGTAGTTTTGTATCATAAAATTCAGATCAGAAAATGACACAAGGCAACTTACAGGGAAAGGTGGCATTGGTGACCGGCGGAGCCACCGGCATCGGTTTGGCCGCAGCCGCGCTCTATCTTCAGCAGGGAGCAAAAGTAGTGATCGCCGGACGGCGGGAAACAGAAGGCCAGAAAGCCCTTGCACAGCTACAGGAGATCAGCCCGGATGTTGATTTTATCCAAACGGATGTATCACAGGCTCCCGAAGTACAGCAGCTGATAGCTGCAACAGTCAAACGCTTCGGCAAACTGGACATTGCTTTTAACAATGCCGGAATAGAAGGTATGTTTGCACGCATAGAAGACATGCCGGAAGAGGCATTTGACAGCGTATTCAACATCAATGTGAAAGGCGTATGGCTCAGCTGCAAATATGAAATTGAGCAGTTCAGAAAGCAAGGTACAGGAGGCACTATCGTCAACACTTCTTCCTGGCTGGCAAGAGGCGCCTTTGGCGGATCAGGCGTATACTCGGCCAGCAAAGCCGCACTGGACGGCCTGACCCGTGCGCTGGCCATAGAAACAGCCGATGCAGGTATCAGGATCAATAACGTACAACCGGGATATATACAAACACCGATGTTTGACCGCTTCTTCCCCGCTGATCATGCGGAAGCCGAAGCTGCCAAAGCACCCCTCAGAAAGCATGTACCCCTGGGTCGTTTTGCTGATCCTAAAGAAGTAGCAGCGCTGGTGCTCTGGCTGAGCAGCCCTGCCGCATCTTATATAACGGGAGAAAGCATACTGGCAGACGGCGGACTGGCCATCGGAGGACAACGTTTGTAAATAAAAGCAGCCTTCAGATCATCAGATCCAAAAGCTGCTCCGTGTTCCCCCCGATAAAATTTCCGATTATGTCTATTTCAGGGTTGATATGTACGCTATGTGAAAATGGATGCTATTTTCTCAAAGGATTGGTTGTTGAAGGGATCATTTCACCGTAAGTGGCACCATTCACCATTTGCCATTCGTAGCGGTCACTCCTCAGCACCTTGATGTCAGAGATAAATATGCCCTTTACGTTGGAAACACGCACCTGTGTTTCATTACTCAGGAAAGTCCAGGTACCATTATACAGTATGCTGTCCTGGTCTGTTTCTTTATAGGTACCATCCGCATAAAACTGCACCCAGATCTTAGAATAATTCGTAGCGCTGTTGGCTTTACCGATCTTCCAGATCAGGTCCGGGCTGGTAACATTGTAGTTATTAAAATATTCGTTGTAGATCCAGGTTTTCCCTGTCAGCAGCGCTGTTTTGCTGATACTGGAATCTGTTTCCTGATACTCATGCACCATCACACCATAGGTGTTATTGGCAACATCATGCCATTCAAAAAGCGAATCGGCCAGTACCTTGATGTCTGAAGTGAAAGTACCCTCCGAATTGATAACACGGATCTGTGTTTCGTTATTCAGGAAGGTCCAGGTACCTCTATACAGTACATTACTTTCGTTTGCTTCTATAACGGTGCCGTCTGAGTTAAATTTCACCATGATCTGAGACATGTTCCTGTAGCTGGCGTCTTTATTTGCCTTCCAGCTCAGTTTGGTCTGGGAATCGTTGTACCCGTTAAAGTACTCATAGTAGATCCAGGTTTTGGCAGTAAGTATTGCTGTATTGTCGCTTAATACCGGAGGCTCAGGCGTAGTTGGATCCTCCGCAGTACAGGAGAACAGGGATAGAGATAACAGTGCAAATAGCAGGCTAACTTTCAGTGATCGGTACATATATTTCCTTTTATTTAAGAATAGGGATATTCTCCCCGCAAAATTAGCGCAGCGGCCCTGGGAAGCCCAAAAATGTTCAGGAACGGTAGTGTATTGTTTACGAACGGCGGATAATGATCCGGGCCAGGGTACCCTGTACCACGCCGGATGGATCTGTTATCTCAGAGATCTCAAAACCGGCGTCTATATTGTGGATCAGCTTCAACTGAGCCGTGCGTTTCCGGATATTATCCAGTCCTGTTGACTCATGGGAAGGACGGCTTGGGGTGCGGGAGAATCCCGCTCCATTGTCCTTCACATCAATATACAGTACCTCGGCTTCATCTTCATAAATATGAATAGATAAGAGGCTGTCTGCCGACTGCCGGTGCACCAAACCATGCCGGATGGCGTTCTCCACGAGGGGCTGTATCAGGAGGGGTGGTATCAGTATCCCGGCCATGTCTATCTGATCATCAACATCTATCCGGTAATGCAGCCAGTCGTTGAAGCGCAGCTTTTCCAGCCGGAGGTAGTTGCGGATCAGCTCCATCTCTTTTTCCAGTGTGATCAGCTCTTTTGACGCATTATGCATATTCTGGCGGATCAGGTCTGCAAAGGTCACCAGGTATTGATTCGCCGCCTGTCTGTTGTCGCCATTCACCAGGCCCTGGATATTATTCAGGCTGTTGAAGATGAAATGGGGATTCATCAGCGCATTCAGCGCTTTATATTCCAGCTTCATGAACTTGATCTCGGAAGCGTGTACCTGCTCTTTCTTTTTTACAGAATAACGGATCACCAGGCTGATCACCCACCATAGCAAGGCAGCGAAACACAAGCCTGTCAGCAGTATAAACCACCAGGACATCCAGAACGGCGGGGTGATGGTCAACAGCAGCGAGACGGGAAGGCTATGCACATTCGAAGCGCTTCTGGCCCTGATCGTAATCGTATAGTTGCCCGGCCGGAAAGAAAGCAGGTTGATTTCTTCGTTCTTAATAACACGCCAGTCGTCCTGTTCCTCACCGGAAACCCTGTACTCATAGGTCAGGCCCGTCATTCCAAATGCCAGCGCCGCAAATGATATATGGATATTCCCGGATTCTTTATAAGGAATGGATACACTCCCCGCGCTGGTAGTATAGGCATGCTGCAATGTGCTGACACCAGTAAAGAACAGGCGGGGCGGCGCCGCTTTTTGCAGCAGGGCAGCTAAGGGCACCGCAGTAATGTTGCCATCTTTGAAGAAATAGCAGGTACGTCCATTGGAAAAAATGTGCTCCGCATCAGCTGGTATAAAAGGATACGCTACGGTGGAAAGTTCATATACCGGGCGGCCGGAGCTGGGCACAACCTGCAGTATACGGTATTGGTTATTTGTACAGATCAGCAGATGACGATCATCCAGCGGAAAGGCTCTATCCCAGATACAATCCTGTAGTGGCAGGGTATCCACCATCGTACGGCCGTTGGTGTTATTGCAGACAATAAGCCTGTTACTATTATTCCATCCCACCATATAATCGCCCAGCATATAGAAGCGGGTCAGGCTCAGCCCTTTAAGGGGGGCCTGCAGCACGGCGCTGTCATTCACCAGCTTGTACATTCCTTTACTGGTGCTGTACCAGATATCATTATTGTCAGATTTCGCCATGTAATAGATCCGCTGTCCGTCGGATACCCTGACCACATCTTCCAAAGCAGTGCTATTGCCTGTACCGATCTTTGACAGATCGATCCTTAAAACGAAATAACCATTATGCAGAAAATAAATGTACCGCGGCGTATTGCAGATCACTTTTACTGCAGATATCACGTGTATGCAATTCACCGACGATGGTAAAAGATGCTTCCGCTTAATCAGAGGTTTATCTGCAAGCAGGTCTTGCACGATAAAATGGTCCCAGTCCGCTATGAAATGATAATTCCCTTTATCGTCTGCTATAGATCCCGGCTGAGGTACAGCATACTCCTCCCTGGTCCTGCGTTTGCTAAAATCGAGGATGCGCGTAGCTTTTCCATTGTGAAAACGAAAAAGAGCTTTGTCGTCAGTACTAATAAAAAGCTTTTCTCCCGCTGCAAATGCATACATGGCCGTGCCTGTATAACAGTTGCTATAGCGTTTTATATCCGGAAAGTGCCTGTCAAAATAATATACACCATTGTTGAGCGTAGTGACCCAGTAATTTCCGTTAACATCCTGCGACACATCAGTTATCCTGGATGTTTTCAGTATGGGGGTACCGTTATTAATGATCAGTCCTTTCTGCGTTCCCACAAAGGTATCCGTCTTGCTGATATACAGGCTGTTTACATTATCATATCCTGCATCTCCTTTAAAATGATAGATAGGCTTATTATCCCGGTACACCGTTTTTTCTGATATCATGTAGCTCATCTCCTGCCCTATCCTGCAGCCGAACCTGTTGTTGGGCCCGGGATTATTTGAGATGATATTGTAATTGGTATCGATCAGCATGCTCCCGTGTCCGCTAACCAGCTCATAAGTGGAGGGCGAGTGTTTCATGACAACGGCCATCAGGTCACTGGGGCCTTTGTTCCATACCTTGTTCAGGTAATAGACATGGCAACTATCACCTTTTATGTTAATGAATATCTCCCTGTCGGCAAAGAGGAGCGTAAAGCTACTGTCTTTCTCAAACGAGGCGCTAAATGCATGCGAAGTATTGAAAGGCAGATTCAGCAAAGCGCTGTTGGCCGCGGAATAGATCTTGCCGTCTTTATAATAACACAGGTTGCCCTTGAAACAGTTCAGCCATATACGGCCGTAATGATCTTCAAACAGGCTGATCACATCGTTATCTGTCAGCCCATCGGATGTAGTAAATGTTTCGAAGCTGATCCCATTATACCGGGCAACGCCCTTCTCCGTAGCAAACCACAGAAAGCCTGCATGGTCGCGATACACCTGGTATACCATATTGCAGGGAAGCCCTTCATTCTTTGTGAGATGAATGATAGGAAAATCCTGTGCCAGGCAGGGCTGGGCCAGGACGATGAACAACAGCAGCGCAATATATCGCGCGATCCTTTTACACATGCGTGGCCCTGTATTGCTGAAGGAAAGTAAGCAGGCCGCTGTGGCGCCTTCTCCCAACGGGAAGACTGAAGCGGTTACCGGAAGCTACTACCTGGCTGCCATCTTTAACGATTTGTTTAATGTGGTGACCGTTCACCAGGTAAGATTTATGGATCCGGTAGAACTGATCAGCAGGTAACAGCTCTTCATACTCCGCGATGGAATTGCTCATGACGGTCTGCTTTACCTGTCCATCTTTGAGGAAGATTACCTGTGAATAGCTTCCCTTAGCCGCGATATAAAGCAGGTCTTTAAAATCCACTATCTCCACGGAATTATTATCCCGCAGGTAGAGCTGCCTGGGTTCGCTATGGTTCTTTAACTGCCTGGACAGCGTTTCGTAAGCAGGTAATTGTATGGTTGATTTATACCGTACCCTTTCCTTCAGCTTGCGGATGGCAGCGGTCAGGTCAAAGGTATTGATCGGTTTCAGGATGTAGTCGATAGCGTTCAGCCGGAAAGCTTTTACGGCATACTCGTCGTAAGCCGTCACAAATACGATCTCGAAATTCACAGGAGAGATACGTTCCACAAAACTGAAGGCATTCTCCTTGGGCATCTCTATATCCAGCAGCAGGGCGTCTGGTGTATGTTCACTGATCAACTTTTCAGCCTGGGCGGTATCATGGGCAATTCCCATGATGTTGATATATGGATCCACATCACGGAGCAGGATATTCCGGAGGTTATTACATGCCTCCATCTCGTCATCCACGATGATAATGTTCAGCGGCGGTTCGGGTGTCTGCATTGTCATAGGTGGGATAAAAGTAGCTAAAATCCTGAATAGCCAAAAAAAGGCGCCTCTTTTTGGGGAGACGCCTTTCTGCCATTTGGGGTTAATTCCTGCCAGAAATTGCAGGTTAAAACTTTTTTGGGGCACAAACAAAGTAATCAAACTACGGGGTTAACAAGTCATTCTCCCAACCACTTACGGAATTCAGCCGCTTTTAAACGGCTTACAATAACATCTTCTCCCATATCCGGGCTGAGCCATACTTTTAGTTTGCCATTGAACCAGGCATGTACCTGCCTGATGCTCGTGAAGCTGACAATAAACTGCCGGTTGATCCTGAAAAAAACATTACCATCCACCTCCTGCTCAATATCATCCAGGCTCTTTTCAAGAATATGTTCTGTATCGCAAACGGTTTTGATGCAGGAAAAGCGGCCCTTCACATAGAAGTAAGCGATATCCTCCACTGCGATGGGAAACAGCCGCGTTCCTTTTCGTACCAAATATCGCTGCACCGGGCTACGGTCACGGAAGCTAACCCTTAAGAGCCGGCTGAACAGGCTGGGTACTTTCAACACTTCCACCTCAGGGCTGATGCCTGCTACCAGTTCCCTTATCTGGTTGGCCGCTGCCGTTTCACTTTCATCAAAAAGTATTTTCATTGCCTCTTGTTTGTTATTTAAAATGATGATGCAGCAAAAATAGGACAGCCATCAGCAGGCTCACCAGCTTTCCGATAAAATGCAATAAAAGGGGACGAAATGCATCCGGGACCGACGAAGATCTTAATAGATAAGTTTTTTCAGGCTTTCGAGGTAACTCCTGCCTACCACGATCTCTGTCCCGTCGTTCATCACAAGAAAAGTTTTGGAGATGTCGCGGTATACTTCTTTCACATGGTAGATATTCACGATGTACGAGCGGTGCACGCGCAGGAAGCGCTGGGGGTCCAGGCGTTTTTCCAGTATGCTGATGCCCTGGGAGCCCAGGTAGGATTGCCCGGCGATATGGATACGGGTATAGTCTTTTTCCGCCTTCAGGTACAGGATCTCCTGTACGTCCAGGCTTTTGAGCCGGCCAGGGGTTTCTACGAAGATCCTGGGGGGATAACTGCCTTGTTGTACAGGTATATTAGCGGCCAGAGCATACAGGGCATGCTGGTCTGTACGCTGTTTGATGCGTGCTATTGAGAGGTCGAAACGCTGACGGGTATATGGTTTCAGCAGGTAATCCACTGCATTCATTTCAAAGGCTTTGATAGCAAAGCGGTCAAAGGCCGTGGTAAAGATGATCATGGGTATATGCGCGATCTCCTGCAGCACCTCAAATCCGTTGAGGCCGGGCATCTGCACATCCAGGAAAACCAGGTCAGGTTGCGTCTCATTGATCGCCCGTACTGCCTCAATACCATTCTCGCATTCGCCAAGGATCTCCATTTCCGGGTGGGCCTGGAGATACTGGCGGATCAGGCTGCGGGAAGCTTCTTCGTCATCAATTATTAAGACCGTTGTTACCGACATGATGTTGTATAGGAATATAAAAATAAAATATCATCCCCGTAGGATGATTCCTTTCAATATAAAGCGTTTCGTTGAATAACAGTTCTAAACGTTGCCGTGCATTGCGCAGTCCGACGCCCTTGGCGGACAGCATTTCCTGTACTTCGCCCGCATAGCCTTTGCCCGTATCGCTCACCGTCACTTTCAGTTTGCTGTCTGCACGTTCAAAGCCTACCGTGATCCTGCCGCCGTTCAGGCTGGGCGCAATGCCGTGCCGGATGGCATTTTCCACCAGCGGTTGCAGCAGCATCGAAGGCACAATGATATTGCCGGTTTCTTTCAGGCAACCGATCTCGAACTGCAGGCGTTTACCAAAGCGCTTGTTCTCCAGCTCCAGGATGGTATTGATAAAGGCTGCTTCCTCATAAAGCGGTACCCATTCATGCTGGGTAACATACAGTGCATAACGGAAAGTATCCGCCAGCTTGGCGATCAGTTCCCTGGTGGTTTCCTGCTCCGGCGGCACGCTGGCGCTGATCGAGTTCAGTGTATTGAACAGGAAATGCGGCTGTATCTGGGCCTTCAGGGCATTGATCTCGCTGTTGTATGCCAGGGAAGAGAGCTCCTTTTCCTTCTTTAATTGCCGCTCCCTTTCCCTGAAAAAATGATAGATATGAAGGAAGCTGAAGATCTGTACATAAAAAAGCAGGTTAGGCCCTATATTCACCAGCACATTATTACCGGTGATGGATGACTTGCCTGTAAGCGGATTGTACACGGCATACAGCCCTATCCAGCTGAAATAATAGATCATGGATGTTGGCAGGTGAAACCAGAAGCGCTTCTTCAGCGGCCAATGCGCTAGTTTTCTGAAATGCAGCCACCAGGGCGGCACACACGAAATGAACATGAACACGCAATCCACTGCTGTTTCCCTGGCGTAATGCCAGGAAACCCGTCCGCGGATCAGATCCGGGAAGCCATACAAGAGGCTCATGACCACAAAAAGTGACAGGAAGGCGACGATCTCCTGCCAGGACACACCTGGCACCAGGCCTTTTTTATTTCCCGGAGGATTGCTCATGGTAATTCAGTATAACAAGCCCAATATACGGTAAAATCGGAGTGCTGAAATTACAGCACTTGCAAAGTTGGATAGTGGTATTGTGGGCGAAATGACGGATAAGATGTTTGAAATGGCAGAAGAAATGCCTGAATGGAAATGCCTCCGTAAAATAAAATTTGGATATGACCGATCGGTCATATAACTTTGTGCCTTCTAATCCCCAGAACAATGAGCAAGGGTGAACAAACCAGACAGATGATCATAGCGCAGTCAGCCCCTATCTTCAACAAAAAAGGAATAGCGGCCACGTCTATGAGTGATATCATGGATGCTACCAAACTCTCCAAGGGTAGTCTTTACGTACATTTTGATAATAAGGATGTTTTAGCCGAAGCAGTGGTCGACTATAACATGGAACGGCTGGAAAATAAGATAGTGACAGCGCTTAATAAATCAGAGCATCCCAAAGAAAAGCTTTTCGCTTATCTCGATGCCTTCCGGAATCCTTTCAATTCCCCGGTGCCCGGCGGCTGCCCAATGCTGAATTTCGGGATGGAAGCAGATGATCAGAATGAAGCGGTACTCGAAAAGGTAGCCGCCCTGGTAAATAAAAGCCAGCAATTACTGACAGACGTTATGGCAAGTGGGATCCGGCAGGGCGTTTTCAAGCCTGACTGGAACTATAAGGAGTTTGCCACTATGATGTTCGCCATGATAGAGGGCGGCATACTGATCAGCAATACCACCCGGAAGACCGATAAGATGGCGATTATTAACCGCAACCTTAAAAAAATGATCGAGGCGCAGCTATGCTGATTTTTTTTACCTTTTAAATGACCGATCGGTCATATCCACAAACTGCTTATCCAATCAATTAAAATACAGAGAACAATGAAAAACAGTAAAACGATTCATGTGATGAAAGGGGTTATTTTATCCCTGTTGCTGGGGTTTGGCATCGCATCCTGCAATAAGGAGGATGATGCTCCAAGCAGGGGTGATAACACGGACACTGTTGATTACCATCAAACCGCCGCCACACAGTTTATCACTGGCGGAGGAACAAAATTCGCTTACAGGGTTTTAGGAGACAAAGGCGGCATTCCCCTGGTAATGATCTCCGCTTTAGGCAATTCCATGGATGACTGGGATCCTGCGCTCACGAATGGCCTGGCCCGGCAGTACAAAGTGATCATCTTTGACATCCAGGGTGTAGGTACCTCCGGCGGGGCAACTCCGGATAATATCCCGGATATGGCAAAAGGAGTGGAAACCTTTGTACATGCGCTCGGGTACAGTAAAGTGAATCTAATGGGATTTTCTATGGGTAGCTTTATCAGCCAGCAGATAGCGCTCACCGAGCCGGCTTTGGTAAATAAGGTGATCCTGACGGGAACAGGGCCTAAAGGCGCCGAAGGCCTCTCCAATCTGCCCAACTTATTAGCTGCAACGGCCGGCTTAAACCAGGAGGAGTTTCTATTGAAGTTCGCGTTTACCTCCTCTCCGGAAAGCATCACTGCGGGAAAAGCTTCTTATCAGCGAATTCAAAAACGGGCTGTTAACAGGGATGCCCCGGTCAGCCAGGAAAGCGTGGGGGCAGAATTGAAAGCAGTATTAGGCTGGGCGCAGCCATATCCTGATGCATTGAACGAATTGAAGAACATCACACAAGCAGTGCTCATTGCACAGGGCCAGAACGATGCGCCGGTTCCTGTTGTCAACGCCATTAACATGTCTCACAGCATTCCCAATGCGCAGTTGATCATCTACCCGGATGCGGGCCATGCTGCCGTTTTCCAATACCCGAATGAGTTCGTGAAAGCGGCATTGAATTTTTTAGCTAAATAAAGTGACCGATTGGTCACTTTATTAGACCAACAATTTTCATCAATAAAGATTTCATCATGAAAAACAAAGTTTGGTTTATTACAGGAGCGTCCAAAGGCTTTGGATTTGAGATCGCAAAAGCTGCACTCGCCAGTGGAGACCATGTGGTAGCCACGGTAAGAAAAGATGCCGCGCAACTGGCAAGCCGGCTGAAAGGTGTGGACCGCGCACTGGTGGTTACGCTGGATGTGACAAATGAAAACGAAGTAAAGGCCGGTGTGAAGGCCGCCATTGACCGCTTCCAGCATATCGATGTGCTGGTGAACAATGCAGGATATGGTCTCCTCGCAGCCACGGAAGAAGCATCCGCAGAGGAAGTCCGGAAACAGTATGACACCAATGTCTTTGGCCTGCTCAACGTAACCAGGGCTGTTTTACCGCAGCTGCGCAAACAGGCTTCAGGTCACATCATCAACATCTCTTCCCTCTTTGGATATATGAATAATACGCCTGGCTTCGGGCTGTATGGCTCAACAAAATATGCTGTGGAAGGCATATCCGAAGGCCTTGCTGCCGAACTGAAACCACTTGGCATACAAGTGACCGCGGTGGCGCCAGGCTATTTCTCTACGGATTTTGCATCTGCGGATTCCTATCAGAGCTCCGCCCTCATCCTGAATGCTTACAAAGAAACTGTTGGCGCCGTCAGAGCACGCATCGGTCAATTTCACGGTAACCAACCCGGTGACCCGGCGAAACTTGCTGCGGTGATCGTACAATTGGCCGCCAGTAAAAATCCTCCTTTGCACCTGCCCGTCGGGCGCGATGCGGTAAAAAGCCTGCGTGATAAGATCGAGCAGGTCACCACAGAACTGCAGGCATGGGAATCCATTTCAACAAGCACTGACCATTTGCAGACAACTGCTGTATGCGTTCAACATCAAAAACAATAAACATTGAACAATGAAAAAGATGAAAAGTGTACTGGCGAATTTTATCTTAACAACTTCGCTGGTGTTGCAAGGTGCATCCGGTTTTGCACAAGACCAGGATGCCGTGAAACAGTTATCAGACGAAACTATTCGTCCGTTTAAAGTACATGTTCCTCCTGCCAAGCTGCAGGATATGCGCAGCCGTATTTTGGCCACCAAATGGCCTGAACAGGAAACAGTCAAAGATGCATCACAAGGTGTGCAGCTGGCCACTATGCAAGCGCTCGCTGATTACTGGGCAAAACATTACGACTGGCGAACGGTAGAGGCAAGGCTCAACGCCCTTCCTCAATTTACGACCAACATCGATGGGGTGAACATCCACTTCATTCATGTGCGTTCGAAATATCCGAATGCCTTACCTATCATCATCACGCACGGCTGGCCGGGCTCTGTGATTGAGCAACTGAAGATCATCGGCCCCCTCACCGATCCTGTTGCTTACGGTGGAAAAGCGGAAGATGCTTTTGATGTAGTGATCCCATCACTTCCCGGTTACGGTTTTTCGGGTAAGCCCACCACTACCGGATGGGAACCTGTTCACGTAGCACGTGCATGGATAACACTGATGAAACGCCTTGGATACAATAAATATGTAGCGCAGGGTGGCGACTGGGGCAATGCTGTTTCCGAGATCATGGCATTGATGGCGCCTCCTGAATTGCTGGGGATTCACACCAACATGCCTGCCACTGTTCCGGCGGAGATCTCAAAAGCCCTGGCATCAGGCAGCCAGCCACCGGCCGGCCTTTCAGCCGATGAACTAAATGCGTACCAGCAGCTGGGCTTCTTCTATTCCAAGGGCCTTGGATATGCCCAGGAGATGGGCCTTCGTCCGCAGACACTTTACGGAATTGAAGACTCCCCCATCGGGCTTGCAGCCTGGATGCTGGACCATGATGCCCGCAGCTATGAGCTGATCACACGGGTTTTCAAGGGGCAAAAGGAAGGACTCAGCCGGGAAGATATTCTCGATAATATCACCTTATACTGGTTGACCAATACCGCCATTTCTTCTGCCCGTCTTTACTGGGAAACCTTCCAGCTGCCAAAAGCCGGATTCTTTGATCCGAGGCATGTAGCTATCCCGGTTGCTGTGAGCGTTTTCCCTGATGAGATCTATGCAGCTCCAAAGAATTGGGCAGAGAAAGCGTATTCCAAACTGGTTTATTATCACAAACTGGATAAAGGAGGTCACTTCGCAGCCTGGGAACAACCAAAGGCTTTTGCTGACGAAATGCGTGTTGCGTTCAAATCATTCCGTTAAGATCAACGGAAGTACCTGGAGAACTATAGTTCCAGCAAAGGCAGCGCAGCATCTTTCCTGATCTCCGCTTCCATCTGTATGATCACTTCCGGCGCAGCCACCCTTTCTTTGCAATCTGTAATGCCGCATCTTTCACAGGTAGTATGTACAGTTACAACCGGGATAGCGGTGTCATTGACAAATGGCATGGTATGTACCAGGTTTTGATCAATCAACAAGCCAATAGTCACGCTTACTGCATCTGTAGTATCAGGGGCTATTGGCTTTGCAATTGAAAAACATAAATATTTATTGTGCGTTTGCCAATACTGTGAGATCTGTACGTCAATGAGCGGAGAACGGTATTTTTTGTTTTTCACTAAGTCGGCAACACGTTTAATAGACTTGATAGATACCCAGCGGTGGCAATAGTGCTCATGCAGCGCATTGGCATAGGGATTATGTAATTGCGACAGATGCAATTCCTTTGTCATTTCAAAGCGGCTGCCATCTTTGCCGCCATTCATCCGCAGAAAGAACAGGTTCCCGATCCCAAAATGTTTAGGCAGGATATTGGTCAAGCGCTGCATCATCATCTCCGGTGTTACGTCAAAAGTTGATATCAGTTCCGCGAATGATTTTGCACTCCATTTATGCTGACTAAGGACTTTCTTCACTTCGTCAATAAAATTCCCTTCAGGCATCAGCAGTGCAACCCCAAAATAGGAAGCTTTAAAATTATTCAGCATCATATCAAAAGACCCGCTCCGTTTGCTGACCGTTTCATAAGGCCGCTCCATAAGCGCGAGAAACTGGAATCCCAGCTCACGGGCCAGCAGAAATTTTTCCTGGGTTTTACTCAGGCCCTTATTCAGAAACAAAGTATTGTTCCTGGTGGAGAAATAAGAGCGCAATGTCTGCAGCGCCTCTATGCTTCCCATCTTCTTCCTGTTCACCTTTATCCCCATACTGAAAAGAATGGATTCCAGCTTTGCGCTGGCAAGCGGTAGCTGCTCCTGCAAATCGTATTGGGCACTGAACTTCGCTACGGCCTGCTCTATCTCTTCAAAGTAGTTGTTGTTCAGGTCCTGGTAAGAGCGGAGGGCAGATTGATAAAAGCTTTCTTTGGATAACTGGTAGCTCCTGGAGATCTTTAAAAGCGTGCTGATAAAGGCGGTCACCTTATCCGGTGTATTGGAAAAAAGATCCAGCAGGGAGGCAGGTGATAATCCAAAATGCTCCCAGGGTACCGCATTGATAAAATCAGAATTGATCAGATCTATAATGGGCTGCAGCTTCTTGTTAGCCCTTAGTGAAACCAGGTAGTCGTACTCCACCCCCAGTGTTTTTGCCAGGGCGATGATCTTATCGGCCTTGGGAAATTTTTTCCCGGTTTCTATATCGTGCACATAGGAAAGGGAAAGACCGGCTTTATCGGCCAGCTGTTGATACGATAAACCCTTTTCCTGCCTGAGCGATTTTACTTTAAGCCCGAAAATGAGCCTGATACTATCGTTTTCAGATATCATAAGTCCTAAAATAGCTAAAAAGTGGCAAGTTTATCGAAATAAAATTATTTAGCGAATTTTTCGCTTTTGGAATATTTTCCTATATTTAGTGAAAATTACGGATATGACTTATTCCACGCTTCTCCCGGAACGTCATCTCGTACATGACGCCGTTGAAATTAATGGGCCTCTCCCACCGTCTTACCAAAGCATCCTTACTCCTGACGCGCTGACATTCCTGGTTGCCTTGCAACGACACTTCAATCCGAGCAGGAAGATGTTACTGGCAGATCGTGAACAGCTCCAGCTCAGGATCGATAAAGGATGGACGCCCCATTTCCTCCCAGAGACCGCATCCATAAGAGCAGGCAAATGGCGTATTAACCCCATCCCGCCAGACCTGCAGGACAGACGGGTAGAGATCACAGGGCCGGTAGACCGCAAGATGATCATTAACGCATTGAATTCCGGCGCTAAGATATTTATGGCTGATTTTGAAGACAGTAATGCACCTAACTGGGATAATGTCATAGAAGGGCAGATCAACCTCAGGGATGCCATTAACGGGATCATCAGCTATACCAATGCAGAAAATGGCAAAGTATACGTGCTGGCAGAAAAGACGGCTACACTTATGGTACGGCCGCGTGGGTGGCACCTGGTTGAAAAGCATCTGCTGATCGACCACGAACCTGCCAGCGCCAGTCTGGTGGATTTTGGCTTGTTCTTTTTCCACAACGTCCGCACGCTGCTGGAAAAAGGCAGCGGCCCCTATTTCTACCTGCCTAAACTGGAGCATTATAAAGAAGCGCGGTTATGGAATGATGTGTTTCTTTTTGCGCAAAGTTATTGCGATATCCCTTCCGGTACGATCAAAGCAACCGTGCTGGTAGAAACCATCCTGGCGCCTTTTCAGCTGCATGAAATATTATGGGAGCTTCGCGAACATTCCGCAGGTATGAACTGCGGAAGATGGGACTACATCTTCTCCTTTATTAAAAAATTCAAGACCATTCCCAACCATATTTTCCCGGACCGCTCACAGGTAACCATGACCGTTCCGTTTATGAGGGCTTATACCCAGCTGGTGATCAAAACCTGCCACGAACGGGAAGCCCATGCCATTGGCGGAATGGCGGCCCAGATACCCATCAAAAACAATGCTGCTGCCAATGAGGCCGCCCTCGAAAAAGTAAGAGCCGATAAGCTAAGAGAGGTACAGGACGGTCATGATGGCACCTGGGTGGCGCACCCGGGATTGGTACCCGTAGCCATGGAAATATTCGACCAATATATGCGGGAGGCGAATCAGCTGTCAAGGAAAAGAGAAGATTTTCATTGCAGTGAGGAAGCCTTGCTGCAGGTACCTGAAGGCACTATAACAGAAGCGGGTATACGCTCTAATATTAATGTGGGCATCCTATACCTGGAAAGCTGGTTACGGGGCAATGGAGCGGCCGCTATTCACAACCTGATGGAAGATGCCGCTACCGCCGAAATTTCGAGAACGCAGATCTGGCAATGGCTGCATTACCATGCAAAACTGGCTGACGGCAGAGTGTTCGACTACGGGCTTTATGAAAGCCTGCGGGATGATGAAATTGAAGAGATCCAGCAAACCGTAGGATCCCTTCAATACCAGCAAGGATATTATATACAGGCCATCTGCCTGTTCAACAGGTTGGTGGTCCAGGAGAATTTTGAGGAGTTCCTCACGCTTTCAGCGTATGATGTTATCCTTTCCAACAGTGAGCGGAAAATCTGTACGGAATCTCATAACGGCTCACCAACCCTGAAATTAATGATGCAGGATACCAAAATCATAAACCATGTAAAAAACGATGTATGAATACAGCATCTAAGTCATTGGAAATGGCAAACGAATGGAATAGCCTCCCCAGGTGGCAAGGCATCAGGCGGCCTTATGCTCCTTCAGATGTGCTGAAGCTGCGCGGCAAAGTGAATATCACCTATTCACTGGCCCGCAATGGAGCAGAAAAGCTGTGGGCCCTGTTACATGAACAGCCGCTGGTGTCTGCTTTAGGCGCCTTAACAGGCAACCAGGCCATACAGGAAATAGCGGCAGGCCTGGACGCCATCTACCTCAGTGGCTGGCAGGTAGCTGCCGACGCGAACCTGGCGGGCGCTATGTATCCCGACCAATCGCTTTACCCGGCCAATTCAGTTCCCGATGTGGTGAAACGGATCAATAATGCGTTGCTGCGCTGCGAACAGATAGATTCTGTTAACGGGGATAATTCCAGGGACTGGATGCGTCCCATCATCGCCGATGCAGAAGCTGGTTTTGGCGGAAACCTGAACGCATTTGAATTAATGAAAGCGATGATCGAGGCAGGCGCTGCTGCCGTACACTTTGAAGACCAGCTGTCGAGCGCTAAAAAATGCGGACACCTGGGCGGGAAAGTATTGGTGCCCACACAGGAAGCCATTAACAAGCTGATCGCCGCCCGCCTTGCAGCGGATGTAATGGACACGCCGACACTTATTGTTGCCAGGACTGACGCAGAAGCAGCCAATCTTTTAACCGCTAATGTTGACGAAAGAGATCTGCCCTTCATTACCGGGGAAAGAACAAGTGAAGGCTTCTATTATGTAAAGAACGGGCTGGACCAATGCATTGCACGCGGCATTGCTTATGCACCATATGCAGACATGCTGTGGATGGAAACTTCTCACCCGGACCTTAAAATGGCGGAAGAATTTGCCCGCGGCATCCACGAAGTGTATCCCGGCAAACTGCTTGCCTATAACTGCTCTCCATCTTTTAACTGGTCAAAACATCTAACCAGGACCGAAATGGAAACTTTCCGGGAAGAGCTCGCTGCATTGGGATATAAATTTCAGTTCATCACATTGGCCGGTTTTCATGCACTCAATACATCTATGTTTGAACTTTCCCGGGCCTACAAGCAATTTGGTATGGCCGGCTTCTCTGATTTGCAGCAGAAGGAATTCGCGCTGCAGGAAGACGGGTTTAAGGCCGTGAAGCACCAAAGCTTTGTTGGTACCGGCTATTTTGATGTAGTACAGAATATTGTGCAGCAGGGAGCGTCATCTACCATAGCAATGGCGGGTAGCACGGAAACCGGTCAATTTCATTAGTCCATCAACCCTTAACATAGCGCCTTGCAGATCGTACATCTGCAGGGCGCTTCCTGTGAAAACAAATCTCCCGGATAATTAAAATTCCCTTATAACTTTCCTTACAGGCTCATGGAAACAGGAGTTTTACGTACCTTTTTGCTTCAATTCAGAACATATGGCCAACGGAAGCAAATCACCACATATTCTTAACACTTCGACCAACCTGCTCGGGTTTTGTTTAATTGTGCTTACCTCTATTAAGGTCATGCATTTTAACAATGGCACCCTCATTGACGACAGTACGGGGATTGCTTCATTGTTATTAATGGCCAGCTGCTTTCTTTCATTCCTTTCCATGCGGGCCGAAGGAGAAACAAAAAGCGAAAAGCTGGAAAGAACAGCTGATTATGTCTTTCTGATTGCGCTGATATGTGTGAGCGTGACAATCGTATTGGTATCCTTTAATCTCATCTCGTAAAATCCACAGGAAACACTATTTTTATCCGTCGCAAAAAATCCACGCTTTTTATGAAATATATCTGCTACCTCTTACTCCTTTGTTTTACCCTGCCGCTGATGGCGCAGGATACTACTTCCTACCTGGAGCAAAAGGATATACAGTACCGTACCGGTGAACTGGACGACTATATGAAAGAACGCTGCCGGCTGGACATTTACTATCCCGCTAAACACGCCAATGTACCCGTGATCGTATGGTTCCATGGCGGCGGTATCACAGGCGGCAGTAAAGAAATACCCAATGCGCTGAAGCAGCAGCATGTGATCATCATTGCAGCCAACTATCGTTTGAGCCCAAAGGTGTCCTGTCCGGCTTATATTGAAGATGCCGCTGCTGCCATAGCCTGGGCATTTAATCATGCAAAGGAGTACGGAGGCGACCCCGCAAAGATCGTGGTATCCGGACACTCTGCGGGCGCTTACCTGTCCGAATTGGTAGGCCTTGATAAAGAATGGCTGGCTAAATATAACATCGACGCCAACCGCATTGCGGCGCTGTTTCCCTTCAGCGGACAAGCCATTACTCACTTTACCGTACGGAAAGAAAAAGGCATTCCTGATACACAAGTGACTGTCGATAAATATGCTCCTATCTCCCATATCCGCGCAGATGCGCCGCCCATGTACATCTATACAGCCGACCGTGAGCAGGAGCTGCTGGGCCGCTACGAAGAGAATGCTTACCTGGCGCGCATGCTGAAACTGGTGGGGCACAAAAAAACGTACCTCTACGAGTTTGAGGGCTTCTCCCATGGCGATATGCCGGGACCAGGCTTCCAATTAATGCTCAAACAGCTCAATGCCGATTTCTGGAAACTGAAATAAGCCGGGATTTGTATAAGTCTTGCCCAGAAACATATAAGCCAGGCCAGCCGTTTCATCAGACCTTTGTGTGGAACAATTCACACAAATAAAATGAAACAGACCGTATTAATAACAGGCGCTTCTTCAGGTTTTGGGAAATACGCCGTTGAGCTATTCCATGAGAAAGGCTGGAATGTGGTGGCCACCGTTCGTTCTCCTGAAACCACCACCATCTTTTCGCAATTAAAAGATGTACTGCTTACCCGGCTGGATGTGACCGACAAGGCCAGCATTCAGGCAGCTGTAGCTACGGCCATCAGCCGCTTTGGCCAGATCGACGTACTGGTGAATAATGCAGGCTTTGGTACCTTAGGCGCGTTAGAAGCAGCCCCGGATGAAGTGATCCGCCAGCAGTTCGAGGTCAATGTATTTGGTCTTATTGAAGTAACAAAAGCCGTATTGCCCGGGATGCGGGCCCGCAAAACAGGTAATATCATCAACGTGTCTTCTGTAGGCGGCAGGCTTACCTTCCCCTTTTCCACACTTTACCACTCCACCAAGTTTGCAGTAGAAGGACTGACAGAATCGCTGCAGTACGAGCTGAACCCGCTGGGGATCCGTTTAAAACTGGTAGAGCCGGGTGGTTACAAAACTGATTTCGCCAGCCGTTCCATGAACATCTATGGTTTTGGTGGCATCGAGAGCTACCAGGCGCCCTTCAGGCACTTCGAGAGCATGATAGATACCTGGCCAATGTCGGAGAATATTCGCGAGGTGGCGGAAGTAATTTACCAGGCTGCCACAGACGGTACAGCAACACTGCGTTACCCGGTTGGTCATGATGCCATTGAGCTGCTGAAGACCAGGCAACAAATGGATGATGCTTCCTTCAAAGCAGCGATGGCTGCACAGCTGGGGATCTAAAATATTGTCTGCCCTGCATCAATATAAATCTGCAGGGCAGCTTTTCCAATTTCTTTAATTTTGCTTAAGATGAAAAGAGGCGCTCCATCCTATATTGACCTGGAGTCTATCAGTGACTTGCATGCCCTGGTGCATTATCCGCCGCCGCGGCATCCTTTGATCAGTGTAGTGGATCACTGTGATTTTTACCGGATGCGGCCAGTGGAGAAAGCGCTCTACAGGTTTGGCTTTTATACGATTTCATGCAAAAGGTATGAAGGCTTGCTGTATTACGGCAAAAGCCAATATGACTTTAAGGAAGGCTCCCTGCTGTTCACGGCTCCCTGGCAGGTGATCGGCACCGGTCCGGATGTAAGCGTAGATGAGGGATGGGCATTGTTCATTCATCCGGATCTGCTGCATGGCACCAGTCTGGGGATGAAAATGCATGAATATTCTTTCTTCCAGTATGAGGTCAATGAGGCTTTACATGTATCTGAGGAAGAAAAACAGCTCTTAAAAGATTGTATCGATAAGATCATACGCGAGTACAACCAAAATATCGACAAGCACACACAAAGTGTGATCGTTAGTACTATCGAGTTGTTGTTGAACTATTGTAACCGCTTTTACGACCGGCAATTTTATACCCGTGCTAAAGTGAATGCGGACGTTATCCAGCGGTTTGAGCGTTTAGTGAAGGAGTATTTCAATCAGCCGGACTTAATAGAAGCCGGTTTACCGCCTGTCTCTTATTTTGCCTCCCGGCTGAATTTGTCGCCAGGTTATTTGGCCGATCTGCTACAGAAATTCACGGGGAAGACCACCCAGGAGCATATCCATCTCGAACTGGTCGAAAGAGCAAAATCAATGCTCTGGAGTACGGAAAAATCGATCAGTGAGATAGCTTATGAGCTGGGTTTTGAGCATCCCTCCCATTTTGCCAAGCTGTTCAAGGCGAAGACCGGTAAGACGGCCAGTGAGTTCAGGCACCCGAATTAGTGCAATCAGGCTCAAAATATTTGTTTAACCCCGCCAGGCTTCGATTACCAATACATTTGAAAATCAATTAATTACAACAAAACCCTCCTGAAATCTATTGTTTTCCCCGTATCAGGTTGAAGCTGATTTGGCTGGAGTCCCTTATTGCTTGCGGCTTACATAGGGGATGTCCGGTATATGTTGGGTATATGTCGGGTAATTGACAGGTAGATATCCGGTATCTTTAAAGATACCAGTCATCTAGGTGTCCTCTACCTTTCTACTACCAAAGAAGTACCTATCTCCACGTAATGTTTAAGGGATTGCAATTACTTACCATACTGATAATTATCGGAGTTTATGGTCTTTATTGGGGGTATGCAAATAAAGTCACCTAAACTGACTTTTATAACCGGGCAAATTGGAATGCCGGGCTGTTGGCATAGGGAGTCAACTGTTGAAAATGGTTATGTCTTGTATATCGGTCTGGCTGGCCGTTTATCTCAGCGGGGTTGATGACAAGCGTATAATGATAACAGTAAACCCGTGGTTCGCTTTTTTACAATTCTTTTGATCATGTAACTTTTATTTTAGCAAGCCGTTTAGTTGCTGACATACTGTTGTCACGAGCTGTATGGACCTTTGTTTCATCAAATACAAAAAACCGATGAAACAAATCATCTCTTTATTGATTGTCGCTGTTATGGCCTTATCATTAAATGCGCAACCCAAAAACGCCCACAATATGTTCACTGTAAAGCCTTTTAAGATCGATGTACAACAGACTGTACTGGATGACCTTCAAAACCGCCTCCGGCAAACCCGCTGGCCTGATGCACCGGAAAACATTGGCTGGAAATACGGCACAGATCCCGTATTTCTGCAAAGCCTGGTAGCTTACTGGCAAAATGGGTACGATTGGCGCAAACAGGAAGCCGCGCTTAACAAATTTCCACAGTTCACCGTGGAAATAGAAGGCCTCACTATTCACTTCCTGCATATCAAAAGTAAAAACCCGAATGCCAGGCCTTTGCTGCTTTCACACGGGTGGCCGGATTGCTTCTATCGCTTTTACAAAGTTATTCCTTTATTGACAGATGACTATGATGTGGTGGTACCTTCCATTCCGGGTTTTGGTTTTTCCAGCCATGTAGCCCAGACGGATGATGGTTCCGCGAAGATCTTTGCCACGCTGATGAAAGATGTGCTTGGATATAAGACTTTCCTGGCGGCTGGCGGAGACGTGGGCAGCGGCATTACTAAATCATTGGCGAATCTATATCCTGAAAACGTAGCGGCTATCCATCTTACAGATGTAGGCTATCCTAACGGTACAGAAGATTGGAGCACAATGAGCAAAGCAGAACAGGAATTCGGGCAGGTTATCCAGCAATGGCTGTTTACAGAAGGCGCATATGCTATGCTGCATGCTACCAAGCCGCAAACACAGGCTTTTGGTTTGAATGATTCTCCTACAGGCCTTGCTTCCTGGATCATTGAGAAGTTCAATACCTGGGGTACTCCGGGCGGGACTATTGAGGATCATTTTACAAAAGATGAGCTGCTTACGAATATTATGATCTATTGGGTGAGCCAGACGATTAATTCATCTATGCGGACTTATGCCGTAGGTGCTCATCAACAACTGGCATCCGGTCAAAAGGTCAATGTGCCGACAGGGGTTGCGGTATTCGCGGGTGATGCCCCGACGCCGAAGGAATGGGCAGAAAGGAAGGTGAATTTGAAGCGATTTACAGTGATGGAGAAAGGTGGACATTTTGCGGCGATGGAGACGCCGGAAGTGTGGGTGAAGGAGGTGGATGAGTTTTTTAAGGGCGAGGGGAAATAAGGTGCATACACAGATAATAAAAGGAAGGCCTGTTGGGCCTTCTCTTTTTATGTCGTAATTTCATGACTACAATGGGACTGACAGCATCTTTACCGGAAATAGATCAGGAGGTAAAATCAATCTTCGTGATACATGAGAAATGCGAAAAGTATATTCCTCTTCATCAGCATTCCAAGGGTCAATTGTCATATATAGATGGCGGGATGGCATACATCCGGCTCGCGGATCAATTGCTGGTAATCCCTTCCCGCCACTATTTTTGGATACCGGGAGGAGTGCCGCACAGTGTGACGATCAGGCAAAACGGCACACATCTACGATCTATCCTCTTTGATACCGGAACTGAGACCAGGCAGGATTTCTATAATAGCGTAGGGATCTTTCCCATTAATGATCTGCTGATCGAGATGATGCGGTTTACTGAACAGTGGAATGGACATGTCTTACCAGATGATGAACGTTTTGTCTTTTTACAATCCATCAAAGCCATACTCCCTCAAATAAGCACTAAACATCTCCCGATTGCGCTGCCTCATACAGAAAATGAACGTATGCTTCAGATCATATCCTATATAGAAGAAAATCTGGCAGACAAACACACGCTCGAAACAATCAGCAGACGATTCGGATTAAGTGACAGAACGCTATCCCGCTTTTTTAAGAACACGCTGAAAATATCCTTCTTACAATATCTTAAACTCCTGCGAATGACAAAGGCCTTCGAGCTTATTCAGCAAAAGGAACATTCCCTGAGTGAGATCGCCTATCTAACCGGGTACCAAAGCCTGGCCTCCTTCAGCTATACATTTTTCCAGGTCACCAATCTGCGGCCTTCAGCATTAAAAGACTGATATGGACCATCGCTTACAAGACATACTTTCGGAAAACCTGGCTGTTGTGTTTTGCGGAATTAACCCCGGGTTAAGATCTGCATCTGAGGGCCATCATTTCTCCAATCGCAGCAACAGGTTCTGGAGAGTGCTCCATCAGGCAGGTTTTACGCCCCATGAAATAGTACCCCGGTTGGACAAAACCATACTTGACTATGGATATGGCTTAACAACAGCTGTAGAGCGGGCAACAGTACGTGCAGATGAATTATCCAAAGATGAGTTCCATTTATCCATTGAACCATTCAAGCTTAAGATAGAAAAATACAAACCTACTTACCTTGCTTTTTTGGGCAAGCCCGCCTATCAGGCCTTCTCAGGGAAAAAGATCATTCAATGGGGGCTACAGGATGAAACGTTCTGCAATGCAATTGTCTGGGTGTTGCCAAACCCGAGCGGGCTAAATCGCAGCTTCACTTTAAGCTCACTGGTAGAGCATTACCAGGCATTACTCAAGCATATCAATATTTAATATGGGATTCTGCGCCTGACGCATTTCCGCTAAGCTTTGGCGCGATCCAGCGAATGCAGGCCTCCCGTCAGTTCTACCTTTGTATCTGAAATATCAGGTCTCATGGCAAATAGCATTAGAACAAATTTCTGCATCGGCACAGAACAGGATCGAAAAACGATGTCATTCATCAGCAAAGCAACAGCGCGGGAGAAATATAAGGGTAAAGTACCGGAGGCGGAATTGGAAGCCTGGATAGAGAAAAGCTTTAACGATCCTACATTGCGTGCTGAACTAAATAACATCTCCAACCAGTATTTGGTTGTGCATGTTAATGATCAGATCGCGGGCTATGCCCGGATCACTACCAAAGGTGAGCGGCCGGCATTTTTTGATGGCAGCAGTGTTGTACGGATAGCCGATTTCGCGGTACTGCAAAAATTCGATGAAACGGAAGCAAAACAGCGTCTGTTTCAAAAGTGTCTGCAGCTTTGTAATACACAACAGACGGTCTGGATAAGTGAATTTGAAGGTCATCCCGATCTGGATTTCTTTACGGGCTATGGGTTCGTGAAAAACCCGGCCATTACGGGGGCAAATGAATTGGGTTTACCGATGGTTTATTTGGTAAAAAACTTATAAGGGAATATAAAATTTAACTGTACGATAACGCGTCGCTTGAAGTTTTCTTATCATCAAATCAATTTCCTCATTGAGCAGTTGCGCCAGTTTAACTTGCAGGGAGGAAATACTATTCAGCAACTGTTCAAGCTCTTCATTATTATGACCAGGCATAGCTACTATTTTAAAAATATTGTCTACATAAATTCTCTTGATTTGGTGAGCCATGCCCCATATTTCATTCTTGTCGGCAAATACAGGATAAAAACTGGAAAAGGACTTAATTATCTTATCCCGCATCATAGCTACCAATTCAGGTACTTTCTCCGGAAATATACTATGGTTACTCAACAGGGATGTTGTTTCATCTTTTAGCTGTTGTACAACAAGAAGATATTCCAGTGAAACCTGTGTATAAAACGAGCTATTGGGGTCGTCATGTCCGGTAATCAGTTTGAAAATAAAATCATATCGTTCCGCTTTTGCTTTGAGCATTTGAATCTTACGCGAACTCCTATATGCAAAATATCCGATAATTAAGCAAGGTATAAGGGTAATCACGATCTCTATAAATAATTTCATGATAATGGGACCAATTTAACGTGGGGCACGTAGTTGTAAACTTACGAAAAGTTATTTAATCCCTCTCCTTCTCTTTACACGGCCGTTGTTCAAAATAATCGCTTTTTTCACCAATCGCTGTTTTGACACAATTCATGATCGCTTCGTGCAGGTCAGTACCTAAAGCATGCAGGGGATCTATCGCTTTTACCAATAATGTTCGCAATACAAAAAGCTGCTCTCTGTTATATTTCTTAGAAGCTTTTACCAGTTCAAGCTTCATCAGCTCCGCTTGCTGATCTTGTTTGGGGTTGAAAATTTCGTTGATATGGCTGCATTGATGGCAGACGCCATTCTTGTTGATCAAAGCGCACCTATGCTCGAAAATATCCGTCATGGTGTTTCTGGCATCATTCAGCAAGTGCTTTATAACACCTTCTGTCTTATCCAGGATGAGACAGATTTCCTTAATTGAAAAATCGTAAATATCTTTTAAGATTAACGCCACCTGGTTTTCTATGAGTAAGGTTTTTGAAATACAGGTGAAACAGTAATCGATATGCTCTCTCATTTCATAGGCTCCGGCAGGCGAGGTATCATGCGCTACCCAAAAAGCGCGCCTGATTTCTTCGGAACTGATGGCCAGATCAGCTCCCAGGTCCTGTGCGTCCGGCTGCCACCTTTTTAGTTTCCGCAGATGATCGTAAGCAAGATTGGTGGCGATCCTGAATACCCAGGTTTTTAACGATGCATCCTGTTTGAAGGTAGATATATTCGTAAATGCCTTGATAAAGGTATCATGGGTTAGGTCATCTACATCGTCCCGATCGGTAAGCAAACGGTACAGATAAGATTTTAACTGGTCTTGGAATTCGGCAAACAGTGTTTGGAATGCGTTGATATCGCCTGCTATGGCCGATTTGAGAATGTGCTCTCTTCCCATTCGATTCATGAATAAACGAAAATGAGGTTGCAGCCCTTCATTAGAAGGATTGCAACCACTAATGTACTATATAAAAATTTACTATAAAATGTTCAGCTTACCGCAATCCACATCGATTATATGACTGTTGAAGGCTGTCCCAGTTTCAGAAGCGAGGAAGGCCGCCGTTTCCCCTAGCTGTTTCAATGTTGGGCTTGTTTTTAATATGTCGAAAGCTTTGTATTGCGCAACTAACTGTTCTATAGGTACTCCGTACTCTTGTGCCGCAGCGCCGGTCCAACCGGATATCCGCTTTGTCTCCATGATGGCGCCTGCACAAATACAGATCACCTTGATGCCAGCCCCTCCCCATTCAGCGGCCATCACCCTGGTCAAGCCTTCAATAGCGGCACTGGCAGCTGTGATACCCGCCAAGTTAGGCAGCTTGGACCTGGACAATGCAGCGCTGAGCAGTAAGATCGTCCCTTGGGATTGGGTTTGCATCATATACTTTGCTGCTACTCTCGAAGTAAGGAATTGCGATCCGCAGATCTTTTCCATGGGAGCCATGAATTGTTCGAATGTTGCTTCTGTGGTGGGGGGACGGCCACCCATCTCGTTGTAGCTAAGTCCTATGCCGTTGAATACGACATCCAGCTTGCCATTGTCTGAGACAACTTTCTTTAAAAAGTTGTCGATCTCTGTTTCATTCAGGGCATCGACGTTGGCGGCTTCTGCGCGTCCGCCATTGGCTTTGATCTCCTGTCCTAGTTTGTTTACGGAGTTGAGGTTCCGGGCGGTTATATACACCTTTGCTCCGTGTTGGGAAAGAGATCGGGCAACAGCTCCGGCGATATCGCCGGAGGCGGCGAAGATAACGGCTACTTTGTCTTTTAGGTTTTGCATTTTGTTAAGGTTTATCTTTTGACGATTCAGCCCGGCAAAACGGTCGGGATTTTTCGAAAAAATAAACCTACGCTCAGAAGATGTTGATTATGAGGGGGAAGGAAAAATTCTTAATTTAATTTACCCAAGCTTAACAGTCTTATACCGAAGTACTCTCTCATCCCGTCTAAAACTAGTCTCCAGTTCAGTAACTGCAGATGGTCCCGGGGCTTGGAATTCAAATAGCCTATTGTAACCGTCTCTTTTTAATCCCCAGTTTTCGTCACGCTCTATTTTACAACCGGCATCAATTAATACTTTACGAAACTTTGTTACAACTTCCATTACATTTTCAGGAGTTATGGCGGGCGTAATGACAAAAACCGTTTCGTAGAGGATCATAAATTCAAGGTTAGGTTATTAAAAAATGAAAAATGTAAGATCTGATATATACAAAAATTAAAAGTCGTTTTCATGTATATAAAACGTTCAAAAGTGCCGCTCGGTTGGTAATATTAAATCTAATAAATTTTTATGCCGTTGGTAAAGGATTCTTTTTAAAATCGGCGGTTATGGACAGATCCTTAAATATCGGTTTTGGCAAATTTCTGGCGGTTATTTCAAAACGAAGTGGTATAGCTTTTCCAGCGAGTGTTTCACGGACAGCTATCATAGGAGGTTTGTCAAATAAAACCAAAGGTACGTGGTGTTTAATGTTGCCAAAATCTGTACTAATTATAAAGCTCCCGTCCTTTACAAAGACATCAGCGTATCTTTCACTACGATTGAATATCTCTATCCCGGAGTGTGGTCGTGGAGGAAACGTTTTTAGGACTTTAATCCCTTCTATTTGCGGAATATATATACGCACGGTGGCATCATCAATATACCGAGTGCCTTTGTTATGCATGAAAAAATTCATTTCCGTTCCAAATTCTTTGAAGAAGTAATAAAGATCCTCTTCTCGATTTGAACTTTCAATGCTTTCTAGTTCATTTTCTAACTGTATATTGTCAAGCTCTTCATAGGAGCTGAATGAGTACCCGGAATAAAGGTGAAATTCCTTTTCCTCGTTAGATAACTTTGGCGTGGGAGACCGATTTGCTAATATCTTTTTAATTTGGTGCTTTTTTATAGCAGAAGGAGGTATATAGGTATGCGGAATATTAAAGGTCAACTCCTTTGTCTCACTCTGTTTAAACACAATATCAAACTGTTCCTTCAAAATATGGTCTTCAGATTGCTGCGCATACATTACATCTAAATCTCTACGACTGGCCCGCATTTGAGTACTGCCTTTCCGGATTAAGATATCTCCCTTTTTTAAGGCGACGGCATCCTTTCCGGGATAGTTGTAGTCCTTTTTCATCATGTACGGCTGATTAGTACAGTTTGAAATTTCAAAAACACCGAATGTCATTCCGTCCATCTCGAAGGGTTCATAACTCAACTCAATATCTGGTTCGATATATTCATGAATGATCTGCTGAAATATCGCGGCATCGTCCATCTTTTCTTTCAACCCAACGATTTCCCTTTTTTCACCTTTTTCCTCCACACCAATAATGACGAACCGGCTTCCGGTAACATTCGCATTTGCCATTGCCAGTACATCTTTAACGAAACTGAAATACTGAGGCTTTTTATATTGTTCCAACTTAAAATCCAGCGCGGTTGACTCTCGTTCGTACCGGATCTTATCCTCCAGGTTCATATTGAAAAAGTTTCCACGAATATCGACAAAAAAACTTATTCCAGGCTACGGGAGGAATAATCACTATCAAGGATTTTACAATTTCTTCCACTCCACATGCCCCAACGGCAGGTCATTTAGTTCCATCCTGGCTTCGCGCCAGTTCGGATAAAAACGATTCATCAATGCCACATAATTTTCGCCATGGGTCGGAAAAAGCAAATGAGCCATTTCGTGAACGATCACATATTCCACAAGATCTTTGGGTTTTTTAACCAGTTCAGTATTTAATCGGATATTGCCAGAACGATGATTGCAGCTCCCCCATTTTGTTTTCATTCGCTGCACATAGTAGGCGCTTACTTTTACGCCAAGTGTCTTCTCCCATTTGGGGATTACCTGCTGTATATAGTCGTGCAGCAGTGATTTTTGCCACTCATACAGAACAGCTTCCCTTTTGCTTTTGTTACTGCCAGACTTCACATGCAGTGTGATGCGCTTATGATCAATCGTTACATGCGCTTTGTCTTCTGTATGTACTACATTCAGCAAGTATCTTCTCCCCCAGAGGTAATGTGATTCACGCTGAACATAACGACGGGGCATTTCCCGCAGTTGATCCTTCATTTTTTTTTGCTGTGTCCTGATCCAGGCAAGTCTGGTGATGGCGTAGGCTCTTGCTACTTCCAGACGTGTGTTTAAGGGGGCCGACATGGTCACCCTTCCATCCGGAGGATGCACTGACAGGTGTACATTTTTGATCGCTTTCCTGTCTACTTCAATACTGATACCACCTAGTTGGATCAAATCTTTCATTCGTAGCCTTTCAAGTTCTTGAGTAGTTCGAACAATGCTTTGGTTGACTCCCGGTCCCTATCCAGGAGAGGAAATAAGGCATTCAAGACCTGCTTCTCCCGTGTATCATCGCCCCGCCAGCCTGCAGGTGCTCTTTCACGCATTACACGGTCAATCTCCAATGCAAGTTGTACCAATTTATCAATATTAAATACGTCAGATTCTGTAGCCAGCTTGCTATCGCCGTTGGTAGATAAAATATCCGGAAGATTGTTATAGATCACAACTGCATCCGGTTTGCCGCGCAACTTTTCAGGAATATTTTCTGTGTCCTGCCCCTGCGACATCTTTTTTACAAGGGCTTCGGCGTTTCGCAAGAACGCTTCATAATCTTCGATCGCTTCACGTTTCTGCCGTATCAGGTCATCCAGCAATTTCGACATTTCTTCATAGAAGCGCGGATCGGTAAGCTGGTCCCGGATGATCGTCTGCCTTACGTTATTAATAATGCTTTCTGCAATGGCATTGCGTGACAGCTTTCCCTTTTGGCTTAACTTCTGGGCAATGGCGTCGTGAATGCCTGTGCGGATGATCAGATCGACCAGCGAATATTGATCCACCTTACCAAATGGATCCGCAGGATCGGCCTTGATATAGGTATTCATGAGGTGACGCATATCAGCTTCGAAAGGCTTGATGTCAAGTTCTTCTCCTGAATGGCGCTTGATAGCAAGGCGTACTTCGGAATAGAAGTCAACCTCTTTTTCAATGTCTGCAATTTCATTAACACTGTATCCTGCTTCGTTCATGTACTGCGAAATAGCACCATACGCCCTTACAAAAGCTGCTACTGCTTTATAGAATGCAATACGTAGCGGTTCCGTTTCGCTCAGCGAAAGCGGATTAGAGGCATCTCCGCAGAAATAATCGAAGAATTGTTCTACCTCGCGGGGCTGAGCTACCGGCTCACATAAATAACTGAGCGCTTCCCTGGCGGCATTTAGTTTCTCCCTGCCTGCTACCAGCCAGTGTTTAAGTTCCACATTATTCTCTTTCTCGCCACCTCCTTCCAGGTCCAGCTCGTCGGATGTATACACAGCAATGGCCTGCTGCAAATTGCCGAACAATTCCTTGAAATCCACGATATACCCAAAGTCCTTATCGTCGCCATCGAGACGATTGGTGCGACAGATAGCCTGGAAAAGATTATGATCCCGCAGCTCATTGTCCAGGTAGATATATGAGCAGGAAGGGGCGTCAAAGCCGGTGAGCAGTTTACTCACCACGATCAGCAGTTTACAAATGGCCGGTTCTTCCTTAAACCTTCTCTTGATCTCCTCTTCATATTTCCCAGTGGTCTGGCTGGGTCCTAATACAAATTTTTTGTACGTGTCATACTTGTATCGTTCATCACTGTTGGCGGGTTCTTTCGAAATGGAATTAGGATTGGGTTCATATGAAGTAACAATGCCAGTAAAGCGTCCGAAATCTGTGTGCTGAAATAGCCGGTAATAATGACAGGCGTCGTAAATGGAAGCCGCCACCAGGATGGCTGTGCCGCGATTATTGTTCAGACGGTTCTTCAAGGCAAAATCTTCAATAATGCTGGCAATGATGCGCTGCTTTCGTTCTCCGGCGCTCATCAGTTTTTCCATATTGGCCCAGGCGCTACGCACCACAGCTTTCTGAAAATTGTTGAGGTGACTGGTCTTGGCATCAAACCACTTATCTATGGCCGCTTGCGAAGTGAGTTGCTGTGGTACTTTTCTCGCTTCATATTTCAGGTCGAGCACAACACCGTCCTCCACCGCTTCATGGAATTTATAGGTATGAATGTTCGTTCCGAATACCTCCCGGGTAGTCTGCCTATCATCACGCAACAGGGGCGTACCGGTGAAGCCAATAAAAATGGCATGCTGCATCCACCGTTTCATCTGTTTGTTCATGTTGCCGCCCTGGGTACGGTGACATTCATCCACGAACACGTAGAACTTTCCGCTGACTGGCGGCAAGGCTCCGGTCAGGTCAGTGGTGTCGAACTTATGCACAAGGGCGCAAAGCAAGCGGGGTGTGGTAGCAGCGATGGCTTCCAATAATTTCGCTCTTTTAGTAATACGCGGCGAGGGGGTATCTTCCGGTAATACCCCTGCATTGCGCATTACACCTTCGATCTGTTTATCGAGTTCATCGCGGTCGGTGACAATCAATATCCTCGCATCCGCATCGTGCTCCATGATCCATTTGGCGAGCAGCACCATCAGAATGCTTTTACCGCTGCCCTGAGTATGCCAGATGACCCCGCCCTCACGTTGACGGATGCGTTCTTGGGCGGCCTTGATGCCGTTGTACTGATGTTGCCGGGGTACTTTCTTTTGTCCCGCATCGAACAGGACGCAGTTGCGGATGAAATCGAGGATGGTATCTTTATTGCAAAGCTGCGCCAGCGGCGTATCGAGCAATTCGCCGTGAAGCGTGTTGCTCTTTTTATCTTTATCTTTCCACTCTACAAAAAATTGCTCCTGAGTACCGGTGGTACCATATCGCAAGCCCTGGGAATCGCTGCCAGCGAAGAGCAGCTGCACAGTGGAGAAGAATTTCTCATTGAAGATGCCCTCCTGGTTGGTCATGAGCTGCCGGACGCCGTCGTTGATCTCCACCGAACTGCGCTTTAATTCGATGACCCCGATGGCAATACCGTTGAGATAGAGTACAAGATCGGGCCGGCGCTGGTGATCTCCTTTGAGGGTGACTTCTTCCGCGATACCGAAATCGTTGTTATTGGGGTTGGTCCAGTCAATGATGCTTACATCTTCGTAAGGTTTGTTCACCAATGTTTTAACGCGGATGGGATAACGCAGCAGCTGATAAGTGCGCATATTTGCCTGGTAGGGTGTGGTGTCGGTGGTACCTGCGGCGGTTTCTAATTGAAGCAGGGCGGCGGAGATCTGCGCATCGGAGTAGCCCCTTTTTAGCAAGTTTTTTTTGAGCAGCTCCGTTTCAATGTTACGATTATTTTCTCGGTTACCCCAATTACCGAGGTAAGCATAGCCGAGTGTTTGAGCGAAAAGCTGTACCACCCGGTTTTGGGTAAGGCGTTCAGACCTGGATTGATGGTTCATGTTGAGGTTTATATATTCTGATTTTGCCGGTGAGCAAGGATTGCATCATGGATTGTTTTAGTGATTGCAATTTTGCGACCTTTAATGTTGTTATTCTCAAATCATTGTCCACATTTTGAATAGATTCTGCAATTTCGTTTTGTTCTTTTGGATCTGGTATGTAAAAAGTTAAATTCAAAAAATTCGTTTTCGATAAATTATATCTGGTTGCCCCTTGTGCCAATGAAAACAATAATTGCCGTCCATAGGAACTTCTGAAATAGTAGGTCAAATAAAGTCCGTTAATACTTTTTGGCGAATGCAACCGAAAGGCGAAACAAAAACTATTCAAGTATAAATTGTTAATATTTTCTAGTAATATTGAACACATGCCGAGTTCTTCCGGGGTTTCGGACGAACCGTTAAAAAATAAATCTCCGAATTGAGTCCTGTTTTGGCTTTCTCCATTTGAGATATGAACCAAATCAAAGAAGCCTGTATCGATAATCGGATTACTCATTATGTTCATAAAAGGGATGTATTGGGCGTTACCGTTTCCAAAATCACTTTTTGTTTTCCCAGTAAGGCCTCCATATGTCTTCCCAAAGTCACCAATTTTAATCTTCTCCCAACCTCTTTTCAACTTCCCTTCTGCGTTATAAGGTGAAAGCAGTTGCTGCATTATGCCTTGTCTGATAGCTTCCTGTTTTTCTATGAACTTTTCGGTCTGGGCGATCAGTGCATCCATGTCAGACAAGACCATTGCAATGGCGGTTTGTTCTCGAAGAATGGGTGCAGGAAATTTGGTATTTTTAAGGATGCTATTATATAACCTTTGTATCGTCCCTCCCTCTGTTTCGTATTTCACAATCTCAAAAATGTATTCCAAATAGTTATTTGAAACTACCTCTTCATCGTTGTCTATCCATACAATATTAGAATCTTGAAAGTACGCGGGAGATCCATCATATCGAACCGTTCTTCCAATTGTCCCTGCCGCCGAAATGAGTATGTCGCCTTTCTTCGGAAACGAAAATCTTTGCCGATAACTATTGTAAAGATTAGTAGAAATAAATGAATCAGGCTCTTTTCCAAATGTTCCAATTTTGTAGAAAGGAATGTCGTCCAGTGGCTTCGTTTCTGAATTGAAAACCCTCCGGCACATTTTTACCTCTCCCAATTCCCCCATCTTCCTTATGTCCCAATCCTCAGGGATTTCGCCCAATTCTGTCATTTTATATCCTTCCTTTAATTCCATACAAATCCCATCTTTTTCAGGTGAAACTTTACTTTTTCTTCCGCTTCTGTAAGCGCAAGTTCAATTTGCGGCAAGGGAGTCTTATAGCGATCCATCAACTCTTTCAGACGCCGGGTCAACTGCTGGCTCAGGCGGTCCATTTCAGCTTGCACACTGGCTTCAATGGCTGATAACCATTTATTATCGATCACAATGGTGCGTACCTCATCCGCCTTTAGCTCGGGATATCTTTCATAGGCGAGCTTGTCCAGTGTTTCATCCAGCTTTTTTACCTCAACTTTCATTGCACTTTGCTGCCCGTCGAGCTCCAACCATCGTTTTAAAACTTTTTCTTCCTCTTTATATTCTTTATTGCCTTTTGTTTCCTTCAACCGTTTACTGATCTCTGCCTTGTTGATTTTTTCCAGTTCGGCAAAGGCCCCTTCTTCTCCGGCATGCTCTTGCTCTAACTCCGTCAGGGATGCCTGTACCGTTTCCAGTTCTGCCTGTTTGGCGTTCAGCGCTTGCTGTTCTTTGGCAAAATATTTCGATACCAACAATGCCTTCGGAATAAGATCGCAGGTCCAGCCTTTGTCTTTTTGCTTGCCTTTGTCTTTACCGGCCTTGACTTCCTCCACGACGCGGCGGGTTTCCGCTTTCCAGCCATCAGCGGCAATGAGGTAGGCATCGTCCTGCATACTCTCATTCCAATAGTCCATCAGGTGCTGGTACACTTCATAGGCATTGATGAGCTTAGCCTTGCGGAACTCGTCGAGGAGACTTTCGGATAGAGAATAGATTAGGTCTTTGGGATGCGCGTCCTTGTCAAAGCCCTTTAGTTCCGGCAAGGCTTTCTTTTTCCAGCCTTCAAAGATCTTTTTATTGTCTTCTTTCAGCGCTAAAAATTCCTTGTCCTGTTGAATGGCGTTGCGGATATCCTTTGCATGGAGGCGTGCATTCATGTACCCGCTACGGCCCTCTTCAAAAAGCGTGCTCTTTAGGCCGGGTAGTACATCCCAGTAGTGCTTCATATCATCAATATCGCGCTGTGGAATACCTCCATTCAAGTGAGCGTCGATGTCCTGTAGATCTTCCGGATCGGTGGTATCAATGTAACGCGGGATATTGAGATTATAATCGTTCTTCGGGTCGGCAATTTCTTCGAACGGGACCATGCGGGAGAATTTTTCGATGGTTTCCAGCTTTTTAAAAGTGTCTACGATCTTATGAATGTCCTGTTCGCGCAAGCGGTTTTTATTGCCGTCTTTCATAAAGCCTTTGGAGGCATCAATCATAAAAATGCCTTTGCGGGCGGAAGCGTTTTCCTTGTCCAATACCAGGATGCAGGCCGGGATACCCGTACCGTAAAACAGGTTGGCCGGCAGTCCGATAATGCCTTTGAGTATACCTGAACGGATAAGTTGTTTGCGAATCACCGCTTCTGCATTACCACGGAACAATACGCCGTGTGGTAGAATACAGGCGGCCTTGCCAGTGGATTTCATGGAGCGTATAATGTGGAGCAGGTAAGCATAATCTCCCTGCTTGGCAGGCGGTTCGCCCCAGGCAAAACGGTTAAAGGGGTCTTCGGAAGGTGTAATGCCCGAGCTCCATGTTTTGTCTGAAAACGGAGGATTTGCCATCACGTAATCGTAAGTGCGCAGATTGTCACCGTCTTTGAACTTGGGATTGGCCAGCGTATTGCCCGCCATGATATTGGCCGTAGGAAAATCGTGCAGGATCATGTTCATGCGTGCCAGACCGGAAGTGGTCACATCTTTTTCCTGTCCTTCGAGCGTAATGTGCTTGCCTGCTTCAGCGGCCACTTTCAGTAGCAATGAACCTGATCCACAGGTAGGATCGTAGGCGGTGGTAGCTGCCACTGAATTTTTGGGGCTGATGCCGATCACCTTGGCCAGGATGCGACTCACTTCAGCCGGTGTATAAAATTGTCCCTTGCTTTTGCCACTCTCCTGGGCAAAATGCTGCATAAGGTATTCGTAGGCGTCGCCCAGAATATCGTCATGATCAGCGCGATTCTTTGAAAAATCAAGTGAAGGGCTGTTGAAAATATTGATCAGGTTAGTAAGGCGATCAACCATCGCCTTTCCTTCGCCCAGCTTATTTGGATCGTTAAAGTCGGGAAAGTCGCTTCTTGACAACCTGGAATTGTTGTCGATTAGCGGCTGAATGATTTGTGTGTTGATCTTGTCGCCGATATCATCCTTACCCCGCAGTGCAAGCATATCCTTAAAGCTGGCACCTTCAGGAATGGTTACCGGAGATGCGAAGTCGTCAGAATCAGCATATTTATCAGAGATGTACTTGATAAAGAGCATGAAAAGCACATAATCTTTGTACTGGCTGGCGTCCATGCCACCACGGAGTTCATCGCAACTCGCCCAGATGGAGCTATAGAGCTCTGATTTTTTTATCGGCATTTTGGTGTAATTGTTTTAATAGCATTGGTGATAACCGGTCACATATTGCCTAAAGGCGGAGTTTCATGCACAAAACTTATAGCTGAACCATGATTTAAAAATAGTGAAATTTCCCATTGCATGTTATTAGTCTGCTGTGCAAAATGGCTTACCAATATAACGAGGCATTTCAACTTTCATGGGCTACCAACCGGCACAACTGAAAAAAATTGATGTAGCACCTGGTAAAGTTACTGCTGTCGACATTCCAATGACACCAATAAATCCGTCCTGACATTACCGGCAACAACAAAGGTTCTGATCTTTGTTTTCAGTAAAACCCAATAGCGAGTAAGCTCTATTAGGAATAACAAATTATGAATAACAAGGCTGTTGAAGTATTCCATCCATGTTGCGTAGTTCTAAGAAGTCGGCCTGCTTTTCTTTGCGGATAGTTCTACTTTCGAATTCGTTCTTAACAGTTGGATCTGCGCCAAAGCTTTGGCATAGGAGGTTTCTGACTGCCGTGCAATGATCTCGCTGCCCTTCAGGGAGAGCTCCTCTAACGATATCTTGTAATTTTTTTTGGGACTCATCACTAATAGTCACTTCTACAAGAATAAGCAAAGTGTCGAAGAATGAGAAAGATGCAATCTTCAAACCTTCTCATCCATAAACAAAAAAAGCCCTTGAAATTCAAGAGCTTATAATTTGTGGAGTTGGCGGGAATCGAACCCGCGTCCAAACATATTCCCCAAAAGCTTTCTACATGCTTATTTACGCATTGATCTGTCGGGACTTGGCAGGGGCGCAACAAACCAACCTCGTCCTTATCCGTTTAAGTTTCAATGCTCACTCACGGAAACCATGAGCATCTATCCTCCTAGGTTTGATGATTCAGCGGCGGCAGTCTTAGCAGGCGCAGACTAGCGGCGGCTATAATGGGTGTCTAATCGCTGATTAGGCAGCCATGGCGTAGTTAGATTCGCCAATTATAGTTTGTATATTCAGATTTACGTGCTAATTATACAACGCACGACATGCTTACACTTTCAAAGACCTATGCTGTCAAAACCAGGCAACCCCAGTTAATTTAGAGCCACAAAGATACAACTTTTTTAGTTAGCAATTAGCAGTTGGCAATTGGCAGTACTGCATATTGCCGACCGCCAACTGCCAACTTATTTTAAGAGAACCACTTACTAAAAATATTCCTCCACAGATCAAGGCCATTAGCATACAGCAGCAGGCCAAACAGGATCACCATACCTACGATCTGTGCATACTCCAGGAACTTCTCGCTGGGCTTACGGCCTGTCACAATCTCATACAGCAGGAACAGCACATGACCGCCATCCAGTGCAGGGATCGGGAGGATGTTCATGAAGGCCAGGATGATAGACAGCAGGGCCGTCATTTCCCAGAAGGACATCCAGTCCCACTCGCCGGGGAACAGGTTACCAATGCTCAGGAAGCCGCCGAGCGACTCGCTGGCCTTTACTTCCTTGGATACAAAGATGAGCCGCAGCTGCTGCACATATTTTACCAGGGTATTGATACACTTGTTAAAACCGGCTGGGATGGCTTCAAAGAAGGTGTATTTCTTGGTGTTCAGGGAGAAGAACTTGGTCATGTCCCGATCAAAGTATACGCCCATCAGCCCGTCCTGGGGAATTTTAACATTGAAGTTCAGGGTATCTTTTCCGCGTACGGCGCCTACCTGGATCTGTTGGTTGGCGCGGCCTTTCATCTTCTTCCTGAAATCACTGAAATATTCTGTGGGCTCGCCGTTGAGGGAGATGATCTTATCTCCTTTTTTCAAACCGGCCTTTTCTCCCGCTGATCCTTTCTCAAAATCAGATACGAAATAAGGTACACGCGGAATGGCAAAGGGTGATTTCTGCTTGATCATCTGCCGGATAAAACCCTGGGGGATGGCGATGCTCATCTGCTGCCCATTACGGTCTACCTGTATGCTCTTGGCTTCGCGCAGGATGATCTCTGCAGGGATGGCGGTGAAGCTCTCCACTTTCACGCCGTCTATAGACACGATCTTGTCGCCATCGCGCATACCGATGCTTTCTGCCAGGGAATCTACTGCTACACCGTACTTCACCACGGTGGTAGGCAGGTAGGTTTCTCCCCAGTACCATAACATCATTGCGTATATAAGAAACCCTAATATCAGGTTAACGGTCACCCCTCCTATCATAATGATAAGGCGCTGCCAGGCTGGCTTGGAGCGGAATTCCCAGGGTTGCGGCTCTTTCGCCATCTGGTCGCGGTCCATACTCTCATCGATCATACCGGAGATCTTCACATAGCCACCCAGTGGCAACCAGCCTACACCGTATTCGGTTTCGCCCTTCTTGAATTTGAATAAGGAAAACCAGGGGTCAAAGAAAAGATAGAACTTCTCTACCTTGGTTTTGAATAGTTTGGCCGGGATAAAGTGCCCTAATTCGTGTAATACCACAAGGATGGACAGCGATAGGATCAACTGTCCGGCCTTCACTAATATTTCTTGTGTTGTCATGTAACTTAAAGGATCTAAATAGATAAAAGCATCCGCCTGTTAAAATATTACAATTATTACGATTATTACGAATGATTTCAGATCACGATGGCATTGATGAGTGTTGCTGCATGTTCGCGGGCTGCAGTATCGCTTTCATAATAATCATGTAAAGTGGGCACTTCGATGAAGGGGACCTTCACCAGGGTTTCCTCTATTACTTCCGTCATTTGCAGGAACCCGATGCGGTTTTTCAGGAAGGCGTGTACCACCTCTTCATTAGCCGCGTTCAGCACACAGGCCGCGTTACCGCCTTTTCTGAGCGCTTCTATGGCTACCGCAAGGTTACGGAAAGTTTTCACATCAGGCTGCTCAAAAGTGAGGGAAGGGTAATTTTTGAATGAGAACCTCGGGAAATCGTTGGACAGGCGATCAGGATACCCCAGCGCATACTGTATGGGCAGCTTCATATCCGGCAGGCCCATCTGCGCCTTGATAGAGCCGTCATTGAACTGTACCAGGGAATGTATGATGGATTGCGGATGGATCACTACCTCTATCTGGTCGGGCTCCAGGTCAAACAGCCAGCGGGCCTCGATCATTTCCAGCCCTTTATTCATAAGGGTGGCGGAGTCGATGGTTATTTTGGCGCCCATGCTCCAGTTAGGATGCTGCAGGGCATGATCTTTCTTTACGTTGATCAGGAAATTGGGCTTCTTACCCAGGAAAGGTCCGCCGGAAGCGGTGAGGATCACCTTTTCCACCTGGCTGGAGCGTTCGCCCTGCAGGCATTGGAAGATGGCGGAATGTTCGGAATCCACGGGGATGACGGGTACATTCCTCTTCCTGGCGGCGGCCATTACGATGTCTCCCGCTACTACCAGGGTCTCCTTGTTGGCCAGCGCTACGGGGGTACCGTGCTCTATAGCTGATAAAGTGGGCGCCAGGCCGGCAAAGCCCATGATGGCGGCCAGCATCATATCTATATTATCCCAGGCAGCCACCTCTACCATGGCGCGGCTCCCTGCAAATACCTTGATCCCTTTGTCGAATAGTACGCTCTTTACGTTCTCATACTGGTCTTCGTCGGCAATCACTACAGCATTAGGCCTGAACTTCAGCGCCTGTTCTATCAGCAGGTCTGCATTCTGGCGGGCGGTCAGCACCTCTACCCGGAACTTGTCCGGATGGGCTGCTATGACGTCCAATGCCTGTATACCAATGGAACCGGTGGAGCCAAATATGGCTATGTTCTTCTTAGTCATTGTACAATAATATCAATTATCACTGATTTAAGATTGCATGGCTACTGTTAAATGTTTTGCAATCTTTTGTCACTGAAGATATTGCATCAGCTGTTCTGCCAGCATTCTGTCGTTGCTTAAACGGGGTACTTTATTCTGGCCGCCTAGCTTACCGATGGACTTCATAAAATCTATGAATCCCTGCCGGCGTATAGGCCTGATCTTCAGGGGTTGTAATATATTGCCTGTCAGCAGGTCATTATAATAAATGTTCTTTTGCCTGAGATGATGGTCTACTTTAGCTGCAAAGGTAGATAAATCAGGCGGCATGGTCTCAAACTCAACAAACCACTCGTGGTAGGGCAGCTCTCCGTTGGTCTGTACCATAGGCGCCACAGTGAATTCCGTAATCCGTACCTGTTCTTCCGCAGCCACCTTCATGAGGCTATATTCTACCTCCTCACCTATCACGTGCTCGCCGAAGGCGGATATAAAATGCTTTATACGGCCTGTCACCACTATCCGGTAAGGGTTGAGCGATACAAATTTAATGGTATCGCCGATATTATATCCCCACAAACCCGCATTGCTGTTGATGATCAGGGCATAGTTCACCCCCAGTTCCACTTCTTTGAGCGAAAGGCGGGTGGGATTTTCTGAAAAGATCTCCTGGGCGGGCACGAATTCGAAGAATATACCGGAATTGGTGTTCAGCAGGAGGCCTTCCTGTCCTTGTGTATCCTGGAAGGCGATGAAGCCTTCTGAGGCAGGGAAGGTTTCGATAGTATGTATCGGCCTGCCGATGGATTCCATCAGCTTGGCGCGGTAAGGCTCAAAGTTCACACCACCATATACCAGCAGGTCGAGGTTCTTAAACAGCTCTCCAACGGACTTGCCGCTACGCTCCGTGAGCCGGTCAAAGTACATCTGCACCCATGGCGGAATACCGCTGATCAGGGTCATGTCCTGGTTGATGGTCTCTTCCACGATCCTGTCAAGCTTGGTTTCCCAGTCCTCGATACAATTGGTTTCGTAGGTGGGCAGCTGGTTGGTACGCAGGTAGCCCGGTACGTGGTGGTTCACAATGCCGCTCAGCCGGCCGGTGGGGATGCCGCCTATCCGCTCCAGTTCAGGAGAGCCGGAAAGGAAGATCATCTTGCCGTCGGCAAAGGCAGTATTGCCTGTTTCCGCCATGTACACCAGTAAGGCATTACGGGCGGTATCGATATGATTGGAAATGGAATCTTTGCTGATGGGTATATATTTAATACCGCTGGTAGTACCGGAAGTTTTGGCAAGGTATATGGGCTGGCCTTTCCAGAGCACATTGTGCTTTCCTTCCTTTATTTTATTTATGTATGGCTTGAACTGTTCATAATCCCTGATGGGAACAGCCGCCTTAAAATCGTTGTATGTTTGGACGGCGTCAAAATTGTGGTCTTTGCCAAAATCCGTTTTTCTGCCTGTTTTTATCAAATCCTCCAGGATCCCTTCCTGGTCTTCTACCGCCCTTTGCATTTCCTTCCTGATCCTGCCGTTAACAATGGAAGCAAATGGTTTGGCAAGTAGTGACTTAAACTTCATGCCCTATAGTTTAAAAATGAAAGTAGTCCAATATTGAAATGACAAAAGTATAAAAATTGCAGGGGCAAGATAACTGTTTTTATTAACAGTCCAGGAATATGGGGCTATGGAACGGGATTTGTAGACTATTAAATAAAAAAACGTATCTTTGAAAAGAATAAGCTCTTTCTCAATTAGGGTCATTAGCTTATATGTTGCGATTTGCTTTTAATTTAGCAATACTAAAAAAAAGCAGAAAAGTTTGTCATTTAGAAAACAAGTGGTACTTTTGCAGGAAATTATTTTTGGATTACTATGTTTGCAGTTGTAAAAATCGCAGGTCAGCAATTTAAAGTGCAAAAAGACCAGGAAATCTTCGTACAGCAGTTGGAGGGTAACGTTGGCGACAAAGTTGAATTCTCCGAAGTGCTGTTAACAGATAACGCTGGCGCGCTGACAATAGGTACTGATGTAAAATCAGTGGTAAAAGCAGAGATCCTGGGCCATGTACAGGGTGACAAAGTGATCGCTTTCAAAATGAAGAGAAGAAAAGGCTTCAGAAAGAAAGTGGGTCATCGCGCACACTTTACAAAGATCAAGATCAATGATATTGCTTAATTTCTTAAAAGTATAAACTCTAGAATAGAATGGCACATAAAAAGGGTGAAGGTAGCGTTAAGAACGGCCGCGATTCCCAAAGCAAAAGGCTGGGAGTAAAGATTTTCGGTGGGCAACCTGCTATCGCCGGTAACATAATTATCCGCCAGAGGGGTACCGTATACCATCCTGGTGAGAACGTAGGTGTTGGTAAAGATTTTACAATTTTTGCCACCACTGATGGTGTAGTTGAATTCCGTAAAGGACGTGAGAATAGAACCTACGTTTCCGTTAAGAGCATTTAATCTGACACCACCGCGCAGGTGAAAGACCTGCAATACGGTGATTGCCATAAAGTTTTTTTTAATACCCAATTTTTCATTTACTAACCCAAATTCAAAAAACAATGGCAACAATTAAAAAAGCTGCTAAAAAAGCAGCGCCTAAGAAAAAAGCTGCTGCTAAGAAAGCTGCTCCTAAAAAGAAAGCTGCTGCTAAGAAAGCCGCTCCTAAAAAGAAAGCTGCTGCTAAGAAAGCCGCTCCTAAAAAGAAAGCTGCTGCTAAGAAAGCTGCTCCTAAAAAGAAAGCTGCTGCTAAGAAAGCTGCTCCTAAAAAGAAAGCCGCTGCTAAGAAAGCTGCTCCTAAAAAGAAAGCTGCTGCTAAGAAGGCTGCTCCTAAGAAGAAAGCTGCTGCTAAGAAGAAAACTTCAGCTCCTTCTACACCTTCAGCACCTTCAGCTCCGGCCATGTAAGATCGGATTTACAACTTGTAGAATAAAGGTCCCGGCACAAAATGTCGGGATCTTTTTTTTGCCCCTGCCCCACAGGATGTTAACGGAAACCATAAATCTTATTAGCTTGCGGTTCTTAGCCAAAAGCCCACTTATGGATAATTACAGCATAGCCGATAACTTCTCCCTCCTCTCCAAACTGATGGACATCCATGGCGAGGATAGCTTTAAAGCCAAATCATTTGCCAGCGCCGCCTTTACAATAGAAAAACTGCCCCTGCAGCTGAAAGATACTGCTGCCGAAGAGATAGCCCGCATCAAAGGTATTGGCAGCTCTACCAACAAAGCCATCCAGGAGATGTTGCTTACCGGTCGTTTATCCCTGCTGGAAACCTTTGTGACCAAAACGCCTCCGGGTATCCTGGAGATGCTGAAAATAAAAGGCCTGGGGCCCAAGAAAATAGCTGCTATCTGGAAAGAACTGGAGGTGGAAAACCTTGGAGAACTACTGTACGCCTGTAATGAGAACCGCCTCATGCTGCTGAAAGGATTCGGGCAAAAAACCCAGGATAGCGTACAGCAAAGCATAGAATTCTACTTCTCCAACCGCGAAAGATTTCTCTATGCAGAAGTAGCCACTCTGGCCCGGGACCTGGAAAAACGCCTGCAGCAGGCACTGACCCCTGCACCGGTTTCACTGAGCGGGCATGTACGCCGCACAGAGATCATTATTGATGAAATAACACTGGTAGCGGGCGCCGCACCGGCTATCATTCAGCAACATCTGGGCGCAATACCAGAATTCAAACTGCTGGAAGAAACCATGGAGTATCAGCTATGGCAGCACGAACAACTGGTGAAGATCCGCATCTACCCCTGCCAGCCCGACGACTTTGCCAAAACACTCTTTGTTACTACCGCCGATACTGCTTTCCTTGAACATTTTGACGCCGCCGGCAATGCCTCCGTTTTCCTGGAAGGCAGCAGGACGGAAGCGGAGATCTTTGAAAAAGCCGGACTGGATTACATTGAGCCCTGCATGCGCAATGGCGGACTAGCCATTGACCTTGCCCGACGGAAACAGCTACCCATGCTGATCAAACCGGAAGACATCAAAGGCATCATCCACTCGCACAGCCAGTGGAGCGATGGCCTGCACAGCCTGGAAGCAATGGCCGTGGCGGCTAAAACGCAGGGACTTGAATACCTGGTGATCAGCGATCACTCCCGCTCTGCCTTTTACGCCAATGGTCTCAGTATCGAACGCGTACAGGAACAGCACGCACAGATAGATGAACTGAATAAAAAACTGGCGCCTTTCCGCATTTTTAAGAGCATAGAGGCCGATATCCTGAACGATGGCAGCCTGGACTATCCCGATGAAGTGCTGGCCAGCTTTGACCTCGTAATCGCTTCTGTACATTCCAACCTGAAAATGACGGAAGAAAAAGCAATGGCCCGTTTGCTGAAAGCTATCGAAAACCCATATACTACCATACTCGGACATATGACCGGCCGCCTGCTGCTAAGCCGTAACGGCTACCCGGTGAACCACCAGCAGATCATCGATGCATGTGTTGCCCACGGCGTGGTGATAGAGCTGAACGCTCACCCGCGCCGCCTGGATATAGACTGGCAATGGCTGCCTTATGCGCTTGAAAAGCATGCCCTTATCTCCATTGATCCCGATGCACACAGCATAGACGGTTTTGCTGATACGTATTACGGCACGCTGGCCGCCCGCAAAGGCGGTCTTACAAAAGAACGTAACCTGAGCAGCTTTGGCAGGGAAGCATTGGAAGCATTTCTGCAGGCAAGAAAAAAATATTAACAGCAAGCACTTTACCATTAAGATGGAACTAACGATAAAAGACGCAGGCACAGCGGATATTCCGCTCATACAGGAGCTTACCGATAAGATATGGCGGCCCACCTACCAGCATATTCTCACTCCTGAGCAGATCGATTACATGATCGATCTCATGTACAGCAGCGCTTCCCTCAGCAGGCAGATGGACGAGCTGCACCATCACTTTATACTGCTGTATGAAGGCAGCAAGGCCATCGGATTTGCGGCTTACAGCACAACTGATATAGCCGGTATCTATAAACTGCATAAGATCTACCTGGATGGCAGCTACCAGGGCCGCGGCGTTGGCAAATTCCTCATTAACGCCGTAATAGACCGGGTAAAAGCACAACAGGCACAGATCCTGGAACTGGATGTGAACAAGTATAATAAGGCCCGCTATTTCTACGAAAAACAGGGATTCATTGTTGTGAAGGAGAAGGATACGGATATTGGTAAGGGTTACCTGATGAACGACTACGTGATGCAGAAAACTTTATAAGCATTATAAAAGCAGCCTGGTAAGAAATACCAGGCTGTTTCCCATGTTAACCATTAAAAAGACACAACTTCATTTATGTTTTCGATGCTCTGTAAGTGTATACGGTAATAAGTTTACCGTCTTATATAACTATTTACGACATCGCTATCTGCCTGGATTTAGCAGGCCGCAACTTTTTCAAAAGATTTATAACCAACTATTTGTTAGTAGCTAATACATAATGAAAAAGTTCCCACAAGGCAAGTATGCGGGAACTTTCTGTAAAAAGCAGGTGTATATTCGTTTAATGGGCTGTGTAAATACACATGAATGGCCGGCCTTAGAAATAGCGCGGCACTAACTCGCGCTCGGTACCTGACCATTGGAAACGGTAGTTCAGCATGATCTCGTGCGAAACTGACTGGGCGCCTTTGAGATTGGACGACATAGGCGTATCGTAAGAATAGCCTACCATCAAATTGCTGTTGAGCTGTACCTGCACCAATGCGCCGATGCTCTTTTCCGATCTCCAGGAAGCGCCCAGCCATACCAGTTCCTTGATCAGCACACTGGTATTAAAGTCAATACCCAGCGGCGATCCTTTTACTTTGCGCACAACGAAATTGGGCTTTACCTTCACATTCTCGCCTGCATCAAACAGGTAGCCGGCGGTGAGGTAATAATGGGTGTTGTAAACGATCTTGTTCACTTTGTTCCCTACGTCAAAACTCTGGAAGGTTGGAGATGAAAGGCCGATGTAAAATTTATCTGCAAACAGCGCAAAACCAAAACCCACTTCTGATTTGAAGTAGCTTTCATTCTGTGCAAAAATTGGATCTGTAGTGGTGAGCGCACTGTTATTCTCCCTGAACTGCGACATGCCTACTTTTAAGCCCAGCGCCAGGCGCAGGTTCTCATTGAGATCTACCCGCTGTGATACATGAAAATTAAGACCCGTACGCGATTGCACGGTGATCTTTTCATTCATAGCGGAGAAACCTACGCTGGTATTGGTTTCCTTGAAAGGCGTATAGAATGTGAAAGAGATCGTTTTAGGCGCACCGTCCACTCCTACCCACTGGTTACGGCCTATCAGGGTCATGCTGGCCGATTGATCAATGCTGGGATAAGCAGGATTGATCAGCATCCCATTCATTGAATATTGGGAGTAGATAGGATCCTGCTGGGCCCGGGCCGGCAGGTAACAGGCTGTTCCCAGCAAGAACGCTGTCAGCAGTTTTAAACAGCGCTTCCGTGTATCTATGATCAGCGTTTTCTCCATGTTCGTCTATTTCCGTTTTACCACTATGAATCCAACATATTGCTCCTGCTTACCGGCGCTATCCCATACCTGGATGCTGTAGAAATAAGAGCCGTCTGTCACTTCCTTACCTGAATTATTAAGGCCTTTGAAGTTGTTGTCAGTATTGTTATAGTTGGATGTCTTGTATACTGTGCCGCCCCATCTGTTAAAGATCACCACTTCGTTACGTTCATACTTCTCGATGTTCTCAATGAACATAGCGTCGTTACCAACACCGTCTCCATTGGGCGAGATGGCAGGATGCACGCGTATCTTGCCGCTATTATTATTTACCCAGCGGCCATCGGTGATCCAGCCTTCTATTGCATCAGGCACGCCATCATTGTCAGAGTCATCGTCGAGATAGTTAGGTATGCCATCGCCGTCAGCATCATCATCCAGCGGATCGCTGTTGCCATTGGTATCTTCCCTTCCGTCGAGGATACCGTCGCCATCTGAATCGCAGGTAGGACAGAAAGGATCATCGTTCAGGATGATACCCAGCACCGAATCCGGCGCCATGGTAAGCGGCAGGTTCTCATTGGATGATACAACAGGCGCCAGTAACTTGATAGCGAAAGTATCGTTCCTTTCGAAGGAGCTGTCGCCGAAGATCTCTATTGTTATCACGCCGTTCAGCTGACCAGGCTCGATATCGATCGGCTTCCTGCTGCTGTCAAAATCAACACCGGCTCTTGCCTTGCCCAGGAAGGTCACCTTGCTGCCAAGATCTGGGAAGTCGTAAGGCAGTAATATAGGACGGGAGCTGGCCCTGCTGAGCTGCACTTCCAGGGTCATGGAGTACTGTCCTTTGCGGTCGCCTTCATTCACGGTATATACAGGATCCTTGAAGGAGATCTTCAGTGAGTCGTCCTCTCCTACCACTACGTTCACATCGGAAGCCAGGCCAGGCCAGTAAACCGGATCTGCCGGATGTACCGGGTCGGGAATCACCTGCAGGAATACAAATCCTTCATCGTCGTTTGTCACGTTATCTATTGCAGCAATATTGAAAGTATATTCTGTAGTACCGGCAGGCAGGGTCACCATCAGTGTATCACCGATGTTATTAACTGTTCCTACACTGGTGCTAATGCTCCTTGCCGGGTCATACACTACTTTCAGCGCCACAGGCACATCTGCTTTATTGGCAGCGGATGATTTCAACGTCATCTTAATGGTGTCTCCTTCCATAACGGCAGCCGGATCTGCGAAGATGCTCAGCTTCATGCTGTCGTTATCAAGGATCGGTACGGACACACGGGAGTTAGCTGCCAGCGGCCAGGTAATACCTGTCATTGTGCTGCTTACATCCCTGATCTCTATGTCTACCGTTTCAGTGCCTTCCACCAAGATATCATCTATGGGCAGCAGGTTCACAGATACACCGTTTTGTCCGGCGGGTATGGTGAGCGAACCAGATACCGGCGTGTAGTCAGTACCGGGGGTAGCAGAACCGCTTACGTTATAGTTCACCTGCACATCCTTTAATACTGTCAGGGCTGGATCAGAGAAGCGTATGCGGAAAGTGCCCGTTGTTGAAGGCTCGCTTGCATCCTTTATTTTTTCCACCATCATGGCCCGGCCGGTGGAGCTTAAATCGTCATCAGCTATATTAAGGGTCAGCGTTGTGGTATTCACCGGGAAGGTCACCGTGCTGCTGCCTCTTGGCATACGTGCCTGCTGCAGGGTAAGGGTTACCGTTTCATCTCCTTCCAGCGATTTATCATCTATTACTGTTACCGGGATAGCCAAGCTATTAGTACCGGCCTTAATAACGGCTGTTGATCCAACTGCTTTCCAGTCGGCAGCAGAAGCTGTTCCGCCAATAGCGAGGGTCACATTAATATCTGCAGCAGCAAGCAGGCCGCCCGGCAGGCTGATAGTAAAGCCTCCGTTGGTAGAAGGTTCCGCTGCATCTCCTGTTTTCACGGCGGTAATCTGCAACGGATCTTCCGGAATGGTAATATTAGCAGGCGCCACTACGGTATAGCCCGCGGTAGCAGTGGTATTCAGTTTCAGTATTTCGGTGCCTTCCGCCAGGTTATCACTAACTATTTGTATGGTACGTGTTAACTGATTGGTACCTGCGGGGATGGTTACTGAGGCAGGCAGACCGCTGAAGTCGGCAGCGGCGCCGGTGAAAGTGGCATCCGGAGTGATGGTCAGTGTGACGTTTGATGCCGAAGTAATACCAGGTTTTACAAAACCGATGGTCACCCCTGAGCTGTTGCCTTCATGCAGTGTGGTAGAATCGATGGCCACACGCAGCTGACGGTTAGCAGGGTCTTTACCGGTGAGGTCATCTATCGTTACACTGAGACTGTCTGCAGTGATGCCGGCGAAACCGGTAACAGCTGCTTTCAGGCGCAGGAGCTCTGCTGCTTCTATTATATTATCGTTTAGCGCGTTAATGGTAATATCCTTAAAGTTCTCGCCCGGGTTAATGGTAATAGTGACGGGCAATCCGCTGTAATCGGTGGTGGCGGCGGTAGACGCGCTACCGGCTGACACGGTTACATCAAAGGGTTTGTAAGGTGTAATACCTGCAGGCAGGGATACCCTTACCGTATAGGTATTGCCTTCCACTACGGTAGTACCCGCAGAGAATGGCTGCGGCTGCAGGGTTATTTTCGGATTGCTGCCATCTTTAATAGTAAGCGACAGTGTATCACCTGTAAACCCGACGGCATTGGCTTTTATGATCAGGCTTTCATCTTCTTCCAGCAGGTTATCTGTGTTGGCCTTTATTGCTGCCGGGAATTTAACGGAGCCGGAACCAGCTTTAATGGTAACGGTAACAGGCAATGCGGTATGTTCTGCATCTGTAGCTACAGAGGAAGCATCCTTCAGAATGGTAACAGGAATATCATAGCTGGTGATCTTGCCTGCGGGCAGTGCGATGGTGACCATTGCACCGGCGCCCCCTTCTGTAATGGAAGTAGTATCAGCGCTGATTGTCAGCGGCATGCCTACCACATAATCCTGGTCTTTTAAGGTAACGGTGGCCGGTGTGAATGTAACACCTGCCAGGCCGCTGGATGTGGCGTTGATCACGAGCGTCTCATCCGGTTCCAGCAGACCGTCTGCAGCAACGTGGATGACACCGGTAACAGCTGCGTTGCTGTTATTGAGCTGCGGCACAGGATCGAAGGTATAGTCTGCATTTACTGCGGTAGAACCCGTGCCTGTTTGCGGTGTAATATTAATAGGCACTTCCGTGGTAATACCTGCAGGCAGGCTGAAGGTTACGTTATACGCTGTGTTTTCGTTCAGCGGACCAGGCTGTGTTGATATCGTGATCACTTTATTAGCTGGATTCTTACCGGTAACATCGAGGACGCTATCGCCGGTTTGTGTAAAGGTCAGTCCGGGTATGTCTGTAGTAGCCCCACTCAATGTGAAGGCTTCTGTATTTTCAAGCACCTGGTCGATCTGGGCAGCCAGGTATTTACTAACCGTTACTTCACGCTGGCCTACAGGGATCGTAATGGTGCTGGAAGTGAAGCCGAGGTCTGTAGCGCTGGCTGCAGAAGTTGCATTCCTGGTAATGGTAACGGCTATGGGTCTGCCGGCCATTATATTCGGATTGATAAATCCAACTTTCATGGCCACCGAGTCGCCTTCATTAATACCCCCGCCACCAACAATGCTCATCTGGAGCTTGCGGTTAGCAGGGATATTCAGGGTAGAATCCCGGATGGTGATGGTGAATGGTATGATATTATAGTCTAAAGAGCCGCCTGCGAGCACCAGGGTCTCATCACCTTCTACCAAACTATCCAGCAGGGCGCTGAGCGTAAAGGTAGAGCTGTTGGTACCTGCAGTGATCTTGAAGAAGGCCGCTTCAGGCAATGCGGTGTAATCAGCAGCTTCAGATGTGCCGCCTGGTACGATGGCCAGCGGAATGTCGTTGCTGGCATTGGTGCCCGGAGGCAATGCTACGGTAAATATCACCGCTGCGCCACCTTCAATGAAGTCTGGTGCCGAAGCAGTTATTCGCAGTGTATTGGCGTCGTCGTCCAGTATTAATATATCGTATGGTGCGAAATCATAAGTACGCGGAACATTATCTGATACTACCGCCGTTACGTGCAGTTTCTCTGTGCCTTCAGACAGGTTATCATCAATTACAGTGAACGGAATGGTAGTTAAGTTGCCGCTGGTGATCTGGAAGGCGATGCTATCCAGCGTATAATCTGCTACGGATGCGGTAGAAGCAGGATCGTTCTGCAGCTGGCCCAGCTGGATCTTAATGGGTATTTCTGTAGTAACACCTGCGGGCAGGCTGAACTGCAGGCCGCCGTTATAGGGCTCGCCTACGGTAACGCCTGGTACAGGACGCATGCTGATCACGCGGTTGGCGGGATCGTCATAGGTCTTATCTATTATGTTGATAGCTGCGCTTACAGTCTTATGTACACCCGCTATGTCAGCATCTCCCTGCAGGTCCAGCAGTTCCTGGTATTCGAGTATTTTGTCTGCCGCAGCTGTTATGCTGAAGGTTGCCGAGTTGGTATTCTGTTTGATCACGACGGTTGAAGGGAATGTTACGTCGCCTGTGCCCGTAGTAGAATTAGATTTACGTGTGAGCGTAACGGTAATATCTGAAGCGGCCATCACACCTGCGGGCAGGCTGATGGTGGCATTAGCGGTCTGGCCTTCGTCCAGGTTAGCTGGTGCGGTAAACGTCAGGGAAACATCTTCGTCGTCCCGGATGGTGTAAGCACAGAGGTTTGCGGTGCTGTTTACGCTTAACAGGGTATTATAAACAGTATTGTCAAGGGTAAAGGTAACGCTACGGTTGCTCTGCAGTACGCTGTTACCCAGTATCATGATGGCGGTATCGACATTGATATAGGTGGGAGACGCATTGTACCTATATGTACCTGCGGGAATTAATATACCACGTTTACATTCATAATCGACACCAGCCACTGCTGGATTAGCACCGGATGGAGTAGCTTTTAACGGTACGTACAGTGGATAGGTCAGTACTATATTTTTTGAATTGATCTTGTTGTATACCTTCACTCTGAGGCCGGTAGCGGCGTGGCGGTCACTGCCTTCATCGGCGGTTACTGCAGCGCTTTCAAATTCCACGTTCAGCTGGCGGTCTGTAGCGGGAGCAATGGAATCTATATTTGTAATACCGTCAAAATCTGTAATGGTATTGCCGTAACCGGATAATATGCGAGCGGAATAAACCCTTGCTGTTTTATCGAGTCTGGTGAGGCTGCCTCCATAAACGATACCGAGCTCTGTATGTACGATCATACCATTCTGGGTTCCGTCGTAGTTGGTATTATAGATATCGTTCAGCCAGCAGCTTTCAGGTATGTTAATGATCATCCCGGCTGCATCGGTAGCCATGAAGGAGGAGAAGCCCTTTTTCATCCTGAGCACGTGAGCGCGGTTGCTATTATATGACCCGCAGGCAAGGTCACGAAATAAACCTACCGTAGTGTAGGGTGCTGCATCGGGGCCAATCCCTTTAGAGCAGGCCGCATTACCTGCCCAATCGCCTGTAGTAACGTCGAGGGCGGCGTATTCGGCAAGATATAGATGGCCCATGGCCGTGAATTCGTCATCCACAGCAGCAACGGTGTAATCCATTATAAAATAGGCCTGATCTTTCACGTAGGTGATATCGCAGATCACGGTTATTTTTTCTGTTCCGCCATATACCGTTGACCTATAGTTCAACACATTACCTACCATTTGAACGCGCCAGGGAGACATTACCGTTCCGTCTCCTCTTTTGGGCGAGATATAGTCCCAGTTCACTTTATTAATTCTCCTGGTGCTATCCGTAGACCTACTGTTGAGTCCTATGTAGGCGGTAATGCCCCGTGGGGCGTCAGTACCTTCATAGGTCTGGCTGTATCCATTCTTATAGACGCGCTGGGAGCCGTCTGCCAGTATTTCGATCTTCAGGCCGGGATCGGCGGCGGTACCGCCGGTTTCATTGATAGTTTCTATTACCTGGGCACTTACGCTACTGCCAGTTAATAACAAGAGTATCAGTACCAGGAACTTTTGCAGCCGGGATACGGCTTTACAAAAGACACCCCGGCCTTTGCTTTCTACGGTATAGGAAAAAACTGACATAATTGTGCGTAAATTTCTATTTATGCATCTATATTTTAAGATCCAACAGATTAATTATAGTGAGCGATAAGCGCTCCAAACATCCTCTCTTTTGTTCACTTTATTCCAGTCCAAGTTGCAGGTAGGCCTTATATATCAACACTTTGTGCCTTTGTGGAAGGTGCAGCATGCCGATAGATAAGACCTCTGACATATTATATAATACACGAATTTATATAAAATAAATATATTACCGTAATTAAATTTAATTTTTCCACACTATGTTAACAACCTGGTAACAAAATGCTGTATATGGCATACACGCTACAGTCTTCATTTTATTCAGATTATTTTTCGGATTGAATGTGGAAAACCCCTTGGATATAGAACAAATCACTGCGAGAGAGTGATAAAGTGGATTTTTCTACTGAGTATTGGCAGGTGATGTAAAATAAAGGTAGATTTGCGAAAAATAAGATAGTAACATGTCAACAATCGCTAAATCCAACATTGACTTTAGCCTTAAATATAAGGTGAAAGATATGTCTTTGGCCGAGTGGGGTCGGAAGGAAATAGAGCTGGCAGAAGCCGAAATGCCGGGCCTGATGTCTCTGAGGGAAGAATACGGAGCCAGCAAGCCGCTGAAAGGCGCCCGCGTTGCCGGATGTCTGCACATGACCATCCAGACCGCCGTACTCATCGAAACCCTGGTACACCTGGGTGCTGAAGTACGCTGGAGCTCCTGCAACATCTTCTCTACACAGGATCACGCTGCTGCTGCTATTGCCGCTGCCGGTATCCCGGTGTTTGCATGGAAAGGCATGAACGCTGAAGAATTTGACTGGTGCATTGAGCAGACCCTTTTCTTTGGCAGCCCTGACCGTCCGCTGAACATGATCCTGGACGACGGTGGCGACCTTACCAATATGGTACTGGACGTTTATACCGAACTGATACAGCATATCAAAGGATTGAGCGAAGAGACCACTACCGGCGTTCACCGTCTGTATGAGCGCATGCAGAAAGGTACACTGCCTTTACCTGCTATCAACATCAACGACTCTGTTACCAAATCCAAATTTGATAACAAGTATGGCTGCCGCGAATCCTGTGTGGATGCTATCCGCCGTGCAACGGATGTGATGATCGCCGGTAAAGTAGCTGTAGTAGCTGGTTTTGGCGATGTGGGCAAAGGCTCTGCTGAATCCCTGAGAGGTGCAGGCGCCCGTGTGATCGTTACTGAAATAGACCCGATCTGCGCATTGCAGGCTGCTATGGAAGGTTATGAAGTGAAGAAGATGGCGGATGCTATCAAGGAAGCCGACATTGTGGTGACTACCACCGGCTGCCGCGACATCATCACCGGCGAGCACTTCAAACTGATGAAAGACAAGTGTATCGTATCCAACATCGGTCACTTCGATATTGAGATAGATGTTGCCTGGCTGAACAAAAACTATGGTAATACCAAAGTGGAGATCAAGCCCCAGGTAGATAAATATACTATCGACGGTAAGGATATCATCCTGCTGGCTGAAGGCCGCCTGGTAAACCTGGGTTGCGCTACCGGCCACCCTTCTTTCGTGATGAGTAACTCTTTTACCAACCAGGTACTGGCTCAGCTGGAACTGTGGGGTAACAGCGCCAACTACGAGAACAAAGTATATGTGCTGCCTAAGCACCTGGATGAGAAAGTAGCCCGCCTGCACCTGAAGAAAATAGGTGTAGAGCTGGACGTACTTACTTCTGCGCAATCAGAATACCTGGGTATTCCCGCAGCAGGTCCGTACAAGCCGGATTACTACCGTTACTAATCATAACGGTTCAGATGATACTCATAGTCAGAAAGGAGAAAGGGACAATGTCCTTTTCTCCTTTTCCTTTTATGCATTCTCCCTTATTTTTGCAATATGACCAAGCTAAGTGTTAACATCAACAAGTTTGCTACCCTGCGTAATGCCCGCGGCGGCAATCTCCCGGATATCTTAAAAGTAGCCCAGGATTGTGAGCGTTTCGGCGCAGAGGGTATTACCGTGCATCCCCGCCCTGACCAGCGGCATATACGCTACCAGGACGTATGGGACCTTAAACCGCTTGTTACCACAGAGTTCAATATAGAAGGCTATCCCTCCAAAGAGTTTATGGACCTGGTGCTGGCCGTAAAACCCCACCAGGCTACGCTTGTACCAGACCCGCCAGACGCCATCACCTCCAATACCGGATGGGATACCAAAAAACACCAGTCTTTCCTGAAAGACGTGATCGCCCAACTAAAAAAAGCAGGGATCCGTGTATCCATCTTCCTGAACGCAGAAGTGGATAAGGTGGAAGGAGCTAAAACCGCAGGCGCCGACCGTATCGAACTATACACCGGCCCCTACGCCGAAGAGTACACGAGAGCCCGCACCCAGCCGCAAAACCTGCAGCTGTTCAATGACTATAAGAACACCGCCAGGGAAGCCGTAGCTATCGGATTAGACCTGAACGCCGGGCACGACCTGAACCTGGATAACCTGCGCTTCTTCAAACTGCACATTCCTCAATTAAAAGAAGTTTCCATTGGCCATGCCCTGGTATGCGATGCGCTTTACCTCGGACTGGAAAATACCATCCAGCAGTATAAACGGCAGCTGGCAGATTAAGCCGCTACGCTTTTACTAAGCTCTCATGCGCTTTTACTGAAGCTTGTATGCGCTTTTACCGTAGGTATCACTAAGGTTACACTAAGCTTATACGAGGAATACACTAAGGCTTTACGAGGAGTAAACGAGGATAAGACGAGGATCCGTCATTCTCTTACCAGCATGCCCCATTGCTGTAAGGGAAGGTTGATGCCCAGCTGGTTAAAGGCGGCTGCCCGCTGGTACCAGGCACGGGCATAACGCAGCTGCAGCTTGCGGGTGATCACCCCGATCCCGGCAGAAAAACCACTTAATCCCGCCTGCCCGGACCATGCCAATTCCTGCCTACGCAAATGGTTGTAGGCCAGGGTTAGCTCCACATAACGGCCTATCTCCCACTGGGCTGCCAGCACAAAATGCCTGAACAGCTTATCGAAGGCCTTATTGCCTGTACGAACAGTATCCCCGTCGGAAATAACATTGCCATCTTCCAGGGAGGGATCTGCATAACGGATGTTGAACTGGTAGAGGTGGTGTATGGTAGCGGATAATTGCAGGGGCAGATGCTGCAGGCGTTTGGAGATGCCCACCTGCAGGTCAAAAGGCAGGGGCTCCCGGTTACCGGTAACGTAAGTACGCAGCTGGGCGCCCATGTTACGGGCCGTTAAGCCTATTTGCAACTGCCGGGCAGTATCCTGGTAGGCGATACCTACATCTGCTGCGATACCGGTGGAGCTGTAGGGCTGGTAACGGGAATGGATAAATTTCAGAGAAACACCATAATACCATTTTTCGAGGTAGCGCCTGGAGGCCGTGAGCTGCCAGGCAATATCGCGGGGCGTAAAGGAGCCTTGTACATTACCGGCGGCATCCGTCTGGGCCATACTGCCGTAATTCACATACTGCACACTCCCGGCAAAGGTGGTCTGCAGCTTTTCCGCATGATAGCCGAACATGACGTGGCCGTAGCGTACATCTGCCACGTAGCTGGTGTAATTGGCCTGTAAATGCCCGTGCATGGAGGGCCTGAGTAAGGCCGGACTAACAGTGGCTAATGAAATATCTTCGGTTTGCTGGCTTACGCTCATACCTCCGAGGGCGGTTAACTGGGGAGCGGCAGGCAGGTCAAGAAAAGGAAATACGCTTTTACCTCCCAGCACCTGTGCTGTCAGGGATTGAATACATAGGATACACGCGATGAGCAGGGAACAGCGTTTTGACATCGGGGCACAAAATACTAATAATTATGCCCATAATTACAAGCACTCCTGGCAGATCCTTTTTGCAATTTCCCTGATCAGCCCATCGGCAATGATCTCTTCCCGGTACAGTGCCCCTACGCACTCCCCTTCTGAAGAGACAAACAGCAGTTCGTGGCCTACTACATTGGCCTTGATGCGGCATTGTTTTGATTTTCGCTCTACGGAGATGTCCACATCATAACGGTCGTTCTTGTACGGTACGCTCAGCACCTTATGTGTTCTCATTGCAAATAAGTTTATATGACCCAATAAATACGCTCCAAAAAGCGTACCTGTGCAATAGTTTCCCCTTAAAAACATAAAGCCACTCCAACGTTCTGAAGGAATGGCTTTATGAACCCTTAAAACAATCAACATGAAGTTCACTTCCAATACAACAAATACTCAGAAGTGAACCGTATAATTGGTTGCCGCCAGGACTGACAGCAATCTTAACACTTACTTCTTTAATAACGCAATATCCAGCACTTGGTTCATTTCTTTTACAAAATGGAACTTAAGGCCTTTTATATAGTCAGGATTGATATCTTTTATGTCTTTTTCGTTCTGCCAGCACAGTATCACTTCTTTGATACCGGCGCGTTTGGCGGCAAGGATCTTCTCCTTGATGCCTCCTACCGGTAATACCTGTCCGCGGAGGGTGATCTCCCCGGTCATAGCCAGGTAGGACTTTACTTTACGGCCTGTAAAGGCGGAAGTTAATGCGGTCAGCATAGTAACGCCCGCGCTGGGACCATCTTTAGGTACTGCCCCCTCCGGTACGTGCACGTGCACGTTCTTGTGGGAGAAGTATTTGGGATCGATCTTATAGTCGGAGGCGTTTGCCTGTATATAGCTTAGTGCGGTAGACACGGATTCCTTCATTACATTGCCCAGGTTGCCGGTGAGCCGCAGCTCCCCTTTACCATCGCTCAGGCTGGTCTCTATAAAGAGAATATCGCCGCCTACATAGGTCCAGGCCAGGCCGATCGCTACGCCAGCCGGGTTGCCGGCCTTGTACAATTCATTGGAATAACGCGACTTGCCCAGGATCTTTTCCACCACTTCCTCGCTCAGTGCATCGGGCACTTTGTTTTCCAGTGCCACGTCTTTTGCCAGTGAACGCATGATAGATGCCAGGAGCCTGTCCAGCTCGCGGACGCCGCTTTCCCGGGTATACTGCTGGATCATCTTTTCCAGCACGGGGTTGCCGAATTTCATCTTCAGGTCTTTCAGACCGTGCGCTTCCTTTTGTTTAGGCAGGAGGTGCCTTTTGGCGATCTCTACCTTTTCTTCTACCGAGTATCCGCTGAGGTCAATGATCTCCAGGCGGTCGCGCAGGGCGGGGCTGATCGCGTTGATATTATTGGCGGTAGCTATGAACAGTACCTTACTGAGGTCGTATTCCAGCTCCAGGTAATTATCGTAGAAGGTGCTGTTCTGTTCGGGATCCAGCACTTCGAGCAGGGCTGAACTGGGATCTCCCCTGAAATCGTTACCGATCTTATCTATCTCGTCGAGGATCATCACCGGGTTGGATGATTTTACCTTGCGGATAGACTGGAGGATACGTCCGGGCATGGCCCCGATATATGTTTTGCGGTGACCACGGATCTCGCTTTCGTCGTGCAGGCCGCCGAGGCTCAGGCGCACATATTTGCGGCCGATGGCGTTGGCGATAGAACGGCCCAGGGAGGTTTTACCAATACCGGGAGGGCCTACAAAGCAGAGGATGGGCGATTTCATATCACCTTTCAGCTTCAGTACGGCCAGGTATTCAAGGATGCGTTCCTTGATCTTGTCCATACCGTAGTGATCATGATCCAGCACTTTCTGTGCTTTTTTCAGGTCGTAGCTGTCTTTGGTATAATCCTGCCAGGGCAGGTCCAGCATGAGGTCGAGGTGGTTGTACACCACGCTGTAGTCCGGTGTACTGGGATGCATGCGCTCCAGCTTTTCAGCGCCTTTGCGGAACAGCTCTGCGGCGGCTTCCGTCCATTTCTTCTCTTCGGCTTTGCGCTGCATTTCCCGGATCTCGCGGTCGTTGGTGTCGCCGCCCAGCTCTTCCTTGATGGATTTCAGCTGCTGCTGCAGGAAATATTCTCTCTGCTGTTTATCGAGATCAGCTTTGGTCTTGTTGGTGATCTTGTTCTTCAGTTCTGCCAGCTGCAGTTCCACCTGCAGGAGCTTCAGCAGCACTTCTGCGCGTGTCCTGAGGTTGTTGATCTCCAGCAGCTGTTGTTTGTCTTTCAGCTCGCTATTGAGATTGGACGCCACGAAGTGTACCAGGAAGGATGCATTCTCAATATTTTTCAGGATGACGCTGGCTTCGGAGGGCAGGTTCGGCGAGAGCTGAATGATCTGAGCTGCCAGGTCTTTAATGGATGAAATATAGGCATCGAACTCCTGGTCGGACTCGCTTACTTCGTCGTTTAAAATGGTAATACTGGCTTTGAAGTAAGGATCTTCAGTAGTGATCGCATCTATTTTAAAGCGTTTGCGGCCTTGTATGATGATGGTGGTGCCTCCGTCGGGCATTTTGATCAGCTTAACGATCCGGGCTACGGTACCTACCCCGGTAAGATCCGATATATTAGGGTCTTCTATCGTACTGTCTTTTTGCGCTACCACACCGATCAATTTGTCAGTCCGGTAGGCATCGTTCACGGCTTTGATCGATTTATCCCTTCCTACCGTGATCGGCAGTACCACACCGGGGAACAGCACCGTGTTCCTTAAGGGCAGTATGGAGAGCTCCTGTGGTATTACTTCATCTTCCTGGCCGTCTCCGTCTTCGTTTAAAGGGATAATAGGCATGAATTCCATCTCTTCTTCCGGATTCCCTAAATAAAATCTATTCATCGTGTTAGTTTAGCTCCATGAAAGGTAGACATTTTGTCAGGATGACAGGTGTCTGCCTGCTTTTTTTATAACGCTTATATAGTGTTCAAGTTTAATGCCAAGCAAATAAAAAGTCCACGGCCCATGCCTGCGTTTTGCAACATCCGTTGTTGCAGGCAATGAACCATGGACTATGGAACATTAAAACTTTCGTGCTTACTTAGAGCGTTACGCCCACGCCCAGCTGGATAGCCTGATTTTTCCAGTTGCTGGAGTTGGCTACATCGCCGGCATTCTTCACATCTGTGAAACCGATGATGTAACGGGCGCTCACGTTGATGATGGGCAGCTGCAGCCAGAGACCAGCTACACCGGCTACATCGCCGCCTTTAAAGGCTTCTTTGGATCCCTGTAATGCATTCTTGTCGCTCAACAGTGCGCTGAACTGAGGACCTACCTGCAGTTTCAGGCGGGGGGTACCCAGGTTGATGTTGGCAAGGAGCGGAATGCTGAGGTAGTTCAGGCTGATCTTTTTGTTGTTGTTATCCGGATCATTCAGGTTATCGGTGTTATAGATCTCGCTGAACTTGTCGGTTGTTTTTGTTTTGGTGGAAGAGAAGATCAACTCACCCTGTACGCCGAAGCCTTTCACCAGGTTTACCTGTGCAAAGCCGCCGAGGTGATAGCCCAGTTTAAAACCGTCCTGGTAGCCGGTACCATCCAGTTTACCCAGGTTGGCGCCACCTTTAAAACCAAATCTCAGTAATCTGTCCTGCGCATGAGCCGAGGAGAAAGCAGTCAGTCCCAGTACTGCCATTACAAAAAACAGTTTTTTCATCTTAGTGTAGTTTGGATTTTAATTGCAGATTGTTTTCAATTAACACATGGGATCAGTGATCACACGTGTAGTTTGGATATGTTCTATACAGTCTTTCAACGGTGCATGGTACCTTATTGTTTAAACAATGAACCTACTTATCAGACGGAGTTCGTTTAATCATCCCCTATATACCCACACTACTTTTTCTCCGCTGTGATATTGATAGCAAATTCTATGCTATACTTCTTAAGAATTAAGAAAGAGGTTGAAATATAGTATAAAAATATACTACGTGAAATCAGAAGCTGTAACTTGCCCTGGCGGTGAAGTAACTCATGAAGCTTTTGTCTTCGCCTTGCAGGGGTTTAAAGATGGTAAAGGAAGGTGAGAGCGTTACCTTTCCAATGCTGTAGGAAATGTTGAAGGTAAGATCAAGCGCCCGGGGCTCAAAACCGGTTTTGGCTTCGGATTCAGAGGCTGCAGGCTGGCCCTGCGAGTCCTGGGGATTGGCTTTACTTCTCCTGATATCGTCCTTTATTTTGGGGGATCGGGAAATGTACTGAAAGCCTTTCATGTTGCTGTAATAATGTGCAGTGCCGGCCGTAAAGCCGAGAGATGGCGTAAACAGCAGGGCATCATCAAACTTCAGCACATCTAAAAAAATAAAGGGATGGCGCAGGGCGAATATCGCGTTGAAGTCTCTTGCCGAAATGGTGCTTACGGTTTCACTGCTGCCGTAGGTTACACGGCGCTTGCGCCCTATCTGCCAGTAGTTCACTACGCGATCAGTTTGACGGCCCCAGCCAAAATCCAGGCTGACACCGGGTTGCAGCCACCAGTTACGGTAATAGAAATATACGAACAGCTCGTTCTTGATAGGCGTTACAGGTACATCGCTGGAATCTGCAAAGAAGTAACGTGTATAGGAGATGCCTGTCAGAAAATTCCTGCTCTTCGTATAGTCATAGCTGGCAGACAGGTCCCATTCGAACCAGGGGCTCTTTTCCGAATTGACCAGATAGTATCCGCTGAAAGAGGCAGAGAGACCGGATTTATGATAATAAGCTACAGAGGGAGAGAAAAAATTCTTCATCACAATGGGGCGTTCGAAATCGGCTGTTTTTGCCCCATAGGCAGGATTGTTACCGTAACCAATTCCGACGAGGACCTCACTCTTTTCCTGTTTTTGTAGAATCGAGTCCAGCTGCCGTTGCAGCTCTTCTAAAGATGTTTGTCCCACCGTTATTTGGCTACAGCCTAATAAGCATGCCAGTACGACGCACCAGTGTTTCCACATTTGTGAAGTTATGGTATCTTTTACTAATATACCAAGTGCAAGATAGGATTAATTTTGAAGTTTGAGGTTTGAAGTTTGAGGTTTGAGGTTCGTTAAAGGTTGGAAGTTCAGATCGTGTTATCTGCCTTACAACAAGCCTTATAACAGGCAAAACGCTTTGTTTTGAACCTGTAACTTTTAACGAACCTCAAACTTCAAACCTTACACTAATTCGATAAGCGTTATTTCCGGTAAAATCCCTACCCGGCCGGGATACCCGAGGAAACCGAAGCCACGGTTTACGTACAGGCGCTGGGCGCCTTGTTTATACAGACCGGCCCATTCTTTATAGAAATACTGGGCGGGGCTCCATTTTACGCCGGGGATCTCCACGCCGAATTGCATACCGTGGGTATGGCCGGCCAGCATCAGGTCGATATCCGGATACTCGGGCCTAACCTGGGCATTCCAGTGAGTGGGATCATGGGAGAGCAATATTTTAAAGGGCGCGTGGGCAGCGCCTTCGTAAGCTTTTTTCAGGTCGCCGTATTTAGGGAAGCGGCTCATGGCGCTCCAGTTCTCGATACCGAGGAGGGCGATCTGCTGGCCTTGGCGTTCCAGGAGCACGTGCTCATTCATGAGCAGGCGCCAGCCCAGTTCACCGTGCACCTGTTTGAGGCGTTGCAGGTTCTCGGCCCGCTGTTTACTGAAGCCGCTGGCGTCTCTGTCGGGCCAGGGATAATAATCGCCGTAGTCATGGTTCCCCAGTGTTGAATAAACGCCCATAGGGGCTTTTACCTGGCTGAAGAGGTCCATATAATGATCCATTTCCGTGGCGCGGTCGTTCACGAGGTCGCCGGTAAAGAGCACAATATCTGCCTGTTGGGCGTTCACCAGCTCAATTCCTTTCTGTACGGCGGCCTTATTATTGAAGCTGCCGGAATGGATGTCTGACAGCTGAACAATGCGGAGGCCTTTAAAAGCAGGCGGCAGGTTTTTGAAAGCCATCTTTATTTTATGCACCCGGTAATTGTACTTGTTGGAGAAGCCGTAAGTAAGGGTAGCGAAGAGGCTGCCTCCCATCAGGAGGCCCATTTTGGTGAGGAACTGGGAGCGGGTAATGCCGCTGGGTACCTCCGCCGGCTGAGGAGCTTTGGATGAGCCGAATTGCTGGATGATCCACATAACGCCACGGCGCACATCATCCACCAATAAAAATATCACCGTCAGCAGTTTGGCCATGACGAGGCCGATGAGGATGGCCAGCACATAAGACCGGACAATGGGTTTCCAGTCGTGCCAGTTCAGATAAGGGAGCAATATGATCGTGGCAAGGCAGGCGATAGATATGAGCCAGTAGCCGCCATATACCAGGGTCCTGGTACGGGGGGCTGCAGCATTGCTCATTATAGCCCGTATACCCATGAAAACGTAAATATCCAGGCAAATGATCAATAGGATAAGTACAACCGAATTTAGTCCTGAGCGCATGTTGAAAACAAAATTATGTCAAATTGAAATGACGATTGACCGGCACTGATATTGTACACTTCATCAAAAATTCTGCTAAGAATGGGCTTCTTGTCTGCTCATCCGTACAAGCTACTCAGAATCAAATTATTAACATCGAATTACACTATTTTTTGTGAATAAATAAATATTCTCTTCCCGTTTATATTTGTCTAATCGTTGTATTTTTGTCACATTTGGTATCTTCAGCCGGTTATATTATGAAATTTACTTATTACGGTCACTCATGTTTTGCGGTAGAGATCAAAGGTAAGCGGATCCTTTTCGACCCTTTCATCACTTATAATGAGCTGGCCAAATCAGTGGATGTAAACAGTATAGTGGCAGACTACATTTTTGTTTCCCACGGGCATGACGATCATGTTGCGGACCTGGTTAACCTGGCCCGCCGCACGAAAGCCACTGTGGTAGGCAGCTATGAGCTGGTTACCTGGGCGGGGAAACAGGGTATTGAAAAAACGCACCCGATGAACACGGGCGGTAAGTGGCCCTTTGAATTTGGTACGGTGAAGTGCGTGGTTGCCCACCACTCCAGCGGCATGCCGGACGGTTCATATGGCGGTAACCCGCTGGGATTCATTTTCATTACCGAAGCAGGTAATTTCTATTACAGTGGCGATACGGCACTGACCTTTGATATGGAGCTGGTGCCGCGTTTTGCTCAACTGGATTTTGCCGTGCTGCCTATCGGGGATAATTTCACGATGGGGATAGAAGACGCGATCATCGCGTCTGAGTTCATTGAATGTAAGCGTATCATTGGCGTGCACTATGATACGTTTGGTTATATCAAGATCGATAAGGAAAAGGCCCAACAGGCTTTTGCGGAGGCGGGACTGGAATTGCTGCTGCCGGATATTAACAGCTCTATTGAGCTGTAAGCCATTAGCTGTTAGCCGTTAGCTATTAGCTGAAAAAAAGACACGACACACGGGCTAAAAGCTAAAGGCCAAAAGCTAAGAGCTGTTTTAGATCCGCCTATTTATCCTATAGAAACCAAAGAACCTATTTTAAGTTTAACATGGCAAGAATAATCGCAATAGCCAATCAAAAAGGGGGCGTAGGTAAGACAACCAGCGCAATTAACCTGGCCAGCAGCCTGGCCGTGCTGGAATATAAGACCCTGCTGGTAGACGCAGACCCGCAGGCGAACAGCACAACGGGATTGGGCTTTGATCTGCGTAACATACAGCAAAGCCTGTACGACTGCATGGTGAACGATGTTCAGGCCAAAGACGTACTGCTGGAATCTGACACACCGAACCTGAAAGTATTACCCTCCCATATAGACCTGGTTGGCGCCGAGCTGGAGCTGATCAACCACCCGAACCGTGAGCAGGTGATGAAGCAGGTGATAGACCCCGTAAAGAATGATTACGACTTTATTATAGTGGATTGTTCTCCTTCGCTGGGCCTGATCACTGTGAACGCCCTGGTAGCGTCTGACTCCGTGATCATCCCGGTACAGTGTGAGTTCTTCGCGCTGGAAGGTCTGGGCAAACTGTTGAATACCATCAAGATCGTACAGAGCAGGCTGAACACCTCCCTGGAGATTGAAGGCATCCTGATGACCATGTACGACGGCCGTTTGCGCCTGAGCAACCAGGTAGTGGATGAAGTAAAACAGCATTTCGAGCAAAGCGTGTTCAATACCATCATTCACCGTAATACCAAACTGGGTGAAGCGCCGAGCTTTGGTAAATCTGTGATCATGTATGACGCAGCCAGCACAGGCGCTATCAATTACCTGAACCTGGCCAAGGAAATACTGCAGAAAAATAACTTTACGAAAATTAAATTAGAAGATAAAATCCTAGCAATTAACGATGACCAATCCGAGTAAGAAAGAGGCGTTGGGAAAAGGCATCCGCTCGCTGCTTCAAAACATAGACACCGATCTGAAACAGACTACCAGCGCACTTGGAGAACAGGTGGTGGCAGCTGCAACCGGCATTGAACGCATACCGCTGGACCAGATAGAAGTGAACCCGAAGCAGCCCAGGCGTGACTTTGACGAGCAGGCGTTACAGGAGTTGAGCCATTCCATCAAGCTGCATGACGTTATACAGCCTATTACCGTAAGCAAGTCAGGTAAGAAATTCCAGCTGATAGCCGGTGAACGCCGTTTACGCGCCAGCAAGATGGCAGGATTAAAAGATATCCCTGCGTATGTAAGGCAAGTCAATGACCAGGAACTGCTGGAACTGGCCCTGCTGGAAAACCTGCAAAGGGAAAACCTGAATGCGATAGAAATAGGCCTGAGCTATAAACGGCTGATGGACGAGTGCACTTTGACACAGGAGCAGGTAGCCGACAGGATGGGTAAAGAAAGAAGCACCGTAACCAATTATATCCGTTTGTTAAAGCTGCCCCCTGATATCCAGGTAGCTGTACGCAACGGTCAGCTGAGCATGGGCCATGCCCGGGCGCTGATCGGTATTGAGAACGTGGAAAAACAGCTGTTCGTTTTCAACGAGATCATCAAGGATGGCCTGTCTGTACGCCAGACCGAGGAGCTCGTGCGGAAAACGAATCATATCGACAAAAGCAGTGTTAAAAAACCGGTAAAAAATACTTTGCCGCCTCCTTATCAAAAAATAGAAGATAACTTAGCTTCTCATTTTTCAACGAAGGTTCTACTGGACAGGAACAAGGCGGGTAAAGGCAGTATCACCATTGAGTTTTACTCCGACGAGGAACTGGACAGTATACTGGAAAAAATAGACTTATACGGTGGCTAACAAAGCAGGGTATATATTTCGCCATTTATTGTCCCTTTTTCTATTAGTCCTGATAACCGTCTGTACCAGCAGGCCGTTATATGCACAGGATACATCCCGCATCAGACCCGACACCATTCGTCCCGCAACAGCCAGGAAGGATAGCCTGCACGCTCCCGCTACGGCTGCCGTGAAAAAGGATTCTGTGCCTCCCCTGCCGCCAAGGATACCTCACAGTCCGCGCAAAGCCGCTTTCTATTCAGCCGTGCTGCCCGGTTTAGGACAGGCCTATAACCGCGAATACTGGAAGATACCGCTGGTATACGCCGCTATGGGTATTTCTGCCGGCTTCTTTATCGGCAACTTCAATTATTATAAAGATTTCAGGGACGCATACCGCATGCGTATGGATGGCAACGCCAATACCGTAGACGCCTATGTGGGGCTGTACAGCGACGCCTCCCTGAAAGTGCTGCGTGACGCCTACCGGCAATACGTGGATTACTCCGTACTGGTATTTGTACTGGCTTATGGCCTGAATATTATAGACGCTACCGTGTTTGCGCATCTGAAAGACTGGAACATGTCTGACGACCTGAGTATGCGCGTGGTGCCGAAGGTAATGGATACGAAGGCGATCGGTCTCAGTCTGCAGATCAACCTGGGGAAGGGAAAACGTAGCAATAGCAAGGGGTTAGCTATTAGCTACTAGCTGCTAGCTGCTAATGGCTAACAGCTAAATACATTTTATTTCTAAATACTTATCATGAAAATAGCGCTCATCGGATACGGAAAAATGGGAAAGGCCATAGAAGCCATTGCAATTGCGAAAGGGCACGAAATTGTGCACCGCATAGACATGAACAGCACCCATCTGCTCGAAAAGGCGGAGCTGAGCAAGGCCGATGTAGCTATTGAATTCACGACCCCTGAAACCGCTTACGGCAACATCATTAAATGCTTTGAAGCCAACGTACCGGTTGTATGCGGTACTACCGGCTGGCTGGAAAAACTGCCGGAGATCAAGGCCCAGTGCCTTGAAAAGCACCAGGGCTTCCTGTATGCCAGCAATTTCAGCGTTGGCGTGAATATCTTCTTCGAGATCAACAAGCGGCTGGCCGAGCTGATGGCTTCCCAGCCCCAGTACGATATCAAGATGGAAGAGATCCATCATACCCAGAAAAAGGATGCGCCCAGCGGTACGGCTATCAGCCTGGCTGAGCAGATCCTGGAAAAAGTAAGCCGCAAAACCGGCTGGGTGAACGAGGCCAGCAGCAAAGCGGAAGCCCTGTCCATCCTTTCCAGGCGGATCGATCCGGCCCCCGGCACCCATAGCATCACCTACACATCAGAGATAGACGACATCACCATCACCCATACCGCCCATTCCCGCGAAGGCTTTGCCGCCGGCGCTGTTATTGCCGCTGAATGGCTGGACGGCAAAAAGGGTATCTTTACCATGAAAGATGTGCTGAACCTCTAAACTTCAAACTTTTAAATATATTTGCCTCCAACTAGGCGCGTTCCGGGTGGGATGCAAATCGTATTTATATGCTTTCAAAGAAAACACAGTATGCTTTTCATGCCTTGATCCACTTGGCTGAGAACTTGGATAAAGGGCCTATCCTGATATCTGAGATCGCCCAGGAAAAGAATATCTCCATCAAATTTTTGGAGAATATTCTGCTGGAGCTAAAGAATGCAGGCATTTTAGGCAGTAAGAAAGGAAAGGGAGGCGGTTATTACCTGATGCGCCCTCCAAAAGAGGTGCCTCTTGCACGGATCATCCGTTTGCTGGACGGCCCCATTGCCCTCCTCCCCTGCGTGAGCCTCAACTATTACGAGCGTTGCGAGAACTGTAAGGATGAGGCGGTATGCGGGTTGAATGATGTGATGAGCAAGGTGAGGGACGCTACACTTAAGATACTGGAAAACAAGACATTAAAGGACATTCTGACAAGAGACTGATCTCCTCCCCGGCCGGACAAACCATTCCGGCCCTCTATCACGACCTGAAATTTCACGGTTCCCGCTTAAAAGGATGCGTTCCTGAAAGGTATGCATCCCGGACTTGTATTGCCATACGGGCAGCTGGTGTAAATAACACGTAAATTCGTGTAATTAATCCTATCTTTTTTATAGAGTTTATGTATTTTTGCTTAGCTAAGGAAGTACATGACAGACATTAAAGCAGCAATAGCCGGAATGTCGGAACCGGCTGCCATTCAATATCTTACCGAACAATTTCCGGGCGCAGTGGCCTTTTCCACTTCTTTTGGACAGGAAGACCAGGTGCTGGCGGACATCATCTGGCGCAACCAGCTCCCGGTAAGGGTGTTCACGCTGGATACGGGCCGCCTTTTCCAGGAAACCTACGAGTTAATGGACCTGACCCGGGCCCGTTACAAACAGTCCTTCGAGGTATATTTCCCGGAAACTGCCGCAGTAGAAAAGCTGGTGGCGGAAAAAGGCATGAACAGTTTTTACGATTCTGTTGAAAACCGGAAAGAATGCTGTTACATTCGCAAAGTGGCGCCGCTGAACAGGGCGCTGCAGGGTGTAAAAGTATGGATCACCGGCCTGCGCGCAGAGCAGTCTGAGAACCGGCAGGGCCTGGAAGTACTGGAATGGGATGAAGCCCGTGGCCTGTACAAATACAACCCGCTGATCCACTGGTCCTATGAAGACATGCTGGCTTACCTGGACCAACACAATGTTCCGTTCAATAAGCTGCACAACCAGGGCTTTGTGAGCATTGGCTGTGCTCCCTGTACCCGCGCTATTGAACCGGGCGAACATCCGCGCGCCGGGCGCTGGTGGTGGGAACAGTCCAAAAAAGAGTGCGGACTGCACGGATAAAATTGATCATTAATAATGAACGATGAATGACCAAAAACGCAGTGTTCCGGGAATACTGCCGCTGGAGTTGTAAATCCTGGTTATTCGTTATTAATTTAGAGATATGAGTAATAAAATACAATGGGAGTTTCCGCAGGCATTGGAAGATGAAGCCATTTACATTCTCCGTGAAACAGCCGCCCAGTTTGAAAGGCCGGCTATCCTGTTTTCAGGGGGAAAAGATTCTATTACTATCGTGCGGCTTGCGCAGAAAGCCTTCTACCCGGGAAAGATTCCCTTTCCCCTGCTGCATATAGACACCGGCCATAACTTTCCTGAGACACTGGAGTTCCGCGATCAGCTGGTAGCTTCACTGGGAGTGGACCTGGTGGTTCGCAACGTGCAGGACAGCATTGACCAGGGCAAGGTACAGGAAGAAACCGGCAAATACGCCAGCCGTAACGCTTTACAGACCGTTACCCTGCTGGACGCTATTGAAGAGCTGAAGTATGACGCCTGTATCGGCGGCGCCCGCCGCGATGAGGAAAAAGCCCGCGCCAAGGAAAGGATCTTTTCCGTACGTGATGAGTTTGGCCAATGGAACGCCAAGATGCAGCGACCTGAACTGTTTGATATGCTGAACGGTAAAATTCATATAGGCGAGCAGGTAAGGGTATTCCCCATCTCCAACTGGACTGAGCTGGACGTTTGGAACTACATCCGGCGCGAAAAACTGGACATTCCGTCTATCTACTTCTCTCACGAAAGAGAGATCATAGAGCGCGACGGCATGTACTGGCCTTATTCTCCGTTCCTGAACACCACTGAAGAGGAAGTGCCTTTCCGCCAGAAAGTAAGGTTCCGTACCGTGGGCGATATGACCTGTACCGCTGCGGTGATCTCTGAAGCAGATAAGCTGGAAGACATTATCTCCGAGATACTGGAAGCCAAGATCTCTGAAAGAGGCGCCAGGATAGATGACAAGCGTTCTGAAGCTGCTATGGAAAAAAGGAAGCAGGCAGGATATTTCTAAAAGCATTATACAATTACAATATGGAGGTTTTACGTATAGCCACTTCCGGAAGTGTGGATGATGGTAAGAGCACACTGATAGGCCGTTTATTATACGACACCAACTCTATCCCGCAGGATAAGCTGGAAGCGCTGCATGCCGCCAGCAAGCGCAAAGGACTTGACTTTACCGACCTGTCGTTATTAACGGACGGCCTGGTGGCAGAGCGGGAACAGGGGATTACCATAGACGTGGCGCATATCTATTTTTCCACGCCTACCCGCAAATACATCATTGCCGATACACCGGGTCACGTGGAGTATACGCGTAACATGGTGACCGGCGCTTCCAACGCGCAGGTATCACTGATTCTGATCGATGCCCGCAAAGGTATTGTAGAACAGACCTACCGCCATTTCTTCATTGCCAACCTGCTGCGTATTGAGCACCTGGTGGTATGTATCAATAAAATGGACCTGGTAGATTACAGCGAAACCCGCTTTAACGAGATTGTGGCTGATTTTCAGCAGCTGCTGCAGCAGGCCGCTTTCAAAGACCAGGTGGTGGAATTTATTCCCATCTCCTCCATCTATGGCGAGAACCTGGCTACCCGCTCTGAAAAGATCGGCTGGTTTAATGGCACTCCCCTGCTGGAGTACCTGGAGCAGATCAGTTTTGATCATGAAGACAAGCACCACCCGGCCCGTTTCCCCGTACAGTTTGTGATACGGCCCAGAACAGAAGCCTATCACGATTTCCGTGGCTTTGCAGGTAAAGTGGCCAGCGGCCATTTTAGTGTAGGCGATGAGGTGATCTCACTGCCTTCCATGCAAAAGAGCCGTATCAAGTCTGTAGAGAAATTTGAAACACAAATGTCTACTGCCAATGCCGGCGACAGTGTGGTGATCACGCTGGAAGACGAGATAGATACCAGCCGTGGCAATATGCTGGCGAAACCGGATCATGTACCGGCTTCCCTGAAAGAGATCACGGCACATGTATGCTGGATGGATCAGCAAAAGCTGGTGCCCGGTAAAACTTACTTGCTGCAGCATGGCATTAACCGGGTTAAGGCGAAAGTGCAGCAGATCCATCATGTAATAGAAGTAACTACCAACCGTACCGTTGAGGATAAGAAAGAGCTGGGCTTGAATGATATAGGTAAGATCACCTTGAAAACGGCCCAGCCGGTATTTGGCGATGCTTACAATGTGAACCCGGCTAATGGTGCGTTTATACTGGTGGATGAGTTTAGTAATGCGACGGTGGCGGTAGGATTTATTGAGTAAAAGTCGCGTCATTGCGAGGAGCAATGCAGAGCATACGAGCGAGGGGCGACGAAGCAATCTTTAATGTAGATCTACAATGTAGATTATGTTGGGAGATTGCTTCGTCGCCCCTCCCGCTTTTCCCCCGCGGGCTCCTCGCAATGACGAAGGAGAGGAACGCGACAATTTTTCGCGGTGCAATGACGAGGAGATAAGAGCGATTGATTATTTATTGAAGAACCTGTCAAATTCAGAATCTACCTGGAAGTATTGTACGCCCCAGGCTTTTAGTTTAGCTGCATCGCGGGCGGCCAATGTATAGGGCCTGGGCCTGCCGCGGTAGCGGCTCCAGTTAAGCACACCTACTACCATAATGCCCTGGGCCTGCGCCCATTTAACATCATCTTCCGTCATACTGCCCACATCACCAAAAAGATAATAGAACTCCGGGCTGTAGCCCGGCTTCTGCGTATTCACTTCCAGCTGCTGGCGGGTACAGCTTAGTTTTACCTTACCGGTGAAGAAGTCTGTAGATTCGTCGGTGCCGATCATCATAGCTTGTTTATCCAGGCCGTATTGCTGCAGAAGGCTCAGCACCTGGTTAAAGAGGGCGGTATCGAGGCCGGCGATCTTATTATCCAGCATTACCTGGATGCGGCCGCTGCAGCTGGCCAGGGCATCTTCCAGCTTTACCACCTGGGCGCCCCGGGCATTGTGCAGCTGGCTGATCTCGTCCCAGGTCATGGCAGACACGGGCTTGTCTACCCCATAGAAACGTTTGAAGTTATTATCGTGGTGAATAATGAGCACGCTGTCTTTAGTAAGGCGAAGATCCATTTCCACCATCCAATAGCCCCGTTCTACTGCGTCTTGCAGTGCAGAAAGGCTGTTCTCTGAATTAGTGCTGTCTACCACCCCTCCTCTGTGGGCAATAAGGTAGTAACGCCCGAACCCTTTGCTGGGCAGGCTGGTTTGACCAAAGGTATGCAGGGATAGCAAACAAAAACTAAATACGAGTAATAGCTCCCCCATTCTGTTTTTCATAATAAAGAATCCTGAATTCTACTGATAAAATAACAAGATTGGCAGACTCATCAAAATGAAAAATATTTTAATTTGTTCACATCGTTCCCTGTTAATTTCGGGCACAATGATAACCAATTTATATGCCATTGTAAATGATAGCATACGATGGTACACATGCGTCCGCTAAGGGACCTCACTATCTAAAAAAATAGTAATCACCAGATGTACTGCTGTCTCGTTTTTTCCCCTTTCTATAGGAAAATGCGGATAAAAGGACACACAGGATAGTTATCAGTAAGCAGGGTGGATTAAAGGTTCTTTAGCATATCCGTTACCATTTTAGGCAAGTCATATTCAGGTTTCCATCCCCAGTCGGTGCGGGCCAGCTGGTCGTCAATGCTTTGAGGCCAGCCGTCAGCTATCTGTTGCCTGTAGTCAGGGTCATAGCTGATGGCAAAATTAGGAATATGCTTTTTTATTTCCGCAGCAATTTCTTTCGGGGAGAAGCTCATAGCGCCCAGGTTATAGGAAGAGCGTACGGAGATCTTCTGCTGGTCGGCCTCCATCAGCTCTATGGTAGCGCGGATGGCGTCCGGCATGTACATCATGGGCAGGTAAGTCTCTTCAGAAAGGAAGCAGGTATATTTCTGGTGTTCGAGGGCTTCATGAAAGATCTCGATGGCATAGTCTGTAGTGCCGCCGCCGGGAGCTGATTTATAGCTGATCAGGCCGGGGTAGCGCAGGCTTCTCACATCCACGTTATAACGGTGCTGGTAATATTCGCACCAGCGTTCGCCTGCGAATTTACTGATCCCGTAAATGGTGGTAGGCTCAATGATGGTATGCTGAGGGGTGGTCTCTTTGGGAGAGTTAGGCCCGAATACCGCAATAGAGCTGGGCCAGTAAATTTTATCGAGGTTCTCTTCTTTAGCGATATCCAATACGTTGAGCAGGCTTTGCATGTTGATGTGCCAGGCCAGCAGCGGGTTCTTTTCGCCGGTGGCAGACAGGATAGCAGCCAGCAGGTAGACCTGGGTAATGTTATGACGGATCACCAGCACGTGCAGCATTTCCTTGTTCATCACATCCAGTGATACATAGGGACCGCTTCCTTTGAGCAGATCATGCTCTTCCCGGAGGTCCGAAGCTACTACGTTTGCTCCACCATAGATCTTCCTCAATGCCAGGGTCAGCTCCACTCCTATTTGCCCGCAGGCGCCTATAACAAGTATCTTGTCTTTCTTCATATTGAATTTTGCTCCGTAATATTAACTGCTTCGTTGAAATCCAGGAACAGCGCACAACAGTACATGACAAAGTTTCAACAATCTGCACAAGGCATGGTGCTGTAACCCGCAGCATTTGTGAAGCCGATTACAATATTATGACAATTTAAACATTTGACGGATTCCGTACCTTTACCTCCTGAAAAAAAAGCAACGATGAAACACCTGAAAGCATTATTCAAAGAGCAGTATAATCCAGACAATTTTTTCCTGATAGCCGGGCCCTGTGTAGTAGAAAGTGAAGAGCTGCTGATGACTGTAGCGGAGAAAGTTTCAGGCATCTGCAAAAAGCTGCATATCCCTTACATCTTCAAAGCATCGTACCGTAAAGCCAACCGTACCAGCATACATTCTTTCACAGGTGTAGGAGATGTAGAGGGACTGGACCTGCTGCAAAAAACAGGCAAGACCTTTAACCTGCCGGTGACCTCCGATATTCACTCTGCCGCAGAAGCTGCCATGGCTGCCGCTTATGTGGATGTGCTGCAGATACCCGCGTTCTTGTGCAGGCAAACAGACATCCTGCTGGCGGCTGCAGAAACCGGTAAAGTAGTGAATGTAAAGAAAGGACAGTTTCTGAGCGGAGAATCCATGAAGTTTGCCGTAGAAAAGATCAAACAGGCGGGCAATAACCAGGTGATCCTGACAGAGCGTGGCACCACCTTTGGCTACCAGGACCTGGTAGTAGACTACCGCAATATTCCTATCATGAAACATCATGGCGTGCCGGTGGTAATGGATTGTACCCACTCCCTGCAGCAGCCTAACCAGAGCAGCGGCGTTACAGGCGGCAACCCGCAGATGATCGCTACTATCGCTAAAGCAGCCATCGCCACCGGGGCGGATGGCCTGTTCATAGAAACACATCCGGATCCTTCCAAGGCCCTGTCTGACGGCGCCAATATGCTGCAGCTGGACCGCCTGGAAGAGCTGCTGGAACAGCTGGTGCGCATCCGCGAAGCAGTAAGGGAAAATGTAACGATCGGATAGTGAATCTGCTGATTTTTCATTAAATTCATACTACACTAAACTCATCTCACCATGATCCGTTTACATGATGTAAAAACAGGTGATACCGTATTAGTAAAGTATGAAGGCGAACTGCTGGAAGGTAAAGTACTCGAGGTGAATCCGGAGGATAAACAGGCTTGTGTGCTGACCCATGAACAGCAGGATTTCTGGTATAGCCTGGACGATCTTTTTCCTATTCCGCTGGATGAAACTCAGTTACTGCGCCTGAAATTCCAGAAAGATGAAGCACAGTCAAGCAATGGCAGCGGCGTGGTGTATGTGCGAGGGCCTTTCAGCGTAAGGCTGTACAAACAGGAAGGCCAGGATATTACCCGCCTGGATTACCGGGATGAACACCGGGAGATCAAAGGTCCGCTGACCGTTAACCAGTTACAGAATCATTATCATGGAATGACAAATTTCCACCTGGAATAGACGCAGGCAATGCAAAAGAAAAAACCTCCAGAGGTAAATATCTCCGGAGGTTTTTCTATTTACATCTATGCTTGATTTATTTTACCAGTCTTACTGTATCTACTGTAGTTACCTGGCCCAGGCTTACCTGCACACCGGTTTTTACAGCGGTATTGAAAGTAGTATCTGTAGGAATAAAGTGCAGGGCATAAGAACCTGCAGCCAGTCCCTTTATTACGTAAGCGCCTGCAGCGGTGTAGGTGCTGGCAACAGTATCGGCACCGTTGAGCACTACTACAGCTGTTAACACAGAATCAGGCAATACAGCACCTTTAATATTGCCGCCGGTTGCTTCCATAAAGCCGCGGATCACAGGTTTCAGCAGGTATTTGCCGGAATTGCCTGCCTCGTGAATAGATTTCGCTACGTCAAAATCCAGTACCAGTTTGTACAGGATATCTGCAGTAACTTCTGAATTCAATTTCAATTTAACGCCGGAAGATTGACCACTAGGTGTTTGCAGGGGAATAGTTTCTCCGCTGTTGGTCACCACATAGTTGTTGTCGCCCAGTACGAGGCGGATCTCTTTCACAACGCCGGAATTGATGTAGGCGTCAGCCAGCAGTGTGTCTTTGCCATTTACCAGGTCAAGCAGGTTGTACTTACCTTTTCTGATACCTGTTAAAGGCTGCCAGCCATTGTCATCGCTGTCTGAATAGTTGATGTTTACATCCTGGATGTCAATGTACACGGCTTTAAAATCGCCCGGGTCGTCTGTGAGCGCCACTTGCAAACGGGCTTTACCACTGTTGTTGTCGCTTTTAGAACAGGAGGCCAGGAACAGCATGCCGGCCAATACCAAAGTACCTGAAAGAAGGTTTCTCAATGAAAGTTTCATTTCGTAGTGTTTACGGTTTTAAGATGTAGGTGATCCGGTTGATAGGAAACACAACTATGAGACCCGTAAAAGAGGAGAAGGTTTAAAATAGTATATAAAAAAATATAATTTATTGTTAAATGCGCGTGAAAGACAATGATTCACAATACCATATAATAATCAGATCATCTCCATTTTCCATTTAATGTTGCAGCCCAGGCTGGGTTTCTGGAGGGGGCTAACGGGTTGGTGGGCAATAAGGGCGTCCAGGGCGGCGCGCATGTCTTTACCATTAAGGGGTTGGTCATTACCGGGGCGGGCGTCGTCTAACTGGCCGCGGTATACCAGTTTCAATTCCTGGTCGTAAATAAAAAAGTCGGGGGTGCAGGCGGCTTCATAAGCCCGGGCAGTTTCCTGGGTTTCGTCGTACAGGTATGGGAAGGAGTAGCCTAATTCTTCAGCTACTTCGCGCATATGTTCGGGTCCGTCTTCGGGATACTGAGAGGCGTCATTGGCGCTGATGGCCAGGAAGCGGATGCCTTTCGCGATATAGTCCGTGGTCAGCCGTACCAGTTCGGGTTGGATGTACCTTACAAAGGGACAGTGGTTGCAAATGAACATGACTACGGTAGCTACCGGGTGCTGCTCCTGTTCAAGACGGATGATGTTGCCGGATACTACGTCCAGCAGCTCAAAGTTGGGGGCAGGCGTGCCCAGGGGAATCATATGGGAAGGTGTACGGGCCATTCAACAAATATGGAAATACTACAAGTATCTCAACGGGTTACGCCTGGCGTTAAGGATATAATTTTTCATATTTACCCAGAAAGCCAGGATCATATATATAATGACGGGCGAGCCCATCGTCAAAAAAGAGGTGTAAATAAAGAACAGACGGATCCGGGAGCTTGCTACTCCCAGTCTTGCGCCTATGGCGGAGCACACTCCAAAGGCCTGCCATTCTACAAAACCCTTTAAACGCTTCATATATCAAATTTATTAAAATCCGGTGTGAAATCCAAAGGATACACCGGCCGGAAACCGCGTATCGACCGCGGACTTATTTTAAAAAAATCCCGATTTTAGTTAATTTCGCGGTGCAATTTTTAACCGCTCTTAAATATTTATTTCTCATGGTGTTTGATATTGAAATGATTAAAAAGGTGTATGCGGCACTGCCGGGTAAAGTGGAAGCTACCCGTAAAATGTTAGGCCGTCCGCTGACACTGGCAGAAAAGATCTTATACGCCCACCTTTTTGCACCTGCTACTACTCCCTACGAAAGAGGCAAGTCTTATGTTGAATTTGCACCGGATCGTGTAGCCATGCAGGATGCAACCGCCCAGATGGCCTTATTGCAGTTTATGACCTGCGGGCGCGACAAAGTAGCGGTTCCCTCCACTGTACACTGTGACCACTTGATACAAGCCAAGACAGGGGCCCAGGAAGACCTGGCCACTGCCAAGGATACCAATAAAGAAGTATACGAATTCCTTTCTTCTATTTCCAATAAATATGGCATCGGTTTCTGGAAACCGGGTGCCGGTATCATTCACCAGGTAGTGCTGGAAAACTATGCATTCCCCGGCGGTATGATGATCGGTACAGACTCTCACACCCCGAATGCCGGTGGTCTGGGAATGCTGGCCATAGGCGTAGGCGGTGCTGACGCGGTAGACGTAATGGCCGGCCTGCCCTGGGAGCTGAAAATGCCTAAGCTGATCGGCGTTAAGCTGACCGGTAAAATGAGCGGCTGGACCTCCGCCAAGGACGTGATCCTGAAAGTGGCTGGTATCCTGACCGTAAAAGGTGGTACCGGCGCTATCGTAGAATACTTTGGCGAAGGCGCTGATAGCCTGAGCGCTACCGGTAAAGGCACTATCTGTAACATGGGTGCGGAAATAGGCGCTACCTGCTCCGTATTTGCCTATGACGAGAAAATGGCTGCTTACCTGAAAGGCACCAGCCGTGCGGATATCGCTGCACTGGCAGACGGCGTTAAAGAACACCTGCGCCCGGATGCTGAAGTATATGCCGACCCGGCTAAATACTATGACCAGGTAATTGAGATCGATCTGAACGAACTGGAACCTTATGTGAACGGTCCTTTCACGCCGGACCTGGCATGGCCGATCTCCAAATTTGCACAGGCTGTAAAAGAGAACAACTGGCCGGAAAGACTGGAAGTAGCCCTGATCGGCTCCTGCACCAACTCTTCCTACGAAGATATCTCCCGTTCTGCTTCACTGGCCAAACAAGCCATTGATAAGAACCTGGAAGTAAAATCTGAGTTCACCATCACCCCCGGTTCTGAGCTGGTACGCTTTACCATCGAAAGGGACGGTCTGCTGAACACTTTTGACCAGATAGGCGGTGTTGTACTGGCGAATGCCTGCGGCCCCTGTATCGGTCAATGGGCCCGTCATATAGACGATCCTAACCGTAAGAACTCCATCATCACTTCCTTTAACCGCAACTTCGCAAAACGTAATGACGGCCTGGCCGCTACGCACGCGTTTGTAGCTTCTCCGGAAATCGTAACGGCGCTGGCTATTGCAGGCGACCTTACCTTCAACCCGCTGAAAGACAAACTGAAGACCAAAGACGGTAAAGAAGTAATGCTGGACGAGCCTACCGGCTTTGAACTGCCCAGCAAAGGCTTTGATGTAGAAGATGCCGGTTACCAGGCGCCTGCCACTGACGGTAAGGGCGTACAGGTGATCGTATCTCCCACCAGCGACCGCCTGCAGTTACTGGCGCCTTTTGCTGCATGGGAAGGTACTGACCTGAAAGGCCTGAAACTGCTGATCAAGGCGAAAGGTAAATGTACTACCGACCACATCTCCATGGCAGGCCCCTGGTTAAAATACCGCGGTCACCTGGACAATATCTCCAACAACATGCTGATCGGCGCAGTAAATGCGTTCAACGATAAAACTGATAACGTAAAGAACCAGCTGACCGGCGAATACGGCGCTGTACCGGCTACCCAACGCGCTTACAAAGCCCAGAACATCGGTTCTGTGGTAGTAGGCGACGAGAACTACGGTGAAGGTTCCAGCCGTGAGCACGCAGCTATGGAGCCCCGTCACCTGGGTGTCAGGGCTATCCTGGTGAAATCTTTTGCACGTATCCACGAAACCAACCTTAAAAAGCAGGGTATGCTGGCGCTTACTTTTGCCGATAAGGAAGATTACGAAAAAGTACAGGAAGATGATACCATCGATATCGTTGGCCTGACAGAGTTTGCTCCGGGCAAAACCCTGACTGTGGTCCTGAACCACAAAAACGGCAGCAGCGATGCGATCACTGTAAACCATACCTACAATGAACAACAGATCGAGTGGTTCAAAGCGGGTGGTGCGCTGAACGTGATCAGGTCTGAATTTGCGAAAGCTTAATCAGCTTAATGTATAAATGAAAAAGGGCGGCTTAATGCTGCCCTTTTTTATTATCTATTTTATTAGTTCTATTATTTCCAGGTTACTGATATTCCCCTCGTGCAGATCAAAGCGTACCAGGGTTTTCACCTTATGCCAGCCCTGCTGGCCACAGGCCCCGGGATTGATATGCAGCAGCTGCAGTTTAGGATCGGGCATCACTTTCAGGATATGTGAATGCCCGCAGATGAAGAGCTTTGCAGGATGTTTCAGCAGCTTTTCCTTTACGCCGGGCGCATACTTACCGGGATAGCCGCCGATGTGAGTGATGAACACCCCTACCCCTTCCAGTGTAAAATACAGGTCTTCCGGGTAGCGGATGCGGAGCTCTGCCCCATCAATATTACCATATACCGCACGGAAAGGTTTAAATGCCTCCAGCTCATCGGCCAGGGTGGTATTGCCAATATCGCCGGCATGCCAGATCTCATCTACCTGCTCAAAGTATTTAAACACCTGCGGGTGCAGGTAACTATGCGTATCCGACATTAAACCGATCTTTTTCATAAGCAGCCTGACAATTAGAAAATAACAAAAGTAATTGTTATTATTTTACAGATTATAAAGCTGTTTATCCATGCATCCATATACCGATATCACCGGCAGATTATTGATCTGTTGTCCAGACCGGCCCGGCATTGTAGCCGGGGTATCGCAATTCCTTTTTTCTCACGGCGCCAATATACTGGATGCCAGCCAGCACAGTACAGACCCGCGGGAAGGGCTTTTTTTCATGCGCATGGTATTTCACCTGGAGAACACCGGTATGAGCAGGGAAGAACTGGAGCAGGCGTTCAAAGAAAAGGTGGCCTTGCCACGGCAAATGGAATGGCGTATTGACTATACAGATCAGCGCAAAAAGATGGCGATCATGGTATCGAAGTATGACCATTGCCTGGTAGAGCTGCTCTGGCGCTGGCGCAACGGCGAATTAGCGGTGGATGTGCCGCTGGTGATCTCCAACCACGACCACCTGCATAAAACGGTGGCCGATTTCGGCATTCCGTTTTACTACCTGCCTGTAAATGCCGCCAATAAAGCGGAACAGGAGCAGCAAGCTATTTCATTGCTGCAGCAGCATCAAACAGATTTCATTGTACTGGCCAGGTACATGCAGATACTTTCTCCCGGTTTTGTGAGCACTTTCCCCGGGCGGATCATCAATATACATCACTCCTTTCTGCCTGCTTTTGCAGGGGCCAGGCCTTACCTGAACGCCTATACCAGGGGCGTAAAACTGATAGGCGCCACCGCGCATTACGTAACAGACGACCTGGACGAAGGACCGATCATTGAGCAGGATGTGGCCAGGGTAAGCCACCGGCATGCAGTAGACGACCTGGTATTACTGGGCCAGGACATTGAAAGGCAGGTATTGACAAGAGCGGTGAAAGCGCATATAGAAGAAAGAGTGATTGTACATGGTAATAAGACGATCGTGTTTTAAATAAATGGCTGCTTAGTCCTTTGCCCGCCGTACCTGCAAATATATCGTTAACTTTAGTTCTCTGTAGCGTATGTGGGAAACTCTACATCAATACCTTGAGAAGCAATGCGATACGATTGCGGAGCTCCTGCCTGAGATTGGAAAAAAGGCGGGCAGGAAGGAGGTGCATAAACTACGTACATCCATCAAAAGAGCACGGGCTTGTGTTGCGCTTGCCCGGGACATTACAGATAATGCTTTCCAGGGGAAAAGGTATGTACGGCTGCTGAAAGTACTGCACCAGTGTGTGGGCGCTACCAGGGACCTGGACCTGCAACAGCAGCATCTGCGCCGGTATATCCGGCAGAACCCGCAGTATTTCCGGATCCTCTACCTGTTGCTAAAAAGCCAGCAAGGGGCAGCAGAACGACAGGCACAGACCATCGCAGCAGCCTTTCCCGTAAAGTTTATAAAAGCTTTGCCGGAACAGCTGCGAAAAAAGCAACTGGATCAGGCATCACAGTCTTCCCCCAAACAAATAAAAACTTACCTGCAGGAGCAGTTTGCCGCCATTGCAGCACCTGCTGGGAATGTAACACCGGATCGCTGGCACGATGTGCGGAAGGATGTGAAACGCCTGTACTATCACCTGGAAATGATGGCACCTATATTGGGTGAAAGCGGGGCCCTGAAAAGGATGATGGGCTTTGCCGACAAAGCCGGCTCACAGCTGGGCGCCTGGCATGACCTGGTGGCCTTCCGGCAGTTTGTAAATGATAGTACCCGTCTCATGAAGAATATGGGCGTTAGCATACCTAAAGGCGCAATGGCGCTCTGCAGGCAAATAACCGTGGATATACGCAAGGAACTACAGCAATGCCGCTTATTATTACAGCAAAAGCCGGATGTCAGTCTTGTATAATGCAGGCTGTTATGATAAGTAATGCTGCACTGCTTCATAGATCAGCGCAGCGCCCAGCTTAGCAGTGCGGGCATCAATATCCAGTGTAGGATTCAACTCTGCAATATCTATCCCGGTTACTTTACCGCTTTGAAGAATAGTACGGTAACACTCCATAAAAATGCCGCCCGGCAAAATACCGTTAAAGGCACTGGCGCTTACCCCCGGTGCAAAGGGCGCAGCAAAAGTATCGAGATCTATGGTAAGGTATACATGGTCTGTTTGTTCCAGCATGGACTGTATGGCGGTATGCAGTGTAGCTTTATCCTGCATATGAAAGGCGTCTGCAGGTACCTGCTGTGCGCCTAACTCGGTGGCTATACGAAATAACTGGGGCGTATTGCTGTGTTGCTGTATACCCAACGCCAGGTAATTATAGGGGATCTTCTGTTGTTTGCAATCCTGCGCCAGCTGCCAGAAACTGGTGCCGGAACTGGGCCCGTCAGGACCGGGTATCCGCAGATCAAAGTGAGCGTCAAAATTAATAAGGCCGGCCTTTGGCGATGTTGCCTGCTGTTGCAGGAACTTATAGATACCACGTACATGGCCATACGTAATTTCATGACCACCGCCGAGCAGTACCGGCAGGTAGCCGGCAGAGAGGATGCCCAGCACGGCTTCGCTCAGTACTTCCTGTGCAGCTTCGAGGCTGTTATCGGGACATTGTACATCCCCTGCATCTACCAGCAGGCTATCGGCCTTGAAATGCACTGGCAGCGGAGAACAGGCGCGGCGCAATGCCAGCGGCCCCTGTGCGGCCCCTACCCTGCCTTTGCTGCGCCGCACGCCTTCATCGCAGGCAAAGCCCAGCAGTGCTACGCCTTTCTGTCCGGCGCTGAGCCTGGGCAATGATGCCTTCGAAAGATCGTGCAGCTGTATGCGCTGATGCCATCGTTGCAGTTCGGGTTCTGTGCCATCTACCCGGCCGGTCCAGGCGGGAGAAGCGGTAGCCTGGTAATAATTGCCCGTAGCGATCTTGCCTGTGCTTATCATAACAAAACGTTTAGTTGATCATAACACCTTTCTTCCATACCATGGTGGGTTTCATTTTTCCCTGGTAATAGAGCAGGTCGCGGTAGTCGCCACTGGGATATGCCTGCATGTCTGCGGTGTAATGCAGTCCCAGTTCGCCGGTATGGCGCAATTGTAATACCGGAGCGGCCCTTACGGTGAGTGCAGCCAGTGTTTCAGCCATAGACAGCTTTTGCGCGGCGCTTAATACAGCGGCCTGTAAAAGCAGGTCGCCCATGGGCGCGGAGCCAGGGTTCCAGTCGCTGGCAATTACCAGGCTGGCACCTTCATCCAGCAAACGGCGGGCCGGTGCGTAAGGCATGCCCAGGCCTAATGAAGCGCCGGGTAATACTACGGCTGCGGTACCAGAATTAGCCAGTAACATGATCTCTTTATCGCTGCTTGCTTCCAGGTGGTCTGCAGACAAGGCCCCTACTGCGGCGGCTACTTCGCTGCCACCGGCGCTGAACTGATCTGCATGCACAGTAGCTGCAAATCCCATAGCGATGGCCTTTTCAAGGAATGCACGGGCAGCTTTCGGAGTAAAAGCAGTTTCTTCTATGAAGATATCTACCCGGGCAGCCAGCTGTTCTGCCTGCACCACGGGCAATAATTCAGCCAGTACCCAGTTGAGGTATTCGGTTTCGGTACCCTGGAAATCCTTTGGCAGCATATGCGCGGCCAGGCAGGTAGGTACCAGGGTAGCGCGGGTGTGGAGGGAAGCGCTTTGTATAGCCTGGAGCATTTTCATTTCATTCACCATATCCAATCCGTAGCCGCTCTTTACTTCTATGGTAGTAACCCCTTCTTTCAGATGGCGGTTGGCGCGGGCCACCGTATTTTCAGCCAGGGTAACGTCATCGGCCATACGCGTTCTCATAACAGAGTCCCAGATACCGCCACCGGCGCGGGCGATTTCCAGGTAGCTTTTGCCAGCCACGCGCATGGCGTAGTCGCGGTTGCGGCTGCCGTCATAACAGATATGCGTGTGGCAGTCGATAAAGCCGGGCAGCAGCACCATGGGCTTGTCAATAAAATGCACTTCACTTTGCGGGTACTGCAGGCGCAATGCTGAAAAGCGGCCCATGTCAGTGATAACGCCATCTGTTACAACAACGCCGCCTTGTTCTATCACCGGCAGCTGTTTATCCTGTAAAGGGCCTTTTAACGGCAGGCCACTCATGGGAAGGATCTGGGTGAAGGGACCGATCAATAACATATCAATAGCTTTTAAATACTGATACCGAATTTATCTCCCCATTCCTGTGCTTTTTCATAGCCGGCATCCGCATGGCGGAAAATGCCCAGGGCAGGGTCATTGAACAACACTCTTTTAAGGCAGGCTGCTGCACGGTCTGTTCCATCTGCCAGCACTACCATACCTGCATGCTGGGAGTATCCCATACCTACGCCGCCGCCATGATGGAAGGATACCCAGGTAGCGCCGCCGGCAGTGTTCGACATCAGGTTGAGCAGCGGCCAGTCAGACACTGCATCGGAGCCATCTTTCATGGCTTCTGTTTCACGGTTGGGAGAAGCTACGGAGCCGCAGTCCAGGTGATCGCGGCCAATCACGATGGGCGCTTTCACTTTGCCGCTTCTTACCAGCTCATTAAAAATGAGGCCGGCCTTTTCCCTTTCACCAAGGCCCAGCCAGCAGATGCGGGATGGCAGGCCCTGGAAGGCCACTTTTTCCTGCGCCTGTTTCAGCCAGTTGATCAGGGCGGTGTTTTCCGGGAAGGCTTCCATCAGCGCACGATCTGTGGTATAGATGTCTTCCGGATCGCCTGAGAGCGCTACCCAGCGGAAGGGACCTTTGCCTTCGCAGAACAGCGGACGTATATACGCGGGCGTGAAACCGGGGAAGTTAAAAGCATTGGCTTCGCCACCTGCTTTGGCAAACTCCCGCAGGTTGTTGCCATAGTCGAACGTAATGGCGCCGCGGCTTTGCAGCTGCAGCATATAGCCTACATGGCGGGCCATGCTTTTCAGGGAACGTTTTTCATATGCAGCAGGATCGCTTTTACGCAGGGCCGCTGCGTCTGAAAGCGAGAGCCCGTTGGGCACATAACCGTTCACCGGATCATGGGCAGATGTCTGGTCTGTGAGTATATCCGGCGTGATATTATCCCGCAATAATCTTTCCAACAGATCGCCCGCATCGCTGACGAGGCCAACAGAAAGCGCTTCACCACTGGCTTGTGCTGCCTTCACCCATTGTATGGCCTCTTCGTAAGAGTGCGTCATGCGGTCTATATACTTCGTGTCTAAACGTTTTTGAATACGGGCGGGATCCACGTCTGCGCCCAGGAACACTGCGCCGGCCATAGTAGCCGCCAGGGGCTGAGCGCCCCCCATACCGCCCAAGCCTGCTGTTACCAGCAGCTTCCCTTTCAGGCTGCCGTTAAAATGCTTGCGGCCGCATTCCACAAAGGTTTCGTAGGTACCTTGTAAAATGCCTTGTGTGCCGATATAGATCCAGCTGCCGGCGGTCATTTGCCCGAACATCATCAGGCCTTTGGCGCGCAGCTCATTGAAATGCTCCCAGGTAGCCCATTTAGGCACCAGGTTGCTGTTAGCCAGTAATACCCGGGGGGCCTGCGGATGCGTGCGCACAATACCTACGGGTTTGCCCGATTGCACCAGCAGGGAATGATCTTCATCCAGCTCCAGCAGCAGGCGGATGATCTTTTGCAGGGCTTCGCGGTTGCGGGCTGCCTGACCTATACCGCCGTATACCACCAGTTCATCAGGGTTCTCTGCTACTTCGTGATCAAGGTTATTGAGCAGCATGCGCAGCGGCGCTTCAGTTTGCCAGCTCTTGGCGTGGAGTTGTGTGCCGCGGGGCGCTTTATAATGCGGATGGGACGCGTAGGTGTTAATAAAGTCCAAACTGGTCATGATAAATGCCGTTTAAGGGTAATTGATGTATGGTGGCTACGTCGTTGGATAAACGAACGAAGGATTGATCGGTGATGATAGTGTGCAGGGCGCGGATATCGTCTGCAAAGATGCGGTCCTTTTTGGCGAAGGATACTTTCTCCCTGACGTAACTGTGGCAGGCTTCGAGGATGGGACCTGATTTGAGCGGACGGCGGAAATCAACCGCCTGAGCGGCATACAGCAGCTCTATTGCCAGAATGTATTCCAGGTTGCTGATCACCTGGTTCAGTTTACGTGCGCTGATAGAGCCCATAGACACATGGTCTTCCTGGCCCAGTGAGGTAGGCACACTATCAGCGCTGGCAGGAAAGCACAACGTTTTGTTCTCTGTGACAAGGGCAGCCGTGGTATACTGCGGGATCATAAAGCCGGAGTTCAAACCCGCATCTTCTATGAGCAGTTTGGGCAGGCCGTAGCGCCCTTCAATCATCATATAGCAGCGCCGGTCTGATATGTTACCCAGTTCTGCCGCTGCAATGGTGGCGTAGTCCAGCGCCATAGCCAGGGGCTGTCCGTGAAAGTTGCCGCCGCTGATGGTATCATCTGCACTGAAGATGATGGGGTTATCTGTTACGGCGTTCAGCTCGATAGTCGTTAATTCCATCAAATGCTGCCAGGCCGTACGGGAAGCGCCATGTACCTGCGGCATACAGCGCAGGGAGTATGGATCCTGTACGCGGCCGCAATCTACATGGGCGGCCATAATACCGGAGTTTTCCAGCAGCAGTTTCAGGCGCTGGGCTACCAGCTGGTTGCCCGGGTAAGGCCGGATGGCATGCAAACGTGGATCAAAAGGCTTAGCGGTGCCCATCAGTCCTTCCAGCGATAAAGCGCCGATAACATCTGCCGCTTCCAATGCATTGTGGAAACGTTGCAGGGCTTTTACGGCAAAGGAGAGAATGAACTGCGTGCCGTTGATCAGGGCCAGGCCTTCTTTAGGGCCCAGCACTACCGGCTGCATACCTTCCTCCTGCAGGGCTTCTGCAGCCGGTGTGATGCGGCCCTTATACCATACGTGGCCAAGGCCGATCAAAGGCAGGAAGAGATGGGCCAGCGGGGCCAGGTCGCCAGAGGCGCCTACAGATCCTTTCTCAGGCACCAGCGGCGTAATGCGCTGTTCAATATGCCAGAGAATGCGTTCCAGCGTAGCGGGGGCGATGCCGGAATAACCCTGTGCCAGGGACTGTGCTTTGGTGATCAGCATGAACCGGGCTACTTCCTCCGGGATGCTATCGCCTACGCCTACACTATGGCTTTGCAGGATGTTATACTGCAAAGCCCTGGTATCTTCCTCAGAGATCCTGGTATCGCACAGGGGGCCAAAGCCGGTATTGATACCGTATACCACGGTATGCCGGGATACAATGGTCTGTACGTGGTCGGAACTGGCTTTGATCTTGTTAAGGACTTCGGGCGTGAGGATCGCCTTTTTACGGCCGGCGGCTATATTCAATACGCAGCCAACCGTTAGCTGATCAATACCGTATCTGAATGCTTCGCTCATTTTGGTGTATGTTAATGCGGTAAAGGTTATGGGTTTACAGGTTGCCTGCGGGGCAGGCGTGCGGAGATCCGCATGGATAGCGGCGTTTGTTGCACCGCCTGTTCTACCTGGGCTATGCCTTCCAGCAGCAGTTTACTCTGCTTATGGGCGGAGGCCAGTTCTGTCATGGCTGTGGTGATGGCTTCCCAGATGGGTTGCACCTGTTGCAGCAGCTCCTCTCCTTTCTTTGTAAGCGCTACCAGCTGCCGTCTGCCATCCTCCGGACAAGGGGCTGTTTTCACCAGGCCTTTCTTGCGCAGGCTGGTCACCAGCTGGCTAACGGCAGAATGAGACACCTCGAGGGTATCGGCAATATCTATCAGCGGCATGGGCTGCTTTTTGGAGAGCACATAGAATACCGGGAACCAGCTGGCATCGAAGGGAATGCCTTCCTGTTCATATACCTTGTTCACTTCCATGAGGAAGTATTCACTTAAGCGCCGGAGGCGGCTGCCGAAAACAAGGAAGCCTAAGGACTGGTAGAACATAATAGTTAGCAGTTAGCAATTGGCTGTTAGCAGTAGCTAAAAGCGGATGGCACAAAATTATATAAGCACTTATATATTTAGATACAAATTTAGGGAAATTATCATCCCGGCAATCAGATCCGGGAAAGAGATAATTCCCCCTTAAGCTTTTATACGGTCCATGGGCTGATAGCTAAAAGCTGTCCTTAGGATCTTTTTACGTCGAACCATACGGGCGAGGTATCGGTTACTTCGCCGTTGTAGTTGATGCTCAGTTCCTCGCCTTTTTTGATCTCGCGACGGGTTTTGATACTCATGGTGTCCGCGTCGAAGTCCATTTCGTACTCACAATTGGGGTCGTAGGAGTGATTGTAGATAGAGCAAAAACCGAGTGCAACGCAGGAACGGGTTTCCCTGACTCCCCACAGGAAGATGTAGTTGTGCAGCTTGGTTTTGTCCACTATCTCCGTATCATCATAAGATAATACGATCACAGGAGATACCTCAATGAGTGTACCGGCAGGTATTCTTTCTTTTGTGAAGACGCCTCTGCCCTTTTTCTTCGTCTTTTCAACATATAAGTACGGCTTTATCATAGCACTCGCTCTGTAAGTCTGGTATAATTTAAGAAGCGTAAAATAAAGGTAAAGCAACAAGTTATCAAAATCAGGCGTAAAAATTTTAGGTTTGCGCCCGGAAAAAGATATTTTAGGCCTAAACCTTCAAACGCATCGGAATGATCAATTATAATCCTAAGGAGTGGTTCACTTTTATATTCCGTTTTCATAAAGCAGATACCGTAAGGCGCCTTTTCCCCATGTTTGTAGCGCTGAGCCTGTATTCCGGCGTCATTGCCTTCCTGGAGCTGGAGGTCCTGAACCTTAAGCGGATCCCGGAGGTACAGCACCTGTCTATCGTACATGGCCTGCTTGGCTTTGTAATATCGCTGCTGCTGGTATTCAGGACCAATACCGCCTATGACCGCTGGTGGGAAGGCCGCCGGCAATGGGGCTCCCTGGTGAACAACTGCCGTAACCTGGCCATGAAGATGGCCGCTATCCTGCCGGCCGGCGATGAAGCCAGCAGGGCATACTTCAGGAACATGATCCCCAACTATGCCTATTGCATGAAGAACCATTTAAGAAGTACTTTCATCCCCGAAGAATTGGAACCGGTAGCCGGCTTTACACCGGACACACAAAAACATGTGCCTAACCAGGTAGCCGGCCATATCATGGTCAGGATACAAGAACTATACCGGCAACAGCAGATAACGGGCGACCAGCTTATTACCATTAATGCGGAGCTGCAATCCTTTACGGATATAGTGGGCGCCTGTGAACGGATCAGGAATACCCCTATCCCCTTCTCTTACAGTGTGTTCCTGAAAAAGTTCATCTTCTTCTATGTAATGACCATGCCCTTCAGCTATGTGTTCAATGCGCATTACCTGGTGATCCTCATTGTGGTGTTTGTATTCTACGTATTGGCCAGCCTTGAGCTGATAGCGGAAGAGATTGAAGACCCTTTTGGTAAGGATGCCAATGACCTGCCTACCGATACCATCTGTGAGAATATCAGGAAGCATGTTAAAGAGATCCTTTAATAACGGTAACAACTTATTTAACTATTTTCGTCGGAGAGTCTATGGAATATGGAAAATGAAGCCTTACTGGAAAAATTCGGCTTGCTGGCCAATGAGCGTAACCACCAGGAACTGCGTGTATACCTGGACGACCAGCTCATTACAGATATAGCAGAGCTTATCTATGAGGATCCGGAGCAGGCCGACCTGATCATCAATAACTTATCTATCAGCCGCGCAGCTGCTGCCTTCAGAATACTGGACTTCCCCTTACAGGAAGAAGTGATACGCGGCCTGCCTGCCGCTAAAGTGGCCGAGCTGCTGAATGAGCTGCCGGCGGATGACCGTGCCGCTTTCCTGGGCGAGCTGCCGAGCGAAGCCGTTAAAGAGCTGATCAAGCTGCTGACCCCGGAAGAGCGCAGGATCACCTTATCACTGTTAGGCTACCCCGAGAATAGCGTGGGCCGTATCATGACGCCCGACTACATCGCCGTGCGGGAAGAGTGGAGCGTAAAACACGTGCTGGACTATATACGCGAACATGGTAAGGATAGTGAGACCATTGACGTGATCTACGTGGTAGACGAGAAAGGAATACTGCTGGACGACTTCAGGATCAGGGAATTCCTGCTCGTATCTCCCGATACCCTGGTACATACCCTGATGGATGACCGATTTGTAGCCCTGCACGCCATCGACGAACAGGAGGAGGCGATACAGGTGTTCAGGATGGAAAACCGTGTGGCCCTGCCTGTTATAGACGACCAGGGCATACTCCTGGGTATCGTGACCATTGACGATATGTTGTGGATCGCCAACGAAGAACATACCGAAGACATCCAGAAAATAGGTGGTACCGAAGCGCTGGATGAGCCCTACCTGGATATGCCGCTGCTGAAGCTTGTAAAGAAAAGAGTAGGCTGGCTGGTAGTGCTGTTCATCGGCGAGATGCTGACCGCCACCGCTATGGGCTTCTTTGAAGATGAAATTGCCAAGGCAGTGGTGCTGGCACTTTTTGTTCCGCTGATCATTTCCAGCGGCGGTAACAGCGGATCACAGGCCTCCACCCTGATCATACAGGCCATGGCCCTGGGCGAGATCGATATTAATGACTGGTGGCGGGTAATGCGCCGGGAAATTCTCTCCGGACTGATGCTGGGCGGCATACTGGGCCTTATTGGTTTTATACGTATCCTGCTTTGGAACTCGCTCTTTCATACTTATGGAGATCATACTTTCCTGATCGGTATTACTGTTGGCTTTTCACTGATAGGCGTGGTGCTGTGGGGAACGCTTTCCGGCTCTATGCTTCCGCTGGTGCTGAAAAGACTGGGCGCTGACCCGGCCACTTCCTCGGCTCCCTTTGTAGCTACTTTGGTGGATGTAACGGGACTGCTTATTTACTTTTCAATGGCGTATGCCTTTATGCAAGGCATCCTGCTTTAGTATTTCTTCCAGTTAACCTTTACAGAATCCCTGTGCTTATAGATGATGAACAGGTTGTCATAATCGTGATCCCCTATTGAATCTACCGGAGGTTTTGCTTTCAGCGCCCGCATAATGGGCAGCAGGGTATTGCTATGGCCTACTATCAGCAGGCGCTTACCCCAGTCTTCCCGGCGGGTGATCTCATAGATCAGCGATTCGCCGGTGGTATCAGGCATATAATAGACCGTATCAAGATGCAGCTGCCCGAACAGCGGATCGGCCGTTTGCACGGTCCGTTTGAAAGGCGTGAAGTAGATCTTCTGCAGGCCGGAATCTTCCAGCAAAGTATAAAGATGGTGTGCACGTGTATATCCTTCCTGCGTTAAAGTAGAATCCACGCCCGGATGTTTTTCCGCATGGCGCACCAGGAAGAAGGTACCTGTCAGAAAGGTGCTGTCTTCTGTAACAGGCACCGGCTGCCGGACAGGCTTAGACTGACAGGCCATCAGCACCAGTCCTAATAAAGCAACATATTTTCCCAATGTTTTCACCGTTTTTATACTTTTAACAAAATAACACTCTGCTATGAGAAAATGGTTACTCCCTGCTATTATTTTATTGATCTTTGACAATACCTATGCCCAGCAAAGCAATTCCCTAACCGTTGAAAAGATCATGCGTGACCCGAAATGGATAGGCAGCTCACCGGATAATATATTCTGGGGTACTGATAACAAAACCTTTTACTTTGAGTGGAACCCGGAAAATGCCCTGGCGGATTCTCTTTATGCCGCTTCCGCAGATCATGTAAAACCTGTGAAAACACCCGCTGCAGACAGGGCGCTGATACAGGCCCGGGGAAAGGGCGAGTATAATCACGACAAAACATTACTTACCTACAGCTATAACGGCGATATCTATCTGCTAAGCCTCGCCGTCGGTACTGTAAAACGCATTACCAGCACAACGGCCTATGAAAGTAACCCGCTGTTCAGCTTTGGAGAAAAAAGGATCGTGTACCAGCAGGCACAAAACCTTTATTCCTGGGATATAGCCGCCGGCGTTACAGAGCAGCTGACCAATTTCCAGCGGGGCAGCGCTCCATCCGGTACTGCGCCCGACCTGAATGACCAGGAACAATGGCTACAGCATCAACAGCTTGAACTGATGAAAGTATTACAGGAAGCCAAAGCCGATAAAGACAGCGCCAAGGCTTTCAATAAGGCACATGAAGCAGCCAGCCTGCGTACATTATATACCGGCGACAAAACCCAGGAAAACATCCTGATCAGTCCTGACGGACGCTTTATCACTTATCGCCTGTACCGCGGTCCTACCGGCGTAACAAGCACCATGGTACCTTCTTTTGTAACAGAAAGCGGTTTCACGGAAGAGATCTCCACCCGCACCAAAGTAGGCGCCCCACAAGGCACTTTTGAAAGCTATGTGTATGACCGGGAGCGGGATACCGTCATCGTCATCAAAACAAATGCTATTCCCGGCATCAGTGATCAGCCGGGCTACCTGAAAGATTACACGAAAAAAGCAGATACCGCCAAAACAGCGAAACCAAGACCCGTAAGGATACAAGGCCCCTACTGGTCTGCCGCCGGTACACATTGCATTGTCGATATCCGTTCAGCAGATAACAAAGACCGCTGGATCATGCTGCTGCAGCCTGCTACCGGCCAGCTGAAATTATTGAACCGGCAACGGGATGAAGCCTGGGTGGCAGGTCCGGGCATTAACGGATGGGGCGCCAACATTGGATGGATAGATGAAAACACCTGCTGGTATCAATCCGAAGCCAGTGGCTACTCTCATTTATATACTACCAATGTAAATACCGGGCAGACAAAAGCGCTGACCAGCGGCCAATATGAAGTACAGGACGTTTGGTTATCCAATGATAAGCAGCATTTTTATATCGTGACCAATGAACCGGCGCCGGGAGAAAAACAATTGTACCGCTTATCTGTTGACGGCAGTAAAAAAGAACGCATCACGCAACAGCAGGGCGCGTATGAGATCTTTCTTTCTCCTGATCAGCAATGGATCGCTTACCGTTATTCTTATACCAATAAACCCTGGGAACTGTTCCTTTTGGCCAACAAACCCAATGCACAAGCGGTACAGGTAACAGACAAGGCACAGTCGGCGGAGTTCCGCACCTATTCCTGGAGCGACCCGCAGGTGATCACTTTTAAAGCCCGGGACGGCGCCAGTGTATATGCACGGCTGTACACACCAGAAGCCGCTAAGAAGAACGGCGCTGCTGTGATCTTCGTACATGGGGCAGGCTACCTGCAAAACGCACATAAATGGTGGAGCCAGTATTACCGGGAGTATATGTTCCATAACCTGCTTGCAGACAAAGGATACACCGTGCTGGATATAGATTACCGTGGCAGTGCAGGTTATGGCCGCGACTGGCGTACCGGTATTTACCGTCATATGGGCGGCAAAGACCTGGACGACCAGGTGGACGGCGCACAATACCTGGTTCAGCAACTGGGCATTGATAAAAAACGCATAGGTATCTACGGCGGCAGCTATGGCGGCTTTATTACACTCATGGGGATGTTTACAACACCGGATGTGTTTGCCGCCGGAGCCGCCTTACGTTCTGTTACCGATTGGGCGCATTATAATCATGGCTATACCAGCAATATCCTGAATGAACCTTTTACAGACAGCATTGCTTACCGCCGCTCCTCTCCCATTTACTTTGCCGAAGGCCTGAAAGGCCACCTGCTGATGTGCCATGGCATGGTAGATGTGAACGTGCATTTCCAGGATATTGTAAGACTGACGCAAAAGCTGATAGAACTGGGCAAGAACAATTGGGAGCTGGCAGTGTACCCGGTGGAGGACCACACCTTTACAACGCCCGGCAGCTGGACGGACGAATATAAGCGGATCTTAAAACTGTTCGATACGGAGTTGCTTCGTAATTAGCAATATTTTAGCATATATTGCAAGCTAAAATACTTACAAACTTTAGCAATATGTGTGGAATAGTAGCTTATATAGGGCAGCGTGATGCCTACCCCGTCGTATTGAAAGGCCTCAAAAGACTTGAATACCGCGGATATGACAGCGCAGGCGTAGCCATACTCAACCATGGCTTGCATGTTTATAAGAAAAAAGGCAAGGTGGCCCAGCTGGAAGATTTCCTGACAGGCAAAAATATGCAGAGCCGTATTGCCATCGGACACACCCGCTGGGCCACACATGGCGAGCCCTGCGACCGGAACTCCCACCCGCATGTTTCAGGCGACGGCAAACTGGCCATGATACACAACGGCATCATTGAGAACTATGCCCTGCTGAAACAGGAACTGCTTAACAAGGGACATCAATTTGAAAGCGATACCGATACAGAGGTACTCATACATTTTATAGAAGAGATCCGCAACAGCAACCAATGCTCCGTTGAAGAAGCCCTGCGCATAGCCCTCAAAAGAGTGGTAGGCGCTTACGTGATCGTGATCGTAGACGAAGAAAATCCGGACACGCTGATAGCCGCCCGTAAAGGCAGCCCGCTGGTAATAGGCGTAGGCAAAGGCGAGCACTTCCTGGCTTCCGACGCCTCTCCCATTGTAGAGTACACCAAAGAAGTGGTATATGTGAACGACTACGAGATCGCGATCATAAAAGCGGATGAACTAATCCTGAAAAATATCACGAACGAAAGACAAACTCCCTATATCCAGAAACTGGATATCGAGCTTACAGCCATTGAGAAAGGCGGTTACGATCACTTTATGCTGAAGGAGATCTTTGAGCAACCGCAAACCATCTTTGACAGCTTGCGCGGCCGCCTGGATGCTAAAAACGGGCAGCTTACCCTGGGAGGCATCCGTGAATATACAGACGTGCTCGCGAACGCCAGGCGTGTTATTATAGTTGCCTGCGGCACCTCCTGGCATGCCGGGCTGGTAGCGGAATATATGATAGAAGAATTATGCCGCGTACCTGTTGAAGTGGAATACGCGTCGGAATTCCGTTACCGTAACCCGGTGGTTGGACCGGGAGACGTGATCATTGCCGTATCGCAATCCGGCGAAACGGCAGATACCCTGGTAGCCATGGAAAGCGCCAAAGCACAGGGCGCCATCATACTGGGCGTGTGTAATGTAGTAGGTTCTTCCATTGCCCGTCTTTCACACGCTGGGGTATATACCCATGCCGGTCCTGAGATCGGGGTTGCCAGTACCAAAGCATTTACCGCCCAGCTGGCAGTATTGTGCCTGATAGGCCTGAAAGTGGCAATTGAGAAAGGCTCCATCACCCAACAACGCTTTCAGCACCTGCTGGACGAGTTACAGGATATTCCTGAAAAAGTAGGCTTGACCCTCAAGCTGAACGAGCAGGTAAAACAGGTAGCGCAAAAGTATAAGGACGCACGCGACTTCCTGTACCTGGGCCGCGGCTACAACTTCCCCGTAGCGCTGGAAGGAGCGCTGAAGCTGAAGGAGATCTCCTATATACATGCCGAAGGCTACCCGGCAGCAGAAATGAAACACGGTCCTATCGCCCTGGTAGATGATCAGCTGCCGGTAGTATTCGTGGCCACACGCGACAGTTTTTATGAAAAGATCGTTTCCAACATACAGGAAATAAAGGCACGCAAAGGAAAAGTGATTGCAATTGTAACAGAAGGCGACCAGGTCATTCCGGGCATGGCAGATGACGTTATAACGGTGCCGGAAGCAGATGAGCTGGTATCTCCCATCGTTTCTGTGATCCCCTTACAACTGCTCGCTTATCATATCGGTGTATCGAAGGGATATGATGTAGACAAGCCAAGGAACCTTGCCAAGTCAGTGACTGTTGAGTAGACCTCAAACCAAAAAGCTATGAACCTGATACAAAAGAGACCCTTAACGGAACTGGGTTATCATTTCATTGACGCCAGTCATTTACCTAAAGGGAAAGATGAATACTATCTGCGCGACCAGCAATGGGGCAAACATAATGTTTACCGTAAACTCACTGCGCAGGAGATAGAGACCCTGGTGCGGAATGATAATACTTCTGACGACTGGAATTCCATTTTTGTTGCCAACGAGTTTAATCCGCAACTGGTGCAGCACTGCCACTTCTTCGGCATGGTGCGCATCGGCAAACTGGAACCGTACTTCCTGGAATTCCACAACCTTCGGCTGCCGGTGGGCCTTTATAACAGTACCATCTGCGCCTGCGATTTTGGCGATAATGTAGTAGTACACAACGTGAACTTCCTCTCCCATTATATCATCGGCAACGAGGTGATCATCGCCAATGTGAATGAAATGGCCACTACCGACCATTCCAAATTCGGTAATGGTATCATCAAGGAAGGAGAGCCTGAAAATATCCGCATATGGCTGGAGCTCTGCAATGAGAATGGCGGGCGCAGCGTAATGCCTTTTGACGGCATGCTGCCCGGCGATGCTTACCTGTGGACGCGCAACCGCGACGATGCAGCGCTGCAACAGCAATTCAAGGCTTTCACCGAAAAACAGTTCGATAAAAAACGCGGTTACTACGGCATGGTAGGCGACCGTTCCGTGATCAAGAACTGCAAGATCATTAAAGATGTAACCATCGGCAGTGATGCTTACCTGAAAGGGGCCAACAAGCTGAAGAACCTTACCGTTAACAGTTCTGCCGAAGCAGCTTCACAGATAGGCGAAGGATGCGAGATGGTGAACGGCATCATCGGGTACGGCTGCCGCGTGTTCTATGGCGTAAAGGCGGTACGTTTTGTGATGGCCTCGCATTCACAGCTGAAATATGGCGCGCGCCTGATCAACTCTTATCTTGGCAACAACGCCACCATCTCCTGTTGCGAGGTGCTGAATTCACTGATCTTCCCGGCACACGAACAGCACCATAATAACTCTTTTCTCTGCGCTGCACTGATCATGGGGCAAAGCAACATGGCGGCCGGCGCCACCATTGGCTCCAATCACAACTCACGCGGAGCAGATGGTGAAGTGATCGCCGGACGCGGCTTCTGGCCCGGCCTGTCTGTTACGCTGAAGCACAATTCAAAATTCGCCTGTTTCACGCTGCTGGCCAAAGGCAATTACATGCAGGAGTTAAACATCCGCATCCCCTTCAGCCTGGTGGTGAACAGCGAACATGATGACTGTCTGCGCATCATGCCCGGTTACTGGTTCATGCATAACATGTATGCGCTGGCCCGCAACTCCTGGAAATATGTGGATCGCGACAAACGTACTGAAAAGATCCAGCTGATTGAATACGACTACCTGGCGCCCGATAGTGTGGAAGAGATGCTGGCCTCCCTGCCCATCATGGAAGCGGCAGTAGGCAAAGCATGGCAAAAACAGCAACAACAAACAAACGGCCAGACAGGCGACAAGGCAGTACGTGAAAAAGGCCGCGCATTGTTATTGCAACAGCCTGCAGAAGTAGCCCGCCTCACGGTGCTGGCAGAAGGAATGGAAAACAGCCAGCGTTGCGTGCAGCTGCTGAAAGTAGAAAAGGTGTATCCGCTGTTCAAAGAGCTGATCATACTATATGGCATCCGCAATATACTGGCGCAGATAACTGCAGGCAGCATCGGATCATTTACTGATCTGCAGGCGGTAGCAAAAACTGCCAAACTCAGTTCCTGGGTAAATGTAGGCGGACAACTGATGAAAGCGGAAACAGTAGAAGATCTTAAATCGAAGATCAAAAAAGGAAAGATCAACAGCTGGGCACAGCTGCATGAAACATATGAACAGCTAGGTCAAAGCTATGCACATGATAAACTGCAGCACGCCATTGCCAGCATGCTGTTTGTACAGGACAAAACTGCGAAAGATCTTACACCCGAACTGTTCATGCAAAACCTGCAGCAATCTGTTTCCACCATGGAAAAGCTTACTGACGGTATCTATCGTTCAAGAGAAAAAGACTACCAGAACCCCTTCCGGAAAATGTCGTATGAAAGTGAAGCAGAGATGGAAACCGTGATCGGCAAGCTGGATGATAACGGCTTTATACAGCAAACCGTCGCTGATCTGAAAGCATATAAAAAGCTGGTGAAAGAACTGTTGAAAAAATGGGAGCTGCAATTAATTTAATTACCTTGGCAGCATGGAAGATAATAAAGTACGTTGCAGCTGGTCGTTGAAAGACCAGGCTTACCGGGACTATCATGATAACGAATGGGGCGTACCCTTACACGATGATACACGCCTGTTTGAAATGATTAACCTGGAAGGCGCGCAGGCTGGTTTAAGCTGGCATACCGTGCTGCTGAAAAGGGAAAATTACCGCAAGGCATTTGATGATTGGGACGCCAAAAAGATAGCGCGCTATACCGATAAAAAAATAGAAAAGCTGCTGCAGGATCCCGGCATTATACGTAACCGGCTGAAGGTGATGGCCACTATCGGCAACGCTAAAGCTTTTTTAAAAGTGCAGGAGGAATTCGGCAGCTTTGATAAGTATATCTGGCAGTTTGTTAACCACCAGCCTATTGTCAATCATTACAAAAGCCTATCCGGAGTACCCGCTAAAACGCCCATTTCAGATGCCATGAGTAAAGACCTGCTGAAAAGGGGGTTCAAGTTTGTGGGATCCACTATTTGTTACGCGTTTATGCAGGCCACCGGAATGGTGGACGATCATTTTGATAACTGCTGGAAGAAAAGTAAAAAGTAAACGCTTATACCTCTTCTACCTTCACCCTGGTCAAGCCACGTGCCAGGAAGCCCAGTTTACGGGCAGCGTTTTTGGTAAGGTCAATAATGCGGGTATTATTACGGTGCAATCGGTCTGTTATTTTCACAATTACAGAGCGGCCGTTGCGGAGGTTGGTCACTTTTACATAGGTGCCAAGGGGAAGGGTGTTATGGGCGCCCGTCATCGCGCTATTGTCAAAAACTTCGCCGTTGGCGGTTGTGCGGCCATTGAATTTATCTGCATAAAAGCTGGCAGTACCACGGTTACCTTTATCACCGTTCTTTTTCCCGGCACCCAAAAAGACAGGGTGCAACAGGAGACTGCTGCAGAGGCATATAACCACAAATCTGATCCACTTTACTATTTGCATGTTCATGGCCGCAAAATTACGAAAACCATGCCGAAATGCCTGCGGAGTCAGCCTTTATTCGATCAGAATCTCACTAAGTGATTGATTATTAATAAATCCGGGATCTGTTAACGTATTCAGGAACATATAGAGGGCCCTTTGCTCCTGTTCGGGCAGCCTGATGCCATTTTTTACCAGGGGATCGAGGGTGCCGCTCTGGGCGATGCCATGATCATAGAGGGCAAACACCTGGTAAATGTCGAAATAGCGCCCATCATGCATATATGGAGAACTTTTTAATACGTTACGCAGGGAGGGTACTTTGAATTTGAGATAATCCCCGGTACTGTTGGTGATCTTCATCCTGCCTACATCATTGAGGGCTGGCAGGTAGGGCAGGCCATTGTTGCGGTAGGTAAAATCCGTAAAAAAGGGCTCTTTATGGCAGGCTGCGCACTTTTGCTGGAAAATGGTATAACCGGCCTGTTCTTCTGCCGTAAAGGCCACGCCAGGGGCTTTACGCATTACACTGTCGTATTTAGACTGGAAAGAGACCATAATGGCCATAAACTGGGTAAGTGCCCTGAACAGGCGCTGGCTGGTCACCTCTTCGCTGCCGAAGGCTGCCTTAAACATCTTACGGTATTTAGCATCCCCTTGCAGGCGCTGGATCAGGCGCACCAGATCCTCTCCCATCTCATTCGCATCTGTTATAGGCGTAAGGGGCTGTATTTCAAGATTGTTGACGCCTCCATCCCACATAAACTCCTTCTGCCAGATGAGGTTGAAAAGCGTAGGCACCGTACGGATGCCTATCCGGCCTTCTATGCCGTGGGCCAGGGCATGGTCATAATGCCCGAAAGCAGCGAACTGCTGATGGCAGAAACCACAGGAAATAGAACTATCGCGGGAAAGCTTCGGATCGTAAAACAAGTGACGGCCCAGGGCAATGCCCTGTTTGGTGAGCGGATTCTTTGAAAAATCGTAGGCCGGGGCAGGTATGCCGGGCGGCAGCTCCAGGTTATAAGGCTCCGGAGGACCGTCTTCATTACCCGGCGTGACACTATCCTTCCGGCCACAGGCTTCGGAGGCGGCCAGGATCAATACCAGGCAAAACAGCGTTATGAAATAGAAAGCTTTCATGATAAGCTTAGCATTTAGCTGTTAACAGCTAGTCTGCTTTTATAGTGAACATGCTTTTATAGTTGTCGGCGATGGCAGCGGCTTGTGCACCGGGGGAGGTACAGCTGGCCAGCTGCTGAAAGCTGATACGGTTTGGCTGATCGAACCAGGTATAGGCATCTGCGCTAATCTTAAACGCTGCATGGCCGTTCTGTCCCAGTGCTACCGGCGACGGAAAACTAAGCTGCACCATGCGCAGGGCATTATTGGCGCCCTTGAATCCGCCGATGTGGAATTCTATCAGGTTGGCGGGCATGGTAGAAAGCGGTGAGGTACCTTCCAGCTTGGCCATTACATAACCGCTGTTCCAGGTCCAGAACATGCCGTTCACCGGATCCAGGGCCCCGGTTTGAGCGCCGCTGTTATTCCTGGCGCTGTCTACTCCTAAGAGGAATGTGATGCTGCGATAGGTACCGGAGGGCAGTTTTTGCAAAGTGATCACTTTCGTACTATCGCTTTCTTCATTCACCAGGAAATATTCCGGTGTCAGGACTACTTCCTGACCGCTGGTGGTGGTCAGTGAAAAATTGCTGACATAATATTTGAATAGGGTAATGTTGAAAGTTTCCCCGGCTGCATTTACGTAGTTGGTGGTACGTAATACCATGGGCTGGCCATTCACCAGGTTGGAAAAGCTCAGCTGCAGGGAGGCGGTATTGGGCGGCGGAGCGGTGGATTTAGTACAGGCCGTTTCCCCCGTTAACAACAGCAGGCAAAGAAAGGAAACAGGGAAGTACAAAAGAAAATTCCGCAAAGTCATCGTAAAGCTTTACAGCATTAAATTACGATGATTTTGCGGAATAATATGAGGGGAATCGATATATCAGGATCTTTTGTATCCCTTCCAGCCATAATAGAATACCACGGCAAAACAGAGCAGCGGAACTATATATGCGAAAGAAGTGGACTGCTTATCAGCAATAGTACCCATCAGGTAAGGCACGATAGCGCCACCCACGATAGACATGATGATAAATGCGCCGCCTTTTTTGGTATGTGCGCCCAGGTCTTTTACACCCAGTGCAAAAATGGTCGGGAACATGATAGACATGAAAAAGAACACTGCCATTAAAGCATATACGGAAGGCGCTCCTTTACCCGTCATTACAAATGCGCACAATACCATGTTGATAACAGCGTACAAGGCCAGCAGCTTGTTAGGCGCTACAGTCCTCATAATAGCCGTACCCACAAAACGACCCGCTGTGAACAATGCCAGGCTTACTGCCAGCAGGTAAGAAGCTTTTTCGCTGCTGGTACCCTGCCAGTATTCTGTTACATAGTTGATGAAGAGCGCTCCTACTCCTACCTGGGCCGCTACATAAAAGAATTGTGCAACCACGCCCCATACAAAATGGCTATAAGCAAACAGGGGTTTTTCCGTTGTTGCAGCCAGGCTGGCGGGATCCGCAGTAACTTCCTTTATTTCCGGCAAAGTAGTGCGATAGAAGAAAAAGGCGATCAGCAATACCACTGCGCCAATCACAATATAGGTAAGCTGCACGGAACCAAGATCGCCGCTGCCTGCCTCACTGCCACCGAAGAACAGCGCGCCGCCGATGATAGGCCCCAGGAAAGAACCCACACCATTGAAACATTGTGAAAGGTTGAGGCGGAACTCCGACGTTTCCCTGCTGCCCAGTACTGTTACATAAGGGTTAGCTGCCGTTTCAAGGCAGGTAAGCCCGCTGGCCAGCACGAACAGCGCAAGCAAAAAAGCATTGAAATTGGCGTAATGTGCGGAGGGATAGAACAGGAAAGCGCCTACAGCGTACAGCAACAATCCTAAAATGATCCCTCTTTTATAGCCATATTTATTCATGAAGATCCCTGCCGGTAAAGCCATCAGGAAGTAAGCCCCGAAATATGCCAGCTGTAATAAGGTAGATCTGGTTTTGGTAATATTCAGCACTTCCTGGAAGTGTTTGTTCAATACATCCAGGAGGCCATAAGCCAGCCCCCATAGGAAGAACAGGCTGGTGACCAGGATAAAGGGAATAAGGTAGCTTTTCTTGCTGTCCGTTGCAGCAGTAACGGAAGTCGTGGAAACAGTGGCTCCGGCCATAAGGTGTAGTGTTTAGTGATTATTGTATGAGCTATTAGCTGCTAGCCATTAGCTAATAGCTAAGGGCTAACTGCTAGAAGCTTTAAGAAATCGATCTGTCCAAATGAGTATACCCTCCGTCCACATAAACGATCTGTCCTGTTGTATGCGATGAATGCGCAGAGATCAGGAACACGGTCATAGACGCAATCTCTTCAGAGGTGGTCATTCGCTGTTCCAAAGGAATTTTGGATACGATGGAAGCCAGCTTCTCTTTAGGATTGGGAAGGGAGTTGATCCAGGTTTCATACAGGGGCGTCCATACTTCAGCAGGGATCACGGTGTTTACCCGGATGGAGTAAGGCAGCAGCTCTACCGCCCATTCGCGGGTCAGTGCGTTGATAGCGCCTTTGGAAGCAGCATAACCGGAGGTGTTACCCTGGCCGGTGGTAGCTACTTTTGAACCGATGTTCACCACGCTACCCTTGTTCTTTTTCAATTCGGGCAATGCATAGTGCACCAGGTTGTAGTAATGCGAGAGGTTCTTTTGCAGGGACGCCATGAATTTCTCCGGGCTGCCGCTCTCCAGTCCTACTCCGTCGTTCACACCAGCATTGTTGATCAGGGCGTGAATAGTGCCGAACTGTTTGATGGTGGTGTCTATCACCTTACGGCAATCCGCTACCTCACCCAGTTCTGCCTGGATGCCGAAAGCTTTGCCGCCGGCGCTTTTGATGGCCTGTACGGTCTTCTCATTATCTTCTGCATTTCTGCCGGCGATAACGGCGATACCGCCTTCTGCCGCTACGAGCTTGGAAATTGCTTCTCCGATACCCTTGGCGCCGCCGGTAACGATCACCACTTTATCTTTTAATCCCAGATCCATAAAATATTTTTAATCGTTTACGATAGTTTATAAAATGCTGTTGCGTTGCCGCCCATGATGGCTGCTTGTTCTGCAGGGCTTAAACGGCTGATATAATCTGTTACAATACCTTTTACCTGTGCGTAGCTGGCGGCCAGCAAACACACCGGCCAGTCAGACCCGTACATCAGCCTTTGCGGGCCGAATGCTTCCAGCACTACATCCAGGTAAGGCTGAAAGTCTTTTGCTGTCCAGTTTTGCCAGTCGGCTTCCGTTACCAGGCCGCTCAGCTTACAGTATACATTTCCGGATTGTGCGATGGCCCGCATGCTTTTTTCCCAGGCGGCAATATCGCCTGTTTTGCAGTAGGGCTTTGCCATATGATCTATTACCAGGCGATGATCCGGGAACAGCTGCACGAATTTTTCTACTGCGGGCAACTGTATGGGATACACGAGAATATCGTAGCTAAGATCATATTGCATGAGCGCGCGCACACCTTCGCAGAAATCTTCACGGAGCAGAAAGGCGGGGTCTGGCTCTCCCTGTACGATGTGGCGGAAACCTTTCAGCTTGTCGTATTGTGAAAAGTGGTCCAGCCTTTCGGAGAGCTTGTCTGCACGAAGATCTATCCAGCCTACCACACCTTTCACGAAGGGATGTGTGGCGGCGAGGTCCAGCAGGAATTGCGTTTCATCTTCGGATTGGTCTGCCTGTACGGCCACACATCCGTGCACGCCGTTCTCTTGGAGGATGGCATGCAGGTGTTCCGGCAGGAAGTCGGACTGGATCACTTTCATATCATCGGTGATCCAGGCGTCTTTTACCGGATGGTATTTCCAGAAATGCTGGTGGGAATCTATGACCATATCAGTTTTGATGCTTTCATAACGAGAATATCTTGTCCATCATCAGCCACTTCTCGCCCGGTTTGGCAATGGGCAGGGCTTGCTGGTATTTCCACATGAGCTGTTCCCATTCCTGTACTTTAGGATTGGAGGCATCGGCAGCGGCTTTCTGATCAAAAGAGAAGGTATCGTTCACCTCCATGATCATGAATAGGCGGTTCATGATCCGGTAGATCTCCATGTGTTCGATCCCGCTGCCGGTGATGCTCTGTTGTATCTCCGGCCATACTGCCTGGTGATGTTGTTCATATTCTGCTATCAGCTGCGCGTCATCTTTCAGATCCAGCGCCAGGCAATATCTTTTCATAAAGTAGAATTATCAGGTTATTATTTCTTCCAGGCGTAAGCTTTCTGGGAAGAGGTGCCCAGACCGTCGATGCCCAGTTCCATTACGTCTCCTTCTTTAATGTATACCTGCGGGTTCATACCCAGGCCTACACCTGCGGGTGTACCGGTAGAGATCACGTCACCTGGCAGCAGGGTCATGAACTGGCTCAGGTAAGACACCAGGAAAGGTATTTTAAAGATCAGGTTGGAGGTATTGCCGTTCTGCACTTTTTTACCGTTGAGGCTCAGCCAGATCTTCAGGTTATTAATGTCTGAAATCTCGTCTTTGGTCACCATCCAGGGGCCCAGTGGTGCAAAGGTATCAGCGCTTTTGCCTTTTACCCACTGGCCATTACGCTCCAGCTGAAATTCGCGTTCGCTGTAATCGTTGTGCAGGGCGTAACCGGCTACATAGTCCATGGCTTCGGCTTCTTCCACATAAGTGGCTTTTTTGCCGATGATCACGGCCAACTCTACTTCCCAGTCTGTTTTCTTACTATTCTTCGGGATGATAAGATCATCATTAGGGCCTACGAGCGAAGAGGTGCTTTTGAAGAACACGATCGGTTCTGTAGGGATCTGCATGTTGCTTTCCTTTGCGTGGTCTGCATAGTTCAAACCGATGCAAATGATCTTGGAAGGCCGCTGAATGGGTGACCCCAGGCGTACGTTCTCAGGTATGCGCGGGGCGCTGCTGCTATTAGCTGCCCACCATTTTGCCAGGCGTTCTAATCCGTTGGAAGCAAAGAACTGCTCACCAAAATCTTCTCCGAAAGCGCTTACATCAAAGCTTCCGTCTGCTGTTACTACGCCTGGTTTTTCTTCGCCCGGCTGTCCGAATCTTATCAGTTTCATGTAGTCTGAGTTTCTCTTTTTTATTGAATCAATACACCCGTCTTAATGACGTTACATTCAGGTGCCCGCCTTCCACTTTTATATCATACACACCGTCAAAGCCATCATCTCTCAGCAGGCCGAATACAACGTGACCGGGTTTATCTGTAAGCTGTATCTTAGGCGTGTAGCCATTAGGTACAGCGACCGTCAGTGTTTTATTGGCGCCGCCATATTCTGAGTACAGTTGTACAGAATCTTTGGAACCGGTGGCAGGCTCCAGGCGCACGATAAAATCGGCGATGATGGTACCTGAATTCAGGTTATGCTGATAACTATCTGTTAATTCCGTTTTTGTTTTTACGGTGGTCTTACCAAGGCCCAGCTCACCTTCTGCGTAGTGCCATATTGCTTCGGGAGGCGTGCCTACGTGGAAGATCTTCAGCTCTCCGTCGTCACCTACGCTGGCGTGAAAGTAGCGGGTAACGCGGCTTTGTTTGAGCACTCCGATGTATGCGCTGTTGGGCTTATCCCATACAGTACGGTAGAGGTCTGCCGAGTCTACATCTTTTGCCAGGGGCACTTCGAAAGATTTCTCTTTCTCCTTACCGCCGATGGAGAAACGGATCTTTACCTGGGTGGTATCCTCTTCGTGTGTAAATGACACCTGTACAGCGCCGTCTGGTTTTGCGGGCGTAAAGCCGGCAGCGGCATCCTGTTCATTAGCGGATGGCGTACCTGACTGACAGGCGCCCAGGCTGAGGGCAATGATGGTGCTGAATACTGCTGTTCTTAAATATTGCATATGGGTATTTAATATCCTGCAAGATAAGCCCTATCAGTTATTCAATTTTATAAAACCACCATCTATCGGGTAATCGCAGCCGGTGATGAAGCCTGCCTGCTCAGAGCACAGGTAGAGCGACAGCCAGGCCACTTCGTCTGGTTTAGCCATACGTCCGATCGGTTGCGTTTTGGATAATTTTTCAAACATTTCCTGTTCCCTGCCTGGATAATTCTTCTGCAGGAAGCCATCTACAAAGGGTGTGTGCACACGGGCGGGCGAAATACAGTTAACGCGGATGTTGTCATTAATGTAATCCTTGGCAACAGAGAGGGTCATGGTCAATACCGCGCCTTTGCTCATAGAGTAGGCAAACCTGTCTGGTATCCCTACGGTAGCAGCAATAGAAGCAACGTTGAGGATCACTCCTCCACCCTGCGCTTTCATCTGTTTGATAACTGCATACATACAGTTATAGGCGCCTTTTACATTTACCTGGAACACCCTGTCAAAATCCGATTCTGATGTTGTTTCCAGCTTGCCGATATGGGCAATACCAGCGCAGTTCACCAGTATATCTATACGTTTAGCCGTGGCCACTATATTATCCATGGTCTTAACAACATCTTCCTGCAGGGCTACGTTACAGGCATGTACGGTGGCCTGTCCGCCTGCTGCTTTGATCTCTTCCACCGTTCCTTTCCCGCCGTCCTCATTCAGCTCTACCACGTGTACGGCAGCGCCCTGTGCTGCAAAACATTTAGCAATGGCCTGCCCTATACCGCTACCGGCGCCTGTAACTACCGCCACCTTGTTGTCTAACCGAAATAAGTTCATCTTCCCTTAGTTTAATTTAAGGGTTCTAAAATACCGATTTTAAGCCGGGCATTGCGATTGTTTTTTAACTGTATTGTGTACTTTCTTAGCTAATTTTAAGAAAATTGAATAATTATGGCCCGTTTACGCTGCATTTTTGCAATGATTCTCCTCTGCCAGGTGGCTGCTGAGCAGGATATCCCGCTCAACAAATACGGCTTGCCCGTTGTCAGTACCATCGCCCTGTACCAGCAATTGGTAAAGGCTGACAGCAACCAGCAAATGGTGAATATCGCCAGGTACATCCCCGGTATCCGGATGGACATCCGCTATGCTACCCGCAACAATTTTACGAAAAGGGTATTGTACCGCAACCCGCTGGTATTGTTGCGGCGCCCTGCCGCCCGGGCATTGAAGGCCGTACAGGAGGATATCCAATCCAGAGGATACGGGCTGAAGATATTTGACTGCTACCGCCCCTACCGGGTTACAGAAAAGATGTGGGAGATCGTCCCGGATGACCGCTACGCGGCAGATCCGAAGAAAGGCAGTGGCCATAACCGCGGGGTAGCGGTAGACCTGACGATTATCGACTTAAAGACCGGAGCAGAGATACCCATGCCTACCGGCTATGATGATTTTACGGAAAATGCCCATTACAGTTCCATCCCGGCAGACCCAAAGGCAAGGGTGAACCGCGCGTTTCTGCGGGAGATCATGGAGAAGCATGGATTTGTAGCGCTGGAAACGGAGTGGTGGCACTTTTATCTGGCGGATTATGAAAAGTATCCGCTGATGGATCTGACGTTTGAGCAACTGGCGATCAGTAAAAAGCTATAAGCCGCAAGCTACAAGCTGCAAGTGATCAACGTTTGTCGCTTGCGGCTTGTAGCCCGGAGCTTGCAGCTTATTAATATATTTTATTCAGCGCATCCACATACGCATTCACACTCGCGCTTACTATATCTGTAGAGTAACCGAAACCGTAGTAAGACTGTCCATTATACTTCACTCTCATATTCACCTTACTTACGTCTTCACTACCGCCGTGCATAGCCTGGATGCTGAATTCATCGAGATCGATATCATCTTTGATGATCTCGTGGATGGCGTTGATAGTAGCGTTTACGGGACCGTTACCGGCAGCGCTTGCTTCTTTCTCATCACCATTGATCTTCAGTTTCACGGTAGCCATCGGGCGCAGCGGATCACCGCATACAACCTGGAGCAATGTTACTTTGATCGCTTTATCATCATAGTTCTTTTCATCGCCATCGCCCATCAGCTGTTGCAGGTCGGCATCGCTGATCTCTTTTTTCTGGTCGGCCATTACGAGGAAACGTTGGTATACTTCGTCCAGGTTGATCTTATCCAGCTTATAACCCAGGCGGTCCAGGTGATGCTTCAGGGCAGCACGGCCGCTACGGGCGGTAAGGATGATAGAGCTGGAGGAGATACCTACATCTTCCGGGTTCAGGATCTCGTAGTTTTCGCGGTGCTTCAGCACGCCGTCCTGGTGGATACCGGAGCTGTGCGCAAAAGCGTTGCGGCCAACGATCGCCTTGTTAGGCTGCACGGGCATACGCATCATGGTAGACACCAGGGTGCTGATGCCGTAGATGCGTTTAGAATTGATGTTGGTGTTTAAGCCGAGGCCGTGATGCGTTTTCAGGATCATCGCCACTTCCTCGAGCGAGGTATTACCAGCACGTTCACCGATACCGTTGATAGTGCACTCTACCTGGCGGGCGCCGTTCATCACGCCGGCGATGGTGTTGGCAGTAGCCAGACCCAGGTCGTTATGGCAGTGTACGGAGATGATGGCTTTATCGATGTTGGATACATGATCCATCAGGTATTTGATCTTAGCGCCGTATTGGTCGGGCAGGCAGTAACCGTTGGTGTCCGGGATGTTCACTACGGTTGCACCGGCGGCGATCACCGCTTCGATCATGCGGGCCAGGTATTCGTTATCAGCACGACCGGCATCTTCTGCATAGAACTCAATATCGTCCACAAATTTGCGGGCGTATTTAACAGCATCTACGGCACGTTTCAGAATCTCATCACGGGTGCTGTTAAACTTGTATTTGATATGCATATCAGAAGAGCCGATACCGGTATGGATGCGTTTGCGTTTGGCAAAGCGGAGGGCTTCTGCGGCCGCATCGATATCCATGGTGTTAGCGCGGGTGAGCGCGCAGATCACCGGCTCGCTCACTGCTTTAGAAATTTCTACTACACTCTGAAAATCGCCGGGACTGGATATGGGGAATCCGGCTTCGATAACATCTACTCCCAGTGCTTCCAGCTCTTTCGCCACTTCTATTTTTTCTACCGTAGTCAACTGGCAACCAGGAACCTGTTCGCCATCGCGGAGGGTAGTATCAAAAACGTATACACGATTCTTATCCATTGTGCAAATTGTTTAAGTGTAAGGTTGTATTATCAGTTCAGGTTTTCCAATACTTTAGCGCCCATTGCGTCGGTGCCCATAATATAATGGTTCTCTGTATGCTTGTTCGCTATATCCATGGTGCGGTATCCCTGGCGCAGCGTAGCTTCTACGGCTTTGATCACGCGCTGAGATTCTGTTTTCAGTCCGAAGGAGATGTCCAGCATCAGCGCAGCGGATAATATAGAAGCCAGCGGGTTGGCGATGCCTTTACCGGCGATGTCGTGGGCAGAACCGTGAATAGGCTCGTAGAAACCATTCGCGTCGCCTACGGAAGCGGATGCGAGCATACCCATAGAACCGGCGATCTGCGAAGCTTCATCGGTGAGGATGTCGCCGAACAGGTTGCCTGTCAGCACTACATCAAAGCGTTTAGGATCTTTGATCAGCTGCATGGCCGCGTTGTCAATGAACATATGTTCTGTTTCCACATCAGGATATTCTTTGGCTACTTCCTGTACCACTTCGCGCCAGAGGCGGCTGGCTTCAAGCACGTTGGCCTTGTCTACAGAGCACAGCTTTTTACGGCGGGTACGGGCTGCTTCATAGGCTTTGCGGGCAATGCGCTCTACTTCGTAGCGGTGATAGATCATCAGGTCGGAAGCCGTGCTGCGGTCGTTGCTTCTGTTCTTTTCTCCAAAATACACATCACCGGTAAGCTCGCGGAAGAACAGGATATCAGAACCTCTCAGTATCTCAGGCTTGATGCTGGATGCTTCCAGCAGTTCATCAAACAGTTTGATGGGACGCAGGTTGGCATACAAACCAAGCTCCTTGCGGATCTTGAGCAGCCCTTGTTCAGGCCTTACCTTTAAGGTAGGATCGTTGTCGTACTTGGCATGACCGATTGCGCCAAACAGGATGGCGTCGCTTTTCCTTGCACGTTCCAGTGTTTCGCCGGGCAGCGGCTCGCCGGTGGCTTCTATGGCTACGTGTCCCATGATGCCTTCTTCGAAGCTGAACTCATGTTTGAAATTCTGCGCTACGGACTGCAGTACTTTTTGTCCCCAGGCCGTTACTTCCTGTCCAATTCCGTCTCCCGGAATGACCAGTATCTTTTTGCTTACTCCCATATTTTGGATGATGTGTTTGTCAAAAGTTAAATTCCCTGCTGTTTTCGTATTGCTCAATATTATTGCGCAGACTCAGGAGGTAATCAATATCGTCGTATCCGTTGATCAGACAGGCTTTTTTGTACGGGTTAATATCAAAGCTTTCCTGTTCGCCGCTGGCTGCTATCCGGATCACCTGGGCTTCCAGGTCTACTTCCAGTTTCGTTTCAGCATCTGCTTCAATAGCGCTGAAGATCTTATGGAGGAACTCTTCGCTTACCTGCACAGGCAGTATGAAATTATTCAGTGCATTGTTCTTAAAGATATCTGCGAAAAAGCTGCTTACTACTACTTTAAATCCATAGTCGCCGATAGACCAGGCAGCATGCTCGCGGGAGGAGCCACAGCCAAAGTTTTTGCCGGCCACTAGCACCTGTCCTTTATACAAGGGATTGTTGAGCACGAAATCCGGTTTGGGATGACCATTGGCATCAAAGCGCCAGTCGCGGAACAGGTTCTCCCCGAAGCCCTCCCGGGTGGTAGCTTTCAGGAAGCGCGCCGGGATGATCTGGTCTGTATCAATATTTTCTATCGGTAAGGGTACCGCTGTAGAAATAAGATGTTGAAAGACTTTCTTCATATACTGTTCTTACACGTAACGTATTTTTTTCTTCAATGTTTTACAGCCGCTATCCGCAGGCGTACATAATCAGCATACCATTTGCCGTTGCGGAAGCAGGCGGACCGCAGCGCTTCCTGCGTTTGCTGCAGGATAGACAGGCGCTCATCAGCCGGGATGTTCTCAAAGAAATAGTCGCCAAACATGTCGAACCATTCGATGATACCATTTTCCGGGTTAGCCAGCTCTGTGAGGCGGTCAAAGCAATGCGCCTGGTGGATACGGAAACCATACTTTTCCAGTATGGAGGTATATTCTCCCACAGAAGGAAAGTACCAGCGGGGCTGATATTGGTAGCCGTGCTGCTGCATGGCCTTTTCCAGCGCCTCCAGCAGGGCTTCCACATTACCTTTTGCGCCCATTTCCAGCACCAGGCGGCCACCTGGTTTGAGGTGCTGATACATGCGGGCCGCCACCTGTTCTTTCTCCAGCATCCAGTGCAGGGCTGCGTTGGAGAAGACGGCGTCGAACTGCATGGGCAGTGAAAAAGACGCGGCGTTGGCCACTACGAAGTCCAGCTGCGGAAAGTTCTTCCGCGCGCTTTCGATCATAGTGGCCGAGCTGTCAAGCCCTGTCAGCTGTGCACCAGAACCAGCCAACGTTGCCGTCAGCTCACCGGTGCCACAGCCCAGGTCGAGTATTTGTTCGCCCGGTTGCGGTTGCAGCCATTCAATAAGGCTATTGCCGTATTGATGTACGAATGCAAAGTTGTTCTTATAGAGATCCGCGTTCCAGGACATGTTAAACTTCTTTTACCCAGGGCTGACCAAATAAACCCGAAATCATACTATTTTAACTGTCTTCTCCAAGTGCTCTATATGTGTTCTCTATGTGTTCTCCTTGCTCTCACTATGCTCCGGACGTTTTTGTTAAAATAGTATCATTACTGCAGTCTCTTTGGTGCCAGGTTTTTATTAATATTTTAAATCATTTCTCTTACATCTGTTACTACACCCGTGATGGCCGCTGCCGCTGCTGTCAAGGGGCTGGCCAGTAAGGTACGTGCGTTCGGGCCCTGACGGCCTTCGAAATTCCGGTTAGAGGTGGATATGCAGTACATGCCTGCAGGGATCTTATCCTCGTTCATGCCCAGGCAGGCGGAACATCCGGGTTCGCGCAGCTGGAAACCTGCCGCTTCAAAGATCTTATCTATCCCTTCTTTTTTGGCTTGCGCCTCTACCTGTTTAGAGCCGGGCACTACCCATACTTCCACATTATCTGCTTTATGCTTGCCGGCTACAAAACTGGCCACCATCCGCAGATCTTCGATACGGGAATTGGTGCAGCTGCCGATGAATACATAGTCCACCTTTTTGCCGAGCAGGGCGCTGCCCGGTTCCAGGGCCATATAGTCCAGTGATTTTTTGAAAGACGGCCTTTCCTTATCCTCGATCTGTTCCAGGGAAGGTATATGCTGGGTAACGCCCATGCCCATACCCGGGTTGGTACCGTAGGTGATCATCGGCTCAATATCGGCGGCATCGAAGCTCAATACCCGGTCAAATTCAGCATCCGGGTCGGAGTGCAGTGTTTGCCAGTAAGCTACGGCCTTATCCCAATCGGCCCCCTGGGGAGCAAACTGGCGGCCTTTGATATAATTAAAGGTAGTCTGATCGGGAGCTATTAAGCCTCCGCGGGCGCCCATCTCAATGCTCATATTACAGATGGTCATCCGGGCTTCCATGCTCAGGCTCCGGATGGCTTCCCCGGAGAATTCCACGAAGTAGCCGGTAGCGCCGGAGGCGGAGATCTTTGATATGATGTAGAGGATAATATCTTTGGACACCACGCCTGCTTTCAGCTGGCCATTGATGGCTATCTTCATGCGTTTGGGCCGGTATTGCAGGATACACTGGGTGGCCAGTACCTGTTCTACCTCGGAGGTGCCGATCCCGAAGGCCATAGCGCCGAAAGCTCCGTGTGTGGAGGTATGGCTGTCGCCACAAACGATGGTCATCCCCGGCAGGGTGATACCCAGTTCAGGGCCGATCACGTGCACGATGCCCTGGAAGGGGTGGCCCAGGCCGTACAGTTCTACGCCAAATTCAGTGGTATTTTTAGTGAGCATCTCCACCTGGTGGCGGCTGAGCGCTTCTTTAATAGGTAAGTGCTGGTTGATGGTAGGCACGTTATGGTCTGCCGTGGCCCTGGTCTTTTGGGGGCGGAACACCGGGATCCCTCTTTTGCGCAGCCCGTCGAATGCCTGGGGACTGGTTACTTCATGTATAAAATGCGTGTTAATATACAAGGCATCCGGAAAACCGGGCTTGCTGACGACCACGTGCTGATCCCAAATCTTATCAACTAATGTCTTTCCCATCCCTTAATATTTTTAACCGACTCACAATCAACAGGTTCCAAAATTTCAGCTCCGGAATTTGTGCTGTGAATTGATCTTTGTTGTTTATTTTTACGCTTCCGAGTGATTATACCTCCAAATCTAATGGTCAATAGTTAATAGCCATATCGTTAAATTTGCTTTAATTACGATCTTTAAGATCAAACGAATACTATTAATTGACTAAAAACCAATTCTTTATAAGACTTTAATAACGATGCCCAACAGTCAGCATGACGCTTTATTCATATTAATAAAAACGTTAACGAAAGCAGAAAAAAGGAATTTTCAGCTGGCTTTCAACAAGAATAACACGAAGGAGGATGTACTTTTCATACAGCTTTTCAACACCCTCGACAAAATGAAGGACTATGATGAAGATCTGATCCTGAAAAAGATACCCGCCATCAAAAAACAGCAGCTCAGTAACGTAAAGGCTCACCTGTACAAGCAATTGCTCACCAGCCTTCGCCTGCTGTACAAGCAAAAAGACCCCCTGATAGACCTGCGGGAGCAGCTGGATTATGCCCGGGTGCTCTACACCAAAGGACTGTACACCCAGAGCCTGAAACTGCTGTCCAGGGCCAAGGCCATGTCTGTAGAACAGGAGGAAGTGATGCTGACCTACGAGATCGTGGAGTTTGAGAAGCTGATCGAATCCCGCCATATTACCCGCAGCCTGGAAAACCGGGCGGAAGAGCTCAGCGATGAATCCCGTCATATAGAACAAAAGCTGACCAGTATCAGCAGGCTCAGTACCCTGTCTTTACAGCTGTATGGCCTGTACCTGAAACTGGGCCATGCCCGGAATGAAAAGGATGCGGAGATGGTGAAACAGTTCTTCGAGGACAATGCGCCGCACATCTCCCAGAACGGGATGAGCTTCTACGAAAAGATCTACCTGTACCAGGCCTATTGCTGGTACTACTACATACTGCAGGATTTCATCATGTACTACCGCTATACGCAGAAGTGGGTGAACCTGTTCAAAGAGTATCCCTCCCTGCTGAAAGCGGATGTAGACATGTACATCAAGGCCATGCACAACCTGCTGACCGCACACTTCTATACCATGAACGATGACAAGTTCGTACAGGTATTGCAGGAGCTGGAAGAATTCATTGACGAGCAGCAGGAGAATTTTAACGAGAATACCCGTACCAATGCGTTCGTATACCTGTATACTGCCAAGATCAACCGGCACTTCCTGGAAGGCACTTTCAGTGAAGGACTGACCCTGGTGCCCGAGCTGGAAGAACGCATTGCGGAACATCAGCTGAAAGTAGATCAGCACCGGGTACTGGTGTTCTATTACAAGATCGCCTGCCTGTACTTTGGCAGCGGGGATAACAACCGGGCCATCGTCTATCTCAACAAGATCATCCATCTGCGCATAGGCAATCTTCGGGCGGATATCCAGTGCTTTGCCCGTATCCTGCACCTCATAGCGCATTACGAGCTGGAAAATTACAGCCTGGTAGAATACCTGATCAAATCTGTATATCACTTCATTGCAAAGAATAAAGACCTTGGGCAGATGATGGAAGAGATCCTGAAATTTTTGCGCAAGAATATCTACGCCCATCCCAAAGCCTTACGCAATGCCTTTGCCGAGCTGAAAGAAAAGCTGGTGCTGATCTCCAGGAACCCATACGAACGCCGTTCCTTCCTGTACCTGGATATTATCAGCTGGCTGGAAAGCAAAATAGAAGGTGTGCCCGTGCAGGATGTGATCAAAAGGAAATTCCTGAAGAAGGAGCCCCGTATATAGATCGGGTAGGCGGAATTTGGCATTCGGATTGCTAAATGTATCTTTACCGTATTGAAAAACCGTATTAATCATGTCTGAAAAACAGTTCCGTTTTATTGCCTTTTCGGGTAGTCTCCGGAAGGGCTCCTACAACACCATGGCCCTTAAAGCAACACAAAAACTAGCCCCCTCTCATATCACCATTGAGCATGAAGACATCAGCGACGTTCCTTTTTATAACGCGGATATACACAGTGAGAAATTTCCCGATAATGTAGAGCAACTGGTACGCAAGATCAAAGAGGCGGATGGTATATTGATCGTTTCACCGGAGTATAACTACTCTATTCCCGGTGTATTGAAAAATGCCATCGATATGTTGTCACGGCATCCGGAAAAACCATTCGATAATAAGGCCGTAGCCATTATGGGCGCCAGCATCAGTGCGCAGGGCACTTCGCGCATGCAGTATCATTTAAGGCAGGTAATGGTATATTTAAACGCCTATGCCGTGAACAGGCCTGAAGTAATGATCGCTACTGCACAGCATAAGTTTGACGCTGAAGGGAACCTGACAGACGAAACCGCCAAAAAACTGATCCCGCAATTGTTAACTGCATTGAGTGAGCTGAGCGAGAAACTGAAAGTGTGAATTTATTGCACCTGTTCATACTGCGGTTCATAACGGTAATAACGGGCAGCAAAGAGCGGGAAGGCGGTGCATTGTAACAGCAGGATAGCCCAGCCATATAAATGCCCCAATGTCATGAACAGCAGCACGCAGAAGAGCACGAATACCCAACGCAGGTATTTATCCTGGTCCAATCGCGGAAAGTATAGCAGACAACGAAACATTAACAATACCGACACTCCGAATACGATCAGCATCAGCCAATGCCAGCTGTTGTATGGTAATGTGTGTATGATCAGTAATCCCAGTTCCGGCAGCAATAAAACTCCGTAAGTGATCGCCAATGCAATGTATCTTTTCCAGAGTGGAATAGGTAAAGCGCGTGTAAAGATCAGGAACTGATCTTCAAAATGGCGATGATCAAATACGACAATGGTGTGCAGCAGGGCGGCGATGAGCATCCCTGTTAATACTGCTCTCACATCATACTCACTTCCTTTCATCAGGGCGAATGTAGCCAGCAGCACTACACAGGAAAATATCTTTAACACCAGCAAAGAACGTGTGCGCTTAGTGGCCAGTTCATAGACATAGAACAAGGGCAATGGTTTACGAAAATTGCGGTTCATCCATTGCTGCCATCTATGATAGAAGAAAACGGCGCCGGGATGTTTGATCAGGTAGCTGTAGATCCATACCGGACTATAGCACATGACTATGTTGAATACTGCCAGGATGATAGCGGCAGCGTAGTATTGTTTCGTGATCGCCACGATGATGGCCAGGCTGCAGTACACCAATACCGGTGCATAAATACCCATATGCACGCCTAACCATATACGCCGTTGCCGCGGGTTGTCAATGCTGCCGATGGTTTGGTACAGGAAACTAAATTCTTTATCATTCAAAGTAGCCAGCACATACCAGATACATTTCAGATTGTATAATAACCAGAGGCTTAATCCCAGCAGCAAGCCTCCTGTATTACTCACAATGCCCAGTAATAATCCGTAATGATAAGATATTAATTGTCCGCCCTGCACAACGCCAAACAGCAAATAGAACAGCAGGAAAAAGAAACCTGTGTTCTGTGCATAAAAGCGGGTGGTGAATATGCGGGTCAGCACTTTAGTCATACACGTTTACTTTTTTTGAAATGTGAATTCAGTGTGGATAAACAGTGGTTATATTTTTGTTATCTATCACCAAAGTAGCCGTTACCGGGAGCGCATTATCTGCGATCAACTGGTGGGAAGTGATAAAAAAACTAACGTTGTGCTGTGTATGAAAATGGCGGATCCACTCGTACAGCACGGGAATGGCGCCATGATCCAGCGTGATCAGCGGCTCATCCAGCAATATCAGGGATGGCGCCCCGGTAAAGGCCAACAGCAGTGATAATTTCTTGAGCATCCCGCTGGAATAGCTGCTGACAGGATTATCCAGGAAAGCGGGAATACCCATTTCAGGCGCCATCAGCATTACATCTTCATGCCCTTTGTCTTTGGCCGATGTGTGCAGGCGCAGCAGATCGCTTCCCGTGAGAAAGCCCGGGTACAAGGGTTCTGCCTCTGCATAGCTGACCAGCTGGCGGTAACGTATGGGATTTTTCTTACTACTAATAGTATTTTCCACCACCACGTCTCCTTCGAAAGGGATCAAACCGGCGATGATCTTTAAACAAGTAGTTTTCCCCACGCCGTTTCCCCCCTGTACCCAGTATATTCCAGGTGATAAGTTGAGTGCTGGGATATTGAGGATCAGCGTTTCATAGTATTTTTTTTGTATTTGAACTAGCTTGAGCATATGTAAATATGAGAAAATAAATTCTAATGTGTATCAATACTGGCGGGCTTTTCACATACTTTTTCACCGCCCCTTTCCCATCATTCCTGCGTTTCGAAAATGTTCACCTTCTTTTTCCACACGTGTTAAAAACTTTAAAGAATATCCGATTCATTCGTACTTACATTTGCGTCAGTTCTTGACTTCGTTGCATTGGTTTCTCCCGGCACTCCCCGGGAAGAATTAATAGGGAATCGTGTTAGAATCACGAGCAGACGCGCTACTGTGATTCCTGATCCCCGTATAAAACCCTCCAGGGACTCGAAACCCCTGGAGCGTTTGGGCGCAATATCAGGGAAGCCAGGTACCTGCCAGCGCAACGTTTTGTCAAAGCCTTCGCGTATAAGGTATTGGCGATAGTGAAGCCTTCCTCACTTGATGGATAGCTGTCCTCGTCACCCCCCTTAACGACACAAGAGTATAGCGTTTAACATTAAAATATTGGCGTATGAACCTTGAAAATGAGATCTTGTTGAAAGAGAACAAAGACCGCTTTGTACTGCTGCCTATTAACTATCCGAAAGTATGGGAAATATATAAACGGCACGAAGCGAGTTTTTGGACAGCGGAAGAAATAGACCTGAGCGGAGACCTGAAAGATTGGGCCAGCCTTAACGATGGCGAACGCCATTTTATTACACATGTGCTGGCATTTTTTGCCGCCAGCGACGGCATTGTGAATGAGAACCTCGCCGTAAACTTCATGAGCGAAGTACAGATACCGGAAGCCCGTTGCTTCTACGGATTCCAGATCATGATGGAAAATATCCACTCTGAAACTTACGCATTGTTAATAGATACCTATGTGAAAGATCCGGTGGAAAAAGACCGTTTGTTTCACGCCATTGATACCGTGCCCGCTGTAAAGAAGAAAGCAGAATGGGCGCTGCGCTGGATCAACAACGGCAACTTTGCAGAACGCCTGGTGGCCTTTGCAGCGGTAGAAGGCATCTTCTTCAGCGGCAGCTTCTGTTCTATCTTCTGGCTGAAGAAGAGAGGACTAATGCCCGGCCTTACTTTCTCCAATGAGCTGATCAGCCGCGATGAAGGATTGCACTGCGAGTTTGCCTGTCTGCTGTATGGCATGCTGCAGAATAAGCTGACCCAGGAAGAAGTGCACCGGATCATTGGCGATGCGGTGGCGATCGAAAAAGAGTTTATCACAGATGCGTTGCCGGTAGCCCTGATAGGGATGAACAGCGCGCTGATGGCACAATATATCGAGTTTGTAGCTGACCGCTGGTTAAGCGAATTAGGTTACGCTAAAATATTTAATGCCGCTAATCCGTTTGACTTCATGGAAATGATCTCGCTGCAGGGCAAGACCAATTTCTTTGAAAAACGTGTGGGTGATTATCAGAAAGCTGGAGTAATGTCTGGAAAGGATACACAAACATTTAGCCTGGACGAAGACTTTTAAGAAGAATATTTATTTGACGAACCATATATTATTATTACTAACCGCTTAAATTCAATACACCATGTTTGTAATAAAAAGGGACGGCCGCAAGGAGTCTGTTAAGTTTGATAAGATCACCGCACGTATTGAAAAGCTTTGTTATGGCCTGAATGCAGAATATGTAGATTCGATAGATGTTGCCAAAAAGGTGATACAAGGTTTATATGATGGTGTTACCACCATTGAACTGGATAACCTGGCAGCAGAAACGGCCGCCTCATTGACTACCAAACACCCGGATTACGCACTGCTGGCATCCCGCATAGCCGTGAGCAACCTGCACAAGAATACAGAGAAATCATTCTCCAAAACAATGAAGAAACTGTATGAGTATGTTGATCCGAAAGTAGGTAAACCGGCTCCGCTCTTATCTGACGACGTATGGGAGATCATCGACAGGAACGCAGAAACACTGGATGCCAATATCATCTATGACCGCGATTTTGCTTTCGACTATTTTGGCTTTAAAACACTGGAACGCTCTTACCTGCTGAAAGTGGATGGCAAAATAGCCGAACGCCCTCAGCATATGTTCATGCGTGTGGCAGTAGGTATCCACAAAGAAGATATCGACGCCGCCATCAAAACGTATAACCTGATGAGTGAGCGCTGGTTCACACACGCCACTCCCACCCTGTTCAACGCAGGTACGCCGAAACCGCAGATGTCGTCCTGCTTCCTGCTGACCATGAAAGGCGACAGCATCGACGGTATTTATGATACGCTGAAACAAACTGCCAAGATCTCACAGAGCGCAGGCGGTATTGGTCTGAGCATTCATAACATCCGCGCTACGGGTTCTTATATCAGCGGCACCAATGGTACCTCTAATGGTATCATCCCGATGCTGCGCGTGTTTAACGACACGGCCCGTTATGTAGACCAGGGCGGCGGTAAACGTAAAGGCGCTTTCGCTATCTACCTGGAGCCCTGGCATGCTGATGTGTTCGAGTTCCTGGACCTGCGCAAGAACCATGGCAAAGAAGAGATGCGCGCACGCGACCTGTTCTATGCACTGTGGGTATCCGACCTGTTCATGAAACGCGTAGAGTCTAACGGCGACTGGAGCCTGTTCTGTCCGCACGAAGCACCCGGACTGGCAGACACCTGGGGTGATGAGTTTGAAAAGCTGTATGAAAAATACGAGAAAGAAGGCCGTCAGCGTAAAACCGTGAAAGCACAGGACCTTTGGTTCGCTATCCTGGATGCGCAGATAGAAACCGGTACTCCTTACCTGCTGTATAAAGATTCTGCCAACCGCAAATCCAACCAGCAGAACCTGGGCACTATCAAGAGCTCTAATCTTTGCACAGAGATCATTGAATATACAGATGCAAACGAAGTAGCCGTATGTAACCTGGCATCGCTGGCACTGCCCCGCTTTGTTATAGACGGACAGTTTGACCATCAGAAATTGTTCGAGGTAACTTACCAGGCTGCCGTGAACCTGAACAGGATCATAGACAATAACTACTATCCTGTAGAAGAAGCACGCCGCAGCAACCTGCGCCACCGTCCTATCGGACTGGGCGTACAGGGCCTGGCAGACGCCTTCATCCTGATGCGTTATCCTTTCGAGAGCGATGCTGCCAAAAAGCTGAACTCCGAGATCTTTGAGACCATCTACTTTGCTGCCTTAACCGCATCAAACGACCTGGCTAAAAAAGACGGTGCATACGAAACCTTTGCCGGCTCTCCTGCTTCAAAAGGTATCCTGCAGTATGATATGTGGGACGTAATACCTTCTTCCCGCTGGGATTGGGCTTCTCTGAAAGCTGAGATCAAAAAGCACGGTATCCGCAACTCCCTGTTGCTGGCGCCGATGCCTACCGCCTCTACTTCACAGATCCTGGGCAACAACGAGTGTTTTGAGCCTTACACTTCCAATATCTACACCCGCCGTGTACTGAGCGGTGAGTTTGTGGTAGTGAACAAACACCTGCTGAAAGACCTGGTAGAACTGGGCCTGTGGGATAATGACATGAAGAACAAGATCATTGCCGCTAACGGTTCTATACAGCAGATCCAGGAAATTCCTTCCAATATCAAAGAACTGTACAAAACAGTTTGGGAGATCAAACAACGTACGATCATCGACATGGCTGCAGACCGCGGCGCGTTCATCTGCCAGTCACAATCACTGAACCTGTTTGTGGATACACCGTCTACTGCTAAACTGACCTCTATGCACTTCTACGCATGGAAGAAAGGTTTGAAGACCGGTATGTATTACCTGCGCACACAGGCCGCTTCACAGGCTGTACAGTTCACTGTTGAAAAACAGGGCGGACAGCAGATGGAACCGGTAGTAGTAGCAGGCGCAGGCAGCCAGGAAGAAGAGATCATAGAAGGCGCGGTTTGTACCATGGAAGAAGGTTGTGTGACTTGCAGCGCATAATATCCTGCTGAATATCCTTAAGAAACAAAGAGCTCTCCGCCAGGCGGAGAGCTCTTTGTTTTTGCAAAAAGCCGTATTTTTAGTATATGTTCAGAGACCTCATAGACAAATTTGACCTGCCGCTTATTTTCACCGAACTGACCCTGGTATTGATCTCCATCGTAATTGGGGTCATTGTAGGCGCAGAGCGGGAATACCGGAATAAATCTGCAGGGCTGAGAACTTTCATACTCGTCTCTTTCGGCTCCTGTGTGTTTACCATTTTATCTCTCCGGATCGGGGTCGCGAACCCCGACAGACTTGCTGCCAATATTATTACCGGCATCGGCTTCCTGGGTGCAGGCGTGATCTTTAAGGACGAAAACAGAATAGAAGGCATTACGACCGCCACCACCATTTGGGCAATGGCGTCATTGGGTATGTGTGTTGGGTCAGGACATATCTACCTGGCTATTTTCGGAACCATTGTCGTAATGGGTATCTTAAGATTGCTGTTGCCCGTGCAGAATTATATTGAGAACATTCATAAGGTGCGCGAATATAAGATCACGACAGCATCTGTTATTGATGCGGAGATCTGCATCACGTTTTTTAAGCAGCATCAATTGAAGTATGTCCTGTTGGGCGAACATAAAGATAAAGATAGCTTTTCCAGGATCTGGCAGGTAAGAGGCCCTCTTGAAAAGCATGCACAATTGGTGGCCGGCCTGGTAAGCAATCCTAAAATCATTTCATACCAGTTTTAATTCAAGAAACAGCAACAGCTTTCCCCCATCCTGCTAAGAAGGCTTTTTATTCTTGATCATCCCCAGGTAGCTTTCTGTATGATCAGTATTCATTTCAATCCACAGAGGAAAGTGGTCGCTCATCTGGTAGGTCCTGAAATCATTGAAAGCTTTTGCGGAATCAATCTTTTTATCCTGGTGCCGGTTGATCCGGGAAGCGTAGCCTTTAAGATTGTCGAAAACTGATTCGTAGTAGTTAAAAACGCCTGCCTTAGTAAAGGAGATGTCAGAGAACTGGTTGTAATATAGTATCTGATCGTAGATCTTGTCCTGTTTGGCGTTACTGAACAGGTTCTTTCCCAGTATCGCGCTTGGTATTTTAAACGCAGAGGAGGTGGCGGCTTTATAAGTAGCACTGTTGGTATCTTCGATATTGAAATCACCCAGCAGGAACACGTTGTATGCCTCTTTTTTCTCGATGTAGTATTTTTTGAGATGGCCGGTGATGGTGGCGATCTCATTCACCCGCCGTTGGTATTCTTCAGAGCTTTTGACGTCTTTCCCGTAGTAGATGTGCGCGGTGCAGATGTCAAACTTCAGCCATCCTGACTGGAACCTGATAATATAGGGCGATCTTGCAAACTGGGTGGTATCATCTGATTCCGGAAGAATGATCTGGCCTGCGATGTTGCGGAATGAAACGGTGCGTTTATCATACAGGAAGGCCAGGCGTTCCTTATTGCCGGAAGCTCCCTGGGTAACAACGCTGGTAAATACGCCCCAGTCGCTTCCCAGGATACGGCATACTTTGTTGAAGTCTCCCAGTTGATCTCTTACTTCCTGTATGGCTACGAGGTCGAACCGTGAAATGATCTCTGCAATATAATACAGGGATTCGGGCATGCGGCCGCCGTATTTAGTGTTGCCCAGTTCCCGCAGGTTCCAGGTGCCCAGAATGAGATTGCCCGTTAGTCTTTTTTCGGGGATGCCTTTCTTTTTATCGTTGAGTTGCTCTCTTAACCGGATGATGTTGTCGATCACTGCATCACGGTCTTTTTTGTTTTCAATGTAAAGGGGTTGTTCGCCAAGGGCGTTGAGGTAATAGTAATTCATGACAGTGAATTTGTTTAGTTATACAATTGTGGTGGTTGTACAGGGGATGTATATAGTTGGGGTGCATAAATTAGGGGTTCTGATATTACAATATTAGCGAAAAAAGGATTAATGCTGGCCCGAAAACGTACAGTCCTGTTCGAAAATGAACGTAGACACTCCCTCAGACAGTCCTATCTGGCTATAAATCAACCAAATAGAAACCTGGCATCTATTTAGCATCCGGCATTGTTATGAAGCACCTCGCCTTATCTCTTTTCTTACTGTTCCTGGTTCACAGCGCCGGTGCGCAACATCCGGAAATTGAAATACTGCAGCTTAACAATGCGAAAACTGTTCACCTGGAAGCAGGGCAAATATTTAAATACCATATAAACTTACGGAAAGGGCAATTTGCTTCTGTGAAGGTGTTGCAGCAATCCGTGGGAATTGCCTATGCAGTATATACACCGGGAGATAGCCTGGTCATTTATGAAGACCTCAATGCCCTTTACCAAACAGAAGTGATCAATATCGCCGCTGCTACATCCGGCAATTACCGTATAGAAATATTCTGGGATTACGGTAATCCGCAAAGTGGCGACTTCAATATCAAATGGGACCGGCTCGAAACTGCGGGTAAAACAGCACCGCTACGTGCAGCACAGTTGATGAAAAGTTGGTATAACGTGAATGAACCTGGCGCAGCTATTGCAGTTGTACAACAGGGCAAGATCGTCTTTAAAAGTGCCATTGGGCTGGCCAATATGGAGCATAACATTCCTATTAGCAGCCAATCGCCTTTTGACCTTGCCTCCTGCTCCAAACAGTTTACCGGCTTTGCTATTGCAATGCTGATAGATAAGGGGGTGATCTCAATGGAGGATGATATCAGAAAGTACCTGCCTGAACTGCCCGACTTTGGAAAAAAAATAACAGTTGAACATCTTATCTATCATACCAGCGGTTTGCGTAATTGGGATGCAATGTGCAATGCAATGGGCTTTAAACCGGAGGATGTGTTAACGGTGGATATGATCTACAAAATGATCTGCAACACAGTTGAATTGAACTTCTCCCCTCATCAGCAATTCAAATACAATAATACAGGATATAACCTACTGGCGCTGATTGTAGAGAAAGCAACCGGACAATCATTTAGTGATTGGATGAGCGCGAATATCTTCACTCCATTAAAAATGAAAAATTCATTTATCAGAAATGATGTTAAGAAAGTTATTCCACACAAAGTAAGCAGCTATAAAATAGATAAGGATGGATTCATTGCCAACCTGGACAATGCTGCAGTCATGGGCTCTACGTCCCTGTACGCGAGCATTGACGACCTGGCAGCATGGGTTAACAATTTTGAGTCAGGGAAAGCAGGAGGCTCCAATGTACTAAAGCTACTGACAAAAAAGACCCGGTTGAATAAAGGGGACACGCTTGGCTTTTATGCTTTTGGAAATGGTTTCGGCAGGTATAAAGGTGTTCCGAGAATCGAGCACCTTGGTTTGTACTCCGGCTTCCGAGCGGCTATCAGCAGGTACCCTACCGAAGACCTGGCTGTTATCTTTCTAAGCAATGATAATAATGATGCAGGTTTCAGCCGGGCCTGGGCCATCGCCGATGTATTCTTACAAAACATAAAGACTCCGAAGATCCCACCGGTAAAATTTCCGGACCTCAAAGAATCATTGGCTAAAACAATATCCTTTAAAGTAGAAAACTACCCGGTAGGTATCGGAGAATATGAAGGAATCTACTATTCAGATGAAATAAACAGCCATTATAAGCTTGTTGATAAAGGCGGTGTGCTGACTGCCATCAGCTACCGTTTTGACGAAATAAGCCTGCAATGGAAGGCTGCTGATAGCTTTGCAAGCAACTTTCAGACATTTAACAGAAGCTTCGAATTTGTAAGAGATGAAAATAAGCGTGTATCAGCTTTTAAGCTAACAGGCGGCGATAAGGAGATTATGTTCAGAAAGCTTCAATAAAACTATCAGTGTATACCGGGCTCAAAATCCAGGGATACCGAATTCATACAAAATCTTTTGTGCGTAGGAGGTGGCCCGTCGTCGAAGATATGCCCCAGGTGTGAGTTGCAGCGGGCACATTCCACTTCTATCCGTTGCATACCATAGGAGTTGTCTTCCTTGTACAACACGCTGTTTTTTCTCACCGGTTCAAAGAAGCTGGGCCATCCGCAGCTGCTTGCGAATTTCGCATCCGAAAGAAAGAGCTTATTGCCGCAAACTGCACAATAATAGGTGCCTTTGGTTTCGCTGTCCCAATACTTACCGGTAAAGGCCCGTTCAGTGGCCTGTTCCCTGGCTACTTCATACAAATCGTGTGGCAGAACTTTCTTCCACTCGGCATTGCTTACATCGAGGTGCGTAGTATCCGTCCGCGAATAATAAGGATTTTTCTTCCCGGTATTATCCATTGCCTTATCATTTTCCTGGGCATTGCCGTTACAGCTGCTTAGCACCAGCATAACGACGGCTGTTAAGATCTTAAAATATTTCATGGCTGTATTTTGATGTACGTTATTCATTCTTGAGTTTTCCCTTGAATACTTTCCTGAACTTGTCCAGCTTAGGCTTGATCACCCGCTGGCAATACGGAGCTTCCATATTGTTTTCATAATAATCCTGGTGGTAGTCTTCGGCCTTGTAAAAGGCGCCATAGGGAACTACTTCGGTAACTATCTTACTGCTGTATGCTTTTTCATCGTTCAGTTTTTTGATATAGAAATCCGCCAGCTTTTTCTGGTTATCGTTGTGGTAAAAGATAGCAGACCGGTATTGTGTTCCGATATCATTTCCCTGCCGGTTCAGCTGCGTAGGGTCATGAGCAGTGAAAAAAGCCGCCAGTAGTTCATCGTAAGATATTTTTGACGGATCGTAAACAATGTTACATGCCTCGGCATGCCCCGTTGTGCCCGTACAGACCTGTTTGTAGGTCGGATCAGCTACCGTGCCGCCTGTATATCCTGATGTAACCCGAACCACACCGTTTAGCTGCTTGAACTGCTCCTCAACACACCAGAAGCAACCTGCGGCAAAGGTGGCGGTTTCAGTTGCAGGCTTTACATTTTTATCCATTTTTTTTGTGTTAGCAGCCCTGGCCGTTGTTGCACCGGTTATTTCCTGGGCAAAAGAAAGCAGGGGAGCGAGCATGATCAGCAATGCTGTCCGGCTTATGTAACGAATGATCAATTGAAAGTTCATGAGCTGTTATTTAAAGTGCTTTAAAGATCCTTTTTGATACTGGCCGCTGCGGCTTTTAAAAGGTCCGGGTTCAATCGCTGTCTGAAATCGGGATTGATGTATTCAAAATGTATTACACCTGATTTATCCAAAATAAACACGGATGGCACCGGAAGCAACAGATCGCTGTCTTTGCCATCCGTGGTTTTTGGAAGCATTCCCCAATACGCTTTCGGAGCTTTAAACGCGATCCCTAACTGCCTGGACAGCCTGAGGTCCGCGTCTGAGAGTAAAGTATAGCTCAACTTTTCTTTTGTAGCCGATTCCCTCAGACCTGCCGGTGCATCCGTGCTGATGGCTATCAGCTGATAGCCCATCTTCTCCAGCTCAGGAGCTGCCTGTTGAAGGCCGGAAAGCTGCCTGGAGCAATAAGGGCACCAACCGCCACGGTAAATGATCAGCACGGTCGGTTTTTCAGATACCGCTTTGTTCAGATCAACCTTCTTTCCCGAAGCATCCGGTAACATAGCCACAGGAATTCTCTCTCCATTGAGCAAGGGGCTGATGTCTTCCGGCTTCTCCGGGACTATGTAAGGTAGTTCTTTTGCTCCCATTGTATCCCTCATTTCAGAGGAGCCCATGGACTGGCTCATTTCCCGCGCATGTGCCATTCCGGCCGTACAGGCAAACAAAAGGGCCAACGATACGGATTTGAAGGTTGTTTTAATTAAACTTTTCATGGATGTAATTACTTTTAGTAATTAGACGTCCTATTATTCCAAACCTGACAAGCTTAGCCGGATATTTTTTTGTTAAAGGGTAGGTCTTGCTTTCATCTTATGCAGACAGGTGCGGATCTTTTGCTCTAATGCTATCGGATACTCATATCCTAATTCTTTTGCTATCAGCGGCCCGATCTCACTGCCAAGATCAACATAAGCAAATAAAGCACGCCAGTTATCTTCAATGTCGCTACCGGAGAAGGTGGCTGCTGCTTTTTGCCACATTTCAGGTGAGAGATATTTTTTGAACAAGCGGCCTTTTTTATTGGTAGTGATCTTCCAGTCATGCTGCATCCCGATATACCATTCCAGGATCACCTGGAGATTATTAAAACGCATCACTTCTTCGGAGACGTATTTAGCGTAGAACAGTTCATCTCTCAGCAAACACTTGGCCACATAGACCATATCCCACCAGAAGTCCAGCATTTTTACCTGGAACCTTTCGTTGGATGGCTTTTTGATACGGGTGGCCTCATAGGTTGGCGGGCGCATATTAGCAGTAAGACCATCTTTATCGATCAGTACTTTGTAACCTACGTCCCAGTCTTCGGGCAGCTCAGGTTTGGCAGCCTCTTCGAGGAAATTGGGAATGGAGAATAATTTGAAGTCTACTTTGGAGTAGTCTTCATAGAAGACCATGCGCATGGCATGGATGCCGTCAAAGGCATCTTCATTTTCGACGATGACGGCGATGACATCGCCGAAGTTAGCCAGCCAGCTGTCGTCCTGGAGAAAAGTGGGCAGGTCTTGCACAACGAATTCGATGTCGAGATCACTGAGCTCATCGACCGGGGCCACTGGGTTTACCAGGGAGCTGGTGAGGAGCATAGCACGGATGTCGTTGTTGGATTGCGCCCAGGAAAGGATGGTGTTCAGTAGTTGTTCGTGTTTTTGGGTCATTGTTGTACAGATCAGGTTAAAATGCAAAAATAACGGTCTGTTGCTTTTTAATCCCTCAGATGAGGGAATATTTGAGGGATTAAATGAGGGATTAAATGAGGGATTAAATCGTTAAATGAGGGATTATTCGATGTAAGACGACAGATATGTCGTGCAAGCTGACAGATATATCGTGACGGATCGAAGGCATTCGATGTAAGACAACAGAAATGTCATACAAGCTGACAGAAATGTCCTGACAGATCGAAGGCGTTCGATGTAAGATAACAGATCTGTGCTGCAAGCTGACAGATGGTGCGTGTAAGCTGACAGATTTTCCATGTAAGACGACAGATGTACTGCATAAGACAACAGATGTGCTACACAAGACGACAGATGTACCGCGAAAGCTGACAGATGTGTTGAGTAAGACAACAGATGTACTGTGCAAGCACGCACATACATCCCGCCAGCAGACATATTTACCGCTAAACATTCCTAATAGGAATTACAACATCTCACAGCCGCTGTTCTTTTGTTCTGTGAGTGATTGCTTACAGCGAGTTATTAACGCCAAGAGATCGTAAGCAAGATCATAGGCAATCTTAAGAAGGGTCATTTGATCTTCTATACTGCACATTTCCGGATACTGCTTGTATAGGTTATACCAAGCCTCACTCCAGGCACATTCGCTTATTGCAAAATCTTTAAAGTTCTCAGGGAGCTCCTGGATCCTTTCATTCAAAGCTTCAAATACAGGGCTAAAAACTGGTTTGGACATAAGGAATAACATTTTAACAGCAATGGTATAATTTTAACTACAGATATAGCTTTCCCTGGCGCATAGAATAGCGCAATGGAAGCCTTTAATAGGCTTATATAAGAAAGTACCTAACTAGCTATTATGTAAAGCGAAGGTGAGGGAAAATCCAGAATAATCTGATGACTTAAAATACCTCAGACGAAAAAACTCCCGTTTATTATATAGTTAAGATTGAAATTAGACTGCTACTGCTGATGATCCTCCCCCTCCGGCCTGTTACTACTCCACTCCTTCCACAAGGTCTCAAACTGCTCTTCCGGTAGCCTCCTCTGTTCATAATGCCCGGCATTGGTCTTCTGCCTCAATGCCTCATAAATACTCACCGCGCAAGCCACAGAAATATTCAATGACCGGATAATACCCATCTGGGGAATAATAAAATTACCATCAGCCAGGGCTCGCACCTCTTCACTTACCCCGCTATGCTCATTGCCAAATACCAGGGCCACAGAACTGGTAAAATTGATATCATATAAGCTTACCGCATCTGCCGCCAGGTGGGTGGTCATGATCTTATCGTATTTCTTACGCAGGGCAGCCATACACTCCGCTGCATCTGAGAACTGGTGTACAGTCAGCCATTTAGCTGCGCTGGAAGAGCTTCTAGCCCCCCATTTCTTATGCCGGGGTATCTTATTGTTCAGCACATATATTTCCTGTATACCCACCGCGTCGCAAGTCCGCATCACGGCAGAGATATTGTGCGGGTCCTGCACATTTTCCAATACTACGGTAAGGTCTGGCTGGCGTTTGTTCAACACGCCCATGAGTCTTTCCCTGCGTTCAGGTGTCATAGTTCGTTTTTGGCTGGCGCAAAAATACTAAATCCCTGATACCTTGCCCCTCCCCCTGCTCTTAACCTGGAACAAGGCAAAGTGTTAATCTAGGTTAATGGACCCAAAGCCCTTTCTGTCGGACATTTGTGTTGTAAATGCGAAAGCAAAACACCTAAAACCGACAATAATGGCAAAAAGTATCTTACATAAGGCAAACACCCGCGGAAATGCTGATCATGGCTGGTTAAACAGCCGCCAGACCTTCAGCTTCGCCGGTTACTATAACCCGGAAAGAATGGGATTTGGCGCCCTCCGCGTATTAAATGACGACGTAGTGGCCCCCGGCAGGGGATTTGGCACCCACCCGCACGATAATATGGAGATCATCAGCATCCCCCTGGAAGGCGACCTGGAACATAAAGACAACCTGGGCAATACAGAAGTGATCCGCCAGGGCGATGTACAGGTAATGAGCGCCGGTACCGGTGTTTTTCACAGCGAATACAACAAGAACAGCGACCGGCAGGTGAAATTCCTGCAGATCTGGCTGTTCCCGAACAAGCTGAATGTACAGCCCCGGTACGACCAGATCACCCTGAACCTGGAGGAAAGGAAGAATAAGCTGCAACAGATCATCTCTCCCGACCCCGCCGGGCCCGGTACCTGGATCCACCAGGACGCCTGGTTCCACATGGGCATCTTCGAAAAAGGGAAAGAACTGAGCTACGATCTTAAAAACCCCGGCAACGGCGTATACATCTTTGTGGTGAAAGGTTCCTTTACTGTAGATGGCCAGGCGCTGGATACCCGCGACGGTCTCGGTATTACCGATACCAAGCAGGTAAACATTACCGCCAACGAGGATAATGCCGAAGTACTGATCATGGAAGTTCCCATGCAGGTTCCTCAAAACTCTTAATCTAGTTCAATGGAGGACGGCTCCTCCCGGACGTAACTTTACATCATAATTATAAAATCATAAAACGCACTATAATGGAAACGCAAACTAAAGCAAAATGGGTATTAGATACCGCTCACTCTGAAGTAGCTTTTAAAGTAAAGCACCTCATGATCTCTACCGTTACCGGTAAGTTCACCAAATTTGATGTACAGCTGGAAGCTGGTAAGGAAGACTTTTCCGATGGTAAAGTAACCGTAACACTCGACGTGGATGGTATCAATACCAACGATGCGCAAAGAGACGGCCACCTGAAATCTGCCGACTTCTTTGAAGCTGAAAAATATCCTCAGCTGAAATTTGTTTCCCGCTCTTTCACCAAGTCTGATAGCAAAGGTGATTATATCCTGGAAGGCGATCTGACCATCAAAGATGTGACCAAAGCTATCTCCATCCCGGTAGAATACGGCGGTACCGTACGCGATCCCTGGGGCAATACCAAAGTAGCGTTCAGTATCGATACCAAGATCAACCGGAAAGAATACGGACTGGGTTGGAACGCAGCACTGGAAGCTGGTGGCGTACTGGTAGGTGAAGATGTTCGCATACTTGCGGAAATTCAACTGATCGAACAAGCACAATAATTACTGCAATGCAGATCAATCAACTTAACATATTAGCTGTGGGGCTCAATGCAGAGATCATGGCAGTAGTGGACCGTTTGATAAATGGGCATGAAAAGTGGAAGGGAACTACTGTATGTACTATTGAGGAAGCGATAGATGCCTTCAGCAGAGAGCAGTACCATATCCTTCTGCTCTGTGCAGGCATCACCGAAGAAGGAGCCTCACAGCTTAAAACAAACTTAGCCGGATTGAACGCTGCAACCATTGTGATAAGGCATTTCGGAGGCGGAAGCGGGTTGCTGGAGAATGAGATCCTGGCTGCGCTGGACCAGCACAACATTCAGCTTAACTAAAAGCATTATCACTTAACATTACTGATCATGAACAACAATATACAAGGCATTCACCACATAACAGCCATTGCTGGTAATGCCCAACGTAACTACGATTTCTACACAAAAGTACTGGGCTTAAGAATGGTGAAGAAAACGGTGAATTTTGACGACCCCGGTACTTATCACTTCTACTTCGGCAACGAGAACGGTACCCCTGGTACTATTCTTACTTTCTTCCCCTGGCAAGGCATTCAACAGGGCCGCCCCGGTACCGGTATGGCCACTGAAATAGGGTACTCCGTACCCGAAGGCAGCCTGGAATTCTGGAAGGACAGGTTTACACAGTTCAATGTACAGCATGGAATTACGGCGGAACGATTGGGAGAACTGTACCTGCCGTTCCAGGACCCGGACGGCCTTCAACTAAACCTCATCGTTCCTAAAAAGAATGATAACAGACAAGCATGGGAAACTGCTGAAGTAAAAGCACAAAACGCTACAAAAGGATTTCACAGTATTACCTTAACCCTCAAAAGCATTAAAGGCACTGCAGATATCCTTACAGAAGTATTTGGTTACACCCTGCTTGAACAGGAAGGTAAGCGCTACCGCTACATTACCACCAACATTGAAAACGCTGCGATCGTGGATCTGATAGAAGCTCCGGAGGAAGAGCGGGGAATTGTTGCCGGCGGTACCAACCACCACGTGGCCTTCCGCGTAGCAAACGACGATGTGCTAATGACCTACCGCGAAAAGATCTTACAAAGGGGCATCAACATCACTCCTAAAATAAACCGTGATTACTTCTTTTCACTGTATTTTAGAGAACCGGGCGGCGTGCTGTTTGAACTGGCGACTGATAACCCTGGCTTTACTGTGGATGAACCGCTGGATAAACTGGGCACATCACTGAAATTGCCGGTGCAATATCAGCCGATGCGTGCGGAAATTGAAAAAGCATTACCTGAATTAAGTTAATTGTCATAACCATCATATATGCATCAAAAAAAGATTGTTACGGCTGGCAAGAAATTGAGTGAAGCAAACAAGGTGCTGATTATGATTCATGGGCGCGGGGGAAGTGCGGAGGACATCCTTTCCCTCGCTTCCTATTTATCTGTAGATGATTTTGCTTTACTGGCGCCACAGGCTACTAATAATACCTGGTATCCTTATTCGTTTATGGCGCCGCCAAAACAGAATGAGCCCTGGTTGTCATCTGCATTGTCTCTTTTGCAGGAAGTAGTGCAGGATGTAGAGCGCGCCGGAATTCCGTCCAGCAATATATACTTCCTGGGCTTTTCACAAGGCGCCTGTCTGACGCTTGAATTTGTTACGCGCAATGCAAAACAGTACGGAGGCGTAGTAGCGTTTACAGGCGGATTGATTGGTGATAAGATCTATCCCGAGAATTATAAAGGCAGCTTCAATAATACACTGGTGTTCATTGGTTCCAGCGATCCGGATATGCATGTGCCTGTAGAAAGGGTGTATGCAACGGCGAATATTATGAAGGATATGCAGGCCGATGTTACGGAGAAGGTGTATCATAACATGGGGCATACGATCAACCAGGATGAGATTGATCAGGCAAATAAGTTGGTGTTTAAAGTATAAAAAACAAAATCACTAAAGGTCCACAAATATGAGGCAAACGTCCAATAAACGTCCAAAAGGTCCACTGAAATGTCCGATAAATGTCCGAAACGTCCGATGAAGGGTTTGGCGAGAGAATAACAGTAGCAATTTGCCTACTCCGTTCTCAAACTCTTAACCGGATTCGCCACCGCCGCCTTCACCGCCTGGAAACTCACCGTACACAAAGCTACCACCGCGGCCAATCCCCCAGCCATTACAAAAGCCCACCATGGCATGCCTGCACGATACGCAAAATCCTGCAGCCAGCTGTTCATCACCCATCCGGCTACCGGGAATGCAATCAATGCGGCAATAGGAAGCAGCTTTAAAAAGTCTTTGGATAACATTCCCACTATATTTGACACAGAGGCGCCCAACACTTTACGGATGCCGATCTCCTTTGTCCGCTGTGTGGTACTGTAAGACGCAAGTCCGAGCAGACCGAGGCAGGATATCAATATGGCCAGTATGGCAAAATTCAGGAACAGCTTTCCAAACCGGTCTTCCGCACGGTATTGCCTGTCAAAGAACTCGTCCATAAAGTAATAGTTAAACGGCCAGGAAGGGATCTGTTCTTTCCACTTTCCTTCAATGGCAGCCATCGTGGCAGGCAGATTAACCGGGGAGATTTTTACCGAAAGGAGATAATAGTTCTCCCGGCCCATACGCAGACTTAATGGATTGATCGGTTGTTGCAAAGAACGGAAATTAAAATCCTTTACTACACCGATGATCCTGCCTTCATTCCCCCATTGCTTGTAACGCTTTCCTATAGCCTCTTGCGGTGAAGCATACCCCAACAACTTTACGGCAGATTCATTCAACACCATCGCCTGGGTACTGTCAGTTCCAAATTCTCTCGAGAAACCCCTGCCAGCTACAATTTTCATTTTGTACAGATCTATATAATCGAAATCAACAAAATAAAGATCCAGGGCGCTTACCTGGAACACACCGCTTTTGTTCTCTATTTCGGAGTATGCACTCGAATTTCCGCTGCCGGGAACATTGGCAGACATGGCTACGGACTTTACACCGGGCATTTGACCGAGGGCCTGCATAAAAGCATTCCTGGCAGGATCACCATAGGTATTCATTACCATGATCTGATCCTTGCTGAAACCCAGATCCTGGCTACGCATATAGCGCATCTGGTTATAAACAATGATCGTTGCTATGATCAATCCGATGGATATTGCAAATTGAGATACAACAAGCACCTTCCTTAACAACAGGCCATTAGAACCGCCGGAAAATTTTCCTTTCAGTACAGTAACGGGCTTATAGGATGATAACACCAATGCAGGATAGATCCCTGCCAGCAAGCCTACACAAACGGCTGCTAAAAGCAAGGCAACAAGGCAGTAGACATTCTCAAAAATGCTGTGGCTAACAGTCTTTCCGGCCAGCAGGTTAAATGCAGGAAGCAGCAATGACGAAAAAAGAACAGCCAATAAAAATGCAATCAGACAAATGATCAATGACTCGCCGATAAATTGCTTTGTGAGCTGTAGTCTTTCTGCACCCACCACTTTGCGTATACCTACTTCCCTGGCCCTGTCTGCAGAACGTGCCGTAGTAAGGTTGATAAAGTTAAAACAGGCGATCAGCAAAATAAATATCGCTACTATGGCAAATACATATACATTGCCAATATTCTCTTTCTTTTGTCCGTCACGTGTAGAGTGCAGGTATACATCTCTCAGTGGTTCTAGCATCAACGTAGGATACATCTGCGCTTTCTTCATAGCAGGCCCGTTACGTCTTTCCAGGAAGGCCGGAAATTTTCTTTCGAGCGCCTTGGCATCTGTTCCGGGCTTTAGCAATAAATAAGCAGCGCCGCCATAATTGGCCCAGTCCTTATCCAGGTCTGTGTACATCTCTGTGCTGATAGTGGACATTGACAATAAAAGATCTTCTTTTATCTGTGAGTTTTCCGGCATGTCTTTCATAACACCGGTTACTCTTGCAACAAGGCTTCCATCTGCAAACTGCAAGGTTTGCCCGATAGGATCTGTTTTGCCAAAATATTTCTTTGCTGTTCTTTCGGATATCACAACGGTGTGGGGCTCGTTCAAAGCAGTGCGGGGATCCCCCTCCAACAAACGGAAGTCGAATATTTCAAAAAATGAGGAGTCTGCCCAGGTGATACTTTTCTCTATAAATTTTATACCACCCCTCTTTACCGCAATATCCCCCCAGCTGGTCATGCGTACGAAAGCGCTTACCTCCGGAAATTCATCTTTTAAATTAGGGGCTACCGCCGACGCCGGGACATTCTGCCTGATTATTTCATCGGGCGTTTTAAGATCTGATACGATCCGGTAAATGCGGTCGGCTTTACGATGAAATGAATCATAGCTCAGCTCAAAATTGACGTACAGGTAGATAAGAATACAGGCTGTCATCCCAATAGCCAGGCCCATAATATTGATCAGTGAAAATATCTTGTGCCTCCAGAGATTGCGGAAGGCTATTTTAAAGTAGTTTTTGAGCATAGCTGATTGTTTTCCAAGGTAATTAATTTGACCACTAAGGAAGTGCCAAATATTAAAACCCTGAAAATCAATCAGCTATTTTCCATATAACTACGAAAATGTGCGCTTTCATATAGGAGGGTGTCCGGTTCCGGTCATTTCTCCGGCGCCCCTAAATGCTGCGCCTTCTCATCAAACACTACGATCTTACCGTTTACGATCTTTGCATCATTCACCATGCTCATAGAATCTGCCTTCCCTTTTTTATCTACCCAGCTTTGTTTATACCATAAGGTCACCCATTCTTCGGAGCCATCTTTTGAAATAACGGATTCCCAGTCCTGCATTTTTATTTGCACGCTGGCATAGTTGGCCCATGATTCTTCGATCAATTTGGGCAGGCTGTCGTGTTGTACGGTCTTATGGAAGTAGTCGAAATGCATCTGCACACTGTCTCCAAAATAGGAAATACATTCAGGGATATTCTTGGTTTCCCAGGCCTTCACCATTTTCATGACCAGCACAGCATTTTTCTTATCGCCCGGTTGCCAGTCTTTATACGGCTTGTCCAAGGTATAGGGATAGTCCAGGGTGTCCTGGGCGGTGGCAGGTGGTGCGCTTTCTGTAGCTGTACTTTCAGATTTGTTGCCCGGCTGATTACAGGCAAAAGCAAAGAGCATGCTGCATGCAAGGAAAATAAACCGTTTCATTTGATTACAATTTAAGATTGGTTGATGAAATAGTGTATAGCTTGAGAGAGAAAGGCCGCAATTGGGGTAAAGTGAATTTAACGAAAAAAGCCGGGATCGCGAAAAATATCATTTATTCTTATACATCGAGCTCCTCACCTTGCTTAAAAACTCCGGTGAGACACCTATATAGCGGGCTATCTGGTGCTGGGGTACCCGCTGCAGGATATGCGGGTATTTTTCTGTGAAAGCAACATAACGTTCTTCCGCCGTCTGGGAAACAGAAGCATAAAAGCGTTTCTGTAATACTCCCAGTGAACGCTGTACCAGGATACGGAAAAACTTTTCAAACTTAGGCACTTTTTCAAACAACTGCATTTTGTGTTTATAATCGATCATAAGCAGTTCGCAATCCTCTATCGTTTCAATGAACATGTTGGAAGGAACCTGTTCAGAGAAACTGGAAAGATCGCTCACCCACCAGCCTTCCACGGCAAACAGCAGGATGGTTTCCGTTCCTTCTTTATTGATATAATAAGACCGGATGCATCCTTTTATGATAAAGGCCTCGAAATCGCATACCTCGCCTTCCTGTAACAAAAAGTTCTTTTTCCTTACTTTTTTATATTTTAGTAAGGAATGGAACTGCTCCAGCTCTTCTGCCGTGAGCTGTATGTACCTGGAAATAGACTCGTCGATCTGTTCAAACATGCCATAAAAATAGAAAATTCAGCCCGGTTTCTGCCTGTTTCAACCGTCAAATTGCCGGCTTGGGCTAAAACTGTTCAGCGGGCGCCCCATAATCATCTTCCTTTGCATAACAAATTTTTAAGCCATGTCGTCAGCCACCACTCACCGGTTCAAAAGAAGGATCATTAAGACAATTGTGCTGCTATTTGCCTGTTTACTGCTGATCCAGTTCATACGCCCTGAAATTTCCCACCCTCCCGTTACAGGTGATCTGCAAGCCCCTCCGGAAGTAAAATCGATCCTGAAAAGGGCTTGTTACGACTGCCATTCCAACGAAACACAGCTCAGGTGGTACGACCAGCTCTCCCCTGCCGTATGGCGGGTAGCCAGCCACATAAAAGACGGCAGGCAGGTGCTCAATTTCTCCAACTGGCAAAGCCTTGCCCCGGGAGATCAGAAAGGCAAGCTGTTTGAAAGCTTTAACCAGGTACAGCTGGGCGCCATGCCATTAAAAGATTATCAATTCGTACATCCTTCAGCGGCCGTTTCTGCCAGCGATCTGGCCGTGCTGAAGCAATACCTGGCGGGAATGATCGCCCGTAAACCAGCAGACAGCACCAAAATTGCGGATGCTGAAAAACAGTTCACTCAATACAAAGCAGGTACATTTGGCGCATCCAATGTACAGCCAACGCTTAACGGTATTGCCTACCTCAGTGATTATAAGAACTGGCAACCCATCAGCACTACCGACCGGATAGATAACGGCACCATGCGCGTTATCTACGGAAACGATGTTGCTATCAAAGCCTTGAAAGAAAATCATATCAACCCCTGGCCCAATGGCGCGGTTTTCGCAAAAGCCGCCTGGACAGCCCTGGAAGATGCCAACGGCAATGTACGTCCCGGCGCTTTTATACAGGTGGAATTCATGATAAAGGATGATCAAAAATACGCAGACACCAAAGGATGGGGATGGGCGCGATGGAAAGGCCCCCAGCTCACGCCCTACGGCAAGAATGCACTCTTCGCCACAGAGTGTATCAACTGCCACCGCCCGGTACAGGGTAGTGATCTTGTTTTCACAGCTCCTATAAAACACTAAAAGCTATTACCATGCGATTGATATATGCATTGATGATTGTTGTCACCTTATTGAGCTTCGGCTGTTCCAGCCATGTTGATAATGCACAGCTGGTGAACAGGGAAGCCTCCCTCCCATCCTCTTTTCAGTTTGAAGCAAAGGGCCTCACTAAAGTGATCAGCTCTTCCATCAACAGGAAAAAGGGCACTATGAGCACACTATATGGTAATGACCAGGCCTTTCAATATGCCCATACCCATGCAGACAGCAGCTATCCTAACGGATCAGTACTGGCGCTGGTAACCTGGAAACAGCAGGAAGATCCGCACTGGTTCGGCGCCAACATTCCCGGAGCACTGCAAAGCATTGAACTGGTTAAAATAAACGCCACTAATGCCAGCTACGAGCAATTTACAGGCGCAGCACTTACGCAGTCCACTAATACAGATACTGCGCTGATAACCAAACGAACACGGTATATCCTGGACGAAAAGCCAGCTGTAACGCCATAATTATCAGTCATTTAACAGGCGGACGCAACAGGGAGGGAGATAATTCCTTATCTTTCGCCCTTAAATAATTAATCTATCTCTATGTTGCGTAAATTCCTGAAAATCTTACTGATTGTTATCGTGGTGTTGGTAGCGGCCGCCTTCGCCATTCCTTACTTCTTTAAGGATAAGATCATGGCCATCGTAAAGACAGAGCTGAACAAGCAGTTAAACGCCAAAGTTGATTTTAAGGATGTTGACATCAGCCTTTTCCGGCATTTTCCCCGCCTGGCAGTAGGACTGGAAGAATTGAAGGTTATTAACGTGGCTCCTTTTGAGGGAGATACCTTAGTGGCTGTTAAGAAGATAGATGCTGCCCTGAACCTCATGAGCGTTATCAAGGGCGGAAAAATGGAGATCTACAGCGTTGCAGTAGACCAGCCCCGTGTAAACGCCATTGTGGCCGCCAACGGAGACGCCAACTGGAACATCACCAAACCGGATACCGCACAAACGACTACTGATACCGCAGCTGCCAAGCCTTTTTCCATGAGCCTGGAAAGCTACGAAATATCAGATGCTTATATTAATTACGACGACCACCAGGGCAATATGCAGATGATCATCGATCATCTGAACCATGAAGGCAAAGGAGATTTCACACAAGATCTCTTTACCCTGGAAACCAGTACCAATGCAGATGCCATCACCTTCCGCTATGGCCTCATCCCCTACCTCTCACAGGTAGGTGCTAAAGTGGACGCAGATATACAGATAGATAACAAAAACAGTACCTATACCTTCAAGAATGGCAAAGTACTGATGAATAACCTGGAACTGGCTGTGCAGGGCTTCTTCAAGCTGATCAACGACAGCACCTACGGTATGGACCTGAGCTTTAAAGCGCCTTCTACCAACTTTAAAGACCTCCTTTCCCTGGTGCCCTCTGTATACTCAAAAGATTTCGGCAAGATCAAAACAGAAGGTACCGCTGCCTTCGACGGCTTTGTAAAAGGCACTTACAGCGCTACACAGATGCCTGCCTTCGGCGTGCACCTGGCCGTTAAGAACGGTTTCTTCCAGTATCCTGATCTGCCCAAACCTGTTAAGAACATACAGCTGACGCTGAACGTGCAGAACCCGGATGGCGTTCCTGATCATACCGTGGTAGACATGCCCGCCGCTCACCTGGAAATGGACAACACCCCGCTGGACCTGCGACTGCTGGTGAAAACACCGGTATCCGACATGTATGTGGACGGCGCGGCCAAAGGAAAACTGGACCTCTCCAAAGTAACCCAGTTCGTGAAACTGGAACAGGGTACCGAACTTACCGGCCTGCTGGATGCCGATATCAACGCTAAAGGCAACATGAGCGCGATAGAAAAACAACAGTACGACCGCTTCTACGCAGCCGGCACCTTGCTGTTAAACAACCTGCTGTACCGCAGCAAAGACTATCCGGACGGTGTAAAGGTGAACAACCTGTCATTGAAATTCAACCCGCGTAATGTAACAGTAGAACAATTTAACGGCCAATACCTGGGCACTAATTTCCAGGCCAACGGTGAGGTAAATAACCTGCTGGCCTATATGTTCAAGAACCAGCCGCTGGATGGTAAACTCGCTGTTAAAGCAGACCAGGTGAACCTGGATAAATGGATGGGTACTACCAGCAGCACGACTAGCACCGCTGCCGCTACAGATACCGCCAATGCCGAGCCCTTTGCAGTGCCGGCTAATCTTGATCTGGGCCTGACCGCGCAGGTGGATAAAGTGCATTACGATAAACTGGACCTCAGTAATCTCTCCGGCAACCTGCTGATCAAAGATCAAACAGTACTGATGCAGAATCTGAAAGGCAACGCCCTGCAGGGAAGCATGGAGATAAACGGCAGCTACAGCACCAAAGAAAGCAAACACAACCCGGATATCGACCTCGCCTATAACGTACAGAACCTGGACGTACAGCAGACTTTCAATGCCTTTAACACCGTACAGAAACTGATGCCGATAGGACAGTTCCTCTCCGGTAAGATCTCCTCGCAGTTAAGCCTGCACGGTAAACTGGGCAAGGATATGATGCCTGTGCTCAACACACTCACCGGTGACGGTAACCTGCTGCTGATAGAAGGTTTCCTGAAGAAGTTTGCACCGGTAGATCAGCTGGCTAACCAGCTGAATGTTGCACAGCTGAAAGACATCTCCCTGAAAGATATTAAAAGCTATTTCTCTTTTGAGAATGGACGCGTGAAGATCAATCCTTTCAAAGTAAAAGTGGCGAATGTAAATATGGGTATTGCCGGCTCTCATGGTATTGACCAGTCGCTGGACTATACGCTGAACCTCGTGCTGCCACGCAGCGTAATGGGCTCACAGGCCAATTCCCTGATCAATAACCTGGTTACAAAGGCCGCTGACAAAGGCATCCCCGTAAATGTAAGCGACAGTGTACACCTGCAGGTATTGTTAGGTGGTAACATTATGAAGCCTACCTACAAGACCGATCTGCAGGAAACGGCTTCCCGTGCAACCGCAGAGTTGAAAGACCAGGCTGCTGCACTGGTGAAGAATAAAGTGGATTCTGCAAAGAATACCGTAAAAGATTCACTGAACCAGGTTAAACAGAATGTAGCCAATTCACTGAAAGATCAGCTGGCCAAAAAGCTGAGCGGACAAAAGGATACAGCTGCCACTGCAGGCCAGGAAAAACCTGCACAGAATGCGGGTAAACAGGCCGAGCAGACCTTGAAGAATACCTTGAATGGGATATTTAAGAAGAAAAGTCAATAAATGATTGTAGGAGGTCCGGGTCTTCCATCCCCGTCATTGCGAGGAGCAGCGGAGCCAAGTGTGTGGAGCGACGAAGCAATCTCCTAACACAATCTCCGCGAAGATCATTTAGAAGATTGCGTCAGGAGATTGCTTCGTCGCGGCTAACCCGCCCAGGCCTGGGGCCTCCTCGCAATGACGCGACTCCTGGACCCACTTTCACCCCTTCAAACATTAATTAACCGTTCCGGCATTACTACCCGGAACGGTTTTTTTTCGTACCTTTTATATGGCTTTAAATCCACGTTCATGACCACCTTTATCTATAGTACGTACTGTAATGCCAGCCTGCTGGCGGGACTGGTGTTCCTGATCATGGGTTACTTCATACGACGCTTTCCTCCCAAAAGCATGAAAACCTGGTATGGCTACCGCAGTTTTTACTCCACACAGAATATTGATACCTGGCATGCGGCTAATGCACATGCTGCTTATATTTCCCGTAAAATAGGGGTATTGCTGCTTGCTTTCGGGATTGTCTGCGCTATATTCTTTTCTTCACAAACAGAGCTCTTCTTTTATGTGACCATCAGTCCGGTGGTAATCGGGGCACTTTATATGGTCGGATATACGGAATGGCGCTTAGGACAGGAGTTTGATGAGGAAGGAAAGAAGCGGGAAGGCGTGGAAGATGCTCCCTGAACCCGCCCGCTTCTATGATACACTTTAGTAAGTATGTGGAATATATTCGTTCTCTACATGACCATCTGCATATAATTTCAGAATAGCATAACCCGGAGGCGTTTCCAGGTAGTACCCGCTGCCAGCAGATTCCTTATCACCTTTGCCCCACCAGAAACCGCTCATAGCGCCATTGCAGCAATAATGGATACCGTTATAAACAGCATTATCTGAAAGGTGATTATGACCACTCAGGCATACTTTCACTTTATCCTGGTGTTTGAAGAACAGGTCTTTCAGCCGTTTATGATCTCCATGACCGCCCCCTACCAGTATAGGCGTTATACCCAGTATCGGATAATGAGACATCAGCAAAGTAGGCGTACCGGCGGGTAGTTTGGCCAGATCCTGCTCCAGCCAATGGTATTGCTCCTCATCTAATGAAACGTCTTTGTTGTTGCCATCCAGTATGATAAAATGCCAGCCGCCTTTGGTAAAGCTGTAATAAAGGGAGGGCATCTTCAGCCGCCTGGCAGCATAAGCTTTTCCATACATTTCATCTTCTTTGGAAGGCGCTTTCCACCAGATATCATGATTGCCGATGCAGCTGAAGATCTCATAGCCCTTAAGGTTGGCCGTGCATTTATCCCACAGATCCCAGAGGCGGTTTACCTGTTCCCTTTGAACATTGTCATAGGAAACATCCATTACGGCATCTCCGCCATTCAGGAAGAAATCTACTTTACGGCCTTTGATCTCTTCCAGGCATTTTTGAAAACGTTCGGGCGCATTGTCTGCCTCGCTGATGTGCACATCGGTAATATGCGCGATGGTTAATACCGGTTTACGTACAGGCTTTGCTACCGCTTTGGCAACAGGGGCTGCCAGGGCGCCGGCCGCCAGCAGGCCGGTATGTTTAAGTATGTCTCTTCTGTTCATGTTATAATTATTGCCAGTCAAAGATCTGTTGCAGTTTCGGGTTCAGTATTACCTGTGTATAAGGCACAGGGCGATAGTAATATTTCGGTTCAATGAATTGACGCCTGTTGGTTTCTGTTACAATAGGACCGCCAGCCACGCCATTTTTCAGGTATACTGTTACGTTATCGCCAATGTTACCGGTTTTGTAATAGATGAGCGGGATACCCAGGGAATTCTTCTCTTTTCCGTCTTCAGCAGGAATGTTCTGATCTTTGCCAATGAGGATGATATCTTCTGCCCCATCACCGGTAAGATCATATTTGCCAAGACCGGGGAAGTACATGCCTTCGGGTATCTGCTCCAGTAATTTACCCGCGTGCCATCTCATCAGATCGTCGTAGCGGTAACCTTCCATGGCCAGCTCTACTCTCCTTTCACGGCGTATTTCCAGTATGATGCCGCTCATGGCGCCAGTAACATTAGGATATTGCGCGCGCAACACAGGATCGGGCGTTGTGTTGCTGGCCGCCAGGCTCATGGCCGGCATACCGGCACGGCTGCGCAAAAGATTTACAGATTGATCCAGGTCTGCCTGTGTAAGGGCGCCCAGTTCGGCTAAGGCTTCTGCATAAATAAGCAAAGCTTCCGCATAACGGTAAACAGGAAAATCCACGCTGCCCGCCACCAGGTTATCCCTGGTATTGGTATATCCTTTCAGCTGATGATATCCTGAGAAGTTTTTGTTCAGCTGCTGAATATAGGGCTTGTTCTCACCAGCTTTGGTGAAACCAGGACCTGCCAGGGTTTGAGACATCCTCGGATCACGGTTGCGGAACTCTGCAGCAAACTGCATTGTTTCATAACCGGGTATGGCGGTAAAGCGACTGCCGTCGCGCATCAGGTAAGTTTGTACCAGGTTGCGGGAAGGGCACTGTTCGTAATCGCCAAATACATAAGAGTTGTTATTGCTGCTGAAGTTATTTTTGTTAAGATCGTAAGGATAAGCCAGTATCACTTCTTTATTCTGTAAAAGGTCCTGACTGGTGAAAAGTGTGGCGTAATCCTGTTCCGGTTTACCGGTATTGTAGATGGTGAATTTACCGGAAGCCATGATCTCTTTCGTTACTGCTATAGCGGTGTCCAGCAGGCGGGCAGCCGTGTTTTGCAGGCCCAGCTCCGGATGATATTTCCGATAGCTGCCTTCGTATAATGCAATACGCGCATAAAGCATTTTTGCGGCCCAGATATCGGGGGTACCAGAAGGCACGCTGGGTCTTACATGCGTGGCAGCAAAGCTGATATCCGCCAGGATACTGTCTACCACCAGCGCTCGGGGGTCACGGGGTTTGTACAGTTCTGCGGTATCATCCGGGTTCAGGGCATGACCATACCAGGGCACATCTGAATACCGTTTCACTTTATCGAAATAGAAAGCGGCGCGATAGTAACGGACCATACCTGCATAATGATCTTTCACCTCCTGCACCAGCACCGCCTGGTTGTAGTGATCAAGGAAATAGTTGATATCACGCAGACGGCCCCAATCCCAGCCGCCGGTAATGTTCTGTGAGCTGGGCGCGCCTGTCATAATGTTCTTGACCTCGATGGCAGCGGTGGTGCCCATGTTATCGCTGGACTGATCTTCGAAATATTCACCGGGGCCGGGAAGGCTCAGGAGGCCGTTCACATACAGCGCCAGGTCTTCTTCACTTTTAAAGAATAATTCAGGAGAGATGCTGTCCTGCGGATAACGGTTCAGGAAATCTTTCTTACACGAAACACCCGCCAGCACGATGATAAAAATATATACAGTAAATTTTTTCATGTTTCTACATTTAGGCATTAAAGATCAAGATTAAGGCCTGCAGCAAATTTGCGCTGATAAGGATAGGCCCAGCCAAAACCATCGATGATGGATTCCGGATCTACATATTTCTTGATGGATGAAAATTCGAAGACATTCTCACCGCTTACAAATATGCGCAGCCGGCTGATGTGATAACGTTTGGTGAGTGATGCAGGCAGCGTGTAACCGATGGTTACGTTCTTGATACGGAGATAAGCGGCGTTCAGCAGGTATTTTGACTGCGGAATATCGAGGCCTTTCTTATTGTTGTTATCTGCCAGCCATGATTGTAATACCGGGTAATAAGAATTTGTGTTGGCATCTGCCAATCCTGCCGCTATATAAGACGCGCTGTGTTGTGCACGCACATCCGGATCATCTGCTTTCCCTCTGTAGAAATCAAGGTTCCAGGGATAGATGTTAGCATACGGCTGCTGGAAAGGCCCCCAGAACAGATAGTGATGCGGGTAATAATCCATTTTGGCAATACCCTGCATAAAAACAGACAGATCGATATTGTTCCAGCTCATATCCAGGTTGATGCCGTAACGGTAGCGCGGACTGGTATTGCCGATAACAGACAGGTCTTTGGGATCTTTTGCAGAAGGGCCTAACTCTATTTTCTGATCATTATTCAGGTCTTTATATTTTGGCCAGCCTTCTACGATCTCCAATGCGCCCCAGGGAATGATGGCAGACTGGTTCAGTTTATTGGCTTCGTCTTTACTCTTAAAATATCCATCGTTGGTCAATCCCCATAACTCCCCTATCGTTTGCCCTTCCCAGTATTTGGAGCTGAAGAGCTGCTGATCATTCTTGAAACGGGTGATCTTAGTCTTGTCGTCAGAGAGTGTAACTTTCAATCCGAAGCTTAGCGGTTTGCCGGCTACATTGAACTCATTACGATAGCCGAGTGTCAGTTCCCAACCACGGGTAGAAAGGTCTGCCGCATTCTGCTGCGGAGCGCTGGTACCCAATACTGCAGGCAGTTCCTGTCCCTGTGTAAGCATGCCTTTGGTATTACGGATAAAGTAATCGAAAGAGGCCTGCAGCCTGTTCTCCAGGAAGCCCAGGTCTCCCCCTACGTTGGTGGTGGTCACTTTCTCCCAGGTATAGTTGCTCGGGTCTACTGTCAGCAATGGAGCGCCGGAAATAATGGTCTGCCTGGCATTTCCGCCAATCAGGTAATCAGACAGTTTGGTAGGTATGGATTGAATATAACCGAAATAGCTTACACTCTGGTTACCCAGGCTGCCATAAGAAGCCCTTAGCTTCAGTGTAGAAAGCAATGGAGCAAGACCTTTCATGAAGTGCTCTCCGCTGGCGATCCAGGCGCCGGACACAGAAGGGAACAGGCCCCAGCGGTTGCTGGAAGGGAAACGGGAAGAGCCATCGTAACGTCCGTTCACTTCCAGTATATAACGATCGTTGAAAGTGTAGTTAATCCTGCCAAAGAAGCTGCGGATCGCATACGCATAATATTCCGTACCTACTGTAGCATCGCCGTTAGTAAGGGCGATATAAGGCAGAGAGGATGAAATGAGGTTCTTCTTATTGGCATCGATGCGTTGCCATTCATAGCTTTCCTGGCTGTATCCACCAATAAGATTAATAGCATGGTGTCCAAAGCTTTTGCGGTAGTTGGCAAAGAGGTCTATCACATCGTGATCAATGGTGCCGTTGTTCTCGGTTACACCGCTGTTATCGCCTTCCAGGCGTATATCGTTGGGGCCATAACCGATATTATATTTCTTCTGGTCAGTATGATACTTCCACAGTTCTCTTTTGAAGCTGGCATCGCCGGTGATCTGCAGCTCATTATTAAAGAACGAGGCTACACCACGGATGATGTCCTGGAAACCGAAGCGGGTACTGGTATTACGGCCTCCATCTACCAGTTTGGCAGCCAGGCGGCCAGCGGCAGTATTGGCCCAGGTACCATCAGGATTAACAGCCACCTGTGTTGGTTGCAGATAATATACATCTGTAATATTGAAGGCCGGCGCATCTGCCTTGGTTTGGTATACGCTGAGGTTATTATCTATCTGCAACCAGGAAATAGGCCGCAGGTTGATCTTTCCACGGAGACCGTAACGATTCCAGTCATCTTTCGCCAGCTTGTTCAATCCATTCTCTTTGGTATAATCAGCAGAGAGCAGGTAGCCTATCGGCATCTTCTTAGCTGTTTCTGCTGTGCCATTCAGTGAAATGCTATGATACTGGGAAGAGTTAGACTTGCTGAAAAAATAGTCATTCCAGTCATTGCTGCCCATATACGCCCATTTGTTGGGATCAGAAGGATCGATGCGGGTATCCGGCAGAGATGGGTTTTCTGATCTTTCTTTCGCCCATTTGTAGTATTCATCTGAGTAGTTTACATAATCCCATGGCGTATTATCTGTAGCCGTTTCCAGCACGCGGGAATAAATGTAGGGATCTGTTATGGGTTCAGGTACTACGGTAGGCCTGGATGAAGCAAAGTAATTGCTGTAGCTCACCGTTTGCTTGCCGCCTGCTGTACCTTGTTTGGTGGTAATAAGGATCACACCATAAGAGGCGCGTGCACCGTAAATGGCTGCCGACGCCGCATCGCGCAATACGGAGATGGTGGCGATATCTGAAGGGTTGAGGCGGATCAGGTCGTCTGTAGCAGATGCGATACCATCGATGATGATCAGCGGAGCAGTACTGTTAGTGCCGCCTCCATTGATGGATGTAAAGCCGCGTATGTTGATCGTAGGCGTCTGGCCAGGCCTGCCGCCCGGATAACTGATGTTAAGTCCGGGACTCAGACCCTGCAAACCCTGCATCACATTGGCGATAGGCCTGGCGGCCAGCTGCTTGCCTGAGATCTGATCTACCGCACCGGTAACATTGATCTTTTTCTGCGTGCCGTAACCTACTACAATCACTTCTTCCATGGAGTTTTTGGAAGGTTCCAGCACTACGGTTAAAGACTCTCTCCCGTTCAATGATACCTCCTGCAGATCAAAACCAACATAGGAGAACAGCAATACTGCATTCTCGGGCACGCTCAGCTGAAAGTTTCCCTTTTCGTCTGTAACGCTGCCAATGGCTGTATTCTTAAGGCGTACACTTACGCCAGGCAATGCTTCCCCGGCGGGACTGGTTACCTTTCCCTTTACCAGCAGATCTTTACTGATCACTGCAGCGGGCGCAATCACGATCAGCTTGTCTGACATTCTCCGGAACTGCAGCGAAGTATTTTCCAATACTTTGGCCAGTACCTTGTCGATGCTCCAATCGCTGGCATCCAGTGTTACTTTGTGATTGAGCGGAAGATAATCGTCGTTGTATACAAACCTGTATGCACTGTTCTTTTCTATCAGGCCGAGCGCCTTTTCCAGTTGCACCGATGAGATCTTTAAAGTAACGGTGGACTGGGAATGTACGGCAGCGCTGACGTGGAGACAGGCAATGGCAATGAGTACCGTAGTAAGCTTCATATAGATCAACAGTTTGTATAGCCCCCGTGCCAACGGGGACCAATTGTCCACTGTATTTTTTTTCATACTTTTGTTGTGTTGGTTAATAAATTGTTGACGGAATGTTCACCCAATACAATGCTGTTAACCGATGTTACACGGGGAATGGTGCAAACATTTCCCGTTTTTTATTGGTCAGGCATTTGAGGTATAAGTACGTTTCAATAATGTTGCTGATCTGTTATACCATAAGCTATATTTTATGTGAATGAATAGACGCGGTTTGTTTCCAGGCTTACTGAATCCATATTTTTCCTGTAGTGTCCCTGCTCCAGGTGAATGAAAGCGTTGTTTGGAGGGCATTCATCACCTGTTCAAGCGTTTCATTGTCAAACACTCCTGTAAAGTATAACTGTTTCTTTTTCTCGCTTTTGAAGGCTATTTCCACGCCATACCAGTGTTCCAGCATCTCCGCCACTTTTTCCAGCTGCAGGTGTTTAAAGGCCAGCTTGTTCTGTACCCATGCTGTTTCGGTGTAGATACTGTCCTGCACAGCGGTGAGTGTTGATTTATAGGCAGGCAGAGAGGGGGCGGTGATCTGTTCTCCCGCGCTCTTATCGGTCAGTGGCCGAACAGGCACTACCAGCTTTTCATTGGGTTTTAAGATGATGCCCTGTTCTACATTTTCATCTGCTGCCACTTCTACCGATCCCTGTACGAGGGAAGCCACGGCGCTGTCTTCGCCCGGATAAGCTCTTACGTTAAAGGAAGTGCCCAGCACTTTTACATGGATAGCGCTGGTATGCACAAAGAAAGGACGCTTCGCATCTGCCCTCACCATAAAGAAGGCTTCCCCTTCCAGCCTTACTTCCCGGACATCATTGCTGAAGTTCCTGGGGTAGTTTAAGCGGCTGCCTGCATTGAGCCATACCTGGGAGCCATCGGGCAACATCACCTGCGAACGGGCCCCTTTGGCGGTGGTAAGTAAAGCCAGTTCACTGTTCAGCAAGGGCTTGTGCGCCTGCGGCCAGAACCTGATCAGCGCCAGGATAGTGATCATGCTGGCGGCAATACCTGCGTACATCATCCACCTGTTCCGTTTGGGGCGTAACACCGCCGCTTCGTCTTCCGGCATATCAGCGGGTGCATTCATCCGCTGCTGCTGCCTGGCCAGTAGTTGCAGCAACTGCTGCTGATCGTACTGCTTACCCCTGGCCTTCCATTCCCGGGCCAGTACTTCCCGGATGTAGGAGGCTTCCGGATACCGCTGCAGCTCGACCATCTCTTCTTCGGTCAGCTCGCCGGCCAGTTCCCGGGCCAGTAATTTATATAGTCTTTCCTGGTCCATCTATAAGAAGGACAACATATCCGGGTTAAACTCCCTAAGGGAAATAAAAGATTTTCAGGAATTACCCTGAAGGTAGCTTCTGGCCACATCTTCGGAGAGGTCGAAACGGATGGCCTGGGATATTTTCTTAACGGCGAGGGTCAGCTGGGCGTCAACGGTTTTAGGGGAGATCTCCAATAGTTCGGCTACGTCGCGGTAGCTGAGATGATCGTGTTTTACCAGGCGGAAGATCAGCTGGCAACGTGCAGGCAGGCTGCGGATGGCGGCTTCTATCTTCTGGTGCACTTCCGCAGATATCATGTCGCTCTCTGCCTCGGGGGCAACAGCAAACATTTCAGGATCTATCGCATCCAGGTAATGGTGCTGGTTACGTCGCTGCTGTTTCAGCATATTGAGGGAAAGATTCCTGGTGCTTACATAGAGGTACACCAGGGGGTTATGCACATGCGTGAGCTGGTTGCGTTTATGCCAGAGGGCCAGGAACACATCAGACACCACCTCTTCTGCCAGGGGAAAGGAAGCAACAATGCCTGCGGAGAAATGAATCAGCCTGCTGCTGCAGCTAAGAAATAGCTCATTATATGACTGGATGCAGTTTTCCCTGCAAACCCTGTCAAAAAGCGTTTTAGTCAGCTGATCCACACCCATGGAACAAAAATAAGGAAATGGGAAAGTATAACCCATTAAGTGATTGTTACTAAAAAAAAGGGCGCCGCAAATGCGACGCCCTACTTAAAAACCACTGTACTTAAATCTATCAAACGGGTCCGTGCAAGTTACTCTCGCCGGAAATATCATAGCTCTCTCTTAATTTAGCCAGCTTCTCTTTACCGTACGCAAAGCGGGTGATCAACACGAACAACACCGGTACAATAAAGATGGCCAGGAAAGTAGCGGTGAACATACCGCCTAACACGGTCCATCCCATGGTTTTACGGGCTTCTGCGCCAGCACCTGATGCCAGTACCAGCGGCATAATACCCAGCAGGAAAGCCAGGGAGGTCATGATGATAGGACGCAAACGCAGCTTGGCTGCTTCCACGGCGGCGGTTACCAGCTCCATACCACGGTCTACACGCTCCTTGGCATATTCCACGATCAGGATGGCGTTCTTGGCCGCCAGACCAATCAGCGTGATCATACCGATCTGCGCATACACATTATTGGTAAGGTTGGGCAGGAAGGTAAGTGTAAGGATCGCCCCGAACATACCAATGGGCACTGCCAGCAGTACGGAGAAGGGCACTGACCAGCTTTCATACAAGGCTGCCAGGAACAGGAACACGAATACGATAGACAACGTAAAGATGTAAATCGTTTTGGAACCGGATAACAATTCCTCACGGCTCAAACCGGAGAATTCATAGCCATATCCTTCGGGCAATACCTGCGCGGCTGTTTCCTGCAATGCCCGGATGGCATCACCGCTACTATAGCCGGGGGCGGGCGTACCGTTGATCTCCGCAGAGCGGAACAGGTTGTAATGCGATATTACCGGCGCGCTTTCTATTACTTTATAAGAAGTTAAAGTGCTTAAAGGCACCATACCGCCTGCCTGGTTACGTACATAATACTGGCCCAGGTCTTTAATACTACCGCGGTAAGTGGAGTCTGCCTGTGTTACCACGCGGAAGTTACGCCCATACACGGTAAAGTCGTTGATATAGGCGCTACCCATATATGTTTGTAATGCAGTAGCGATATCAGAGATCTGTACGCCCAGCTTCTTGGCTTTCTCACGGTCTATCTCCAGCTGGTAACCCGGTGTGCGGGCCGTGAAGAAGGAGAAGCCACGTGCAATCTCAGGACGCTGGTTAATAGCGCCAGTAAAGCGTTGCAGCACGCCTTCAAAAGCTTTGATATCTGTACCGCTCCGTTGCTGCAACACAAAGGAGAAACCGGCGGTCTGACCCAGACCAGGGATAGCCGGCGGCGGGATCACCACCACATTGGCTTCCTTGAAGCGCGACAGCTTTTGCTGCAGCTGCGCTACCAGGCCAAAGATCTGATCAGCTTTCTTTTTACGCTGGTCCCAGGGTTTCAGCTGACAGAAGATAGTAGCACTGTTTGATTTGGTAGCGAAGTTCACTACGTTCAAACCACCCAGCGCAGCGTAGTGGCCAATAGCCGGTACACTGTCCAATATTTTCATCATCTGCGTCATCACACTCACGGTACGCTCTGTGGAAGAAGATTCCGGCAGATCGAAGGTGATGTATACACGGCCTTCATCTTCTGTGGGAATAAAGCCGGAAGGCTTGGAGCGGAATAACATGACCGCGCCTATACAGATACACAGCAGGATGATCATCACATAACGCGACCAGCGGATGCTCTTCTTCACTCCCATCGAGTAACGGGAAGTAGTATGCCCGAACCAGCGGTTAAAGCGGTAGAAGAACTGGTTAAGACCTTTTGAATCTTTATCCAGGTGCATGGGGCGCAGGATCAGCGTACACAATGCAGGTGTAAGAGAAAGCGCCACAAAAGCGGAGATCAGTACGGAGATCGCAATGGTGATAGCAAACTGCTGGTACAGACGGCCTACGATACCCGGTATAAAACCTACCGGTACAAACACCGCCGCCAGGATCAGGGCGATAGCGATCACCGGACCGGAGATCTCTTTCATCGCCTGGGCCGTGGCCTCCTTGGGCGACATCTTATTATGGTCGATATTATGCTGGACCGCTTCCACCACCACAATGGCATCATCCACCACTATACCAATGGCCAGTACGAAACCGAAGAGGGTAAGGGTATTGATGGTAAAGCCTAATGGTATGAAGAAGATGAAGGTAGCGATGATAGACACCGGGATAGCCAGTATCGGTATAATGGTAGCTCTCCAGCTTTGCAGAAAGAGGAATACCACTACTACCACCAGCGCCAGGGCTTCCAGCAGTGTTTCCACCACTTCGTGGATAGATACCTGGATCACGGAAACGGATTCGAAAGGCACTACATATTCCACATCTGCGGGAAACTGCTTCTTCAGCTGTTCCATAGCAGCGTACACGTTCTCTGCGGTTTCAAGCGCGTTACTTCCGGGCGCCTGGTAGATCAGGAGGTAGGAAGCGCGCCTGCCGTCTACATAAGAGTTGCTGGCGTAGTTGAATTTGCCCAGCTCTACCCTGGCCACATCTTTCAGGTATACCAGGTTGCCATTATCGGGACGTGTTTTTACAATGATATTGCCGAATTCTTCTTTGGTTACCAAACGGCCTTTTACCTGGATGGTATATTCAAATGTTTGCCCAGTTTGTGCGGGAGGAGCGCCCACCGTACCACCGGTGATCTGCGCATTCTGCTCGGCGATGGCGGCCCTGACATCATTAGCGGTAACGCCCATTTCGGCGAGCTTGTCGGGCTTCAGCCACACGCGCATACTGAAATCATCTGCACGGGTAAACACGTCGCCCACGCCTTTGGCGCGTAAGAGAGCATCCCTGATGAAAACGTTGGTATAGTTATCAAGGAACTTAATATCGTGTGTGCCTTTGGGTGAGTACATGGCCACCAGCATCAGGATGCTGGGGTTACGCTTTCTAACAGTGAGACCCAAACGCTGTACTTCCTGCGGCAGCGTAGGTTGTGCGATGCCTACACGGTTCTGTACGTCGAGTGCGGCGATGTTGATATCTGTACCTACTTCAAAGTTAACGGTCATACTCATGGCGCCGTTACTGGTACTGTTACTCTGCAGGTAGGTCATGCCCGGCGTACCGTTCACCTGCACTTCTACCGGCGTAGCCACGGTCTGTTCCACCGTTTGGGCGTCAGCGCCAATATAGGTACCGGTTACCTGCACCGTAGGCGGTGTAATTTCCGGGTACTGCCCTACCGGCAGGGTGGTCATCGCCAATATGCCTACCAGCACCAACACAATAGAGATTACTATAGCGGTTACTGGTCTGCGTATAAAAGTATCTGCAATCATGATCGTTTCTTCTATTGATTCACATTCAGTTTATTTCTTTCCGGCCGGGCCTTGTTGCGGAGGCGCGCCTATCTGTATCTTGCCGCTGTCGCGTAAGCGTTGAATACCTTCTGTGATCACTTTATCTCCTGCTTCAATACCGTTCATGATCACGATCTGGTCTCTGAGCTTGGGGCCCAGCTGTACTTTACGCTGCAGTGCGATGGAGTCTTTGGCTACGAATACAAAGAACTCGCCCATCTGCTCAGTAACTGCTTTATAGGGGATGATCAGCCTGTCGCCTGACTGCTCGTTCAGCACATTAAGCACGCAGCTCATACCGTCTTTCAGTTCGTCGTCAGGGTTCTGGAATTCCACTCTTATTTTGATGGTACCGGTTTGATTGTCTACACCACGGTCTATCGCTACGATCCTGCCGCTGTGTTTATAGCTGGAGCCGTTGGGCAGCTGCAAACGGAAGCTGCTGTCTTGCGCGCTGATGGTTTTTCCCTGCATGTTGGCAAAGCGGCTGATCTCAGTTTCATTCACCACAAAGTCTACCGCGATAGGGTTTTCGCTGGAGATGGTATTCAGCAGCGTAGTGCCCGGGCTTACCTGTGCTCCCAGCTTTACCTGGGAGATGCCGATACGGCCGGTAAAGGGCGCTTTGATCAAAGAATAATCCAGATCTGTGCGGGCTGCCAGCAAAGAGGCTTCTGAAGCGGCCAGCTGGCTGCGGTTGGTTTCAAGGGCAGCAGTGGCATTGTCCAGCGTTTGGCGGGCAATAGCGTCCTGCTCCGCCAGGCGCTGGTACCTGTCCATATCTTTCTGCGCTTTGTTAAAGTTGGCGCGGGCGCTTAAGATGCTGGCTTCGGCCTGGCGGTAAGCGGCTTCGTACTTGCGGCGGTCTATTTCATACAGGGTTTTGCCTTTCTGCACTACTTCACCTTCTTTAAAGAAGATGCCGGTGATAAAGCCGGATACCTGTGCACGCAGTTCAACGCTGTTGAGCGCCACTACGGTGGCAGGATATTTATCGTAGTAAACAGCCGGCGCCTGGCTGGCTTCCGTTATATTCACGGGTGTAGGCGGCAATACCACTGCAGCTTTCTTGCCAGGGCCGCCACACGCGGTCCAGGAAATAATGCCGAAAGCGCAAATAAGAACTAAGAGATTACTTTTTTCCATCTGAAAATCGTTTATCGAATCCGGTTACCTTTTAATTATTAGTTGTTAATGATCCCAATGATCTTTGCAGATCTATCTTGCTGGAAAGCACCTGGTACAGTGCATTGAAATAGTTGAGCTGTGCAGTGCGCAGGTCTGTTTCAGACGTGATCACTTCCAGGTAGGTTTTAACGCCTTCCTTGTATTGAAGGGAGATCAGGTCATATACTTCCTTTGCTTCCTTCATATTCTGCTGCTGTGCCAGGTAATTGGTGAAATTGCTTTTATAGGCGGCCATGGCCTGCGTGTATTCTGTATTGATCTGGCTCTTCAGCGTTTCAAAATCCCAGTCGTTACGCTTTAGCTGCAGTTCTGCCGCCCGGATGTTCTGCGTACGCTTGCCGCCCTGGAAGATGGGTACAGACAGGCGCAGGCCAAAGTATGAGTTGGGCAGGTTATCCTTATATAACTTGGAGAACTCGTTATTCAGGTAAGCCAGGTTATAGTTGGCAAAAGCGGACACCTCGGGCAGGAAGCTCCATTTGTTATAGCGCAGCTCTGCTTCCAGCAGGTTCTTCTGTGTTTGTAAAAGCTGGTATTCTATCCTGTTCTCGTAGGTAACGGTGATGCTTGTATCCAATGACACTTCGCTTTCCATCTGCAGGGTATCATCCACCAGCTTCAGCTCGCCTTTTTCGGGATAGCCCATTAACTGGCGCAGGTAGGCGTATTTACCTTCCAGTGATTGTTCGGCAGCTGTACGCTGGGCCCTGGTATTGTTCAGGGATATATTGGCGCGTTTGTAGTCTATTTTATCCACGATACCACCCTGGTATTGGTTATAGGCGTCTTTCTGGCTCCGTTCCAGGCGGATGATATCTTCATCCAGCACGGCCATCTGTCTTTTGGTAAGCAGTACGTCGTAATAGGCCTTGCTCACGTTGGTGATCACGTCTATCTGGTTGTTGGTAGTGGTTTGTTTAGCCTGACGGCGTACATCCCTGGCCGTACGGCTGGCCAGCAGCACATCGCGGTTAAACAGGTTCTGGGTAAGGCCGAACTGGGCGCCGGAGGTATTCTCCACCCCTGCTTTAATGGGGTTGCCGCCAAAATAAGTGGTAGGGATCTGGATGTTGTGCTGATAGTTAGCGTCCAGGTTGATCTGCGGATACCAATCTGCCAGTTTGCTTTTGATATTGGCTTCCGTAATAGCCTCATCTATAACGGATTGCCTCACTACGGGCTGGTGAGCCAAAGCATACTTAATACAGTCACGCAGGTTAGCATCTGGCAGTAAGGAATCTGGCACTTGCTGTGCGTATGCACAGGTATGAATGGTCATACCTATCACAGCAGCCATTAAAAATGCTCTTTTCTTCATAGAAAACTTTTGACAATCAAATTCTTCTTTAGACCGGTCAGAATATAACAACGGGGATTACACACACCATTCCACCATATAATAATAACTGCGCGTGTAATAATGTTGAGCATTACACGACATTTTTATGGATAACACGTATCCATTACCCCGTTATCAAGGTTGCTAAACTGTCTGGTGATGGTACCAAACTGCGTTACAGGTAGGTTCTAGGTTTTGAATTGCTACGCAAAGATAGCTATGGTTTCCGAATTTCTATTATTTATTACGTCCGCTATGTATATGTTTTTCTGCATGATAAGATGAGCGTACAAGCGGTCCGGATTCTACATAATCTAATCCCATGTTGTAGCCGATCTCTCTGAATTCTGCGAACTCGTCGGGGTGCACAAAGCGAACTACAGGTAAATGTTTAGGCGTAGGCTGCAGGTACTGACCAAGGGTTACCACGTCCACACCGTTATCGCGCAGGTCCTGCATGGCCTGGATCACTTCTTCTTTGGTTTCTCCCAGGCCCAGCATAACGCCGCTCTTGGTGCGCATACCACCTTCTTTCAGGCGGCGAAGCACTTCCAGGCTGCGGTGGTATTTGGCCTGTATACGCACCTGTTTGGTCAGTCTTTCAACTGTTTCCAGGTTATGAGACACTACTTCAGGCGCTACTTCAATGATACGTTCCAGGTTTTCCCATTGTCCTCTGAAGTCGGGGATCAGGGTTTCCAGGGTGGTATCCGGGTTAAGGGTGCGCACTGCCTTGATGGTGTTGGCCCATATGATGGAACCTCCGTCTTTCAGCTCATCGCGGTCTACGGAAGTAATTACGGCATGTTTTACCTTCATCAGGTAGATGGCTTCTGCTACGCGCTGGGGCTCGTCCCAATCAACGGGCTCAGGGCGGCCGGTGGCTACGGCGCAAAAACCGCAGCTACGGGTACAGATGTTGCCTAATATCATGAAAGTAGCGGTGCCGGCTCCCCAGCATTCGCCCATGTTAGGGCAATTACCGCTTTCACAGATGGTATGTAATTTATGGGTATCTACGAGGTTCCTAACCTGTTTATAGCTTTCTCCTATCGGTAATTTCACACGCAGCCAATCTGGCTTCTTGGTCCTGGGCGCTGCCGCGGGCGTGCCACATACGGTTTGTTCTTGCATCGCTATCTCCTTTCTTTAGGACAACAAAGGTACTAACTTCTGATTTAAAAGAAACCCTCCAGGGGTTTTGAACCCCTGGAGGGTTTATAACTCGTTAATAACTTATCGCTTATTCCATCGCTTCCCAAACTGCAGGCTCAGGTAAGCATTGAAAAAGAACTTCTTAGGCTCCAGGGCCACCATAATGGGAGCGTCTTTGGTGTAGTATTCGGCATTTACCCCTACTTCCAGGGCGCTGACCACCTCGTTGAACTTGGCCCAGTCAAAGCGCAGGCCTGTTTTTGCATGGAGGCCGGGTACAATGGTCACCTCGCCCCAGCCTTTGCCGAATCCGGCGCCGGAGATGATCTTGGACGGGTTGGTGAAGGCTGCCGTATCCAGGAAGCCGCTCTGACCATATTTAATATCTATGGAATATCCTTCTCCTGTAGGATCCTCTACCCGCAGGTAGTAGGGTTTGAGCAGGCCCACGGAAATACCGCCATAATAGATGGCAGATACTTCCACTCCATTCTTATTGCCTTTGCCGCCTATCAGGTAGCGTTGGCCCATGCCCAGCTTGGCCTGGTAAAAGTTATTACGTTTTCCGAAGATGTAAGGCTTTTCTGAGTAGGCGAAATCGCCGATGGGAACAAACCTGCCTGGTTTCTTATCTTCCTTGGGATGCTTTTTCTCGTTAAATTCAAACTGGAAATAGTTCACCACCTTACGGTTCTTACGGTATCCCAATTCAAAAAAACCGCCCCAACCGTCTGTATTGATCCGTCCGCCCATTGACCATTCCCGCTCGTAGTTGTTCTCCCCCTCTTCCAGTTCCCTAAAGAGGGAAATGCGTTTCAGTCTCCTATCTTCCCGTTCCTTTTTTTTGGCTTCCTTGTCAGACTGTGCCTGCAGGGTGCCGGCTACAAATAATAAAAAAACGACTAAGTGTAATTTTTTCACAGTAATGGGCTATTTGTATCAAATGTAATGAAAATCCCAAACTCTCTCCCCTATACGCACGCTTCCCTATATAAACGCGGGTTTTAATTTATTGTTACAAACTTACATGGATTTTTGAGCATATAAGATATACTGCTTGCGGTACGTCAGCGGGGTTTCGCGGTAGCGCTCCTTAAAATGCTTATTAAAATTGGACAGGTTGTTGAAACCGCATTCAAAACAGATCTGCGCCACGCTCAGCTTGTTTTCGATGAGCAGTTTGCAGGCATGGTTCAGGCGTACTTCGTTCACAAAAGACATAAACGTTTTACGGGTGCGCTGGGAGAAATAGCGGGAAAAGGAATTGTCTGCCATATTCAGCTGCCTGGCTACATCATTTACCCGTATCTCAGTGGCAAAATGCTTTAATACATAGTCCATCACTTTGGCCATACGGCCGTCTTCTTTCTCGTTCTGTCCGCTCACCGGCATCCTGGAAATAAAGCTGTATTCTGCTGTTTCGGCCAGGATATGCAGTATCTCCACCAGTTTGAGCCAGCGGGCCAGGCCGTTTATGTTCACCAGCGCTTTCATCCGCTCAGTGACAGCGCGGTTGGTTTTACCCCTGATCTCCAGTCCCCTGGCTGCATGGGCGAACAGGTTGCGCAGGGGCTCAGATTCCGGTAAGGACAGAAAATCAGCCCCCAGCGATCTTTCCAGGAAATGTACTACAATAGACCGCGCCCGCAGCCGGGAACTGCGGTGATAGTATTGCTCATCGTTATGGTAGGTATGTGGCAGATTAGGGCCTATCAGCGCCAGGTTACCCGGGGCAAAATCGCTGATCTGATCGCCGATATAGCGTTTTCCTGTACTGGAAGTTACCAGTACCAGCTCAAATTCAGGGTGATAATGCCAGGGGGTTGGAAAATAGCGGTAATCAAAGCTCTTCACCACAAATGATTCTTCCTGCTGCTTGGGAAGATGTTCCAGTATCGCTTCCATTTTCCTACTTTTCTAACCTAATTTACGAAAAGCTGTGGATAGATTTGTTAGAAAAGCATCAATTCTGTACAGAATAGAGGTAGCCCGGCAATACATTTATGCCGACTTTTAGCATAGAAAAACTGCATATTATGGCTTTCCGGTTAACACCCGAGCAGGTAGCCGCTTACCACGAAGACGGCTACATAGTAGTGAAGGGTTTCTGCTCCGCTGACGAGATCAATAAATTATATGCCACCGCACTGGCAGACAATGCCATGAAACAACATGCGCTGGACCTGAACGACCAGACCGGTAAAAAAACCCGGCTCTCCCTCTGGTTCACACCCGGCAACGATGTATTTGGCTACCTTACCCGTAGCGAGAAAATGGTGAACGCCGTGGCCGCCCTGCTGGACAGCAAAGCGCCTGTTTGCCACTTTCACTCCAAGCTGATGCAGAAAGAGCCCCGGGTGGGCGGCGCATGGGAATGGCACCAGGACTATGGCTACTGGTACAAGAACCAGTTCATGTTCCCGGACCAGCTCATCTCTGTAATGATAGCGCTTACGGCTGCCAACAAGGAAAACGGCTGTCTGCAGGTGATCAAAGGCAGCCATAAACTGGGCCGGGTGAACCACGGTTTTGCGGGTGAGCAGGTAGGCGCCGATATGGTCATGGTCAACAATGCCCTCCAGACCATGGAGCTGGTGTACAGCGAACTGGCCCCGGGCGACGCACTCTTATTCCATAGCAACCTTTTACACCGCTCAGAGGCCAACCTGTCTGACAATCCACGCTGGTCACTGATCTCCTGTTACTGTTCCCAGTCTAACCTGGCTTATAATGAAACTTCCACTTCCTGGAAAACACCTGTACAGGTAGTGCCAGACGAAGCCATCCTGGAATGGGAGGCCGCTTCATTGTCAGATGCGGATTTTCTGAAAAAGGAAAATGACCCCGCATTGAAGGATACGGGCTGGGAAAAAGATACTGTTACGAAATAAAATATCCGGGAATAATACTATTTTAACAAAATCGTTCGGGACAAGGATATTGCAAGGAGAAGACAAGGAGAACACAAGGAGAAGACAAGGTGAAACCAGTTAAAATAGTATAAAGGCCCCTTTTTACCTATAGTAGCATCCCTTAAATCGTTTACGTTATGATAAAACACCGTGAGGTGGTTAAGCTATTGAAAAATAAAAAGGCCTTGCTGACGATAGCCCTTGCGGTTGTTGCAGTGGCCCTTTTTATTTACTGCACCCATGAAAGGCCCGTAGATTTCAATACGGAAGTAAAGCCCATTATCAATAAAAAATGTATCACCTGTCATGGCGGGGTAAAGCGGCAGGGAGATTTCAGTTTGCTGTTCCGTTCAGAAGCGGTAGGCAAAACAAAATCGGGCAAGTACGGTATTATCCCCGGCGATCCGGAAGGGAGTGAGATGATCCGGCGCTTAACTTTAAAAGACCCGGAAGAACGCATGCCTTACAAGCATGAGCCATTGAGCGAGGCGGAAATCGCTACCCTTCGCAAATGGGTAAAGCAGGGCGCCAAATGGGGCGACCACTGGGCGTATGTTGCCGTGAAACCGGTGACTGTACCAGACAATAACTGGGGCCATAATAATATCGATCACTTTATTTACAAACAGTTGGAGGAGCACGAACTACAACCTTCTCCTGAAGCAGATAAAGCCACGCTCTTAAGAAGATTAAGCCTGGACCTTACGGGTATACCAGCGCCCTCAAACATTGCTGAGGCCTACCTTTCAGGCCCCGGTGATGCAAAGGCTTATGAGCATTTAGTAGATACCCTGCTGTCTTCCCCTCACTACGGTGAGCGCTGGGCGGCCGTGTGGATGGACCTTGCCCGTTACGCAGATACCAAAGGATATGAACGCGACCTTACCCGGCCCGTATGGCGCTACCGCGACTGGCTGATCAACGCCTATAATGCAGACAAGCCCTATGACCAGTTCCTGGTAGAACAGCTGGCCGGCGACCTGCTGCCCGATGCTACCGATCAACAGCTGATCGCTACCGCTTTTCACCGCAATACCATGACCAACGACGAGGGCGGCACCGACAATGAAGAATACCGGACAGCAGCCATCATCGATCGTGTGAACAGCACCTGGGAAGCTGTGCTGGGCACTACCTTTGCCTGTGTACAATGCCATAGCCATCCTTACGATCCCTTTAAACACGAGGAATACTATAAATTCATGGCCTTCTTTAACGATAGCCGTGATGAAGATACTTTTGACGATTACCCCGTATTACGGCATTTCTCATCAGAAGACAGCGCACAGTTAAAACAGGTAACAGACTGGCTGCAAAAGAATGGATTTGCTGCGGCAGCCAAAACAGCCTATACCTTCATCAAAACATGGCAGCCTGCTGTTAACTCCATACAGGCAGACCAGTTTGTGAACAGCGAACTGGCGGATACCAAATGGCTCACCTTCCGCAATCACGCGCAGGCACGCCTGCCGCATATAGACCTGGAACAGGTGAATCAGCTGATCTACCGTTACAGCGGCTACATAGCCGGAGGCGCCTGGAACATTCGTCTTGATAAACCAGATGGGCCTTTGCTGGCTACCATCCCTGTTGTTGCTACCAAAGACAGAACGATCAGCAGTATAGCTCTTCCTGTAAACAAAGGTGTGCATGACCTGTATCTTTCTTTTCAGAATCCTGCTATTAAAGATGCGGATGCCAGTGCTATACAATTTGACTGGTTCTGTTTTACGAAGACCTTACCCGGCAGCGGACTGGCAGGTTATGATAACATGCATCAAAGCTACTGGAAGCTGCTTACCAAGTCTGTTCCGGTTACGCCTATTATGATGGATAACCCGGCAGACATGCATCGCAGCACGCATGTATTTGAAAGAGGGAACTGGCTGGTAAAGGGCGAAGAAGTACAACCGGATGTGCCGCATTCACTCAATCCTTTACCGAAAGGAGCGCCGCGTAACCGCCTGGGCCTTGCCATGTGGCTGGTGGATGAAAAGAATCCATTAACGGCCAGAACTATGGTGAACCGCCTGTGGGAACAGGTTTTCGGCGCCGGCCTCGTTGAAACGCTGGAAGATCTTGGCACGCAGGGCGCAGAAACTACGCACCGCGAACTGCTGGATGACCTGTCTTACCGCTTCATGCACGACTATCACTGGAGCGTGAAAAAGCTGCTGAAAGAAATGGTAATGTCGGCTACTTATCGCCAGGCATCCATCGTAAGCAAAGAACAGCTGGAAAAAGATCCTGCCAATAAATATTATGCAAGAGGCCCGAGAGTACGTTTATCAGCAGAACAGGTACGCGATCAGGCCCTTTGTATCAGTGGCCTGATGAGCGCTAAAATGTACGGCCCCAGTGTGATGCCCTGGCAACCGGCCGGCATCTGGATGTCGCCCTGGAACGGTGGTGATTGGGTGACCAGTAAGGGAGAAGACCAGTACCGCCGCGCGCTGTATACTTACTGGAAGCGCACCGCCCCCTATCCTTCCATGATCACTTTTGACGGAGCAGGAAGGGAAGTATGCACACCCAGGAGGATACGCACCAACACGCCGCTACAGGCACTGGTTACGCTCAATGATTCTGTATACCTCGATGCAGCCAGGCACTTTGCTTTCCGCATGCAGCAGGAAGCAGCGGGCCATGATGTAAAACAGCAGATCAGCAAAGGCTATGAGCTGGCCATGCTGAAAAATATCACGCCCGGTAAACTCCAGGCATTAATGACATTATATGATACCGCTTACGGACAGTTCAAACAGGACACCACCAAAACAAGTGAGATGACCGGAAGCGACACCAGGCATAATAACCCGGAAACAGCGGCGCTCGTGGTGGTAGCCAATGCCATGCTGAACCTGGATGAACTGATCACTAAAAACTGAACATGACACAAAAGGAACTGCACGATCAACGTTTGCTGAAGGAAGCGGAAATGGCGGTTACGCGTATGTACACACGCCGTCATTTTCTGACAGAAAGTGCGATGGGTTTAGGTGCCCTGGCATTGGGCTCCTTGTTTCAAGGCTGTGGCACAGGTTCCCGCAGCAGTAACAAGATCGTATTTGATCCTGCCCACCCGCTGGCGCCACGCATGCCCATGTTTCCGGGAAGGGCTAAAAGTGTGATCTACCTGCACATGGCAGGCGCTCCATCGCAACTGGAGCTGTTTGACTATAAACCTGCGCTGGCCCAGCTGGACGGGCAGGATTGCCCTCCTTCCCTGCTGGAAGGCAAACGCTTTGCTTTTATACGCGGCGTGCCTAAAATGCTGGGGCCACAAGCCAAATTTGCACAATACGGAGAAAGCAGGGCCTGGGTAAGTGAGCACCTGCCGCACCTTTCAGGGGTGGTAGATGATATCAGCTTTTTAAAAGCGGTGACTACAGATCAATTCAACCACGCGCCTGCACAGCTGCTGGTGCATACGGGAAGCCCGCGATTAGGCAGACCCAGCATGGGTTCCTGGATCACCTATGGTTTAGGCACAGAGAACCAGAACCTGCCCGGTTTTGTAGTACTTACTTCCGGTGGTAAATTCCCGGATGCAGGTAAAAGCGTTTGGGGCAGCGGTTTTCTGCCTTCGGTATACCAGGGCGTTCAGTGCCGCAGCGAAGGAGACCCGGTACTGTTCATCAAAGACCCGGATGGTATGGACCGCAACCTGCGCAAGGCATCTATAGACGCCATCAATAAAGTGAATGAAGAAGAGTATAAGGAGTACAATGATCCTGAAATACTCTCACGCATATCCCAGTACGAAATGGCGTACAAAATGCAGATAGCAGTGCCGGAAGTGATGAACATCAACGACGAACCCGCCTACATACAAGAGATGTACGGCGTGCAACCAGGCCGCGCCTGCTTTGCCAACAACGTACTCCTGGCCAGGAAACTGGTGGAAAAGGGCGTACGCTTTGTACAGCTGTTTGACTGGGGCTGGGACAGTCACGGTACAGACGCCAACCTGGCTATTGATATCGGTATGATCAACAAATGCCGCCAGGTAGATAAAGCTGTAACGGCACTGCTCCTTGATCTCAAACAGCGCGGACTGCTGGATGAAACACTGGTAGTATGGGGCGGAGAATTTGGCAGAACTCCTATGATGGAGAACAGGGAAGGCAAGCAGAATCCCTTCAAGGGCAGGGATCATCATGTGGATGCATTCACGATCTGGATGGCAGGAGGCGGTATTAAAAAAGGCCACACCCATGGGGAAACAGACGAGATTGGCTACAGTGCGGTCAGCGGTAAGGTGACGGCTTTTGATATACAGGCCACCATCCTGAACCAATTGGGATTTGACCATGAAAAATTTACCTATGATTACCAGGGCAGGCCTTTCCGGCTGACAGACGTAGGTGGGAAAGTGATCCAGGAGATCATCGCTTAAGGTATGCTCAATACTTAATGATTTACTATTCATGCAAGCAAACAGGAGAAGATTTATAAAAACATCGGCAACAGCTGTTACCGCATTGATGTTATCTAAGCTGCAGGCGGTTGCCAGGGACAATGCATTTGATATGACCAGCAACAAAAAATTTGATCTGAAAATACTGGCTACCAACTGGGGCTTTAATGGTAGCATGGACGACTATTGCGCCAAAGTGAAAAAAGAAGGCTACGACGGTATCGAGATCTGGTGGCCCATGGAACAGGCAGGGCAGGACGAGCTGTTTAACACGCTTAAAAAATACAACCTGGCAGTAGGCTTTTTATGCGGTGGCCAGGAGCCGCAGTTCCAGGCACACCTGGATCATTTTAAAAAGATGATAGATGCAGCGGCCACCAATAAAGTGCAAGCGCCCCTGTACATCAATTGCCACTCAGGGAGGGATTATTTCAGCGACGAACAGAACCAGGCTTTCATTGATCATACTACACAGCTGTCTAAACAGAGCGGTGTGCTGATCTGCCATGAAACACACCGGTCCAGAATGTTATTTGCCGCCCCGGTAGCCCGGCGTTATATCGAGAAGAACCCGGAGCTGCGCATCACCTTCGATGTATCGCACTGGTGTAATGTAAGCGAATCATTATTGCAGGATCAGCCGGAGAATGTGGCGATAGCATTAGAAAGGGTTGGGCATATTCACGCCCGCATCGGGCATCCGGAAGGGCCGCAGGTAAATGATCCGCGTGCCCCGGAATGGGAGCATGCCGTGAAAGCACATTTAACCTGGTGGGATGCGATCGTATCCTGTAAGAAGAAACAGAACGAACGCTTAACCATATTAACGGAGTTCGGTCCGCCGGACTATATGCCCACAACGCCCTATACCCGGCAACCTTTGTCTGACCAATGGGCCATTAATGTGTATATGATGCATTTACTGCGTGAACGTTATTCATCCTTATAAAAGAAAAAGATCACAGTGCTTTTGTTTATTCCAGAATTTATAGGCCGGTTTCATCCCTTACTTGTTCATTTGCCGATCGGCATTTTGCTGCTGGCGCCATTGCTGCAATGGTTGTCACGCCGGGAAGGATATGCGATTGCTGCAGGTGTGCTGAATGTGGTTTGGCTATTAGGTATCGGCAGCGCTTTACTGTCCTGCATTACCGGCTACATGTTGTCGCTCAGCGGAGAATATGATAAAGGCACAGTTACGCTGCATATGTGGGCGGGCATTGGCGTAACGCTGGTGGCGATGTTTGCTGCTGTAAAAGTGTTTAACAAAGAATTTGACAACATCTATAAAGCAACGGCCATCGGGCTGTTGCTGCTGATCACCTTCACCGGTCATTTAGGTGGCAGCCTGACGCATGGCGGAGATTATCTCTTAGCGGGATTGAATGGCAGTAAAAACACGGCAGAAGAAAAGCCGGTATTGATTGCCGATGTGCAGGCTGCTGATGTATATACAGATGTAGTATCTCCTATGCTGAAGGCCCGCTGCTACAGCTGTCACGGTCCGCAAAAGCAAAAGGGCGGCCTGCGGATGGATAGTCCGGAAGGGTTGATGAAAGGAGGTAAAGAAGCGAAAGCTTTCATTCCGGGGAAGCCGGATGAAAGCGAGATGATCAAAAGGCTGTTGCTGCCTCCTTCTCATGAAGATCATATGCCGCCAAAAGAAAAGCCCCAGCTGAGCGAAGCGCAGATAGCGCTTATACACTGGTGGATAGAACAGGGCGCGCCGTTCAATAAAAAAGTACAGACTTTACCACAGCCTGAGAAAATAAAGACTTACCTGCTGGCATTACAGAGCGGTGCGGCAGAAGAAAAAAAGCAGCCTTCCAATGTACCTGCTGCGGAAGTAGAACCAGCTCCCGAAAAAGATATTGCTGCATTAACTGCTAAAGGAGTGCTGGTAATGCCGGTAGCGCAGGATGCTCATTATCTGTCCGCCAATTTTGTAAATGCTGCCAGCTTTGGCAATAACAATGCAGCGCTTTTACTACCCTTGAAGAAACAACTGGTATGGCTTAAAATGGGCGGTACCCGCACGGGTGACAGCGCGCTGCAAGTGATCGGGCAATGCCGTAATCTTACTATGCTGCAGTTGAACAATACCGGTGTAACAGACAAAGGCCTTGCGTTTCTGCAGCCATTATCTGCTTTACAATCACTCAACCTGGTGGGCACTGCTGTAACCGTAAAAGGCTTAGAACAGCTGATAGGTTTGCAGCAACTGCAGTCCATCTACCTTTACAAAACAAAAGTAACAGAGCAGGATTGGCCGCAGTTAAAGAAAATATTCCCAAAGGCTACGATAGACTCCGGAGGGTATGTTGTGAAAACATTGGTGACGGATACGACGGTGGTGAAGCCGGCGGTGAAAAAATAGTGGGCAGTGGGCAATTGGCAGTAGGCAGTCTTTGGCAACGATTAAAGTCAATAATTAATACTCATTAGTCAATCGCTGATGGCTGATGGCTTATTGCCAATCACTATTGACCTATGACTAACTACTAACTGCCCACTGCCAACTACCAACTCAAAATATCCCTTCTCTCAGCAACTTCGCCCCTACCGCACATTGCAAACATCTCTTCTCATCACAGTAATGCTGTTTCAGTTCCAGCAATGCCTGGGAGTCCAGGGCGTTGTGTTGTTCTATACCAGCTTCTTCCCAGGCGCTGCTGATCTTGTTCTCTTCTGCGGGCAGTGTTTCCATAAACTGCAGTGCACGATCCTGGTAGTAGCGCTGGCCTTTCTCACGGCCATAGAGGAAGAGCAATGGCAGGATGGTATTAATAAGGATGTTATGAATGGCGAGGCGGCCCTGGCTGCGTGGTTGTGAAACAGGCCCGTCAAAGCGGTAGTGCTCCTGCCAGTAGGCAGAGGGTTGTGCGGAGAACAGCTGTTCAAAGCGGCCAACGCTCTCCGTTTCAAGGATCCGGGAAAACAGGTGCGGCGCCTGGTGCAGTAAAGCCGCCAGAGCAGCGATGCGTAAGGTAGGAAAGGAAGCCGGGCGCATACGCAGCCATTTCCAGGAATAGGCAGGGATGGGCTGCAGCTTGTATTTGTAGCGCAGGTAATTGTACTCCTGCTGTAGCTCGCGGGGATATTCGTCTTTGAAAGTTCCGGACAGCATACCGGCCTGTCCGAAGAGGAGGGCCTCCAGCTGCATCAGGCTGGGCCGGTGACGGGCCAGCAGGGTATGCGGTAAAGACTGGGCCAGCTGGAGAAAAGGCTCCCCGTTTGCGGGCAGGCCAAAGCTCTGGGCTACAGCGCGGTAGCAAACTTCTTCCCAGTTGTTCCCGGTTTGCAGCAGCCAGGAATGAAGGCTGGTGATCTTACGCTCCCAGCGCTCTATCAGCAGGCGTTCCTTCCAGTTGTGCCAGATAAGGCCGGGGACGCGCCGGGCGCTTTCTTCGCAGGGCACAAAGGCGGCCAGCTGGCGGAAAGCTTCGTAGCGGCGCAGCAGCAGTTTGGGTATCAGCTCCTGTAAGGAAAGACAGGGCGGCATCTTGTCCGTATCGTAATTGGGCACGTCGTGCTCGAATACAACATGCAGAATAACATTACTGTATTGCCCGTTGTGCTGGTGGCCATGCCGGTACCAGTCTGAAGTACGCAGGTGCAGTTCTACATTGCCTGCCCAGAGCGTATTGCCTATCCTTATCCTAGCCGCGGTAAAATCAGGCCCTGCATGGTGATTGTGTGTGCCGGGGTGGACGATCTGAACGGGTACCCCATCTATCGTGGTCAAGGATGCCGTTTTAAATAAGCGGAACTGCCAGATGTGCTGGAATAACTCTTCTGTAAGAAGCGGGTTAATAGTTGCAATGGTCATTGATATGGTGGTTTTTATCGGTCAACAAAACGAAAAATGCTAAACTATTTAGCAATATATAACACTCTTTCTGAACCACCAAATTTGGAAAATTCATAAAAGTACTATTACCTTTGCACCCAGTTCTTAAACATCACTTATCCAGAAAGGCGGAGGGACTTGGCCCTGCGATGCCTTAGCAACCAATTCTGTCTACCGGCCGGCGGATGGGAAAAAGGTGCTAATTCCTGCCCCGGTAAACCGGGGAAAGATAAGTTGGCAGAGATATTTCTTCCTTTCATGATATTTTAAAAGGGCTCTTCCAACTATATGGAAGGGCCCTTTTTTTTTTGAGCTATTAGCTTTTAGCCACTAGCAGCTAGCAGCTAAAAGCTAACAGCTTATAAATATAACTGATGATGAAAACAGCAACACAACTCATTCACAGTATTCCGGTAGATGAACTGACGGGCGCTATTTCTGTGCCCATCTATCAAACCTCCACTTTTGTGCAGGAGTCGCCGGGTATCAATAAAGGGTTTGAGTTCTCGCGCGCCAATAACCCCACCCGTAAAGTACTGGAACAGCTGATCTGCGGCCTGGAAGAAGGATATGCAGGTTTTGCCTTTGCCAGCGGGATGGCGGCCATAGACGCGGTGCTGAAGCTGTTGAAGACCAACGACGAAATACTGGCGGTAGACGATACCTATGGCGGCATCTTCCAGATGTTCAATCATATGATCGAACGTTTTGGCATCAAGGTGAACTTTACAGATACCAGCAATACAGACAACGTACTGGCGGCTATTACGCCCGCCACGCGGATCATCTGGCTGGAATCGCCTACCAACCCTACGCTGAAAATATCGGACATCAAATCTATCAGCAAGATCGCCAAACAGCATAATGTGCTGCTGGTAGTAGATAATACGCTGTGCACACCATTATTGCAGCAGCCCATTCATATGGGCGCCGACATTGTGATACACAGCGCCACCAAATACCTGGCCGGGCATACAGATGTAATAGCAGGCCTGGTAGTGGTGAACAACAAAGCACTGGCAGACCAGCTGCGGTTTAACCAGAACATCTCGGGCAGCATTCTCAGTCCGTTTGAGGCCTGGCTGACCATCAGGGGTATTGAAACCCTGTACCTGCGCCTGGAAAAACAGTGCGCCAACGCCATGGCGATCGCCAGCTGGCTGGCCACCCATCCGGCAGTGGACAAAGTATTCTACCCCGGACTGGCAACACATAAGAACCATCACATTGCCCGCAAACAGCAGAAACTGTTCGGGGCACTGGTGAGCTTCTCGCTGAAAAGCGACAATGTGAAGAACGCCATCCGCATAGTGAACGCCACCCGCCTGTTCAAACTGGCGGAAAGCTTTGGCGGCGTGAAAAGTATGCTGGATCATCCGGCAACGATGACACACCGCAACATCCCGGAAGACTTCCGGAAAAAGGCCGGCCTGCAGGACAGCTGCATACGCCTGTCTGTAGGGATAGAAGATGCAGAAGATCTGATCAATGACCTGAAACAGGCATTAGATAAATTAAACCAACCATCAGGAAAACAAACCACCGTTTTACAATAAATATGGAAAATAAGATCATTAACCTGGGTATTTTCGGGTTTGGCTGCGTAGGACAGGGACTTTACGAAGTATTGAACAGGACTAAAGGCATCAATGCCCGCATCAAGAAAATATGCATTAAAGATCCTAACAAAGCTCGTCCCATAGACATGAGCTATTTTACCACCGATAAGAACGAGATCTTAAATGACCCTACCATCGACGTGGTGGTAGAGCTCATCAACGAAACAGAAGCCGCCTTTGAAATAGTGAGCACGGCGCTTCGCAACGGCAAAGCAGTAGTGAGCGCCAGCAAACGCATGATCGCAGAGAACCTGCCGGCCCTGTACCAGCTGCAGGTAGAGAACAAAGTGCCTTTCCTGTACGAAGCTTCCAGCTGCGCCAGTATTCCCATCATCCGCAACCTGGAAGAGTATTATGACAACGACCTGCTGAATGCGGTAGAGGGCATCTGCAACGGTTCAACCAACTATATCCTTACCAAGATCTTTGAAGAAGGACTGAGCTTTGAAACCGCGCTGCAACAGGCACAGGACAAAGGCTTTGCTGAAACTGATCCCACCCTGGACATCGAAGGCTATGATCCCAAGTTCAAGATTGTGATCCTGCTGCTGCATGCTTTCGGCACTTTCGTAAAACCGGAAGAAGTATACAACTTCGGTATCCATCACCTCAACGATTTTGATATACAGTTTGCCCGCCAGCGGGATTGCACCATTAAGCTGATCGGCAATTGCCGCCGTCAGAACGGTAGTGTATTTGCCTACGTGCTGCCCCACCTGATCAAGGAGCATAACCTGCTGTACGACGTATACAACGAGTACAACGGCATCCTGCTGGAAAGCGCCTTTACAGATAAACAGTTCTTTGTAGGCAAAGGTGCAGGAGGTACTGCCACCGGCAGCGCCGTACTGTCTGATATTTCAGCGCTGCTGTATAACTACCGCTATGAGTATAAAAAGATCAAACAGTCTAACCAGCCTGCCTTTACCAATGATGTGCAGCTGAAAGTATACCTGCGCTACAAAACACCTGACCAGGTAGATCTTGCCGACTTCTACAATATCTCAGAGAAATATGAATCTCCTTCTTACAGATATGTGGTAGGAGTGATTAATCTGCAGAAGCTGAAGGAGAATAATTGGCTGAAGAATAAGGATGTGAATTTACTGGTACTGGAATAGCAATTAGTTGGCAATTGGCAGTGGGCGATTGGCAGTCAATGTAGCGAATGTAATCTTCGTATTAATTACTGCCAATTGCCAACTGCTCACTGCCTGCTTACATTTTCTCCAACTCCCCCACTACCCTGCTCACCGGCAGGCCCATTACATTATAGAAATCTCCGTTAATACTATCGATCCCTACTGCTCCTATCCATTCCTGGATGGCGTATGCGCCTGCTTTATCATAGGGTTTATAATGATCTACGTAGTAAACGATCTGTTCGGGCGTGAGTGATTTAAAATGTACATCCGTGGTTTTAGCAAAGATGTTCTCATTACTACCCTGCTTGATCACCACACCGGTGATCACCTGGTGGGTGCGGCCGCTGAGCGCTGTGAGGATGCGGATAGCGTCTTCCCTGTCTTTGGGCTTGCCAATGATCGTATCGTCCAGTACTACTACGGTATCTGCGGCGATGATGATATCTTCCACGCTGCACAGTGCTGTTACAGCCAGGGCCTTTTGCAGGGCGATATGACTGGGCACCTCGGGCACCGGCATATCCGGAGGAAATGTTTCCGCGGTTTCTACCACTTTCACTTCAAAAGGAATGCCTGCCTGTTCAAGCAGCTGTTTACGCCTTGGCGACTGCGACGCCAGTATCACGGATTTTCCTTTATACATCAGAGGTATATTTTAAAGAATATCATGGATAAGATGCCGGTAAGCATCACCAGCTTGATCAGGGAGCTTACTTTATGATAGTGCTCCGGCAGGTGCGCTTTTCTTAACCGCAGCCATATGTACAGGGCCGGTACCTGTACCAGCAATACCAGGTAGGCAATAGAGAAGTACCATCCCAGGATAGCTACTCTCAGATCTACCAGCACCAGTAGTACCTGCAGGGCCAGCAGCAGGAAATAGCAGAATCTTTTGGCGGGCAGCACACCCCATACGATGGGGATGGTACGGCAGCCGTCTTTACTGTCGCCTATCATATCTTCCAGGTCTTTCACCACTTCACGCACCATAGATATAATGAAGGCAAATAAGGCATACACGCCAATGATCTGGATGAGCTTACGCCCGGTTGGCGAGAGGATGGCCTCAAAGCTTTCGTAGATCTGTCTCTCATAAAACCCTACCACTACTACAGAAAGAGCGGTAAGCAAAGAGATAACCACGTTGCCGATGAGCACCTGTCTTTTAAAGGAGGTAGAATAGAACCACAGCAGCAGGGAGCAGATCACCTGCGTAAAGCCCAGGTAGATCTGGCCGATCTTCCAGGCTACTACGAAGCCGATGGATACGCCGGCCATGTTCAGGATGGTATGCCAGGCCATGGCCCAGCGGCGGCTGATGATCTTATCTACCACCATCTTATCCGGCTTGTTGATGATATCTATATTAATATCAAAATAGTCGTTGATGATATAGCCTGCAGCTGCTACCAGTATGGTAGAGATACATAAAAGCACAAAGCAAAGCACAGAAAGCGAGGGCTGCTCTCCGCTGCTGGCCAATACAGGCGCCACCACGCAGTACTGCAGCAGGAATTGCGTAAGCGCTATATAAATAAGATTAGGATAACGTACGAGCTTTAAAAAAGCGACCAGTAGCTTCATAAGTAAACTTACAATTTAGTACTAATTGGCAGTTGGCAGTGTGCAATTGGCAGTTTCTGTACATTCCCACGACTGCCAACTGCAGACCGCAAATTGCCAACTCATTTATCAGCGGGACGCGATGGTCTCATCGATGCCCCAGTGACCATTCAGTTTAAGCACCTTCTCCAGGATATCCCGTACGCAGCCGTTACCACCGGTAACGGGCGAGATATAACGGCAGATGCTTTTGATCTCGGGAACTGCATCTGCAGGGCATACCGGCAAGCCTACCATTTGCATGGCGCGGTAGTCGGGTATATCGTCTCCCATGAACAGCACTTCTTCCCAGCGCAGCTCATTTTCCAGTACATACTCCTGCAGCTTTTCCTCTTTGTCGGTAATATTAATATAGATGTCTTTAATGCCCAGGCCCTGTAAACGGCTGATGACGCTTTCTGATTTACCGCCGGAGATGATCACTACCCGGTAGCCTTTCTTCACGGCCAGCTGAAGGGCGTATCCGTCCTTCACGCTCATTTTCCGGGAAAGCTCACCGCCAGGCAGCAGCTGTACAGTACCGTCGGTTAATACACCATCTACATCCAGGACAAAAGTGGTAATAGGCTTAAATAATGATAATACGTTCATACGATTATTGCTGGTTATCCCTCCATTCATACACCCAGTTGCTCTGGATCATCTCCAGGTGGCCTTCGTTACATTCTTCCCGTTTACCCAAAAAGTTGGGGATCTGCAGTACCCATTCTATCAGGTCGGTGAACCGGATGCGGTAGATCCTGCTTTCGGAGAAGTCGTTGCCGAAACGCTCATACAACTTCATGGCTATGTCTTCATAGTCGTTCCAGTAAATGGGGGGCTCAAAATGCATTTGATCAGGAATTACAGGTTACAGAAATTACTCCCCGTAGATCAGGGACTGGTCGGGAATGGTGACGGCTAAGTCCCCGTTGCCATCCAGCAGTATACACTGGCAGCCCAGGCGGGAGTTCAGCCGGGGATTACGCGCACGGTCTATAAAGTCTTCTTCCCTGTCTGTAAGATCTTCCAGTAACCCATCTCCCTGCTCAATATATATATGGCATGTACTGCAGGCACATACGCCCCCGCAGTTATGATGCAGCTGTATATTATTTTTCAGTGCCACTTCCAGGATGGAATCCCCTTCCGGGGCATCGGTGATCATCACCGTTTCCAGTCCTTTCTGCTCAAATCTGAATGTAATATTATACATGCCGCTCATTTAACAGACCGCAAAAATATAAAAATTTGAGGGGCAAGCCTTCAAATCCTTATTCTCCTTTCTGATGGAACTGGTAAATACTGTCTGACATTACCTGGTAGATCCGCTGCAGGTGCTTTTCCTTTTCCAACAGGGAGCGGTGCAAGGCCATTGTAGTGGCATCCCCCCGTATGGCCGGACCAGTTTGTACAGACTCTGGCGGGAATTTCTCCAGGCGGTCGAAGGTCTCCTTAATAATAGGCTGCAAAAGGGTGAAATCCAGGCCTTCCTGCTCGCAGTAGCGTTTGGCGCTGGCAAAGAGGTGGTTCGTGAAGTTATTGCACAGTACAGCCGCCAGGTGCAGCTGCAGTCGCTGACGTGAATCGACAATGGCTATCTGGGAGGCAATACTCTGGGCCAGGGACTGGAGGCGGCGCAGCACCTCGTCATTGCTGGCTTCGAGCATAATGGGAATGGGGGGATAGTTCTTCAGCTCCTTCCGGATGGACTGGAGCGGGTACAATACCCCGGTATGGGTGGAAATACGGCTAATGGCGTCCAGGGGTACCGCGCCGGCCGTATGGGCCACTATCCGCTTACCCAGCCGGAGCTCGTCGTTCAGGCCGGGAATAGCGTCGTCGCTAACCGCCAGGAGGTATACGTCCGCCTCCATATTTATATCCAGCAAATCGTCTGTGGCCTTGGCCTGTAACAGCTCGCCCAGCTCCTGGGCATGGGCCTTGTTACGGCTGATGACCTGTAGTATCTGGTGCCCGTGCAGTTTTAAGAGGTGGCCGAAACAGTGCGCTACGTTACCCGCCCCTACAATTACAATCTCCATATTGAATCTTTTTTACCTTTCTATAATGCTGAATATGTGAATATACGCAAATAACCCTGCGGTGGTTTACTTATAACTTTAAAGTAACCTATAACGCAATAAAACAAAGCCTTATTTTTTATTCTCCCGCTTAATTTCTATACTTGCAAAAATCGTATTTGGATTTTTTATATTAAATTTTGCATATTTAGCTCGCATTAAAGAAGGCATTCATGGCAAAAAATCTAGTTATAGTTGAGTCCCCAGCCAAGGCTAAGACCATCGAAAAGATATTAGGTCAGGATTTTGAGGTAAAATCCTGCTTTGGACATATCCGTGACCTGGAGAAGGACGATATGGGTATCGACATACAGAATAATTTCAAACCTAAATATGCCGTTCCTGAAGATAAAGAGAAGATTGTTAAGGAGTTAAAGAAGCTGGCGAAGGATACCGACGAGGTATGGCTGGCAACGGATGAGGACCGTGAGGGAGAGGCCATTTCCTGGCATTTGTGCGAAGTATTGGGATTAGACCCCCATACTACCAAGCGCATCGTTTTTCATGAGATCACTAAACCTGCTATAGAAAGGGCGGTGCAGCAGCCCCGCCTGCTGGATATGAACCTGGTAAATGCACAGCAGGCCAGGCGTATCCTTGACCGTATCGTAGGCTTTGAACTATCGCCCGTGCTCTGGCGAAAAATGAGCATGCGCAACTCTTTGTCTGCCGGCCGCGTACAATCTGTAGCGGTGAGGCTGATCGTGGAAAGGGAACGGGAGATCAACCAGTTCACTACCGTGAGCAGCTTCAAGGTGGAAGCTTTCTTTACCGCCAAAGACGCCCAGGGCAAGAGCATGTCTTTCAAAGCGGAAGGACCTTCCAGGTTCAAAAGCGTGGAAGATGCGGAAAAGTTCCTGACACAGTGTATTGGCGCCGCTTATACGGTGAAGGATATACAGGTAAAACCCGGAAAGAAATCTCCTGCCGCGCCTTTTACCACTTCTACCCTTCAGCAGGAAGCCAGCCGCAAACTGGGCTACAGCGTTTCAAAAACCATGTTGCTGGCCCAAAAATTGTACGAGAGTGGAAAGATCACGTACATGCGTACGGACTCCGTGAACCTCTCCGATACGGCGCTGACAGATATCAAACAGGCCATAGATAAGAACTACGGCCAGAAATACCATCAGCATCGCAAGTTCAAGAACAAGAACGAATCGGCACAGGAAGCGCACGAAGCTATCCGTCCTACTTATATGGAGAACTCCTCAGTAGACGATAGTGATACAAAGAGATTATATGAGCTGATCTGGAAGCGTACCATCGCCAGCCAGATGGCCGATGCAGAACTGGAAAAGACGATCGCCAAAATAGATATTTCCACCAACCACGAAGAGCTGACCGCCAGTGGTGAAGTGCTGAAGTTTGACGGCTTCCTTAAAGTATATATGGAGAGCCGCGATGATGAGGATATAGCTGACGAAGAAGACCAGGAAGGCGTACTGCCGCCGCTGCAGGTAAAACAAGTGGTGGATCTGAAAGAGATGAAGGCCACAGAAAGATTTACCCGTCCTGCGCCCCGCTATACGGAGGCCAGCCTGGTAAAAAAACTGGAAGAACTGGGTATCGGCCGCCCGTCTACCTATGCACCTACCATTACTACTATCCAGAAACGCAATTATGTAGAGAAAAGGGACAAAGAGGGCGTAAAAAGGGAGTTCCGCATACTGGTACTGAAGAGCGATAAGATCAATAAGCTCACTGACACAGAGAATACCGGTGCGGAAAAATCCAAATTATTCCCCACTGACCTTGGGATGATCGTAACCGACTTCCTGAACCAGTACTTTGACTCTGTAATGGACTATGGCTTTACCGCCAGGATTGAAGAGGAGTTTGACGAAATAGCACATGGAAAGAAGGTGTGGAACAAGATGCTGAACGATTTCTATGAGCCTTTTCATAAAGATGTAGCCAATACGCTGGAGAACGCTGAAAGAGTGAAAGGCGAACGCTTCCTGGGCGATGATCCCGAAACCGGTAAACCGGTGGTGGCCCGCATGGGACGTTATGGCCCCATGATCCAGATAGGCAAGGCAGAAGATGAAGAGAAGCCTCGCTTCGCCAAGCTGAAGGCCACTCAAAGCATTGAGACCATCAGCATGCAGGAGGCGATGGAGCTGTTCAGACTGCCCAGGAACCTGGGACTGTTTGAAGGTACTGATGTGACCGTGAACATAGGACGCTTTGGCCCCTATGCGCAGCATGACAAGAAATTCTATTCCCTTAAAAAGGAAATGGACCCTTATACAGTAGAACTGGATGAGATTGCGCCGCTGATCGTTGAGAAACGCGCCGCCAAAGATGAACGTACTATTAAGGTATTTGAGAAAGAAAAGATACAGATATTAAAAGGCCCGTATGGCCCGTACATTAAACAGGGACTGAAGAACTACAAGATTCCCAAGGAAAAGATAGACAACGCTGCCGACATTACTGTGGAAGAGGCCAAAGCTATTATTGAAGACGTCAAGGCCAACCCGCCTAAGAAAAAGGCGCCGGCCAGGAAGAAAAAAACGGAATAATAAAGTAATTCCCTTTTGAGAGACGGGACACATTAGCACATTGTAGCGTATGAATGAAACAAAAGAAATTAATGCTTTATTCCATTTGCTGGACGATCCGGATCAGGAGGTGTTTGATACGGTAGCCAACAAGATCTTATTATTCGGAAAGGAGATCATTCCTAACCTGGAACACCTGTGGGAAAATACAGTGGATGAATCCATCCAGGAAAGGATAGAACAGCTGATACACCGCGTGCACTACCAGGACCTTCAGGTAGCCATGCAACAATGGATACGGAACGAAACGCCCGACCTGCTGCAGGGCTCCATACTGGTAGCCCGCTACCAGTTCCCGGATATGCAGCCCAACCCGGTGATGACAGAGATCGAGCGGATCAAACGCAACATCTGGCTGGAGCTGAACAATTACCTGACGCCGCTGGAACAGATCAATGTGCTGAACAGCATGATCTATAACTACTTCGGTTTGAAAGGGGAAGAAGTGGCTTACATGCGTAAGAACCAGTTCTTCATTAACCAGGTGATAGAGGCCAAAAAAGGCAATCCCATCACCAACGGCATTATCTACCAGAGCCTTTGCGCCATGCTGGACCTCCCGGTATATGCCGTGAATATTCCCCGCCAGTTCATCCTGGCCTACTTCGATTCTTTCTATGATTTTGCGGAACCGCCCAAACCGGATGATTACCGCATCCTGTTCTTTATAGATCCCATGCAGGGACAGATCTACTCCCACCAGGATGTAGAGACTTACCTGAAAAGGGTGTCTGTTCCATCGGTACCGGCTTATTACAAGCCACAGTCTAATAAACAGATCATCCGGTTCTTACTGGAAGAGCTGTCAAAATGCTACCAGGAAGATAAAGAGCGGTATAAGTATGAAGAGCTGCAGAATCTCATCAACATGCTGGCCGAATAGGTAATAAAGAAAAAGTAATCAATAAAAAAAGGACGCGAATGTTATCACTCGCGTCCTTTTTCATTTATGATTCTTACACTTTAGTTAGTTTTCCTGTTTGCCTTTCATTTTAGGATAAGACATTACGATCAGGTCATTCATCACATTCACGGCCTCATCCAGGTAAACGTCTTTTGAACGGAATTTCAGCCAATCCTTGTTACGTGCCAGCTTCACGGTATCGGAGCCCATCTTGTCAAGGTCTGTCTTCAGGTTGGTGATGCTCAGTTCTTTCACTTTATCGTTCACAGAATCGTATTTCTTCAATGCGGCAGCATTGGATTTCTGTTCTGATTTGAAAGTTTGCAGGTTCAGCGAGTAAGATTCCTGTTTATCCAGGTTCTTGATGGTAGTGATGTTATCTGTCATCATCTTGAAAGCTTCGCTGCTGCTTACCCTTTTGGCGCTGTTCTTCTTCAGTGCTTCCACATTCACGGGATCGATCCATACGTTATAGTTTGCTTTAGGGATCTCATCCCATGCCAGCGCATCTTCGTCTTTCTTCTCTCCTACTTCATAGTAAGGATCAGGCAGTACGATGTCTGAGCTAACACCCTTTAACTGGGTAGAGCCGCCGTTTGCGCGGTAGAACTTCTGTACGGTGAGCTTCAGTGCACCCAGGGCGCCGATCTCCGGTTTATTGGGGAAGAAGTCGTCCAGGTTATACATACGCTGTACGGTACCTTTACCAAAGGTGGAAGCGCTACCAATGATCACCGCACGTTTGTAATCCTGCATGGCAGCCGCCATGATCTCGGAGGCAGAGGCGCTGTATTCGTTCACCATGATAGCCAGCGGACCATCATACTGTACATTCTTATCACGATCGGGCAGCACAATTTTATCACCACCGCGGGAGCGTACCTGTACAATAGGCCCATCGGGCACGAACAGGCCGGCCATCTGCACAACATCCTGCAGGGAGCCGCCGCCGTTAAAGCGCAGGTCGAGAATGATGCCTTCTACTTTTTCTGCTTTCAGTTTCTGGATCTCTTTGGCTACGTCTACTGCAGAGCGGGCGCCGTTCCGGTCCTGGAAGTCGGCATAAAACTCCGGCAGATAGATGTAACCTATTTTATGCTGGCCATTGATAATGGCAGATTTTGCGAAAGTGTCTTCCAGTACGATCTCGTCACGTACGATGGCCACGTCTTTCATGGTGCCATCTACACTTTTCACGGTGAGGTGAACGGTGGTGCCTTTAGCGCCCCTGATCAGTTTCACCGCATCTTCCACGGCATAGCCGGTGATGTCTACGGCTTCTTTGTTGCCTTCGGCCACTTTCAGGATGGCATCGTTGGGTTTCAGCAGGCCCTGCTTCCAGCTGGGGCTACCGGTAACAATACTTGCGATCTTCACCTTGCCGTCTTCCTCTTTCAGCTGTGCGCCGATACCGAAGAATTTACCCGCCATCTGCTCTTCGAAATATCTTTTCTCAGCAGGCGGCATAAAGTCGGTATGCGGATCCATGGTGGTAGTAATGGCATTTACGTACATGCTGAAACGATCGTTGTCGTCCTGCCTGGTCTTCAGGCGGTCAAAATAACGGTCGTACAGCTGTTTTACTTTAGCCCTGGCTTCTGCTTCCAGCTCAGCGTCTGTTTTGGCTTTAAAGTCGGGCTTGCCTTTTTCCTTCTCGCGGGTTTCCTGCAGCTCTGACAGTTTTTCCAGGGTGCGGTATTTCAACACCTTGCGCCAGGCTTCTTTACGTGCCGCTTCATCGGCAGGGAAATCGATCTTATCAGGATCGAGCACTACCTTTTCGTCCTGGTTAAAGTCAAAAGGCTGCGCCAGCAGGGAAGGATAAATAAGCGCTGCTTCGTTCACCCGTTGCTTGATAAGGCTGTTAATGGTGTTGAAGCAATCCAGCGGAGCGCCCTGCAATTCATCATCGATGTGCGTGGAGAGCGCTGTTAGCTTATTAATATCCGATTTGAGTAAAAATTTCTTCTCGTTGTCGAGATCTTTCAGGTACTTGGTGAACACTTCCTTGGAGAAAGCGTCGTCTATCGCTTTAGGCTGATAATGTCCTTCTTTCAGTATTTGTCCTACCAGGTTCATGATAATCTCATAACGTCCCGGGGGATCTTCGGCCCTGCCTAACTTACTGAAAGCCAGTACCCCTCCGGAAATTACTATCAGTATAACCGGTATAATCACTTTCATTCTTCTCATATAGATCCAATTGAGCTTTATCAAATTTAAATCAAAAATGGCACCTGTAATTCCAGGTTCACCCTTGTTTAACAAAATATTACGCTATTGCTACTGCTAAAACCCTACCAATTTATAGACGCCGCCTTTAAATCCCTGGCTGGTAGATGAACTGGTAAGCATATACAGTTCCCCTGCCTCGTCTTCGCCCCAGCTCAGGATCTGCAATGCTTCTGTGGGACGGCCTTCCAGCTGGAGGTCTGCCCGCTCCCAGCGGTTGCCTTGTTTCTGCAGCACCCAGGATTTGCCGTTATAGTCGCCGTATACATATAATCCTTTCAGTGAAGGAATGGCCTTCCCATGGTATACATAACCGCCTGTGATACTGATACCCAGGTCGTGGTCATATTCATCGATGGGCGCTATCAGCTTGCTTTTATCAGCGCCGTCAGGCACGTTGAATTCGTGATAGCCTTCCATGATACGCCATCCGTAGTTGCCGCCTTTTACGATGATGTCTACTTCTTCGTATTTATTCTGGCCTACATCGCCTGCAAAGAGCTGTTTGGTACTCCTGTCAAACGAGATGCGCCAGGGGTTGCGCAGGCCATAGGCCCATATTTCGGGGCGTACGCCATTGCGGCCGACAAAGGGATTGTCTTTAGGCACCGCGTATGGATGGCCGTTCACGTCTATCCGTATGATCTTACCCAGCAGGGTATTGAGGTCTTGTCCGTTACCGATGGTACCGTGCTTATCGCCGCCGCCACCACCGTCGCCCAGGGCAATGTAGAGGTAGCCGTCCGGGCCGAATACCATGTCGCCGCCATTGTGGTTAGACTGCGGCTGTTCTATCTCCATCACTACTTTTTTGGAGGCAGGATCTGCCAGGTTGGGATTAGCCGCGGAAACGGTGAATTCGGAGATACGGCTTTTATGATTGCTGCCTTTTGCATCAGAAGGCACGCTGTAGTACACATAAAATTTCCGGTTCTTTTTGAACTGAGGATGAAAGGCAATGCCCAGCAGGCCGCGTTCATCATAAGCGGGGTTGATCTTTACCATCTCTCCGCTTACATCCAGGAAGGGCTGGGCTACGAGTTTACCATTTTGAATGATCCATACTTTTCCTTCTTTCTGGCAGATGAACTGACGGTTGCTGCCGTCTCCGGGCACGCCCAGTGCTACCGGGGAGAGTATGTCATTGGTGATCAATTGCAAACGGGCTTTACGGGCTGGTGGTTCTTTTATACACGTGGCTGACTGGCACATCAGAGCGCCGGCCAGTACAGGAACGGCTATCAATAAACGAAATGCATTCATAAGGTCATCAATGATTGACTATAAAAATAATCATCTTATTCAGATCATTACTACCGCTCAAAACAATTCATATTTACTAATGTGTTAGTAGGTTTTAAGATTCATTGCTACCTTTGTACCGCTAATCAAAACTCATCAGATTGGACTCTTCGGCTACCACCAAGAATGACCCTTACGCTTCGTTGCGCATTCCGGAATTTAACTACTATCTCATTATCCGTTTCGCAACCATCTTTGCGCTAACCATGCAGTTTACCATTATAGAATGGAAAGTATATGAGCTGTCGCGTGATCCTTTTTCTCTTGGCCTGATAGGATTGGCAGAGGTGATCCCTGCGGTGCTGCTGGCCCCTTTTGCAGGCCACATGGTAGATAAACGGGAAAAGCGTGGTATGCTGCTGGCCTGTGTGACCTCTTATATTGTATTAGGCACCGGACTGTTCCTCCTCACCTGGGACCGTGCCGTAGCGAGCCTGCCTACAGCCCTGGTACTGAACCTTATTTATGCATTGGTATTCCTGGGCGGTATCGTAAGAGCCTTTACCAGTCCGTCTAACTTCACCATGATGGCCCTGCTGGTACCCCGGCAACTCTATGCCAACGCCTCTACCTGGAGCAGCAGTGCCTGGCAGATCGGCGCAATGGCTGGCCCTGCACTGGGCGGGCTTTTCATACATCTTTTCGGGGTGCACTGGTCTATGCTGATCGTGGTCGCCATTTTCCTGGCGCCGCTCTACAGCCTGTTACAAATCAAACCCAAACCCATCCATTATAAATCACAGGGCGAAGGCTTTATTGCAGGGCTTACCAAGGGTATGCGCTTTGTATGGCAGACCAAAGTGGTGCTGAACGCCATGGCCCTGGATATGTTTGCAGTATTATTTGGCGGGGCTACGGCTATGCTGCCCGCCTTTGCTACGGATGTGCTGCATGTGGGATCGCTGGAGTTCGGCTTCCTGCGCGCAGCTGTGGCGGTAGGTTCGCTCACCACCATGTTCATACTGGCTTACAGACCGCTGGTCACCAAGCCGGGGATCAAGCTCCTGGCGGCGGTTTTCGGCTTCGGACTGTGTATTATCGTATTCGGGATCTCGAAAAGTTTTTACCTGTCGTTTGCAGCCTTGCTGATCAGCGGTATGCTGGACGGTATCAGCGTGATCACCCGGCAAACCATCCTGCAGCTGAAAACGCCGGATGAGATGCGGGGCAGGGTGGCTTCTGTAAGCTCGATGTTTGTGGGCTCTTCCAATGAGCTGGGCGCATTTGAGAGCGGCTTTGCCGCCCGCCTGATGGGATTGGTGCCTTCTGTAGTATTTGGCGGATGCGTAACACTGGGCGTAGTGATCACCACGTACATCATATCGCCGGCTATGAGAAAGCTGGACCTGCGGGCGTAGTTATTTCATGATATCCTTTAATCTTTCCAGCACATAATAAACGGCCGGGCAAATCGTACTGTTCAGGAAGGTGGTATTAGGCCGCTTGAAAAAGTCGTAACTGTCTGTATAGGGATAGTTCTCACAGTCGCCGGGCCTTACATCGTAAATACCGCAGTAATTATCTGCTCCCAGGAAGGGGCAGGGCGTTCTTTTCACCACATAATCGCCGTCCTGATCCAGGCGGAGATAGGTTTCGATAAATACGGATTCCTTCATCCCCAGGTGTTTGGAGATGCGTTTGATATCAGGTGTTTTAAAGCGTGGGCTGATGGTTTTACAGCAACCGGCGCATTGCAGGCAGTCGATATGGCTAAAGGCCTCTTCATGCAGGTCAGGCAGGAGCTTCTCTACCCCTTTCCCCCTTTTGGTCTGTAGTTTTTGCAGGAATTGCTTGTTGGCCTTCTGCTTTTCCTTGGCCTTCAGCTCCCAGTTCTGTAATAACGGATGGTCCATTTGGCGCAAAGATAAGATAAGAGCTGCAAGCCGCAAGCTACAAGCTGCAAGGAAGAACCGGTAAGGCAGCTTATCTTTATAAAAAGGCTAATGCTTGTAGCTTGGAGCTCGTAGCTTGCAGCTTTTATACAATTCCATGACAATTTACCTGTCCTGATAGCCTCATTTATCACCACAGTTTCCACACTCTCGGGGCTGGTTTGGCGATTGCTCAAAAACAATATAGTTTTGCACATTCATTTCAATTTATTACCTGCTTCATATCATGAATCTTTTTGATATTCAACAAAATGAATTCGTTTCCCGGCACATCGGGCCGAACGAATCAGAAACCAACCAGATGCTGGATACTATCGGCGAATCTTCTCTGGACGTGTTAGTGAGCAAAACCGTACCCGGCAGCATCCGTATGCAGCGCCCGCTGGCGATACCAGCTGCCATGAGCGAGAGTGATTACCTGCGCCACCTGAAGGAAATATCGCTGAAGAACAAGGTATTTCGCAACTGTATTGGGCAGGGGTATTACGATACGATCACACCCAGCGTGATTTTACGTAACATTTTTGAGAATCCGGGATGGTATACCCAGTATACGCCCTACCAGGCTGAGATCTCCCAGGGACGCCTGGAGAGCCTGCTGAACTTCCAGACCATGGTATCCGATCTTACCGGTCTGCCGATCGCCAACGCTTCCCTGCTGGATGAAGCTACGGCAGCAGCAGAAGCCATGACCATGTTCTTCAATGCACTGAACCGCGACCACGATCACATCGTCCGTCCTAAGTTCTTTGTAGACAACAACGTGTTCCCGCAAACCAAAGACGTGATCTTTACCCGTGCTACCCCGCTGAACATCGAGGTAGTTGTTGGTGATTACCATACTGCGCAGCCGGATGCCGCCTATTTTGGCGCATTGCTGCAGTACCCTAACGACCTGGGCGCAGTAGAAGACTACCGCGCTTTCATTGAAAAGGTACATGCCGCCGGCGCTTATGTAGCTATGGCTACCGACCTGCTGGCCCTGACCCTGCTGACCCCTCCGGGTGAGCTGGGCGCCGATGCCGCTTTGGGTTCTGCCCAGCGTTTTGGCGTTCCCCTGGGCTTTGGCGGTCCGCACGCTGCTTTCTTTGCGGTGAAAGATGATTTCAAACGCGCCATCCCCGGCCGTATCATCGGCGTCAGCATCGATGCACAGGGTAACCGCGCACTGCGCATGGCCCTGCAAACACGCGAGCAGCACATCAAACGCGAAAAAGCCACTTCCAATATCTGTACCGCACAGGCATTGCTGGCCAATATGGCGGCCATGTATGCGGTGTTCCATGGTCCTAAAGGCCTGCAGCAGATTGCCACCCGTATCAGCCTGCTGGCCGGCGCACTGGCAGCAAAGCTGAAAGCGAAAGGCTTAACGCTGAAAGCGGATCAGTTCTTTGATACCCTGGTAGTAAGCGCTGTTAACGCAGCTGATATCAAAACCAAAGCTGAAGCAGCAGGTATCAACTTCCGCTATTTTGGTGATGACCGTATCGGTATCGCACTGGACGAAACCACTACCATACAGGACGTGAACGATATACTGCAGATCTTTGACGCAGGCCAGCTGACAAATGGTTTTGAGCCGAAAGGCAACATTCCCGCTTCGCTGGAACGTACTTCTCCTTACCTGCTGCACCCGGTGTTCAACACCCACCACAGCGAAACAGAGATGATGCGTTATATCAAGATGCTGGAGAATAAAGATCTCTCGCTGAACACTTCCATGATCTCCCTCGGGTCCTGCACCATGAAACTGAATGCAGCTACCGAAATGATTCCCCTGAGCTGGGCGCACTGGAGCAAGATCCATCCTTTTGCTCCTGCCTCACAAACTGGCGGATATAAACAGATCACCGATGAGCTGAGCGAATACCTCAGCCAGATCACCGGGTTTGATGCCTGCAGCCTGCAACCTAACAGCGGTGCACAAGGCGAATACGCCGGTCTGCTGGTGATCAAAGCGTTTCACGAAAGCCGTGGCGAAGGACATCGTAATGTAATGCTCATCCCTATCTCCGCCCACGGTACCAACCCTGCATCTGCAGTAATGGCCGGCTTTAAGGTGGTAGTAGTGAAAGCGCTGGAGAACGGTTATATCGACGTAGCCGATCTGAAAGCGAAAGCCGAAGCCCATGCAAAAGACCTGGCCGGTATCATGATCACTTATCCTTCCACTTACGGTGTATACGAAGAGAGCGTGAAAGAGATCTGCAGCACCATACACGAATACGGCGGACAGGTATACATGGACGGCGCCAATATGAATGCACAGGTAGGCTTAACCGCTCCGGGCCTGATCGGCGCGGATGTGTGCCACCTGAACCTGCATAAGACCTTTGCTATTCCGCACGGTGGCGGCGGTCCCGGAATGGGCCCCATCTGCGTAGCAAAACACCTGGCTCCTTTCCTGCCCGGGCACGTTGAGTTGGCAGTGGGCAGTGGGCAGCAGGCAGTTAAGGCGCAGGCTGTTTCTGCCGCGCCCTATGGTTCTGCCAGCATCCTGCTGATCTCGTATGCCTATATCCGCTTGCTGGGCGCCAACGGCGTTAAACAGGCTTCTGAATATGCGATCCTGAATGCCAACTACATGAAGGCAAGACTGGAAAAAGCTTATGATATATTGTACACCGGTGTGAATGGCACCTGCGCACACGAGTTCATTGTAGACCTGCGCCCCTTCAAGGCCAGCGGCGGTATTGAAGCCGAAGACGTGGCTAAACGCCTGATGGACTACGGCTTCCACGCTCCTACCATGAGCTTCCCGGTACCAGGCACTATCATGATCGAGCCTACCGAAAGTGAAGACAAAGCAGAACTGGATCGCTTCTGCGACGCCCTGCTGGCCATCCGTGAAGAGATCAGAGCAGTAGAAGAAGGCAAGGCAGACAAACAGCAGAACGTGCTGAAAAATGCACCGCATACACAGTTTGTGATCACTGCCGATAAATGGGCTTTTGCGTATAGCCGCCAGCAGGCAGCTTATCCGCTGGAGTATGTGAAGCAGAACAAATTCTGGCCTTCTGTAAGCCGCGTAAACAACACGCATGGCGACAGGAACCTGATCTGCACCTGCGAACCGGTGAGCGCTTATGCGGAAGCAGAAGCTTAAGCAGCCCGCTAGTCATTAACATCTCTATAACAACGTGCCATCATGGAGCTTCCATGATGGCACGTTTATTTTGGGTATATTTATAAAAGGATAATTTATCGTTTTAATCCATGTTATGAGTACCGAGAAAATATACTTTACCTTACTGGTATATGTAAAACCTGGCCAATACGAGACCTTCCAAGAATATGAAAAAAAAGTGCTTCCGCTGCTTCCCGCTTTCAACGGTATGCTGGAATTACGCCTGAAAACGGATAAAAAGGCAGATGAGACAGAAGTGCCAGACGAGATTCACATCCTCTCTTTCCGCTCCATGAACGATTTTGAGCGCTACCGTACAGACGACCGGCGCAGGCAGTACCTGGAAATGTTCCACTCTTCCGTAGAAAAAGCCATGCTGATCAAGGGAAAGGACATTAAGACACCCGGAACAAATGGTCTTTTCGAGTAAGCGGAATATACTGAAAAAAATAAAATATTATATATTAAATCAAAATAATTACTTATTTATATATATATTAGCTATAAGAAAACCCTTACTTTCTTATGCAAGATTTCTCTTTTATGACTACGGAAGAGCACTTTCTGTTACAGGATGCTCTCAAAAAGAATAAAAAACAAGTCATCAAGTTCTTATTTATCGGCCTTTTCCTGGTGGTATTAGCAGTAGTGGTACCACAGATCTTCATGAGGAACAGCACGGCAGAAGAAACAGAGCAATCCATGTTCTCCTATAAGAACGGCTGGTTCTGGATATGGCTGCTGTCTTTTGTTATAGCGCTGATATTTGCGCTGATCAAGGTAACGGAAGTACGTTACTTTACGATCCGCAAAGACCTGATAAAGCTGCAGAAGGGCCTGATCAATGCCCCGCTGGAAGCCGTATATCATGAGAATAACGACACCCAGACCAATTTCATGGTGCAGATCCCGGATACAAAACGGAAACGCCTGTTTTACTGGACCCGCGGCGCGCTGAACGACTACCGGGCGGGTAATGAGGTGGAGATCAGCTATGCAAGATATTCCAGGGTGATACTGGCTATCAATAAAAAATAGAATTCCAAATAACAGATCCCAAATTCCAAACTGAAGGTAATCACCTTTTCTGCTTTGGAATTTGGGATCTGTCTTTTTATAATCTTATCCGGAAAGCTCTGAGAGAGTCGTTGTTAACCGCCGCCAGTACTATTCTCTGGCCTGCAGCAGCGTTTATCATCGCCAGGTCTTTCACATCACCGTTCAGTATAAACCCGCTTTCTGCCAGCGGCACTGCTTTGAATGTCTTTCCTTTACCCCCTTTCAGCAAACAGCCATAGAGGGCGTCGTAACGCCCGGTCATCACATCGGTCTGGTATTCATTACCGGCCAGCAGCAGATCCGTATAACCGTCGTTATCAATATCGGCACAGGTAATGGCATTTACAGGGCTAAATTGCGCTTCATTGGGTAAGGGATGTTTCCTGAACTGACCATTGCCCAGGTTCTCAAGGAAACAGCTGCGGGTTTCATCGCAACTTAATTTAAGCAGGCCATCTTCCTTTCCTTTGAAGAGGTCCGCAAAAGTGGCGTGGGCATAGTCACGATGATAGAGGAATTTCTTTTTAACACCCGGTACCTGTTCTGATAACTGGCCACGGTTAATGGCCGGGTAAGCACGCCGTTGGCCATCATCCCCCATGATATAGTAGAAAGGAATGGGATCTATACTGCCGTTGCCATCCAGGTCTGCAGCAAAGAGCTGCATGGGATGGGTGGAATCTACATGGTATACGCAATTCAGGCCGTAGTTACCGGCTATGAGGTCAGTATCGCCGTCGTGATCTATATCTGCCGCGGCGAGGCTGCGCCACATGCCGTTTATCCGGGAAAGGCCGGTGTTGAACTCTTCCAGGTGACCGTGATCGTTCTTAAAGAAGCGTACCGGCATCCAGTCACCGGCGATCACCAGGTCTGGCTGATGATCATTATTGAGATCTGTCCAGATGGCGGATGTGATCATTCCCGCCTTTTGCAATGCCGGGCATACGGCCGCTGTCACATCTGTAAAGATGCCTTTGTCGTTGCGAAGGATAAAGCTGGCGGGGGGCAGAGGATAAGTAGCAGATACCCTCCCTCCTATGAACAGATCCGGATCTCCATCGCCGTCGTAATCTCCTGCGCTTACACAAGCGGCAATGGTGCTGATACCGGGAGGAATGGCAGCAGACTGTAATGCGAAATGCCCTTTGCCATCATTGAGATACAGGCGGGGACTGTAGTAAGGAGAACCTTCCGGGTAGCGGGTGTCGCCGCTGGTAATGAGCAGATCAAGGTCTTTATCGCCATCTGCATCCAGCAGGATACAATCGGTGTCTTCCTGACGTTTGGTGCTGTCAGAAAGCGGATGGCCTGCAAAGGTGCCATTGGGCTGTTGCAGGAATATCTGCCCGGAGAAATTGAATGCACCGCCTACAAAAAAATCTGTACGCCCATCGCCATTCAGATCTCCCGTTGCGATATAAGGGCCTTGCTGGGAGTATTTCTGCGGCAGCAGGCGCTGGGTATTGAAATCATTAATGGGATTATCTACGTGCCTGTAAAGGGCCTGTATGGCGTCTGTAGCATCATCCAGCATGGTCAGCGGATAGTTCTGGAGAGCAGGTTCCTGTTGTACCGTATTTTTGGCGTAAAGGGTCAGCACCGTATCTGCTTTAATGCTTTGCAGTGTCTGACGGCTGTTATCGGGCCATACTACGGATACAGAATCTGCCTGCTGATCATCACCCAGCCCAAACAACAATCGCTGATCAACGGAAGAGCAATAGCCGCGTACAGGGCTTTGCTCCTGCATATAGGCAATGCCGTTATGATACACCCATACTTTGGCGCCAAAGCCGTGCATATTGGTGCTCGTGCCTTTCAGGTCGATTCCGAGGTAGTGATGGCGTGCATTGTTGATGAAGACAAAAGCAGGATCATTGATGTTGTTAACCACCAGGTCAAGATCGCCGTCATTATCCAGATCGGCCCAGGCAGCGCCGTTAGACATGGAGGGCTCGTTGATGCCTGCCTTAGCGGAAGCATCTGTAAAAGTATAGTCGTGGTTATTCAGGTACAGGTAATTACTGAGCTTGATATGATTGAGGGAAATGAGTTTCTCGCGGATGCGTTTGCGTTGTTCCTGTTTATCGCGGATGTTACCCAGGTTATTGGTAAAGTCCAGGAAGTCTGCATTGATAAAATCGCGGCCGATGCCGTTGGTGATGTGTATGTCTTTCCAGCCATCGTTATCAAAATCCGCCATGAGCACGCTCCAGCTCCAGTCTGTTTCGGAAATGCCTGCCAGTTGTCCGATCTCGCTGAAGAAGGGTACCTGGCTGTTGGGATAAACGCCGTTGTTTAGCTGGAGCATGTTGCGCATGAAGGAAGGTTCGTAGCCCATGGCACGTTCCGCTTCGTAGCGGTCGTAGTTCATGAATGAGTACATAAGTTTTTTACGCTCATTGTGCTCGGGCATCATGTCGAGGGTAGCAATGTCTGGAAGGCCGTCGTTATTAATGTCGGCTACATCGGCGCCCATGCTGGAATAGCTCTGGTGCCGGGTAGACCGGGCAATACTGTTAGAAAAAGTGCCGTCATGGTTGTTCAACCAAAGCTCGTCGTTGGAAAGAAAATCATTGGCCACGTAGATGTCTGGCCAGCCGTCGTTATTGAGATCGCTGATTACTAAGCCGAGACCGTAGCCGTCTTCTTTGATACCTGCATCCGGCGTTACATCTTTGAATACAGGATGAGCAGCGCCGGGGGGTGTGCCTTCGTTACGGTACAGTTTATCATTGGCAGGAGAATGCCCGCTGAGATCTTTCGGGAAGATGGTATTGGCGTTAGGGCCGTTTAGCATGTAGTTCAGCAGGTACATGTCAAGATCGCCATCCCTATCATAATCAAAGAATGCCGCCTGGGTAGAGTAGCTGGTATCTGCCAATCCGTATTCATGGGCGGATTCTTTAAAAGTAAGGTCGTGCTGATTGATGAATAACAGCGTGTGGGCACGTTGCTGCAGATCTTTACCAAAGGTGCAGACAAAGATATCATCGTAACCATCGTTGTTCACATCTGCGATGCTGACGCCGGTGGCCCATACCTGGTGAGTAGACACACCCGCTTTCTCTGTTATATCATCGAACTGATGATTCCCTTTGTTGAGATAAAGGCGGCAGCTCACCTGGTTACCTGCGAAGAAAATATCTTTCAGTCCGTCGTTGTTAAAATCGCCTATCCCTACTCCACCACCCATGTAACCGAATTCGTTGATAAAGGAAGCGGATGTATCATCTTCCTGGATCTCGTTGCTGAAGCGGATGCCTGATTGTGAGGCAGGCAGCTCTGTAAAAAGAGCATGCTGTGCAGGCTGCTTACAAGCGGCAGCCAGCACAGCGATGATCAATAATATGCGAATACTCATGTTTATTAGTAACCCGGATTCTGCTTGTTGATACCGCCCGCGCCCAGGTCAGGGTTGTTATCTATTTCGGCCTGCGGAATAGGTAACAGTTCATCGCGGTTAGCTCTGAAATACGGCAGGGGATCGGTGGTGAAATATCCTTTCTTTCTCCAGCGGAGAATATCGCGGTTACGCACTTCTTCATCTCCCAGTTCTACTGTTCTTTCGTGCATGATCGCCTTGATCAGTTCTGCTTTACTGTTGCAGGGATATTTGGCGGTAGGATAATGCGGCATCGCTACATCCGCTCTGTCGCGTATCTGGTTGAGGTAGCCCGTTACCACGGAGGCGGCGCTACCCAGTTCTGCTTCGCATTCGGCCATCATCAGCAGCACATCTGCATAGCGGATGATGCGCTGGTTGATACCACCGGGATGGAAGGTGTTGTTGTCTTTATAGATGAGCATGAACTTACGCCAGCTCACCTTTTTGGTAACACCGTTCACAACGGAAGCATTACCATTCTGGGCGGCATCCGTCAGTGTTACACTATTATTGAAATACTTATCACCTGTCTGGTATACGGAGAATGCAAAGCGCGGATCTGTCTTCGGGATGGTAGTACCGTTTTGAAATTCAAACTCATTCAGGAAGCGGTTGGAAGGAATGAGGTTACGCCATGCGATGGGAGAATATTCCTGGTTGCGCACGGTGCTTTGCGGTTGTGCGTTTGGCTGATCATCTCCTGTATATCCCCAGTTAAAGTTATTATCACCACGATCAAAGAATACAGCTTCGAAAATAGACTCTGCGTTGAATTCATGCTCCTCATCAAAGTTATAGCTGTAGTTAGGCATCAGGCTATACAAACCTGAGCTAATGATGGCCTGCAGGGCGGTTTTAGCAGCAGCGTAGTCGCCTTTCTGCATCTGTACCCGGGCCAGCATCGCCTGGGCAGCGCCTTTGGTAGCACGCCCCTTATCATCTGTGGTAGCCGGCAGCATGGTAATCGCCTCTGTAAGGTCGGTGATGATCTGGGTATATACCTCCGCCTCTGCCTTCCTGGGCTGGAATTTATCGGGCGCAGTTACCTGCGTGGTATATACGGGTACAGGTCCCCATACAGTTACCAGTTCAAAATAGGCCCATCCGCGGAAGAATTTAGCCTCGCCTACGCAGCGGTCACGCAGCTCGGTATTGTCTGTTACATTGGGCCCGTTATCGATCACGGTGTTGGAGCGGTGGATCACGGTATAAAGGCCATTCCACACGTTATTCATCACCGCATTATCAGCAGTAGTAGCGCCGTTGAGCATTTGTGCCCTGGGCACTTCCAGCTGGCCGCCGCCGCTGTTTACATCGTCGCTTCTGAGATCGTGCAGGAAGAACCATTCCCTGCCTACCAGGGCGGCGGAGTGGAAGATCGAGTAAATGGCATTGGTACCGCCCAGCAGTTCTGAGCTGTTCTTAAAATATGTTTCCAGCGTAGGGTGACTGGGATCTGTTTTGTCCAGTTGTTTATTACAGGCGATGAACACCGTTCCTGCTACCATCGCAACGCCAGCCAACGCTTTATATAGATTTGAATATTTCATACTGATACTTTTAAAATTTCATGTAACATTAAAAACCAACCTGGAGACCAACCTGGAAAGACCTTGCAGCGGGATACTGCCCATAGTCGATACCGTTAGTCAACGTAGTGTTCTTTGACCCGATCTCAGGGTCCCAGCCTTTATAGCCGGTAAATGTTACCAGGTTCTGAGATGACACATATACCCTGAAGCTGCTGATAGCGCCTCTTGTGAGGGATTTCAGCCTGCTGCCGGGAATATTGTATCCCAGTATGATGTTCTTCAGGCGCAGGTAGGAACCGTTCTCTATCCAACGGGTAGAAGGGCGTACATTCTGGTTAGGATCGCCGCTCACAGCACGGGGAACGTCGGTATTGGTATTAGTGGGCGTCCACGCGTCCATTACCGCGGTACCTGAGTTAAACAGGCGGGCCATACCTTCGGTGATAATCCTCGCGGCGTTAAAGATCTTGTTGCCCTGTACACCCTGGAAGAACAGGGAGAGGTCAAAGTTCTTATAGTTAGCGCCAAGGTTTAATGCATAGGTAAAGTCAGGGATGTAGCTGCCCAGGTAGGTGCGGTCTGCATCGGTGATCTTACCATCGCCGTTAATGTCTTTGAATTTCAGATCGCCTTTGGCCGTGCTTTTTGCAGGATCAGTGCCAGGGTTTTGTACCGGGCTTTTCTGCACTTCCTCGTCAGTCTGGAAGATGCCTTCCACAACGTATCCATAGTAAGACTGAATAGGATGACCGGCGGCCGTGCGTGTAATAGCTGTACCACCGCCAAAGTCCTGATCACCGCCCTGGTCAATGGTAGCATTCGGCGTATTCATCTTCAGCACCTTATTGCGGATGAAAGTAATGTTACCGCTGGCATTCCAGGTAAAATCGCCTTTTGTTTTATTGTAGCCTGCCTGCAGTTCCACCCCTTTATTCTCCATAGATGCGGCATTCTGATAAGAGCCTACACCGTTAAATCCGAATGAGCCGGGAGTAGGTACATTCAGGATCAGGTTATCGGTCTTTCTCCTGAAATATTCTGCGGACAATGTAACCCTGTTGTCCAGCAAACCCAGGTCCAGCCCGATGTTGATCTGCTTGGTCTTTTCCCATTCCAGGTTCGGGTTGGCCAGTGTGTTGTAATAAGATGCGTTGCCGGTAGTGTTATTATTCGAGAAGGGATAGGTAGCGCCGCCAGCGTATACAGCTACCTGCCAGGGGTAATAAACACCACCGGTAGTAACGTTATAGAAGGCGTTCACCGCATCGAGGCCGGTTTCACCATATCCTGCGCGCAGTTTCAGCTCAGAAATAGCGGGGATCCCTTTCATAAAGGGCTCACGGTCTATCTTCCAGCCTATAGAAGCAGAGGGAAAAGAAGCATACTTTTTACCAGGCGCCCATATGGATAATCCATCACGACGGATCGCAGCGCTCAACAGGTATTTTTCTGCGAATTCATAGCTCAGGCGGCCGATGTAGGATACCAGGAAGTTTTCTGCTTTAATAGATTTGAAGCTCACGTTACCGGCGCCGTCGAATGTTTCTATGTCATTAGAATTCTGGGTGCCGGAGGCGTTCTCCTGGTAATATTTCTGGCCCTGTGATTCGAAAACAGCCACTGCGTTTAGGTGGTGTTTACCGAATGTTTTATCGAAAGTAAGCTGTTGCGTATACAATTTGGTAGTAGCGTTATTCCGCAGATCTGTGATCTTAGCAACGGCGGAGTTCCTTCCCTTATCGTCAAACTTGGGCTGGAACTGATGCTGATAAAGATTCGCGTAATCTACACCGAAAGTAGAACGGAATTTCAACCAGGGAGTAAAGTTCACTTCCAGGTAAGTAGTACCAAACAGCTTGAATGTTTTGTTATGCGCGTCGCCCAGCAGTATGGCATCTTCGATCGGGTTGGTAGGATCCGCACCATCGAAGCTGTTCTCTGCACCACGGAAGCCGCCTACTGTGGTAGGATCGTATACGGGCAGGTAAGGCATGCTGCGCACTACGTTCACCAGGCGGGTACGGTTACCGGAGGTATTATCGTAACGCTGGTTGGAGTAGGAGAAGTACAGGCTCTGACCAAAGGTGAACAGCTTGCTGATATTATGATCAGAGTTGATACGGAAATTACCTCTTTCGTAGTTCACTCCTTCCGCAATACCATCCTGTTTAAAGTAGCCGGCGGAAGAATAGAACCTTGACTTTTCGTTGCCGCCGCTTACAGCGAGGTTATGCTGGGTGATCATACCGCTTTTGAAATAAGCGTCCTGCCAGTCAGTATTCGTTTGCGCAAAAGTTTGATTGGCGCCTTGATAAATGGGCTGGTTAAAGTTAGCCGACTCGAGGCGGGGCGGCAGGGCGATATTTGCCGCACCGTTGAGCGCCCTTTCATATTTCAGGTACTGGTCTGTATTCAGCAGGTCTATTTTCTTCCAGGGGCTTTGTGTACCTACATAAGAATCGAGGAACACTTTCAGGTTACCATCCCTTTTCCCTTTTTTGGTGGAGATGATGATCACGCCGTTGGTAGCGCGGGAACCATAGATAGCGGCAGCGCTGGCATCTTTCAATACTTCTACCGCTTCAATATCCCGGGTATCGAAATTGCTGAGGTTACCGGTAGGAAAACCATCTATCACATAGAGCGGATCTGAAGCAAAGCTGATGGAGCTGATCCCCCTGATCCTTACCAGGGCGGATGTACCGGGAGAACCGTTATTAGTAACGGTAAGGCCGGATACCCTGCCCTGCAGGGCCTGTTCTACACTGGCCACCGGCAGTTCTGCAATGGTTTTGGAATTAACGGAAGCGATAGCGCCGGTGAGGGTGCTTCTCTTTTGTGTACCATAACCCACAACCACTACCTGTTCCAGCAGTGCTACATCGGGTTCCATCCTTATGCTCAGGGAGGTTTCCGATCCTACTTTTATAGAATGTGTTTTATATCCTATCATGGTGAACTCCAGCGTTTCGCCGGGATCAGCGCTGATGGAGAAGCTACCGTTCGCATCGCTGGCGGTGCCCCTGTTGGTGCCTTTTATCTGGATGGATACGCCACCCAGGGGAGCGCCGCTTTCATCGGTGATTTTACCGGTGATCGGCTTCACCACATAGGCTTCAGGGATCATCTTATCAGCGTCTATATGAAGCGGTAGCAGGTTACCCTGCCGCTCTGCTTTCTGGGTAAGCACGATCTGGTCGCCAGACACGTGGTAATTGATCTCCAGCGGTTGCAGCAGCTCGTCCAGCACGGCGCCCAGGCGCTGATCGTGTGCGGTTAGCGACACCTTTTTGTTGGCAGGGATCTTTTGTACGCTGTATACGAACTTGATGTCCGCCAGCTTGCTGATCTCTCCCAGTACGGATTTTACCGGTTTCTGATCTGCAACGAGATTAATTTTCCTGTCCAGCACCTCCTGGCCGCTGGTAGGCTTGGCGTAGATAATTCCTGTAAGGCAATTTATCAGTATCAGTGGAAGTAGCCCTAGTCTCATAACCCGGTAGAATAACAAGTTAGTGGGTCTCCTTTTTTTCATAACTTTGGAATGTTTGATTAAAGCAATCAGTTTTAACAGACGGTTTGCCCCGCTGGTTAGTTGCCAGGGGCAATTTTATAGAGCCGGTGTTGTTCGCAGCAATACCGGTTCTTTTTTTTAAGCTGGTAAGGGTGATTATGTCAATGTGCTATGCATAATAAATTGTTTACGAGTTTAATAGTTTAACGAGTTTGACTATTGCCTCTCAATCGCAGCCACCGGCCTGGATCACTACCTGGCCGTCAATTACTTCGTAACTAGCGCCTATTGCTCTGCATACCAGGTCCAGTTTACGGTAGAAGGGCTCATGCCGGAGGTCTGCCGTTACGGTGCAATGCTGTAGTAATTCGGTGTCGTATACGATGGTAATGTCGTAGGCCTTTGCGATCGCGTCGAACACCTTATCAATGGGCGCTTCATCGTATACCATGTTACGGTCTGCTTCGGCAGACAGGGTCATCACCGGATTTTCGAGCAGCACTTTCTGGAATTTCTGTGCGGCCTTTTCATACACCAGGCGCTGGTTAGGCGCCAATATTACTTCGTCAGGGTTGCTTACGGCGTCAGCGGCAGTTTTACCCGGGTTTTCATTATAGGTAAATACGCTGACCTTACCTGTTCTGACGATCACCTGTATGGTGGTATCGGCTTCAAAAGAGCGGATGCTGAAGCTGGTGCCTAATACCTTTGTAACGATATTGTTCGCAAAGACCCGGAAGGGGCGGTTAGGCATCCTGGCTACGTCGAAAAAGGCCTCGCCGGACAGGTAAATGTCCCTGGTACCGACGCTGTCAAAGTTTTTAGCGTAGCTGATGCGGCTTTGCGGCGCGAGCTCGATACTGCTGCCATCCGGCAGTGAAAGGTGAACGGGTGTGTTGGATGTGTTCACTTTTTCGATCAGGCGTCTCTCGGCCGTCAGCGAGGCATAAGAAACTTTGAATGTACTGGGTTTCCCGCTAAAGGGAATATATTTCACACCTGCTACAGTTAATATTATTGCTATGGCGGCGGCCGCTGCATACCGCCATATATGGCGGCGGCGGGCGGTGAGCCGCGTAGGTTCGTGCTGGTCCCGGATGGTTTGCATCAGCCTGTCCACTTCATATGTTACCACATGATCCGGAATGGGAGATTCCGCTGTTTTAAGCGACTCCAGGATTCGCCGGGCTTCTGCTATAACGAGATGTTTACCTGGATGCTGGCGGAGCCAGTTATTCCAGAAGGTCTCGTCCTCTTCTTTTTTCTCATGCACCCAGCGTATGAAATCCTCGTCAAGCACAAAGTCGGTAATATCGAACAACCGGAAATCTTTCATAGCGCCTTGTTACATATATAAGTTCCGCGTTTAATCAGATTCTACTGGAAAATTTAAAAATATTTTTTTGGGGAAGCTGTCAGCGGGTAATAAACGCTGTGTGCCAGAGACTTCTGAGCTTCTGGATGGTTTCATGGAGGAGGTTATAAACGGACTGGCGGCTGACACTCATCAGTTCGGCGATCTGTCCGTGGTCCAGGTGCTGGTAAAATTTAAGGTAGATCACTTCTTTCTGCCTTTTGGTAAGCTGCTCGAGGGTACGTTTTAGCTTCTCGGCGTTTTCTTCGGAGATCTGTTTTTCGATGATGATGCGTTCAATAGAGAATTCATGGAAAAAGTCATAGTCACCCCTGAAATAGTCTAAGCCAGTTTTGCGGTCATTATAATAGAGGGCTTTGAGCACTTTATTTTTAACCGCCCGCAGGAGATAGTACCGCAGTGAGAGAATAGTGCCTGCGGTTTCTCTTCTTTGCCAGAGGCTTATAAATACTTCCTGAATGCAATCCTTGATCACGGATTCATCCCGGGCAAACCTTGCAGCATAATTAAAGAGGTCGGCATAATAATGCCTCATGAGCATTGCCAATGCCTGTTCACTATTTTGTTGCAATTGTTGCAGCCAAGATACTTCCTGTTGGGAAAGGCCTTCTTTCATTTGGCTAGTTCATAACGTTACAGCCAAATTTAAGGATATTAAATGTGAATTAGACAATTTAGTTTTGCTAAATTTTTAGCAGCTCTTCTTTCACCTTTTTTGGGAGACTGGACACTACCAGTTGGTAAGAATCTTTGATCCAGGAATAGATCAGTTTATCGGAGATACCGGCGTGCATGTCTACGGTGTTCCAGTGTTTTTTATTCATATGATAGCCGGGGGTGACGCCATCGTAACGTTCCCGTAATTCGATTGCAATTTCCGGGTCGCATTTCAGGTTAATGCTTTCAAAGGCGGTGATGCTGGTCAGGGCGAACATTTTGCCCATTACCTTATATACCAGGGTTTCTTCTCCAAAAGGGAATTCTTCTGTCACTCCTTTTAAAGAAAGGCAATACTCACGGAATTGTTCTATGTGCATACGCCGAAATTAGTAAATTTATCGCTTGATCTAAACCAAAATCGACTTATGAGAAAACACCTGTGGCTGGCATTAGCTGTCCTGCTTGTATTCCCGGCTTTGGCAAAAGCCGTTAATGAAGACTCTCTCTGGATGTATGAGCACTATACAAAGAAAGAGGTTTATATCCCGATGAGGGACGGTATCCGTTTATTTGCTTCTGTGTACCTGCCGAAGGATAATGCGGAGAAGCATCCGATACTGATGTCCCGCACACCGTACAGCTGCGCGCCGTATGGGGAGAAGGAATATCGCCCCTTCTGGCGTACCGAATGGATGCATTACATGAAAGAGGGCTATATCCTCGTGGTAACAGATGTTAGAGGCCGTTGGATGAGTGAGGGTACCTTTGTGGATGTACGGCCTTATAATCCCAATAAAAAGGGCAAAAACGATATTGATGAGGCCAGTGATACCTATGATACCATAGACTGGCTGGTGAAAAATCTGCAGAACAACAATGGCAAGGTGGGTGTAACGGGGATCTCCTACCCTGGTTTTTACAGTACGATGGCGGCGCTGAGTGGTCACCCGGCACTCAAAGCGGTGAGTCCGCAGGCGCCTGTAACAGATTGGTTCCAGGGCGATGATTTTCACCATAACGGGGCTTTCTTTGTGTTTGATGGCTTTTCATTCTATACGGGTTTTGGTCAGCCGAGGCCTAAACCAACTACCGTAGGGCCTAAAGATTTTACGTATTATACCCGCGACGCTTATAAATTCTACCTGGAAACAGGGGCTTTGAAGAACTTTGCCAGGTTAATGGGCGACAGCATTGCTTTCTGGAAAGATTTGTACAGTCATCCTAATTATGACGAGTGGTGGAAGGCCCGTAACGTCAGGCCGTACCTGCAGAACGTACAGCCGGCTATGTTAGAGGTAGGCGGTGTGTTTGATGCGGAGGATTGTTTTGGCGCCTGGCATACTTATGCGGCGATTGAAAAGCAGAGCCCGCGGGCTAACAACCGCCTGGTAATGGGCCCCTGGTATCACGGGCAGTGGGCCAGTAAAAACGGCGATCACCTGGGTAATGTACGTTTTGGCAGCAATACTGCGGAGTGGTATTTTGAGAATATAGAGCTTCCCTTCTTCAATTATTACCTGAAAGGGAAGGGAGCAGAACCGGATATCGCGGAAGCGACTATCTTCTTTACCGGCGAAAATCAATGGAAAAAATTACCGCAGTGGCCTCCTGCAGATATGCATCCGCAGCCTGTGTACCTGCAGCCGGATGGTAAGCTGGGACTTTCCAAACCTACTGCCGGTAGTTCCTTCAGCGAGTATATCAGTGATCCCGCCAAACCGGTGCCGTATACAGAAGACGTTCACTTTACCCGTACCATTAATTATATGACGGACGACCAGCGTTTTGCTGCCCGTCGTCCGGATGTACTGGTATTTGAAAGCGATGCGCTGCAGCATGATGTAAGCCTGGCGGGCCCGGTAGTAGCAGACCTGGTGGTGAGTGTCAGCGGTACGGATGCGGATTTCATTGTAAAGGTGATAGATGTGTTTCCGGATGACTTCAAATATGAGGATAATGCATCGAGCGAGCATCGCCGGGTGCCTTCGTCTACTTACCCGATGGGTGGTTACCAGATGCTGGTACGTGGAGAGGTGATGCGGGGTAAATACCGTAACAGCCTCGAAAAGCCGGAGCCGTTTGAACCGAACAAGCCGACACAAGTGAAATTTACGTTGCCGGATGTGGCGCATACGTTCCAGAAGGGGCATAAAATTATGATACAGGTGCAGAGCAGCTGGTTCCCGTTGGTAGACAGGAATCCGCAGGTGTTCACGGATATCTATCATTGCGATGATAAGGATTTCAAGAAGGCGACGATAAGGATCTACCATGATGCGGAGCATGCATCGAAGGTGGAGTTGCCGGTGGTGAAGTAAAAAAGCAGATTTTCTTCAAGGAAGGGGCAAAGGGCGTAACTTTTGCCCCTTTTTCTTCTGCTTAAATTAAGATATTGATTATAAGATATTTATGTTTTATACACCTCTTACCAATCGTATTATTACGAGTAGTATAGGGGGGTGGTGTTTCACCGGGGTTTCAGTGGGCTTTCATCGGGCCAAAAGGGCGTTTTATAGGGGAAGGGGTGCAGTTACATTAACGAACGGGTAGGAAGGAATGCGAAGGTGAAAGAGGAGGAGAGTTAACAGGTTGGGATTATTTAACAGCCGGCTGCCGCAGACGTGTGATGGCCGGCTGTTTGCTGTAGAATAATCGGTATATTGCCGTAATAAAGAGATTATGACCACACTTGCATTCCTATACCTTCTAGCGCCACTTAGTATTAACCTTCAAGATAAACAATACTCCCATACGGAGAACCAGTGTTCTTACGACTATACTGTCACAAAGCAGTGGGATTTCAAATTAAAGGCACAGGGAAGTTTCAATTTAAAGTTTAGCAGCGTGGATAGCCGCTATAATAGCAAGAGCATATCTGATTTTTTGGGCACGTTTGCCTTTGCCGCTTATTCTTGAAGAAAATAAAACAGAACCCAATCAGCAAGGTGTAACTATTGACACAAATGAAGTAGCAATAGTTCCATTTAACACTATTGATCGAAGCTACTTTTCCAGGGGACATTTCCAATAATCATAAGGATAAATTGCTCAAATATCCAGGGCCTTTAAGCACATTCGCATCCAAAATCCAATGAATCTATAGTAAGAATTTTTCAAAGGATAGAGTGCCGTTAAAGTACAACACTTATCCCTTTCCCCAAACTTTCCTCCATTCTTCAAACTCCGATGGCCTAATCCGGTAACGGGCAAAGTTCCCCTCATGCAAAGACAAAAGCTCCGTATCAACAATTTCAATAAACTTCGCCCGATCCACCCCAGGAAGAGTTGCCGCCTTATTGCGAATCATTCTCCCAGCTTCATCCGCCGGTATAGCATTAGACACAATCTGCCCCACAATGCCGCGAATATCTTCACGATACTTCAGCCGGAACATATCTGGCTCCCCTAACGATTGACGCAAGGCGGCATACCGAAACGCCGACCGTTCATAGGCCCAAAGAAACACATCTTTCAATAACTCAATCCGGTTGAGTTCATAAACACCCAGCATTCCCTGAACATAAAGATCCGCAGGAACATCCACGAATGCGAGCGGAGCCAGGTTGTGTGCGTTCAAAGGAATATTGGCGGCAAGGCGTGACACACGTTTATTGACATCATCAAAAGGCTGGAGATATGGCAATTGCACCATGATGAAAAATGCCTGTTCAAAAGGATCCCGAATTTCCCCGGCTTTTTCAAGCATGATCTCAAACATTTCCTCTATCCGCTGTGGTATACTTAACGGTGTGAAAACGGAATGGCCTATACCGACACCAAAGACCCGTAGCCGGCCTGAAGCAGCCGAATCAGGCAATAGGCCGTTTGAAAGCAGCGCATGCAAGTTTGTGATCGTATAGCGGTTAAAGCCGATTTCATCAGCTAACTGCACCATAAATTCAATAGCATCCTTATGGTTGAGGATCATTTGTGCTTCCGCTGCCGTTTTATCATCGGCTACCTTGCCCAGTGAAATAAGCTGCTGCGTGTCGAGTAAGCTGTAAGTATTACCTTCCAACCGGCTTGAGTTCCAGGATAAGTCAATAAGTAGCCTTTGCAAAATCTCCTTTGCATAGGTACCTGCAGGTTGGTCCAACCTTACGGTTTTTCCCAAATCGGCAAGCTTGCGCTTGTCATCCGGTGTTAGATAGCTGTCTTTATTGGGACGGTAGGAAAGTAGAAATTCCCGATCATATCCAACCGGCCGGCGAACAGCAACAGGGCCTGAAACAGCCTTTCGTACTTCTTTACCGCCATGTGATAATGGAATAGGAATAACACGCTCTTCATTTACGACGTTATTCTCTTCAGCTGAAGGTTGGGTCAGATAATAAAGAGTTGATCGTGTCTTACCGGAAGTTGCGACAATGCCTGCTTCCTTTAGTTTGTCCAATCGTCTTTGCAGGGAGCGTGTCTCTATCTCGAGTCCTGATACCTCCTTGATTGTATCAAGCGAGATTCCCTCCCCGAACCGCTCAAGCGTTTTTCGGATAATTTCCAGTTCCTGGTTAATGTTAAATTGGCTACTTTTCATTACGACACATTACGACATTTATTTGACGAATATACCAAATAAATGTCGTAATAATGGACAATTACGACACATAAAGCCGTCATTTGTCGTAATTTAGACTTTAAAGGCAATTTATATTACCAATAACACCATCAACAATGCCGCCACCGAAATAGCAATCCATAACACCATCCCTTGCAGCAATGGTCTTAAACCCACACTTCTCAATACCTTTCCCGATAATCCACAACCAATAAGAAACAGGGTAAGCGTTAAGCCTGCTTTAGCAAGGCCAGTGAAATAATGACTATAATGCCGTACAAAAGGAACATAAGTGTTTACGATCATAGCCACTACAAAGAGCCCTATGAAGTATGGGATACGTACTTTACCACCTCTATTTTTGAAGATCAATGTCGACAAAAAAGCTACTGGTATAATCCATAAAGTTCTCGCCAATTTTACTGTAGTTGCTACTTCCAGTGCCTGTGGCCCATACTTATTTGCCGCGCCCACAACAGAACTGGTATCATGTATAGCGATGGCGCACCATAGTCCGAATTGTGATTGTGACAAATTCAGGATATGCCCAATAACAGGGAAAAGAAACAGCGCTATGGAATTAAGGATAAATACGGTACCAAGGGCAACTGAAATCTGCTTTTCCCCGGCCTTAATGACAGGAGACACCGCGGCAATAGCACTGCCTCCGCATATTGCCGTACCGGTACTAATCAGGTAGGAGATTTTCTTCTCAATCTTTAACAATTTGCCTAATAGCAAGCCTGTAAGCAAGGTTCCTATAATAGAGATGACAGTAAATAAAACACCTTCTTTCCCTGCTTTGACAGCGCTGTTAATATTCATCCCAAATCCCAGGCCTACTACAGAGATCTGTAATAAGATATGAGTAGCTTTATGATTCAGGTGTAGATAAGGATGTCCTATAAACTGCGCTATTATCAGTCCAAGTAATAGCGCAAGAGGAGGTGTGATCAATGGTGAAAGGCAAAGGACTACCACCAGCAGGAAAATAAGCTCCCTTGTAGTGATGCTTCTATCCAGGAATTTTTTGCCACCAATTTTTTTCTTAGTTGCTATAAATTTTTCCAAAAGCGTGCTTTGCATTTTCATAGTGCAAAGCTCATTATTAGCATTATGGCAAAGAAATAGCTATCGGTGATCTTTAATTACTTAAAGTTATACGGACTGATCATATTGCCATGATTCAGAAAAAAGTGATACTTTCAGAGATTACATTACCCTTTTCATTGAGTTCAAGATAAAAATTCAAAAAATGAGAAGATTTCATTTTCTTCTTTTGTTATTGGGACCAGCGATATCTCCGGCAGTTGGTCAGTCCGTTGTTAATTTACCCAACGACTCGGTATTAACGGCTCTCATGCAAAAGCATAAAGTGTTGGCTTTAGGTATTGGCACTATCGAAAACAATGAACTAAAAAATGCAAAGGTCCTTGGTGAATTGAAATCGGGAGTACCGGCACCAATCAATACTATCTTTCAGGTCGCGTCGCTTACCAAACCTATTGTGGAGATGACCGCATTACGATTAGTAAGCAAGGGTCTTTGGTTGCTTGATGAACCACTATCCAAATATTGGGTTGATCCTGATGTAAAGAATGATCCGAGAAATAAGCTCTTAACCACTCGTCATGTGCTTTCACATCAAACCGGTTTTGTTAATTGGCGCTGGCTTCATTCAACCGGTAAACTTACCTTCGATTTTGAACCAGGCACTAAAACCCAGTATTCAGGTGAGGGTTTAGAATATCTTAGGCATGCATTGGAGGTTAAATTCAAAATGCCGCTCGCAGCGATTGTAGACAAATACCTTTTCAAGCCGGATGGCATGAAAGATACCCATTTTTTTTGGGACGGCGGCGTAACAGAAGACAGATATGCGATAGCCCATAACAAAGAAAATAAACCATACGAAATCAGAAAAAACAAAGAAACAAGCGCAGCAGATTGGCTAATGACGACTGTCAGTGATTATACAACATTCGGGATAAACGTTTTAATGAAAAAAGGGTTAAGCGATAAGATCTGGCAGGAAATGATACACATACAATCAAAAGATCTGAATGCAAAATTTGGACTCGGTTGGGAAGTCTTTAATAATCTAAAAGGAAAAGAATTTGCACTGGCACATTCCGGTAGTGACCCTGGCGTAAGAACAGTAATTATCCTTTTACCTGAATCGAAAAGAGGCTTAGTGATTTTTACCAATAGCGATAATGGCATGGCACTTATTATGGATATCATAAGAGAAGCGTTGGACATAGGAGAAGAATTACTCGAAAGGGCAAAATAAAACCCTAGTGAGCACTCCTTTTATAAATGCTCCTCACCACCCAGCCATCGATAGAAAAAATGCCTGCCCCGGTAATCATAAGAGCGATCAATCCAGCGATATACAGCAAATTGATCTCATATCCTGGAGGCCCAAATACCGGCCCCTGAGGTGTCAGGCCAATTGTTTTAACAGAACTGAAGCCATAGTTGATCTGAATGGTAAACATGGCAACCAACATGGTGACGATAAGCGGAATGGCAGTTATACTTACAAAAGCCCCCAGTAGTATTGCAAGGCCTCCAAAAAGCTCTGTCAGGGACGTTATCCATGCCATAACATGAGAAAAAGGAACTCCAATCTGGAGAAGCAATTTCCCAAAAGTTGCCGGTCCCCTGCTTAATTTTGCCCAACCATGCACTATACATCCCGTACCTATAGCTAAGCGCAAAAATAAAGGCGCCCATTGGCGATAGTTCTTCTCTGCAATAGAAAACACCTTGCTGATCATAGTTTCCGTAATTAGTAGTCCAAGTTGTTGATGATTTTTGAACTATTAGTCGCATGACTTATACAGTCCTTACAATTCAACAAAGGTTTTTTCTTAAAATTTATCTACTCCGCCTCTCAGTTAAAAAATAGCATATGTAGCTTCTACAAACTCCATTTGCTCGATCACCGGTTCAGCTTCCAAGTGCTGATCCCGCTGCTGTTGGAATAACCTGAATGAAGACAGCTCCAATAATCTTTTCTGCGCTGCGTCGCTATTGTATTCGGAAAAATGGTAGAAGGTTTTTCCGTCGCTGCCCCGGTATACATGATACCGAAGATCCGGATCGTTGATCTCCTGTAAATCTTTGAAAAATGCCTGGATGTTTTCCTGATTCTTTTGAACAAATGCTGCTTGTACCGTGTAGCTTACTTTAAAGACTTTCATTTTTTAGAATTTCAAGGTTTAATAATCTTTTCAGTAGTAAGACACACAGGTACAACAAAACGTGACAGGAAGTGAATTTTTCTATCTGTTAATTAGGAATTAACTATTAAGGAAACGGAAAAATGCTAGCCCATCACTGTTTGGGGTTATCTCAAATTCCCAGTATATATTTCTTATAAAACTCTAATTTAAACGCCAGGGTTTGCCCCTTCGTCCCACGATTCAATGGTGAAGGCAATAAAATACAGTTTATAGCTTTGTCCCGAAACATTATCTCTTGTTGTGGCCCAATAGCATATTTCAATTTTAATTTTCTAAGCCTAACCGGTTCAACTTTTTCCAGTGAATGAACAAACCATTTATACGCGCTTTGATATACAAAAAGTAATTCATTAATATCATTATCTGCTGCCAATTGGAGTAAGTCATTATAAGCCTTTGGTTGAATATGTTTGTCCTTTACTGAATCATAGTGATCTCGCTCGTAACTGTAGATAATATCGCTAATACCAACTTTTAAATTATTCAAGACTTCCTTCTTTCTGTCATCGCTCAAGTTGTTTCCACCCTTACCTACATATTTCGACTCAATAGTTATTGCGTTCAAAATGTCCCAAAGTCTTGTGTTATGGCTGTTAGAAAAGTAAAACGTTACTCCCTCCGGCGGTAAAGTTCCGACCAGCAACTTTCTGGTAGTTTTGGAAATACATGGTTCAAATGGGTGAGTACGCATATTTAATCTGTTGACATTATTTCCATTAACTTATAATTAATATAATAAGTTGTTCTCCCAATCTTCTGCGGCATTACAATATCTGCATCAGCCAATTTTTTCAACCATATAGAAGCTGTTTGGCGATGAGCAATTCCTTGCTTTTCCAGTAGGTCAAGTTTCAAATAAGGTAGTTTAAACATCAGCTGCAGTAGATCATAGCTGAAAGAAGAACCTAGCACGTCCTTCATTTCCCTCTCCATCCCCTCCTTTAAGGAAAGCATGTTCTTTATTTTCCTCGTGGTTAATTGGGCCGTCTCTATAATGGCCGTCAGCATATACATCACCCAATCATGCCAATTATTTTCTTCAGTAACTTTCCGCAGCAATTGATAATATTCTGCTTTATATTTTACAATGTAAGAACTGAGGTACAAAACCGGTTGCGATAATAATTCCTGCTGTACGAGGTATAAGGCATTTACTATACGTCCTGTTCGTCCGTTGCCATCTGAAAAAGGATGAATGGCTTCAAACTGATAATGTATAAAAGCCATTTTTATCAATGGATCTAGCGGTGAGGCTGCAGAATCATTGATAAATCGTTCCAGATCTGCTAATTTTTCTCTTAATACATCTTCGCAGCACGGCGGGGTATAGATAGTCTCTCCATTTATGGCGTTTTTTAACGATGTACCCGGTGTATTTCTGATACCCGATCCATTCTGCTTGATCGTCTGAACGATTTCGAGCATCGTGTTGGTAAGCAATAAATTCTTCTGAGCCTGCATCCTTTCCAAACCCACATATAGGGCTTCCCGGTAACTCAATACCTCTTTTGCCGCGTGGGTGGCCGTCTCGTCCTCAGCCGCCGCCTTATATAGTTCGTCCTGTGTAGTGACAATGTTTTCGATGGCCGAACTGTCCTTACTTTCCTGGAGGACAATCATATTAATCAATATCTGGGGATTAGGTAAAGAAGCACAAAAACCGTTCAATTCGCCTAAATACCGGGATGCCAAGGCGAGATGCTTGAATATATCCAGAGACTCAGTGAAATTATCCGGCGGCAGACCGGGCAGATCGTTGTAAGGAATATCTCTATTATAGGCCATAATGTCGAATTTTCATGTCTTTTTCGACATGACTTACGTTTAATGACGAAAATAGGCCTTTTTTTCGACATGAATCAAATTTGATGTCGAATGCTTCGACATGAAATAAAGTTAATGTCGAAAATTGTCGCTTTTTTCGACATCAACAACCAAAGTCAATATTCCTCACACCTCCACCAACCTAAACGGCACCTTCCTTACCCTTTTCCCCGTCAAATCAAAAATCGCATTACACAAGGCCGGCGCAAAAGCTGGCAAGCCCGGCTCTCCTACCCCTCCAGGCTTCTCATCATTCTCCATAATATGCACTTCTATCACAGGGATCTCATTGATCCGCGGCATGGGATAATTATGAAAATTCGTCTCCACTGCTTTACCATCTTTAAAATGAGTAGCATGATTTACTGTTGCACCCAGCGCCATGATAATACTCCCTTCCAGCTGAGCACGGATAATATCAGGGTTTACATACCAGCCGCAATCTATTAACGCAAACACCTTATCAATCCTGATCCCTTTATCCGCCCGGCGGGACACTTTCACTACCTGTCCTACCATGCTGCCAAAACATTCTGTGATAGCCACTCCCCATCCGTCGTCCTTAGATCGTGATGACCAGTTACTGATAGCTGCTAGTTTATTGATCAATGCCTGGTAACGTTGGGAATTGAGATGCGATTTCCTAAATTCAAGCGGGTCTTGCGCAGCAAGATGCGCCAGTTCATCTATAAAACTTTCGCTGGCAAATGCATCTGTATTTGCACCGGGTGCACGCCACCACATGGTTGGTATGGGAGATTTGGTAGAGATGTTACCAAAACTATAGTGGGGTATTGATTGATAATAATCACTTGCCAAACCAGCTACCTCGCCGGTATTCAATGTTACAGGCTGTGGTGTTGCATCTTCATCCTGTCCATGCCCAAAGCCCTGTGCAGCGGAAATAATCTGAAACGCAGCTATTTTCTTCTGCATATCAACACCTCCCCGGCAGCGGTATAATGCTCCCCCTCGAAAAGGCCCGGCGCTCATGTCATCTTCTCTTGTCCACATCACCTGCACCGGCGCTTTGATCTCTTTTGATATCAACGCCGCTTCCATGGGATAATCCGGAAATGCCTTTCTTCCAAAGCCCCCACCAAGAAAGGTCATATTCACGGTAATGTTCTCCGCTGGAATCTTTAACCTTTCGCTCAGATCTGCCTGGATCCAGTTAGCTTCCTGTATAGGTCCCCATATCTCCACGCTGTTTTCCTTTACATCGGCCACACAATTCAGCGGCTCCATACAGCTGTGCGATTGATAAGGCATTTCATAGACAGCTTCTATTGTATGTGGAGTATTTCTGAGCGCTGTTTCAAAAGTATCTGATGGTAAAGGCTTGTAAAGGTCCTCCTTCATCCTGGCATACAGCTGTTCCGAATCCAGGTGTTCAAAGCCATTATCATCCCATTCCACTTTCAACAGTTTACGCGCTTTCGCGGCTATCCACAGTGAATCAGCCACTACCGCCACGCCTTCAAATAATAAGCCGAAAACAGCCCTTTGTACCTTAAAGACATGCTTTACACCGCTAATAGCCCTGACAGCCGAATCATCAAAGCTTTTTACTTTTCCCCTAAACCTTGGGTTGCGTTCCACTACCGCGTATAGCATACCGGGCAGCTTCTTATCAAGTCCAAATACTGCGGCGCCATTGGTTTTAGCCATGGCATCATTACGATGGAGCGGCTTGCCAATGATCTTATAGTCTTTACGTTCTTTCAGCTTTACCTGCTGGGGTGGTTTTATTTTCGCAGCATCTTTTACCAGTGCACCATAGCTGAGTCGTTTTCCAGTACCCCGATGTATTACCTCCCCATTTTCTGCATAACATTCGCGGGTATCCACCTTCCATTGCTGTGCTGCCGCTTCAATCAACATCTCACGGGCGGAGGCGCCTACACGCAATAATTGCTGATACCAGCCACGTATGGAAAAACTCCCATCCGGTGGTTGCCCACCGTATTTCTGCGGATTGGCTACCACAGACCGGATGCTCACCTGATCCATATTCACTTCCAGTTCTTCAGCAATAATTTGTGGGATAGATTGCCAGGTTCCCTGGCCCATTTCTGAGCGATGGTTGAAGAGGGTTACCTTACCGGCGCTGTCTATAGAGATCCAGGCCATTAACTCAGTGGCTGTGCCTTTTGTATGATCTACCTGGACGATCTCGCCTATATTCTTTCCTAGTGCAGGGCAGTAATAGCCGATTGTTAAAGCAATGCCAGACAAGCCTGCCTGGCGAAGGAAATTCCTTCTTGAAAAATCCGCTTGATGTTCCATTGCAGAGAGATTTTTAGAATCGGATCACCGCTTGCATCTCTCTATAATATTACAAATAAAGCACAAGGTTAAATTGTTAAAATTGTTCTTCAAACTCAAACACCTCCTTAAAATCCGGCTGCAGATCCTCCTGGTTGATTACCTCAGCATACTTGTACTGTTTGATTATTTTTTCTTGTTGGCCCAAATAGCCAGAAGTTTTCATAAGGATATCCAAATCTATTTTTGTTCTCATCATCTCCAAATAATCGGCTAATTCCGACTTGGCTCTTCCGTTTCCCCGAAGACTTACTTCTCCACCTGTTTTTGCATTTCAGTCCGTATTCTTTGCTCGACCTGCTGCGGCGCATAAATAATGTACTCTTCTATCCCTAACAGCTCCTCTGGCGTAGCACTTACCGCTTTACCTCCCTTCCACAGCTGCCACATGTGCTGAGGAACGCCACGTTTCATGGCCAGCCTTATCTCGCTATAATGTGCATCTTCCCTGTCAAAACCAGGGTTGGATTTGATAACCCGCCAGCGTCCCATCATTAGCCCAGCCATAGTACTAACCGGATCAAATAAGCGGCCGCTTTCATGCAATACACTGACATCATCTGGCAACTTATCGCTGGTATATCTGAAGACTTCAATAATCTGGTTCTTTGAAGGCAGAATGGCAATAAGCCTTCCAAAGGCATACGGCGGCTGAAAGGCCTGAACGGCACTTTCCTCATTTGATATTGGAATTGCGAAATAATCTCCCTCTGAAAACTTTTGCTTTTTCATTTTACACCTTCGTTTTAATTACATCACTTTAATACATTCTTGGCCTTCTCATATTCTGATTCAAATCTGACGCCCCTGCCATCTTCCCGCGAATGGCTAAATGAATTATAAACATTACCCGGGAATTCTCCCTTGCAATCAGCAGGTCTCGTTCCATGATGCTCCATCAATGCCTGTTCCCATCCTCTTGCTTCGGCATACTTTAAATCGCCGTTATTCTCAATACCCGGCATTGGGATCATCTCATGCTTTGTTGGATCAAAGCGAGGCAGATCCTTGCCAGGTAATATATCCTGATGCTCTAAAAACCTCCTGTCAAAATCATTTGTAATACCAACATAAAATGGCTTTTCAGCTCCTGTTTCAAAGATACCGTAGACAGTATTACCCGGCTGATCCAGCGGGATAGGTTCCAACCCCAGTGGATCAATAGCTTTTAACGGATCGGGGACGTAAGATTGTAAGTTTAGTCCTCCTTTAAGCTTCTGGGGATCCTGGCTTATATATACTCCTTCTTCTGGACTATAATACCTGAACCTGTTATAATACAATCCTGCATCAACATCCTCATACTGGCCTTGATATCTAAAGGGGATCAACTCCCTGTCTCCCTCTAACTTACGTACCTTCCCATAAATATCCAACTCGCAAGACCATACTTTTTCTCCGTTGCCATCATAGGCTTCGAAAGGTGTACCAAGATGATCATTGATAATGGAGTAGTGCTTACCATTAATGATCTTTGCTGCCGAAGAAATTAACAGAATCGTGGCCGATCATAGGCGCCAACAGGAAAGGGCCGCCCATGGGGATATGGAACAGGATAATGAAGATACCACTGGTATCACTTTTACCACGAGGCACATGATTTACTTTAGTGGTAGCGCCAATAAAAGGAATATAATCCATAGGATCGATCACAAATCCTATGTATGGATGGGGCAAGGGAATTGGGAAACCTAACAGTATTACGATGTGTATGTCGAGCCTAATTACCGGTGTGAAATGCTTATTACTGACCAGCATAGTCGTGTCAATTTTGGGTTACAGTCACAGTGGTTGTAATCAGGGGTAAGGGTAAATGGACAGCTGTAGTAAAAATACCCAGGGTATTCAGTGTAATTTAAGGTTTTTGCCAGTTTTTCTCAAATCTCTTCCAGCTTAAAAAAAAGAAATGCTGTGTATGAGTTTGCCCGTGATCAGGCTTAGATAAATACCACCTTGCCCGTATAAACTTTATTCTTCACCTTAATGCAAACAACATACATACCAGCCGGCAATTCCCCACGGAAAATTGTCAGCTTATTGCCGGAATACTCAAATTTCAAATTATGCATCCCGCCCTTTAAGTCAACTACAAAGATTCTCGCCTGCGCATAATCGGCATTAGAAAGATAGGTTTGCGCTTCCTGTACGGCTGGGTTGGGGAAAAACCTGACAGTTTCCTGCTCAGTAACCGGGTTATCCGGCAAGCCGGTGATCAGGCTTACGATAATTTCATAATTCAGAAACCTGCACGCTGGCACATCGTTCGGGAAATCCGGAGAGTAACTGCAAATATTCACTCCTATGGTATCGATTCCGACAAAACCCTGTTTAGGGCTATACTGGAATTCCCCGTCTATGTATAGATCAGTAAATCCATTGGCAGGCCAGTGTATACTGTCAGGATATAATTGCATAAGCCCCTTATTGGGATCATTCAAACAGGATAACAGGTTCAGGCTTAATAGCGAATCAGGCTTTATAAAGGATCTTCTCTTCAGTATTTCCAAAGGATCCTTCACATTAATACGGAACTTAACAGGAGCACATGTTGTGCTGTTCTTAGCGCAAACTTGTATATTGAAGGAATCGACACCCTGAAAACCCTGGTTGGGCTGATAGCAAAAATACCGGCCTTTCCATAATAAGCGTCCGTTTGCTGGCTGCTCTGCAGCATTGTTGGTAGTCTTTATTTCATACCTGGTGGTATCCAGTGCATACAGGTGATTTGTTATCGTATCAGTGACTGGATTAATAATCGTGTATTCCTGTAAGGGCGCCAGCACCGGTTTGCCGGAGGCTGGTATAGACGGAACCGCCGAATAATTGAACAGCCCAACGAAGCCGTGCCAGTTATTGATTGAATAATAAGTACTGTCAAGGACACTGACTTTTTCTCCTTGCAGGTTTCCTGCAAAAATCACGGATTGCTGGCCATAAGGCACTACCGAAGTGGGATAAACACCACTGCCTCGCTTAAATACCTGCAACCATTCTATTGCACCATCAACATTCATTTTAGCGATAAACCGGTCACCGGCCTTTACAGTGAACCTGTCAATTCTGGCATATTTCTCACTATCGATATCCCACACGTATGTGGGGCCTCTTCCCGAGATATAAAGATTATCCTGCTTATCAGCATAAAGGGCATCAAAGCTGAACCAATATTCCTGCGGTTGTTTTGTAAAACTTCTTTCCCAAATAATATTACCGGCCCGATCAAGCTTTGAAATGGAGATCCTTTGAAAACTTTCGTCTAACGTATCTTTTTTTAGATAGACGACTGTCGACAGATAAATAAAATTATCGTTGCTGGTGGTGGTAGTGGTTGCCAGTGTAGAATCATTTTTAATGGTTCTGTCCATCGTTACATTACCATTCAAATCCCATTTCATCAATGCATAACGCCTTTTATCCGGTGCGAATTTATCAGCGATATACATGGAAAAAACCAGTTCATCCCGCATGATCGAATAACCTAGCGGAAAGCCGATCAGCTGCAGACTTTTGAGCCATACCAGTTTACCATTCTTGTCAATTTTTGCCATATATGGATAAGGCCGGTACATTTCGCCATAAACTACTGTACTGTCAAAAGAAAGAACGGCATAAAATGTCCCCAGTTGATATATATTCCCTTCTTTATCTACTTGTGAGCCACCATATGGATACGTTTCATCACCCATATTTCCTGTTGGCGTATCAGGTGGTTTAGTGGAACTTTGTACCCATAAGCGTTGCCCGGATGAACTAAACTTTATTATAAATGCATCTCCCCTTCCCAGGAATCCCCATTTGGGCTGATAAACATAGTTATCCTCAAACCCAATACTCCCATGGCTATACACCGTAACGATCAGGTTTCCTTCGTCATCTGTCATTAAACCTCTTAACTCAGTGCCAGACATAATAATCCTAACCCATTGTTGTTGCCCGGCGGCACTATACTTAACTATATAATACCCCTGATACATACTGTCAGGATAATATTCCTGTCCATCAACCACCAATTTCTGACTGAAATACCCGGCATAATATACATTGCCGCTCTTGTCTGTTGTTGACAAGTTATCCCACGAGGATGAGCTCCCCTCATTGATCTTGTGTAACCAGGATAAGTTCTGTGCAGTACAACAATAAAACGAACAAATTAATACAATGGATAGTAAAATTGATTTCATTCAAGAGGTATAAGGTGTTTACAGATATAGATTTGTGAAATTACCCTATTTTTCCGAGATAAATGCCCTTAAGCCCTGCTGACTATTGACATTCCCCCTCAAACCTCCTATCTTCACCTCAAATCCACATTATGAAAAAGGCTATTCTCCTGATCACCCTCTCTTTTGCATTCGTTGCCATTATGTTACTTACAGCTATAGCTGCTACGGCATAATTTCCCTATCTTGCCGGCCAATATAGAATCCAAGAACATATGATCAGAAAAATCCTATTCCTGGGAGTATTGGGCCTGGCTAGCCTGCAAGGCTTTTCACAAGCCAAACCCAAGGCAAAACCTGCCGCTAAGCCTGCTGCACTGAAAACCAGCATTGATTCAGTAAGCTATGCTATTGGCCAGGATATCGGCAACTCCCTCAAAGGTCAGGGCCTTACCAACCTGAACGCGAACCTGTTAATGAAAGCCATTCAGGACGTGCTTAAAAATCAGCCTTTATTACTATCAAAAGAACAATGTGATATGAGCATAAGAGACTTCCTGCAGAAAGCAGCTGGCGAAAAAATTGCCAAGAACAAAGCCGCCGGAGAACAATTCCTGGCCGCCAATAAAGCCAAACCAGGCGTAACCACCCTGCCCAGCGGTTTGCAATACCAGGTGATCAAAGAAGGCACCGGGCCTAAACCCGCGCTGACGGATAAAGTGAAAACGCATTACCACGGCACCCTGATAGACGGTACGGTATTCGACAGCTCTGCAGACAGAGGCCAGCCCATCAGCTTTGCCGTGAACGGGGTAATTCCCGGCTGGACAGAAGCCCTGCAGCTGATGCCTGTAGGCTCCAAATGGAAGCTGTTCATCCCATCTGAACTGGCTTATGGCGACCGCCAGGCAGGACCAAAGATCGGCCCGGGCAGCACACTGATATTTGAAGTGGAGCTGCTGGAGATCGTAAAAGAATAGAACAAACTATTATTATAGCAGAGGGGAAGCTGTTACTTAAACTGCTTCCCCTCCGTGTTTTAATGCAAGCATGTTTATAGTTATTTGATCTTGATCCTGGAGATCTCCCCATCCGATCCGCTATCACGGATATAGGTTACTGTCACAATATCATCCTCATAAGATTTTTGAAAAGAATCAACGGTATATTCCGCTGTGGATCTCCTCACATTAACAATACAAAAATCATCTTTCATACTGCCTTCCGGAGAATCAAACAGCGATACTGTGCAACCAGGTCTTACGCCATAAAGTTTAACAGATTTAATCGCGTCATTCCTGGGTTTGAAATCCTGTCCCGGCGCGTCGTCAACTGTCTGAACAATGGATCCGGAACCATTATTTCCATCATAGAATACGATAATGCCCATAAAAAATTGATTTTAAGGTGAAGAAATGAAGGGTTCTAAAAAATGATTTACTATCTATTCCTGAGAGCTATTAAACAGGTTTTCATAAAATGGTTTTTAGGATAGTTATTTTGAGTATTGGGTTACTTTACTTATAACATTCTCTCATTCAGGCATTTCCACGGTTGCATGCTTGCAAATGAAGTTAACTAAATTCAATATAAAAACAAAAAACAAAGGCAGCCCTTCCAAGGAAAGAGATGCCTTTTACAATATCTTCAACTGTATAATTAAGCGTTAATGATCCTCCCCACCCGCTGTTCCAGCAGCATAAAATCTGCCAGCACCATCGCCGTTACAGCTTCCAGCACTACGGGTACGCGTAAAGCAATACAAAGGTCATGACGACCTTTTACACTAAAAGTCTCCACCTCTCCGCTTTTGATATTAAGCGTCTGTTGCTCTTTAGGTGTACTGCTGGTAGGCTTTACCGCTACCCGGTACACCAGCTGATTGCCATTGGTGATACCGCCTACCACACCGCCGGCATGATTAGTGGCTGTTTTACCGGTAGTATCTATAATAGGGTCATTATGTTCCAAACCTTTCATTCTCGCGGCAGCAAAGCCGGAGCCGAATTCAACGCCTTTAATAGCCGGAATAGAAAAAGCAGCATGCGCCAGACAAGATTCAATAGAATCAAAGAAAGGCTCTCCCAGGCCGATTGGCAAACCATCCACCACGCATTCTACAATGCCGCCTACAGAGTCTTTGGCAGCAATCGCTGCTTCCAGTCCTTCTTCAGGATCTGCATAACCGCCTACTTCTTTCAGCTTAGCCGTAACAGTAATGCCAGCGCCTAATAATTTCTTGGCAATCACACCAGCCGCCACCAGGTTGAGGGTGAGGCGGCCACTGAAATGCCCCCCTCCCCTATAGTCTTCAAAGCCGCCGTATTTTTGGGTGGCTACAAAATCTGCGTGGCCCGGACGGGGAAACTCCCGCAGCTTCTCATAATCAGCGCTACGGGTGTTGTTATTTTCGAATAGAATGGTGATGGGCGCCCCTGTGGTGCGATCGTTGAATACACCGGATTTAATGTACGGAAGATCTTCCTCCTTACGGGGCGTAGTGCCCCTGGAACCGCCCTTACGACGCTCCAGGTCTTCTAAAAAATCTTCCTGTTTTAACGGGAGGCCAGCGGGCACCCCATCTATATTGACGCCTACACTGGCGCCATGCGATTCTCCAAAAACATTAACCCGGAATATTCTACCAAAACCATTCATTGAAATCAGATTTAAAAATGAAACTGCTTAATTGATCTTAACTTCTTCCTTCTGTACAATACCACCGATCTTCTGCAAATGTTCAAAAAATTCAGGGTATGATTTGTTAATGGCCTCTGCATTGTCTATCTGCACCGGCTGATCTGCTGTTAACGCAGCTACCGCGCAAGCCATGGCAATACGGTGGTCATTGTGGGAGTGCACCCTCGCGCCTTTGATACCAGTACCACCATGCACCAACATCTCATCGCCCTGCAGGTCTATCACAATACCCATCTTGCCAAACTCTTCCTGCAAAGTAAGACCACGGTCGCTTTCTTTATGCGCCAGACGGCTTACACCCCTGAGCCGGGTAATGCCTTTACAGTTGGCCGCCAAAGCTACCAGCGGAGGGAACAGATCCGGACAATCAGTAGCATCAAATTCAAATGCCTGCAGCCTGCCTTTCTCTACGATCACCGTGAAGACGCCGGGGGCTAAGTGTGCACCTGCTTTCTCCAGCGCTTCCAGGATGGCTTTGTCAGACTGTGCAGAGTGAATGTTCAGGTGATGCACTTCTGCTTTACCTGCCACCGCTGCAGCTACCAGTAAGAAAGCAGCACCGCTCCAATCACCTTCTACAGTATACTCGCCAGCGCGGTATGTTTGCTTCTTACTAAAACGGAAATGCTCGAAATTCTCCTGCTGCACCTTTACGCCAAACTGCTCCATCAGCTGCAGCGTGAGCGCGATATAAGGCTTGCTCTTCAGATCCTTTACGGTAATGGTCACATCTTCTGCTACAGAACCGTAAGCCATGAGCAGACCAGTGAGGAACTGAGAGCTCAGGGAACCATCTATCGTGATGTTCTTTGCCTTCAAAGGACCTTTGATATGCAGGGGCAGCTTACCGTTGTTGGTAGAGCACTCCACATCCAGCTGTGGCAGCACCTCCTCAAAAAAGCCCATGGGCCGGGTGGCCAGGCTGCCATGTCCTTCAATGGTGATGGCGATATCTGCCAGGGCAGCTATGGGCGTAAACATACGAATACCTAAACCGGATTCGCCGCAGTTGATACTGTCGTAAAAAGGTTTTACGCCATTGCTGGTGATCTCTACTGCCTCATCTACCCGTTTAATTTTAGCGCCCAGGTTCTCCGCTACTTCCAGCGCTGCCAGGCAGTCGTTACTTAATCCGGGGTTATGAATAACCGTCTTTCCCTTGCTAAGCAGGGCAGCTGCTACTGCACGCTGCATAGCGCTTTTGGACGGATTGGCGGTAACGGTTCCCTGTATGGCGCCTGGCGATACTATAACTTGCATGTGATTCTTTTTGGTTTATAATTCCTGCAGCAGTTGTTTAAGCACATCCAGCGGCACCGGCTTTGTTACAGCCTTGCCAATGGAATCCAGCAGCACAAAATGGATAAAATCCTTTTCCCTTTTTTTATCGAGCCTGAAGATATCGAACACTTTCTCTTTATCAGAAGTCAGCGTTACGGGCAACTGGTAATCATTGATCAGGCGCATCAGCCGGTTGGTCTGGTCTGAAGGAAAGCCGTTCAGCTTTTCAGAGATCTTGGCGGCGGCCACCATACCAATGGCTACTGCCTGACCATGAGCAATGCTTTCTATCTTTTCCACCGCATGCCCAAGGGTATGACCAAAGTTCAGCCAGCGGCGGGAACCAGTCTCGAACTCATCTTCCAGCACTACCTGTGTTTTCAGCTCCACAGAACGTTCTACCAGGAATTGCAGCACGGCTACATTACGCTCCATGGCTTTATCACGGTTCTGCTCCAGGTAGTTGAACAGGTCTGCATCCAGTATGCAGGCATACTTGATGATCTCTGCAAAGCCGTTGTGCCACTCTTCTGCAGGCATGGTAGACGGCAGCGTATAATCGAAGAGGATGAAGTCCGGCTGACGGATGATGCCCAGCATATTCTTATGCACACCGTGGCTGATACCGTTCTTCCCGCCGATAGACGCGTCTACCTGGGCCAGTAAGGTAGAAGGCACAAAAGCAAAGGGAATACCGCGCATATAAATGCTGGCGGCAAAACCTGCCATGTCTGTGAGCATGCCCCCTCCAATACCAACCAGCATCGTTTTCCTGTCTGCTTCCAGTTCTACCAGGCCATTAATGATCTGTTCCAGTACTTCCCAGTTCTTACAGTCTTCCCCATCGGGGATCACCAGCTTTCTCCAGTTGGCGAATTTGTGGCCGTGGTGTTTATCCACGTTCTCGTCCACTACCAGTACGGTACGGGACTGGTCCACATAATCTCCCAGCTGCGCCAGATCTGCTCCCAGGTGGTAAGTGGTGCTGCTTTGCTGAAATTGGTATTTGAGTGTGCGCATATAGTGGTGCGTTGGTTATTTTTTGTCTTCGTTCATTACCTTGTTCTGCCTGTTGATAGATTCCAGGTGAACAGCGTCGAAGTATTTCAGGATGAAGTCTTTGGTCAGGCCCAGTTTCTCACCTTTACGGATACCACGCTCCAGGATCTCATTCCAGCGATTGGTTTGCAGGATAGTGATATTGTTCTCTTTCTTGTATTCGCCTATTTTCTCAGCCACTTTCATACGGTTACCCAACAGCTGCATGATCTCGTCGTCGATCTGGTTGATCTGGGCGCGGAGTTTTTCCAGGGCGGTATTGAACTCTTTCTTATTGGTATGCTCATGACGCCAGGTGATACCATCCAATATCTCTGCCAATCTCTCGGGCGTTACCTGCTGTTTAGCATCGCTCCATGCGTTATCAGGATCTACGTGTGTTTCCAGCATCAGGCCATCGTAATCCAGGTCTACTGCTTCCTGGGCAATTTCCTGCAGGATGTCGCGGCGGCCGCCGATGTGGCTGGGATCGCAGATCATGGGGATACCGGTCATACGACGTTTTACTTCGATAGCCAGGTGCCACATGGGAGCATTACGGAATTCAGTATTGCCGTAGCTGGAGAAACCGCGGTGGATCAATCCCAGTTTGGTGATACCTGCTTTCTGGATACGCTCAACAGCACCGATCCACAGTTCCAGGTCGGGGTTGATAGGATTCTTGATCAGTACGGTAGTGTCTACACCTTTCAGTGCGTCTGCCACTTCCTGTACGGAGAAAGGGTTCACGGTAGTACGGGCGCCTACCCACAGGATGTCTACGCCGAAGTGCAGGGCGTCTTCCACCTGTTTACCGGTAGCTACTTCAATGGCGATGGGCATGCCGGTCAGCTCTTTTGCCTTCTGTAACCAGGGCAGGCCTTTGGTGCCGATACCTTCGAAAGAACCGGGACGGGTACGGGGTTTCCAGATGCCCGCGCGGAGCACGTCTACTTTACCGGTTTTAGACAGGGCCAGGGCAGTAGCCAGTACCTGCTCTTCTGTTTCTGCGCTGCAAGGTCCTGAGATGATCAGGGGCTTTTTATCCGAAGACGGATCAGCGAATTTTGTTTTTGCTAAGATCTGTTCCATTGTAGTTATTTTAGAATTTTCCTGATTTTATTTGATTTCTGTATGAGCTTGTAAAATGTATCGTAATCTTCTTCTTCCAGTAATTTCTTCATCTGCTCCAGCTGGTGGATGTGCTCTTCCAGCACGTCCAGCACATTGTTGCGGTTATGCTTGAAGATAGGCACCCACATATCCGGCGAGCTTTTGGCCAGGCGCACGGTAGATTCAAAACCACCACTGGCCAGTTCAAAGATGCGGCCCTGCTCTTTCTCCTTCTTCAGTACGGTCAGCGCCAGCGCAAAAGAAGTGATGTGGGAGATGTGAGATACGTAGGCCGTATGCAGATCATGCTCTTCCCCGTTCATATATACCAGCCGCATCTGCAGGTTTTCTACCAGGCTCTCTATCACTTCCAGCGCATCTTCATCGCTGTTCTTCACATCGCAGAGCACCATGGTACGGTTGGTGAAAAGGTTCGGTATGGCGGCTTCGGGACCGGAATACTCGGTGCCGGCCATCGGGTGGGCGGCAACCCAGCGTCCCCTGTTGGGATGACCGGCAACGAGCTGTAATATTTGTTTCTTGGTAGATCCCACATCCATGATCACATGGTGTGGCTGTGCATGATCCAATACTGCTGGCAGCAGCGTCAACAGCGCATCTACCGGTACCGCCAGTATGATGAGTGATGATTGCTGCATGGCCTTTTCGAGGCTCACCGCTTCGTCAATGATCTTCAGTTCCTGTGCTTTCCGCAAATTCTCTTCACGCTGGTCTACGCCCAGGACACGGCTGATCATCCCTTTTTCTTTCAGGGTGATGGCCATTGACCCGCCTATTAATCCTACGCCTACAATTGTTGCGACCATTTGAGTTTGCTTTATTACTTTTTGAGTGTTGTCTTTATCCGGTTGATCGCCTCTTCAAACACCGCTTCATCCTTGCACAAGCTTACGCGGATATAACCGTTACCGTTACTGCCGAAGATCCCGCCGGGGGTGATGAACACATGCGCCTTTTGCAGGATCTTATCAGTCACCTCGTACCCGTCTTTCGCGGTAGCCGGGATCTTGGCCCATACAAACATACCTACCTGGTTGGTATCGAAAGTGCAGTTTAACAGCTGCAGCAGCTCGAACACTTTCTGGCGACGTCCGCGATAGATTTTATTCAGTCCATCATACCAGTCCTGTCCCAGTTCAAGCGACTTTACCGCCGCCATCTGTACAGGCTGGAACATACCGGAGTCCATATTGCTTTTGAAACGCAGCACTTCGTTGATCCAGCTGGCCTTGCCTACTAACATGCCTACACGCCATCCGGCCATGTTGGATGATTTGCTGAGTGAGTTCAGCTCCAATACCACATCCCGGGCGCCTTCCACCTGCAGCAGGCTTTCAGGGCGATCGTTCAGGATAAAGCTGTAGGGGTTATCGTGACAGATCAGGATGTTATGCTTTTTGGCAAATGCGATCAGTTCTTTTGCGAATGCTGTATTGGTAATAGCGCCGGTGGGCATATGCGGATAGTTCACCCACATCAGCTTTACGCGACTGAGATCCCTTTTTGCCAGGGCGTCCAGGTCGGGCAGCCAGCCGTTCTTTTCTTCCAGGTCGTAATCTACCACGGTAGCCCCGCTCAGCTGAACGGCAGAGCGGTAGGTAGGATAGCCGGGATTAGGCACCAGGGCTTCATCGCCTTCCTGCAGGTAGGTCATGCAGATGTGCATGATGCCTTCCTTGGAGCCGATGAGGGGCAGCACTTCTGTATCCGCATCCAGCGTCACGCCGTAGAAACGCTGGTACCAGGCCGCCATGGCATTGCGCAGGGCCGGTATGCCTTTATACCCCTGGTAAGCGTGGGTATTGGGCTTTTGCGCGTATTCGTTCAGCGCCGCTATTACGGAGGGGTGCGGGGGAAGATCCGGACTGCCGATGCCCAGGTTAATAACATTGGCCCCGGCTTTGTTCATTTCGTCTATCTCCCGCAGCTTCCTTGAGAAGTAGTATTCTTCTGTGTGCTGTAATCTTTTGGCTACCGCGATATTCATATTAATGCGTATTTCCTTTTTTATAGATCCCTAATACTTTCAGATGTTCTGTCAGAGGCGTGATGTGCTCCAGTCCTTTATGGAAAAGATCCTGGTGCTCAAATTCCATGTCGGCGTGGAAATAGTAGGTCCATTCTTTAGCCGGTATGGGAAAAGACTGCAGTTTGGACAGGTTGATGCCTGCTTCTGCAATTTTGGTGAGCACGCGGGCCAGGCTTCCCCTGTCATGGGAGGTCTGGAAATATACGGAGGCTTTATTGGCGTCAGGGGCAGGTGTTACACCGTTACGGGAGATAACCAGGAAGCGGGTGTAATTGTTCTTTGCGGTGTGGATGTTGGGGGCGATGATATCAAGCCCGAAGATGTCGGCGGCCAGTTTGCCGGCGATGGCGGCGGTGCTTTTCAGCTTTTTCTGGGCCACGTGCTTGGCGCTGAGTGCGGTATCTTCTGTTTCCACCAGTTTAATATGCGGGTGCTTTTCCAGGAAGTCCATACACTGCAGGAGGGCCATCGGATGGGAATGCACTTCCCGGATATCCTCCAGCGTTTGCCCGGGCAGCACCATGAGCTGCTGTTTGATCTGCAGGTATACTTCCCCGTTTACATGCAGCCCCGAATTCTTGAGCAGGCTGTAGTTAGGCAAAATGCTGCCGGCGATGGAGTTTTCGATGGCCATTACACCGGCGTCCACATCGGGTTGTTGCTTTGCTTTTCTTACCAGCTCTGCAAAGGAGGCGCAGCATTCAACTTCTGTTTGCTTGCCGAAGTAGCTCTGTGCAGCTATCTGGTGAAAAGATCCTTCAAAACCCTGGATTGCGATCCGCATAAAATTAGTCGTTAGTTGTTATTTGTTAGTCGTTCTGAGTTACGATAATAAAAAAGGTCCCGGGAGAGCCGGGACCCTTTATTTGTAAAATCTTATGTGTTCAGTTATTTACAAAAGAGTCCCGGCCTTCTCCACGTAAAAGAAGTAAAAGAAAAAGTAGAAGAAATAAATGCCGAAACGTTTCTGTAACATAATTGTAAACTGTGATCTTATTAAATCAAAAAGGGCCCCTTCTTCAGGAGGCCCTTTTGCTAGTTTCTTTATCTTTTTGATACTTACAAGCGACCTCCTTATTTCTGGTACCAGAAAAAGTAAAAACCATAAAAGTATCCAAAGGTCGCTGTGCGGATCATATATGTAATCTTAATTGCCCAACAAAAATACGTTGTGCTTTTTATTATCCAAGGCCACCCCTCAAAAATTATATTTTTTTTAATAAAAGGGCTAAAAACCTGGTTTCCATTCAAAAAACGGATCACCCGGCAGGCTCAGGCATAAAAAAAACCGTTCGGGATAACCCAAACGGTTTTTTATAATAACCTTTTTTGCTTGCCTCAGATTAGTGATGAGTAGTGTCTGCAGCAACAGAATCAACAGCAGATTTTGCAGAATCAGCAACAGCATTGATAGAAGAGTCTGCAGCAGCAGCAGTTGAATCGATAGCTTCGGTAGCAGCGTTAGTAGCAGAATCAGCAGATTCGCCAGTGCCGGTGCCAGAACCGCAAGCGGTTACGAAAAGACCAAAAGCCAGTGCCAGGAAGCCAATTTTCAGTGCGTTCTTCATTGTATAATGTTTTTAAGGTTTGGAAACTAATTTAACCTTTATACCAGGTTCGGGAAAAGGTAACCCGGCATCCGAAAAAAAATTTGAAATTTATTTTTTGCTACTTTGGGTTACCAAAAGCCCATAATTGTATTAATAAGTGAATGATAATCTAAACATAGCAAGGGATAAGGAATTACTGGAAGGACTGGCCCGGGATGACGACAAGGCACTGAAAACCATTTATCTGGACAATTTTCCGGCGATTTTGAGGATGGTGATCCAGAACAACGGATCGGAAGATGATGCCAAAGACCTTTTCCAGGAAGCCATGATCGTTCTTTACGAAAAAGTGCAGCAGGGAGGCTTCGATCTTTACAGCAAGCTGAAAACATTCCTTTATGCAGTTTGCCGCCATCTGTGGCTGAAGAAACTACAGGGCAATACCTGGCAGGTAGCGCTCTCAGACGGACTGGAAGAAACCCTCCCCCTGGAAGATACCATGGAGGAACATCAGAAAAGGGACGAACAGTTCAACGTGATGCAAAAGGCCATGGGTAACCTGGGCGAACCCTGCAAAACCCTGCTCGAAGATTATTACCTGCGGAAGCTATCCATGCAGGACATTGCCGAAAAGTTTGGTTATACCAACCCGGACAATGCCAAAAACCAGAAATATAAATGCCTGATGCGGTTAAAAAAATTGTTCTTTGACCAATACGCAGGGTAAACCATAATAAACAAAGGGAATCTAACTATACCAAACAACTATTAAAGGGAGCGGTGATGAAAGATCAGTTTCAATTATTACAGGAAATAGAACGCTACCTGGAGGGCCAGATGAGCGAGCCGGAAAAGGCCGCCTTTGAAGCGCTCCGGAAAGCGGATGCTGCCTTGGACCGCCAGGTCAACGAGCAGCAGGCCTTCCTGGACACATTTCAACAATACGGCCGGCGCAAAAACCTGCAGCAACGGATGGATAAGATCCACTCCACTATAAATACGGAGCAGCTACACGCCAAACCGGAAGCCAAAGTACTTACCATGCGCAAAGCCGGTTATCCGCGCAGGCGTATGCTTACCAACCTGGCAGCGGCCGCCTGTATCGCCCTGGTAACCTCCCTGGCTACCATTGCCATTATGCAACAGTCCGCCCGGCAAAAAAGTACCTCCCAGTATGAGGACGTTCGGCGTGTATTAAATAATATACAGCGCTCCCAGAACGCCCTGATCAAAGACATGAACAATAACAAGAAAGCGCCTGCCAACCCCGGCACCTATGGCGGAACCGGCTTTGCTATTTCCACCAACGGCTACATCATTACCAATTATCATGTAGTATCCGGCGCTGACTCTGTGTATGTGCAGAACAATAAAGGCGAGGCGTTCAAAGCCAACAGCATATTTGAGGATATCTCTGCCGACCTGGCCATCCTGAAAATTGCTGACAGCACCTTCAAAAGCCAGCCCCTCCCCTATACCCTGAAGCCCCAGGCAGTAAGGTTAGGTGAGGAAGTGTTCACCATGGGCTATCCCCGCGACGAGATCGTATACGGTAAAGGATATATCAGCGCGCAAACCGGCTTTCAGGGCGATACCGTAGCTTACCAGGTATCTATCCCCGTAAACCCGGGCAACAGCGGCGCCCCCCTGATGGACAATGAAGGTAATATAGTAGGTATCATTACCGGCAAACAAACCACTTCGGACGGTATTGCCTTTGCGGTAAAATCCTTCCACCTGAAACGCCTGCTGGAAGAAATGCCTAAAGAAAAGCTGCCCCGCAGAGAATGGACCCGTAAGAACAATCTGAATACCCTGAGCCGCGTAGATCAGATCAAGAAACTGGAAGATTTTGTGTACATGGTGAAGGTGTATAATTGATCAACGAAGAAAAATTGGCCTTAGAATAAGTACAAAGGGCTGCACCGTTAAAGTGCAGCCCTTTTCAATATCAGTATTGGTGGGTGATCACTTCTTCCAGGCCCGGTACTTATCGGTGATCCAGTACAACAGGTCTTCCTGGCGCATCATACGCATCGTTTCATAATCCGGACGCACTTCACTCATAAACTGCAGCAGGGAATCTCCTTTGAGGCCGGTTACCTGGGCCACCAGCACAGGAGTATAGCGGGAATCTACATAGCGTTCATGTTCTGCCTTCTCAAAATTCTTCTTGAATTCCCTTTTCTGTTTCTCCCTTCTTGAATAGCGGGTAATGGGGCTAAAGGTAAGCCCGAATCCCTGCGGGGTGCTGCCTCCTGCCAATGGCTTGTTCTCCTTATCGAGGATAAAGCCATATTGGTCGCGCCGGGCGATAGAGTCCAGCTGGTAGGGTGTATAATGAGCGGTTACTTCTACGCTGCGTAGTACTTTACCTTCTACCTGCAGTTCTACATTACGGGTTTCGGTACCGCTGGACTGCTGTACGGTGATGCTGTCCGGTTTGTAACCAACGAAAGTAAATACGATCATGTCACGGGGACCGGCGGCAATCCGGTAGAAACCGCCCTGGTCAGAATAGGCTCTTTTCCCGGTGGTCTTATTAATAATAGAGGCATAGGGCAGTACGAGGAGTTTGTTGTCCTTGTCTGTAAGCTGGCCGGTAACAGTTACCTGGGCCTGTAATTGCTGCACCATCATCATGCAGCATCCAAGCAATAAAGCGCTTATGTATTTCATTCGTTAGATATGGATGAATATTAGGACAAAGTAACTCACAAGTTGTTAAAAAAAATAAAAATCCTTCCATAAAAGGAAGGATTTTTTTATGGTGGGAAAATAAGCTTCTAAATCAGACAGATCTCAGCATTTTGATTACCTCGTCCCTTGATTTTCCCAATTTCTGCTGCAGCTTGCCTATCAGCCTATCCTCTTCACCTTCCTGGTACAGCAGGTCATCATCGGTAAGGTCTGCATATTGTTTCTTCAATCTGCCCTTGATCTCGTTCCATTTTCCTTTGATCTGTAACGTATCCATAACATTCAATTTTATGGTGAACAAATAAGGTTACAGCAAAGGAAATCCAAAGACTATGCCAGCCGAACCTGGATACGTGTGCCAAAAGTGCGGGGTTCATCGCGTTCCAGCTGGTATAAACCCATGCCGTTATTAAAAGCATCAGGGGCGCCGCTCAGGTTTTCTATGGCAATACTGCGGCGATGCGGCGGAATGTATACCTGTAAAACAGGATAAGTATCTTCCGGGTAGAAATCGATGGTAATACCCTGCTTACGGTCGTACAGGCTACAGGCCGGACCAGGATTTTCAAAGCTCAGCAGGAAAGAGTTGTCTAATGCTACGCCTTCCAGCAACAGCGGCTGCAGAAATTCTTCACAAGGCTCCAGGTTACCGTTGGGCACCATGCGCTCATCGAACTCTACCAGCCAGGTGGCGGAGAACTGCAGTTCCAGCTCATCCACCGGTGTACCGGTGGTAAAATAAGGATGCCAGCCATCCATCACAGGGATAGGTGTGGCTTCGTGATTGCTGAGCGTGGTTTGTATTTCGAGCTGATAATCCGGCAACAAGGTGTAACGTACCCGGCAATTATAGTTGAAAGGATAACCGGCGTCCTCTGCTTTGTAGTCATATTCCAGCAGCAGGCTGGCGTTGTCGTCCGAAGCCGTTTGTTCCAATACTGAAAAAGCGGCATCGTATAACAAACCGTGCATAGCGTGATCCGGCAGCACCGATTTCTTGATCTTATACGACTGCTCGCGCCATTCGTATTGTTTATCTGGAATGCGGCAGGCAAAAGGGCTCAGCTTCACACCTTTGAAAGTAGAGGCAAATTGCTGCTGATACTCTTCCTTGCTGTCAAAATTGTCGATGATATTTAAGAGCTGTCCCTTATGCTGTATGCGGAAAGCATGCAGCATAGCGCCATGGGCGGGAACGATCTCCACCTGCGTGCCGCTTTTGTTATCTTTCAGGGCGATGATATCAAACCCATTTTGTTGAAATGCTTGTATATTAAATGACATATATGTGTTGCAAAATGAGGTCTAAATTACCCAACCTGCAGCATATCTTCGTTAAAAAAATAAAAAATGGCTGATATAAAATTACCGGAAGTCTGGTTACGCGGCCCGCTCCCGGATGTACCTGCGCTGCTGCAACCGGTGGCACATGCCCTGCTGCAGGCGAGAGAAGAGATCCATGAACTGATGAAAGACTTTCCGGAGGCATTGCTGTGGGAACGCCCGGCAGGATTGGCTTCGGTAGGTTTTCACTTGCAACACCTTACTGGTGTGCTGGATCGTTTGTTCACTTACGCCCAGGGTCATGCGCTTTCCGCTGCGCAATTGCAGTACCTGGCCACAGAAGGTACGGCTGTGGACAACATCCGCCTGCAGGCCTTAACAGATGCATTTGATGCACAGGTAACGCAAGCCATTGAACAATTAAAAAACCTGGAGCCTGCGCAACTAACTAATATAAGAACCGTAGGCCGTAAACGGCTGCCCTCCACCGTACTGGGACTTTTGTTCCATGCTGCGGAACATACTATGCGGCATACCGGGCAGCTGCTGGTAACAGTAAAGGTGCTGACTACACGTAATTAAAGGAGTATTACTTTACATTTTCCGCTTTTGCCTGCAGTACCTCCTGCAGGCTTCCTTCGCGGGAGCCCGGTTTCCCGGGCATATAATAACTTTTGCTGTTTAGCTCTACTATGATCCCTGCCTCGCCGTTATGTTCAAAAACAGTATACTTCGCCTCCTTATTGGTGAAGCTAAGGGTTTGCCCCGCGGATGTACTATCACAGGTAAACCCGGCATTTTCTGCATCAGCCGCATCCAGGGGATAAGCCATCTCTATATCGCCATCAGGTTGCAGCAGCACATAGTTCAGCGATGATTCATTCACGAACAATGCTACTTTCTTACCGCTCTTTTCCAGGCTGAAGGATAACAGCGGCTTGATGCCGGTACCCGAGAAGTCTATCGTACGATTAACGGTAGTGACCATTTTCCCGTTCTTCCATACCTGCTCTGTATTTTGCTGGAAGGGAAAGAGCATCGCGTCTTCTTCTATCACATGTATGGCTAGGGGTTTGTTATTTTCCACCATGAACTCAGAGAACTGATGCCAGCAGCAACCGCTTTTGGTCATGGTAGAGAGGCGCTTTGTTTTTGCGTCCACTCCGAACATGCCACAGTACTCCTGCGCCAGGCGTGTAAAATCTGCATTGTACTTAAAGCCACTCCCCTGCGCCAGGAACACCTGGAAGGAAGGGCCGCTGTAGCAGCTGTTCTGTCCATCCTGTATGGCAAAGTCTTTCACTTTGTCAAAGTTGAAGTCTTCGTAGATGATCACACTTTGCTCGCCGTAAGGCAGCTGTACTACATTGGTGGTCACTTTGCTGTCGTGCAGCCATAGCGCGAGGTCATCGGAGGCAACGTTGATCAGCATCTTTCCGGACTTGCGATCATACACCCTGACCCAGCCGGCGCCTTTGCAGTAGCCATCTGCATCACATGCTGCTATCTTCACCTTTGCATAGTATCTTGCAGAGAGGCTGTCAATAGTGAATACTCTTTGTGAAAACGCGGCCTGCGAAATCAGCAGCAGGCATATGATTAATTTGTTCATGGTGCTTCAGGCATTGCTGCGGGCGTTGCCGCTGCATCTATAATTTCTACATAGAAATCTACTACTTCTTTTACAGTAGCAGGCAAAGGCTTTCCGTCTGATCCGAAATAACGCCAGGTGTCGTTTTCCCTGCACAGGAGCGGGAAATGGAAGGCGGCATCGTTATAGCCGGAGAGGAATTCCCTATCCAGGGCCATATCATCGAACACAGTTGGCATTAATACCGCTCCATCTAATGTAAGCATTCCAAATTTACCATCCTTTCTTACTAAAAAGCCTTTTTCCGGTATACGTTTGAGGCCCTGGTATACAGGAGGCGCTATGATGCGGCCGTCCAGCGTGGCGCATCCTACCAGCATCTCCTGGTCATCTGCCTGCGCCCGGTAGAGCATCAGGAGACTATCTTTAAAATAATCACGGCCGTAGCTGTCATCCCGGTAATCATATTCCATCGGAACAATCATCCTGCCGCTGCTGTCTACATAACCGTAAAGAGATCTGCCGCTGCTGTCAGGCTTATTCACTACCAGGCCCAGGCCGTCTTGCATGGGGCTCACCAGTGCATATGTTGCAGGCATCATCATATGCCCCCGGGGATTCATGTACCCACAGCCATTGTCTGTTACTACCTGTGCCAATCCGTTGTCAAAACTACTGATGAAAACAGGGCCGCCCTGCTGTGTATAGTCGCCGGTTATTTCCTTACCGGTGTCAAGGTCGTACAGGTATTGGCGTATGCCTTTGCCAACGATCAGCAAGGCGTCTAATCCGGCCGCGGATACAGCCGTATACGGTAGCGGAGTTATTTTCCTTGTGGCTACATCCATCACGCTGTAAACGCGTTGGGTGTCATTGATGCTTTTCTCCAGCACCATCCACCTGCTATTTATGTGTTGAGCGTTACTGTACGCAGGCGGACAAAAGATCTTGCCATCCATATCAGCAAAGCCCATACGACCGGCTTTTGTCAAACTGATCAAAGATACATCGCCCCAAAAAGAGATATCATCGTAGATAGCAGGTATAATTTCGATATGCTGTTTGATGCTGTAAACGCCTACCTTGTCATTCCGCTGTACCTGTATCAGGTTGGGCACAAAGGTGGTGCGCACGGCGTCGTATACCAAAGGCACGATGACTTTTCCGGCGGTGTCTATAACCCCTGCTTTTAATCCCATTGATACCTCCAGGTAATGGTTGGTGTAATTCCCTTCCAGCTTGGTATAACGGGCAGGGATCATCTTTTTACCGTAAGGATTGTAAAAACCATACAGGCCTTTCTTCTTGAATTTAGCCAGGTAGATGGTATTGCTGTCTGCAGCGAATCCGCCTATACCCAATTCCTCCAGATCCAGTGCATCGGCCCTGAGCACCCGTTTCCCGGAAAGGTCAAACAGCAGCGTGGTATCATTGTGCGTATTGTAAAATAGCTGATCACCGTATCCCAGCTGTATTGCCCAATCGTATACGGCTGGAAGGATCACTTTTCCGCTGCTATCTGATACGCCGGCTTTGTCGCCTTTGTAAGTGGCTATGTAAGGAGCGGGAATCAGGCTTCTCCTGGTAGTGTCGGCAAATTCAGGATCGAAATTACCGGTGCTGTCTACAAAGCCGGTATTTAAATTGATCACCAGGTGCTGGCCATCTTTAGAAAGGCTTTCCACCCATTCGTCGCTACGCATGTTGAAGTGCTCATGCTCGTATTCAAAGGGAAGCAGCACTTCATTTTTGAAATTGACAATTCCCCATTTGCCATTGCGTTGTGCAAAGACATAGTCTCCTTTGTAGCCGCAGCCACCACAATAATCGAAGGCCTCGTATTCAGCAGGGATCACCATTTTATCTTCCTTGCTGCTGTACACCCCCCATTTGCCGTTATCATGTACATCGAAATAGTTGCCATCGAGATAACCGATGCTGTCGAAACGGAAAGGCAACAGCCATCCCTGGCGGGCGTAGAAGGATACTTTGTGATCTTTGGTGGCTTTCCATGCAAAGTCCCATTGGGTTTCTATGGTGTCATACACGGGCTCCAGCATCCATTTACCGTATGCACTCAATACACCCATACGGCCGTTCTTACGAACCTTGACGATCTCCCCGGGAAGGCTTTCTTTGGCGGTATCTATGGGGCGCTCAGTGTCCCTGCTGAAGCCTCCGCTGTAGACAGGATAATCCTCTTTGATGACTTCATCGAAAACATATTGTCCGCTGGTGTCTATGTAAAAGTAGTGTGCACTGTCTTTTACTAACCTGGCGAAGCCATTGTTAAAGGTGGAGCCGCCCGTGTAAGCAGCGGGTGATTGTGCTGCCAGGCTTAAGGGGAACAGCAGGATCAGGAATAAAGGCAATTTCTTGTTCAGCATTCTATATACTACAATTTGACTGCGAAAATAGTGGAACGCCGCCTGAAACTCATATCAAACTCCTATCGAACTCCTGTTTTTTCTGTACATATTCCGTATATAATGCGCTACTGACGAGTATATCACCCCGCTCTTTATACATCGGGGTTATATACTGCTCGGTTGTTAATACCTACAGAAATAAACAGTAATGCGAAAGGAATCTTTAACGGATTTTATATGGTAATTCACTACATCCGGTATTACAAAAGTAAAAGGCCGCGTCTTAAAAAAAGACACGGCCTTTACTTTTGTATGTGTTTGTTTACTCGAAATGTAATGCGGGTTTGGTCATTCCTTCCTGCCATTCGGCATAGATCTGCTGGTAGGTTTGCTGCCCTTCATCCGGTTCTACGGTAGCGATGCACTCCATTCCCTTAAAGGCATCTGCCTGAGAGAACAGACCTGCACCTATACCAGCGGCACGGGCGGCGCCCTGGGCGCCATCGGTATTATAAAGCTCTATCACCACGTTCAGGGTATTGGCAAATACCTGGCGGAACAGAGGACTGAGGAACATGTTGGCATGTCCGGCTCTTACGCGCCGTATATCCATTTGCATCTGCTTCATAATATCCACACCATAAGCGAGCGCGAATACGATCCCTTCCTGTGCGGCACGCAGCAGGTGTTCCCTGCCATGTGTGTTGAACTGCAGGTTCTGTATAGCAGCGCCGCTGTCCTGGTTGGCAAGGATACGTTCTGCTCCATTGCCGAAAGGATAGATGCGCAATCCGGCGGCACCTGCAGGTGCTTTAGCTGCCAGGGCGTTCATTTCCTCATAAGGTAAAGAACCGGTAGCACTTCTTAACCAGCTGTTCAGGATGCCGGTACCATTGAGGCACATCAGCACACCGTTGCGTATATCTTTTTCCGTGTTGTTTACGTGAACGAAGGTGTTCACACGGCTTTGCTCGTCAAAAGCGATCTGGTTGTGCACCGCGTACACCACACCGGAGGTACCGGCAGTAGTGGCGGCCTCTCCGGGGTTCAGCACGTTCAGGGAGAAGGCATTGTTAGGCTGATCGCCGGCGCGGTAGGTAACCGGTATGCCGGGAGCCAGGCCCAGTAACTTTGCCGCCTGCTCCGTAAGCTTGCCTTGCAGCCCGAAGGTGGGCACTATATCAGCTAACAGGGAATGGTCGATCTTATAATAATCCAGCAGGGACTGGGCAACGGCATTGGCCGAAAAATCCCAGAAGATACCTTCAGACAGGCCGGAGATGGTTGTACAAGCCTCACCGGTGAGCCTCATAGCGATGAAATCACCCGGCAGCATCACCTTATGAATGCGGGCATAGATCTGCGGTTCGTTCTCCTGTACCCAGCGCAGTTTAGACGCCGTGAAATTACCGGGAGAGTTCAATAAATGCTCGAGGCAGTATTCATGTCCCAGCTGTGCAAAAGCTTTGTTGCCGATGCCCACAGCGCGGCTGTCGCACCAGATGATGGAAGGGCGCAATACCTGCTGATCCTTATCCACACATACTAATCCGTGCATCTGGTAGGCAATGCCTATACCAGCTACCGCTTTGCCATCAAAGGTATGTTGCTGTTGCAGCAGGCGGGTGGCATGCTGTATTTCCTGCCACCAGCGCTCGGGGTCCTGTTCGGCCCAGCCGGCCTGCGGCGCCTGCATCGGCATTTCCTGCGCAGGGCTCGTGGCGCTGGCTACACATTTACCGCTGGCTACATCCAGCAGCGCGGCTTTTACGGAAGAAGACCCAATATCGTAACCAAGTAAGTACATCTCAAAAATTTTAAACGCTCAATCTTTCGTAAACGATTACCAAAACACAGTATACAAGGCAGCCAGTATACCACAGATTAAAATTGCACCTACCGCAAAACCGCCGGTAGTCTTGAACATGGAGGCATCCACTTCCAGGCCTTTCGGATTGTTCTTGCTCTTGGGATCCAGTACCGTCATGATTACCATGATGGCGACAATGATCACGAAGATCCAGCCCATACGATCGAGGAATGGCATATTGGGCATGGTGAATTTAATGAGGGTAGACAGCGGTATAGATAATAGCGCTCCTGTCAGTGCTGCTGCAGAAGTAGTACGTTTCCAGAAGAAGCCCAGTATAAAGATAGCAAATACGCCGGGGGAGATAAAGCCGGTATATTCCTGGATGTACTGGAAGCCCTGATCCAGGTTGCTGAGCTGCGGCGCTACGATCACGGCCACGATGGTGGCAACAATGATAGCTATACGGCCAGTTTTTACCAGGTGTTGTTCTGTAGCATCTTTCTTGAAGTAGTGCCTGTAAATATCGAGTGTAAAGATGGTGCTGATACTGTTGGCCTTACCTGCCAGCGAAGCCACAATGGCGGCTGTTAAGGCTGCGAAGGAAAGCCCTTTCAGGCCTACCGGCAACAGGTTGAGCAGCACAGGATAGGCATGGTCCGGTTTAACAGTTCCGGCGGCATCTACCATCTCCTGCTGAAATCCTCCGTTTTTATAAAGTACGTAAGCAGCAATCCCGGGCAGCACCACGATCACCGGCATCAGGAGCTTCAGGAAAGCGGCAAAGAGGATACCACCGCGGGCTGTTTTCAGATCCGCACCCAGCGCACGCTGCGTGATATATTGGTTACAACCCCAGTAGTTCAGGTTCACGATCCACATACCGCCTATCAGCACGGTGAGGCCGGGCAAATCATTATAGTGAGGATTGGATTTGTCGAAGATCATGTGGAAGTGCTCCGGCGCTACTTTACGCAGCTGGCCGAGGCCTTGTAAGAGCCCGCTGCCACCAAAATGTTCTGCCACCAGGTTCAGGGCCAGGTAAGTAGTGGCCAGACCGCCCAGGATGAGGAAGAACACCTGGATCACGTCCGTATAGCCGATCACCTTCATACCACCCAGTGTGATGAATACGGAGAAGATGGCTAGTCCCAGCACGCAGGTGGTGAAGCTGAAACCGGAAATCTCATGCACCGCCAGCGCGCCCAGGTATAAGATGGAGGTAAGGTTCACGAAAACGTACAGCAGCAGCCAGAAAACAGCCATTACCGTAGCTACCCGGTTATCATACCGCTGTGCGAGGAACTGCGGCATGGTGTAGATCTTATTCTTAAGATATACGGGTATAAAAAATATGGCTACAATCACCAGCGTGGCGGCCGCCATCCACTCGTAGGTAGAGATAGCGAGGCCCATTGCAAAACCGGAGCCGGACATCCCGATGAACTGTTCTGCAGAAATGTTGGATGCGATGAGGGAAGCGCCAATGGCCCACCAGGTAAGGGAACCTTCTGCCAGGAAGAAGTCCTTTGTATCAGCAGTGGCTTTCCTCTTCTTTCTGTAGATATAAACGCCGTAACCGGCTACGATAATAAAGTACACCAGGAACACGGCGTAGTCCAGGAATTGTAAGCTCTTTTGCATAATTATTTAACGTGGTGTTGAATAATGGCTTTATTTTTTGAATAACATGAAATTAAATCACAATTGGATTGCGATTTGGTAAAAAACGGATCAATATAGCAAAGTATTTTGGTTTGAGGAAAATTAGTCGCTGGTTAGCGGCTAATTTAACATCATGAGGGCCAGTTCCTCTCCCACCGCGCTACCGATGGCTACGCCCATGCCGCCCATGCGGACGCCGAGGAAAATATTTTCAGACCAGGGCTGGAGAATAGGTTGTTTATTGGGGCCGAAAGCCATGATGCCGGTCCAGCGGTCGGCGATAGTAAAAGGATACTTAGGGAGGATGACGGTGCGTAATTTTTCCTCGAGCACCTGCTGGATACGGTCATTGAGATCGAATGCAGTGGTGGCCTCTCCGGAGAAATCGAGATTACGGCCGCCGCCGAAAAGTACCCGTCCGTCCAGCTCACGGAAGTAGAAATAGCCTTCGTCCATATGAAAGATGCCTTTAAAGGGCAGTCCGGGGATAGGGTTAGTGATCAGCACCTGGCCGCGGCCAGGCTGGAGCTCCAGTTCAGGGAGGAGGGTTTTGGTGAAAGCATTGATGCAGATGGCCAGCTTGCTGCAGTGGAAAATGATCTCTTCCGGTACGGCATTTTGCTGTACGATAACGTCAACGCCGCTACGTGATGCTGCTATGCGCAGGGCATTGCAGCCGGTCTTGATCTCCACTTTTTGCTCAATGGCCAGATCGATGAGGGCGCGCATCATTTTGCCCGTATGCAGCTCTCCTTCATAGTTATTCTGTACCAGGGCACGGGCATACGCAGGATCAAATGCAAAGCGGGGGATCTGCCCGTTTACGAGCGTAAAGGCGGTGCCGCCCAATACTGGCTGCAAAAGATCGTTGGTGGCAGACAGCTGCTCCAGGGCAGGCAGCTCCTGTTCGCTGATCAGCTCATAGCTGCCCTGTTCGCGGTAACCGATGCGCTCATCGCCCAGGCGGTGCCGCAGCATTTGCAGGCCTTTACGGCGCCGGGCCACCAGGGCGATGGTCTGTTCAGGAGACAGGGTCTTCAGGTCTGCCAGTATTTCTGTAAGGCTGCCAATGCAGGCAAAGCCGGCGTTCTTGGTGCTGGCGCCAGTGGGCAACAGGGCCCTTTCGAGTACCAGCACCCGGGCCTGCGGCTGGTGTTCTTTCAGGCTAATGGCGGCAGACAGGCCTACGATGCCGCTGCCCAATACGATATGATCATATTGCAGCAGGCTTTGTTTTTCCCAATAACTCAGCATGGAGTGGCATTAGGCGTTAATACTACCTTGCCCTGAACATGGTGTGTTTCCAGCAGCTCATGCGCTTTAGCTACCTCTTTGAGTGAGAAAACGGCGGCTACTTTTACCGTCAGCTTTCCATCTGCCATCAGGAGGGCGATCTGCTCCATGCGTGCACCCGAAGGCCTTACAGAGGGCCAGATCACCTGGACGCTCTTTTCCTTTGCCTTTGCCAGCACGGCAGGATCGTCTTTATACATAGAGGGAAGGCATACCATCACGCCGCCGGGTTTGATAATATCAAGGGAACGCAGGGAGGTTTCGGCGCCCATCAGGTCGATCACCGCATCTACCGGGGCTATTACTTCTTCGAAACGTTGTTCCCGGTAGTCGATCACTTCACTGGCGCCCAGCGCTGTAACCCAAGGGTGGTTCTGAGCGGAGGCGGTACCTATCACATAGGCCCCGGCGATGCGGGCCAGCTGTACGGCAATGTGCCCTACACCGCCTGCAGCGGCATGTATCAGCACACGCATACCTGCTTTTAGTTTGGCGTGGTCTGTAAGGGCTTCCAGGGCGGTAAGGGCGGCCAAAGGCGTAGCGCCGGCCATCTCGTCTGATATATTATCAGGTATCAGGGCAAACTCGTCTTCCTGCACTACGGCAAATTGCGCATAAGCATTAGCGGGCTTAGGGAAATTGCTCATGCCGAAAATGCGGTCTCCGGGCTTGAATTTGTGGGCCCCTTGTCCGGCGTCTGCTATCTGGCCGGCAATATCCCAGCCGAGTATGGCGGGGAGGGTGAATTGTGCTGCCTGTCCTTTTCCCGTACGTGTTTTGTAATCTACCGGGTTCAATCCGGCCGCCCTGATCTTCACCAGCAGTTGTCCGGCGGAGGGCCGGGGTATGGGAATATCTGCTATCGTAAAGGCGCCGGCATCTCCAAACCGGGGTAATATCGCTGCTTCCATCGTTGGATCGTTTTATATTCCTGCTCAATTTTGCTGCCATTCCGGGCCTGCTAAAATGATAACGCGTCCTGAGCCTGCTTGCGTATTAAAAGAATAGTTAAAACAGTTCCTTTCCCGGTAGCTATACCAAATATCCGAACAAATTATCGTCTTTGTTCAATTCTGTATAATGGAAATTATACTTGCGGAGATTGGCCACCAGCGTATCATAATCCTCCCGCTTGCGGAGCTCTATACCAACCAGCGCCGGACCGGTTTCCTTATTATGTTTCTGGATGTACTCAAAACGGGTAATATCATCATTAGGGCCCAGCACATTGTTGAGCAGATCTTTGAGCGCACCCGGCCTTTGTGCAAAGCGGATAATGAAATAATGCTTCAGGCCTTCATATAACAGGGAGCGTTCCTTGATCTCCTGCATACGGTCTATATCGTTATTGCTGCCGCTCACAATGCATACTACACGCTTGCCTTTGATCTCGGCTGCAAAATCATCCAGGGCAGCGATAGACAGCGCGCCTGCAGGTTCTACCACAATGGCGTCTTCATTATACAGTTTGAGGATGGTAGAGCATACTTTTCCTTCGGGCACCAGGTGCATTTTGCTGAGCACTTCTTTGCAGATGCTGAAAGTCAGCGCACCTACTCTTTTAACGGCAGCGCCATCTACAAAGCGGTCAATTTCATCCAGGGTAACAGGGGCGCCGTTCTCCAAAGCACGCAGCATGGAAGGAGCGCCTTCCGGCTCTACGCCTACGATGGTGGTTTGCGGACTGTATGTTTTAAAATAAGTGCCTACACCGGCTGATAATCCGCCGCCGCCTACCGGTACAAAGAGATAATCTACCAGTGGCTGATCTTCCAGGATCTCTACGGCTACGGTGCCCTGTCCTTCAATGATGCGGGGGTTATCGAAAGGCGGGATAAAGGTCATGCCGTGTTCGCGGGTGAAAGCCTGCGCTTCCTGGGCGCAATCATCAAAGGTATCGCCTACCAGTTCGATGCGAATGTTATCGCCACCGAACATTTTTACCTGGTTCACTTTCTGCTTGGGTGTGATGATAGGCATAAATACTACGCCCTGGATCCCCATCTGGCGGCAGGCATAGGCAAAGCCCTGGGCATGATTGCCCGCACTGGCGCAGGTAACGCCATTCTCCAGCTGTTGGCGGTCAAGGGTGCTGAGCAGGTTATAAGCGCCGCGCAGTTTATACGAGCGTACGATCTGCATATCTTCCCGTTTCAGGTATACATCACAATCGTAGCGCCGGGAAAGGGTGGCGCTATAGGTAAGCGGGGTGCGGTTCACCACCGGTTTCAGTTTCACTGCAGCTTCGAGGATGCTGTGTGCATCTACGCTGCTCAGTACTTCAGACATATGTTCAGATCTTGTTGTAAAAAAAAAATTACGAATCACCCGACCACGAACTACGCATCCGGTCAAAGCGAAAAAGATCGCAATGAAAGATGGCAGTTCGTGATCAGATAATTCGTAACAACATTACTTATAGCAACAATTTATTTGCCGGGACGCAGCTTACGCACAGCGGCGCCAGCCTGCCACATTTCGCTTTCGCGCAGTTCTTTCAGTTCTTCGTTCAGCTTTTCGCGGTAGTCTGCCTGGCTGTTGGAAGCGATAGAGCGGGCAGCTTCTTTACCAGCAGCTACGCTTGCATACAGCTCTTCAAATACGGGCTGGGTAGCTTCTTTGAACTTCTTCCACCAATCCAGCGCACCACGCTGAGCGGTAGTAGAACAGTTAGCATACATCCAGTCCATACCATTCTCTGCTACCAGCGGCATCAGGGATTGCGTCAGCTCTTCTACTGTTTCGTTGAAAGCTTCAGAAGGAGAGTGACCATTCTTGCGCAGTGTTTCGTACTGAGCAGCGAAGATGCCCTGGATGCAACCCATCAGGGTACCACGCTCACCAGTCAGATCACTGAATACTTCTTTCTTGAAATCTGTCTGGAACAGGTAACCGGAACCTACACCGATACCCAGTGCGATCACACGATCACGGGCTTTACCGGTGGCATCCTGGAAGATGGCGAAGCTGGAGTTCAGGCCCTGACCAGCGAGGAACAACCTGCGCAGAGAAGTACCGGAACCTTTGGGAGCTACCAGGATCACATCTACATCAGCAGGAGGAATAATGCCTGTCTGATCTTTGTAGGTAATACCAAAGCCATGGGAAAAGTACAATGCCTTACCAGGAGTAAGATACTGCTTCAATGTAGGCCACAGGGTGATCTGGCCGGCATCAGACAGCAGGAACTGAATGATGGTGCCTTTCTGTGCAGCTTCTTCGATCTCGAACAGTGTTTTACCAGGTACCCAACCGTCAGCAACGGCTTTGTCCCAGGTTTTTGAATCTTTACGCTGACCAATGATCACATTAAAGCCATTGTCTTTCAGGTTCAATGCCTGGCCGGGGCCTTGCACGCCGTAACCGATGATAGCGATGGTTTCGTTCTTCAACACTTCTCTCGCCTTTTCCATGGGGAATTCTTCTCTGGTTACTACGTCTTCCAGTACCCCGCCAAAATTGATGGTTGCCATGTTTAGTTTGGTTTGTGTTTTTTTAGTTCAGTGTTATAATGCTTTAAAAGCGTCTGCTTCTTTTGCCGCCAGTTCTTTCAGGTGATCGTGAAAACGGCGGCTCCATTTTACGATGGCTACGCGGCCGCTTTTGGAATATTCGATCAGGCCATATGGTTCCAGTTTCTTCAGCATGTCTATCAGCTCCTGCTGGTGGCCTGTTTTTTCTATTACGAAATAATCAGCGGTGATAGTGAGAATGCGCGCATGATTATCCCGTATCAGTTGTTCGATATTGCCGTTGTGCAGCGACTTGGTAGAGATCTTGTACAGCGCCAGCTCCTGGTACACCACTTCATCTTCTTCATGTACAAAAGCACGGTGGATCTCTATCAGCTTTTCTATCTGACCTACTACTTTATCCAGCTTCTCTCTTTCAGACAATACCGTGATGATGAATTTGTACACGCCCGGTATTTCTGTCTCTGCAGTGGTAAGGCTGGTAATATTAATGCCCCTGCGGGTAAAGATAACGGTGATACGGTTGGTGATCCCTATACGGTCTTCCGTGTATACCGTTACTGTATATTCTTTTTGCATACTTTCTACAGTTATAATGATGACTACTCCAGCCTGATGTGTGAGATAGGCGCACCGGCCGGTACCATGGGAAATACGTTGTCTTCTTTCTCTACCACTACTTCCAGCAGATAAGCGCCTTTTGTCTGCAGCATTTCATCAATCGCTGCGCTGATCTCTGCTCTATCCGTTACTTTTCTGCCGGGCACATAGAAGCCTTTGGCGATCTGTACGAAATCAGGGTTGATCATCTCAGTGGAAGAGTAGCGCTTGTCGAAGAACAGCTGCTGCCACTGGCGTACCATGCCCAGGAAGTTGTTATTGAGGATGACGATCTTCACGCCAATTTCCGATTGATAGATAGTGCCCAGCTCCTGTAAGGTCATCTGGAAGCAACCATCTCCTATAATAGCCACCACTTCTTTTTCGGGTGTGCCTACCTTGGCGCCCATGGCGGCAGGCAGTGCAAAGCCCATAGTACCCATACCACCGGAGGTGATGTTGGTATTCGGGTCCTGGAAGCGATAGTAGCGGGAGGCGATCATCTGGTGCTGGCCTACGTCCGTTACCAGGATGGCGTGGCCGCCGGTTTTTTCAGAGATGAGGCGGATCACTTCCGCCATTTTCAGCTCGCCTTCAGTGGGGTACAGCTCGCGTTTGCTCACTTTCTCTTCTTCCAGGCGGTCGGCTTCTTTAAAGCCCAGCAGCCATTCGTCGTGACGCTGTTCCTTTATCTTAGGCAGCAATGCCTGCAGTGCAGCTTTTGCATCTGCATGTACGGCTGCATCGGCTTTGATGATCTTGTTGATCTCTGCTTTATCGATTTCGATGTGCACCACTTTTGCCTGGCGGGCATAGGTGCTCACATCGCCGGTGATACGGTCGTCAAAGCGCATACCTACGGCGATCAATACATCACATTCATTGGTCTTGATATTGGGACCATAGTTACCGTGCATACCGAGGTAGCCCACGTACAGGGGATGATCTACCGGTACGGCAGACAGGCCCAATAAGGTAGAGGCGATAGGGATCTGTGCTTTCTCGGCAAAGGCGATCAGCTCCTGCTGTGCATCGGCGATCAGTACGCCGTGACCGCAGAGAATATAAGGTTTCTTGGCGCTGTTGATGAGCGCTGCAGCCGCTTCTACTTCCTCTTCCTTCAATTCAGGTACCGGGTGATAGCTGCGGATATATTCACATTTCTTATACTCGAAATCCATTTTGGCCACCTGCGCGTTCTTGGTGATATCTACCAGCACCGGGCCGGGACGGCCGTTGCGGGCGATGTAGAACGCTTTGGCAATAGCGCCGGGAATATCTTCCGCACGTGTTACCTGGATGTTCCATTTGGTGATAGGCATGGTGATACCTATTACGTCTGTTTCCTGGAAAGCATCTGTGCCCAGGAGATGCGCAGCTACCTGTCCGGTAATGCATACCATCGGCGTTGAATCCATATGTGCATCTGCCAGGCCTGTTACCAGGTTGGTAGCGCCGGGGCCGGAGGTGGCAAATACCACACCCACCCTGCCGGATGCACGGGCATACCCCTGCGCAGCATGGGTAGCGCCCTGTTCGTGCCGGACCAGTATATGATGGACCTGATCCTGGAAATCGTACAGTGCATCATAAATAGGCATGATAGCGCCGCCGGGGTACCCGAAAATGGTCTCTACCCCTTCTGCAATGAGGGAGCGGATGACCGCTTCTGAACCTGTTATGGATTTAACAGGCGCAGCAGCTGCGGGGGCTGGCTGATCGGCCGGCTTAGCCTTCATCGGTAACACATCCTTCTGTGGCATTTTTAACAAGTTTTGCGTATTTAAATAATATACCGTTAGATGCTTTCAGCGCGGGCTGTTGCCACTGGGCCCTGCGGGCGGCCAGTTCTGCATCGCTCACTTCCACATTGATCGTATTCTTCACTGCATCTATCTCTATCATATCATTATCTTTTACCAGTGCGATGGTACCACCTTCAAAAGCCTCAGGCACAATGTGCCCTACCACAAAACCATGGGTACCACCGGAGAAACGTCCGTCTGTGATCAGCGCAACGTTCTTGCCCAGTCCTGCGCCCATAATGGCGGAGGTAGGCTTCAGCATTTCAGGCATACCGGGTGCGCCTTTCGGGCCTACGTGACGGATCACTACTACATCTCCGTCTTTTACGCGGCCGTTCTGGATACCGGCGATCAGTTCGAACTCCCCGTCGAATACCCTTGCAGGGCCGCGGAAACGTTCGCCTTCCTTGCCGGTGATCTTGGCAACGGAGCCTTTCTCTGCCAGGTTGCCGTACAGGATCTGGATATGGCCGCTTTCTTTCAGGGGCTTATCCAGGGGGAAGATGATCTTTTGCTTATCGAAATCAATATCAGGTACGGACTCGAGGTTCTCTGCCAGGGTTTTACCGGTTACGGTCATGCAATGGCCGTGCAGGCGTCCCTGTTTGAGGAGATATTTCATTACCAGGGGAACACCGCCGATGTTGTGCAGGTCTTCCATCAGGTATTTACCGCTGGGCTTCAGATCGGCGATCAGCGGTGTTTTGTCGCTGATGCGCTGAAAATCGTCCTGGGTAAGATTGATACCTACAGACCTTGCGATGGCGATGAGGTGCAGTACCGCGTTGGTGCTGCCGCCCAGTGCGATGATCACGGTGAGGGCGTTCTCAAAGGCCTCAAAGGTCATAATGTCGCGGGGTTTGAGATCTCTTTCCAGCAGCAGGCGGATGTATTGACCTGCGTCTTTACACTCCTGGATCTTTTCTTTGCTCAGGGCAGGGTTGGAAGAGCTGTAGGGCAGGCTCATACCCAGGGCCTCTGCAGCGCTGGACATGGTATTGGCAGTGTACATACCGCCACAGGCGCCAGCGCCCGGACAGGAATGCTGTACAATACCTTTGAAATCAGCTTCATCCAGCTGGCCGGCCAGTTTCTGGCCCAGCGCTTCAAAAGCGGAGATGATGTTCAGGTCCTGTCCTTTATATTTACCGGGAGCGATAGTACCACCGTACACCATGATGGCAGGGCGGTTCAGGCGGCCCATAGCCATCAGGGAGCCGGGCATGTTCTTATCGCAGCCGGGCACGGCGATGAGGGCGTCATAATACTGAGCGCCGCACACTGTTTCAATGGAATCTGCGATCAGGTCGCGGCTTACCAGGGAGTAGCGCATACCTTCCGTACCGTTGGAAATGCCATCGCTGACGCCGATGGTATGAAAGGTTAATCCTACCAGGTCATTGGCCCAGACGCCTGCTTTGACCTCTTTGGCGAGGTCGTTCAGGTGCATGTTACAGGTGTTGCCGTCGTAGCCCATGCTCACGACGCCCACCTGGGCTTTTTTCAGGTCCTCCTCTGTAAGTCCTATCCCGTACAGCATGGCCTGTGCGGCCGGTTGCGTAGGGTCTTGCGTGATCGTTTTACTGTATTTGTTCAGTTCCATTTGCCGTTTATTACTTCTTCCGATTTTACATCGGAATTAAAAAAACATGTTCCTATACCCACTCCGCCGGCTGGCGGAGGGATTTATCAGGCTACAAAATAGTCAGTATAATCGGGAGGCGCCAAACCAACAATTTCCGGTTACCCGGTCTTCAACTCCCTGCTTTTTTGGCTCAAACCCTTTACTGTACTGGAAATCGATAGACCGAAATTCCGGAGTTCAAAGGAATCCCGGGATGTGGATTGCGGATTTCCACACCGCCGGTCCGGGCTCAGGCTACTTTTGCCTCGCGTTTGAACTCTTTTTCGAGCACACGGGCTTTATAGGCCTGCTGCAGTACTTTACCGAGGGAATCTGCCCAGGGTTTGCTGAAGCCCTGACCGTCCAGAGAGTCCCAGCCGATCACTTCTGCGGCGGTACCGCAATAGAATACGCTTTCTGCCTCTCTCAGCTCTTCGATGGTGAATAATTTCTGCTCCAGGGGAATACCCAGCTCTTTGCACAGCTCAATCACCGTAGCGCGGGTAATACCCGGTAAGATGTTGCCCGGAGGAGGAGTGAACAGTTTACCGTTCTTTTCGAAGAAGATGTTGGCGCCGGGGCCTTCTGCCACATAACCGTTGATATCCAGCAGCAGGGCTTCATCATAACCCTTCTCCTTGGCTTCCTGTGAAGCGAGGATGGAGTTTACATATAAACCGGCTGATTTGGATTCGATCTGGAAGGCTTTAGGGTTGGGGCGTTGGTAGGAGGAGGTCATTACGCGGAGGAGCTTTTCGCCGAGGTACGCACCCCACTCCCAGGCACAGATCAGGATGTGCGCTTCGCTGGCCGCTTTCAGGGTCATATTGGGCGGACAGAACACCAGGGGGCGGATGTAAGCCTCTTCAAAATTATTCAGCTCCAGTATTTTGTAACTGGCTTTGATCAGTTCATCGTTGTTGAACTTGTAAGGGATGTGGATCAGATCGCAGGAACGTTTGAGGCGGTCATAGTGTTCCTGGGCTTTGAAGATCTTGATCTCTCCCTTCTCAGTTTTGTAGGCACGGATACCTTCGAATACTGCATATCCGTAGTGCAGGGATTGGCCATACAGGTCAGTTTTAGCCTCAGTGGCTTTCAGATACTCACCGTTAAAATAAAGAATGGTGTTCTCGTTGTAGTAGCTGTACATATGATTTTGAATTATGAACTTCCTTAATTATTGTTTCTTGTTTTGATTGCTGTCCCAAAAAAAAAGCCTTCCTCTTTGCGGAGGAAGGCGATCCATATCTTAGTGATGATTATACACGTCAACCTATCCTCCATATTGGCGGCTTATAATGACAACGACAACCACGACCAGCGTAATAGCCCAATTGAGCTGCGGCACTATGTGATTGAGTTTATTATTGTCTTTATTTACCCACATCGGAGGTTTTCTTTATTTTTTACTGTGACTACAAATGTATTAGTGAAAGCACGAAAAACCAATACCGCCTGAAAATTTTGATATTTCGCAACCAAATATACTGTTTTTGAAAATATTGAAATTTTTGTGACGGCGTTTAGACATTTTCTAAAGAAATCGAAAGATATTTATATATCGTTTCCGGCTTTGGAGAGACATTTGCGGATAACGGCCTGTAAACCGGCTTCTTTTTCCATGAGGCGCTCCAGTAAGGTGAGCTGATTCATGGCGCGGTCAAAGTTATGCTCCGGGTATTTAATGGGATAATAGATATCGCCATTGAGGAAATCCGTCAGGAAACGGATGCCCTGCATATAGATCATGAACTTGCCCGCATAGAACAGCTGCTCCCTTTCCACCCCGGTGAGGCTGTCGCCCACTTCAGAGAGATAGCCATCCATCAATGCTTCATAGTATTCATCGCGGATGTGGATCTGGCAGCAGTCCCGCTCTTCTTCAGACACCGGGCTTACGTATGTACGCACCATATCGCCCAGGTCAGAGATCACCTTGCCGGGCATCAGCGTATCCAGATCGCATACGCAGAGGCCTTTATAGGTATCCTTATGCAGCAGCACGTTATTGATCTTGGTATCGTGGTGCATCAGGCGGTCGCGGAAACGGGGATCTGTTTTCAGCTTTTCGTAGGTAACAGCGATATCTGAATAACGCAGGAAAGCGGCGGTAAGCTCTGCCGCTTGCTGACGCCGCTCTTCTTTAGACTGCCGGATGGCGTCCTGGAAGGCGCTGTAGCGCAGGGTGAGATTATGGAAGTTGGGAATAGTTGGCCTGAAAGGCTGCAGGTTGATACCATCCAGGTTCCGGGCCAGGCGCCCAAACTGCCGGGCGGCTTCGTAGGCCTGTGTAGGATCGTCTGCCTGGTCTACTGTCACCGAATCGGCAATGAAGGGGATCATACGCCAGTATTCGTCGTCCAGTATGAACAGCTCCTCTCCTTCTACCGTAGCCACGGGTGTGATGAACAGGTAGCCCGGATGATGCTGTGCGAGGTAATCAGACGCCAGGCGCTGGTTACGGGCGATCACTTCCGGTTCCCTGAACACGGACACATTGATCCGCTGCAAAACAAAACGTTTACCGTCTTGTTTTTGCAGCAGAAAAGTATTGTTGATATGACCGCTGCCGAACTTTTTAATGTCCGTACCGGGGCCATCGATCCCGAATGCTTTCAGGATCAGGGGATGCGGTTTTATTTCCATAAGTTATCGGGATATTCCCCTTTGGCTACCAGTTCATTCAGGCTGGCCTGAACGCCCGGCGCATCTTCCTTGTAAGTAACGCCAAACCACTGGGAGCTGGTGGGTATTACGTTTACCACGCCTTGTTTGCTGCTGATAAAGTGGTCTACAACGATGGGAATAAAGAATTCTGATTTAGGATTGTCTCCGCTCTTGCGCAGGAAGGTGCTGAACTCTTTTTCGCTGAGGTCGAACACAGAAGGATGGAAGCCCCAGAAGTTCATGGATACCGGTGTATCAGGGCTCAGCGGGTGTTTCTCACCATCGCCGTCTTCATACACGATCTGGCTGCCGTCTTTGTAGATCTTGGTCCTTTCGTTGATAGCGGCCAGGTTACCTTCGCTATTGGCAGCGCATACACCGCGGGATACAGAACCGTGCTCGCTGATGGTTTTACCCAGCTCGTAGCCGATCACGCTGTAGACATCGGGTTTGCATTTGTTATTCAAAAAGGCGGCTGCTTTCTCGAAAGCATCACGGCCGTAGAAGTCGTCTGCATTGATCACGGCAAAAGGCTCTTTAATAGCGTCTTTCGCACATAATACCGCATGAGCGGTGCCCCAGGGTTTGGTACGGTCTGCAGGTACAGAATAGCCGTTCACAAAGGCGCCCATCTCCTGGTACACATAATCGGTAGCGGCGCGGCCTTTCAGCTTGGGCTCAAAGATCTCTTTGAATTCCTTTTCAAAATCCTTGCGGATGATGAATACGATCTTACCGAAACCGGCGCGTATAGCATCAAAAATGGAATAGTCAACGATGGTTTCGCCGCTGGGGCCAAACTGTTGTATCTGCTTTAAGCTGCCGTACCGGCTTGCCATACCTGCTGCCAGAATCAATAAAGTCGGTTTCATTTGTTCAGACTAGTTTTTAATTTTCAAATCGTTAGCTAAAATATCGGCGATAAATTTAATCATTAAGAAGTATTTTACGCGATCTTTTCCTGGAAAA